>Ga0335083_10000301_pt1 | contig 78857 bp, 62 predicted proteins | sample Lox_Sample_42_FD_206716 | JGI IMG/M metagenome (GOLD analysis project Ga0335083, IMG submission 206716) | Soil microbial communities from Loxahatchee National Wildlife Refuge, Florida, United States - Lox_Sample_4.2 | ecosystem: Environmental > Terrestrial > Soil > Wetlands | place: USA...
GCGAGCTACAGGCAGGAGTCCGACTTCGGCCATCGTCCCTCCTGCCTCACTAGAAAACACCTCGGGCCCCGACTTGTCGACTCCTCGAAACATACTCTGTGCCTAGGATGTCAACAGAGCCAGTGTTCATTCTAAACCCCTTACAGCTACCCTCTTTCCTTTAGAATCAACACTTACAGAAAAAGGGGGGAGGGTGTATCAATTATTGTTAACTAGTGTCGCCCGCATTTGCCCGCTACGCCGACAGGCTGACCTCGTGGGCCGCGCGAAGGGCTGTACTGGTTCAAGGAGTCACAACAAAACTGTTCTGCATTGGCAGCGTCGTGGAGATCAATCGTTGGAACTTCCATGCGAAACCGCCCGCGTCGAATCCCGGATCACCAGCTCCGGATTCATCTTCTGCTGCACTGTATTCCACTCGCGCTTCTCGAGCCCCGCTTTAATACCTTCCATCACCACATTTACGGCGTGCGTTCCCATCGCTTCGAGCGGCTGCCGCACTGTGGTCAACGAAGGCGCACTCAACGCCGATAACGCCACATCATCAAACCCGGTCACCGAGCACTGCTCCGGCACTTTCACTCCCGCTTTTGTCAGCGCGCGGATTGCTCCCATCGCCGTCAAGTCGTCGAACGCCATCAGCGCCGTGAACTTTTTCTTTTTTTGCAACAATTCTTCCGTCAGCCGGTGGCCGCCCTCGAAACCCGAATTGGGATCGAACGAGTCCGGCAGTTGCAGCACCAGCGCCGGATCGATTTCGATTCCTGCGGTATGTGCGAACTTCTGCACGCCGCGCCACCGCGGCGCGCTATCGATGATCATCTTCGGTCCCCGAATAAACGCGATCCTGCGATGGCCAAGCTGGTGCAGATGTTCGAGCGCCATCCGCCCGCCCAGCTCGTTATCCACCATTACGGAGCTCACCGTATCGCCGGGCAGCTCCCAGCCGATCAAGGCGGCCGGAATGTTGCGCTTGCTCAAGTCCCCAAGCAAATGAATGTCCACCACCAGCCAGTTCGCCACCACGATCAGCCCTTCGACGTGGTGTTCCAGCAGCATCTCCAGATATCGCTCGAAGCGATTCCGTTGATTGTGCGCGTCCGCAAATATCGGGACGTACGATGATTGGTACAACGCATTTTCGATCCCGCGCAGCACAGGCGTGCAGAAAGGATCGGTGATGTCGAAGAACATCAGCCCCACGGTATGGCTGCGCTTGCTCCGCAAAAAACGCGCCATCGCGTTGGGCCGGTAGCCCAGCTTCTTCGCCGCATCTTCAATCCGTTTTTTCGTGGCGGGAGCGATGTAGCGCGCCAGCGGCGCGTTATTCAATACGATGGAAACGGTCGCGGGTGAAAAGCCGCTGTCCTCCGCGACGTCTCGCATAGTCACGGCCTGATTCTTGCCGCTCGCACGCTTCACCGGCATGCCTCCAGGTTCCATCATGCTGCCAGAGCTCCCCCGTCAGTATAGGGTCATCCGTCTGCGGATGACCGTGTGTCGGTTCAACTTATTCGGGAGGCGCGTCAAACGAAAGCGGCTCGCGAAACCATTTCGTTTTCCAGATCCCGAATGCGATGCCCGCCGCCATCCACGCCGTGCCCAGATATTTCGCCGGTGTGCTCAGCGTCCACCATAGCCGCGCGCAAACAGAGAACCCGACAATCGGCACAACGAAATTCCAAACAGTCCTTTCATGGCCCCGCAAAAAGTAATACACGAACGCCGACGCGTTCACTCCCATGAATGCCAGCAGCGCGCCGTAATTTAGCAGCTCCACGCCGCGCCCGAACGTCAGGAAGAAAGATCCGACCAGCACGATAGCTCCGATAAACAGCACGTTGTTCTTGGGAATGCCGTGCTTGGCATCCACCTTTCCAAAAAATGATTTCGGCAGTGCGTTGCTCTTTCCCATTCCATAGAGAAGGCGCGCCGCTCCGATCTGTGCGCCCATCCCCGAGCCAAAATTCGCCACCAGCAGCGTTGCCCCGACAATGGTGAACATCGGCGCCCACGTCCTTGCCGCCATGAACACATAGGCGTTGTCTTCATTGGGGAACGGCTGAGACGCAGGCCACACAAGCTGCGCCACATAAACTTCCGCTGCGGAAAGAATTCCCACTGCGAGACACGTCATGACTGTCGCCAGCAGAATATTCCGCCGCGGATTTTCCGCTTCTTCGGAAAGCGTGGAAATACCGTCAAATCCTATGTATGTCAGCACCGCCAGCGAGGTGCACCCGGACAAATTGTCCAGCGAAAACGTCTGCGGATCGTAAAAGGGCCGGGTAAAAAACCCCGGATCGTGATGTGGATGCCCCAAAATGTAGCGAATCGTCGTTACAAATACGACCACCACCACAGCGCTCATTCCCGCGGCAAGCCCTGCGTTCACTCGCGCGGAAGTCTTAATTCCTTGCAAATTTAGCAGCGTGAAAACGACTGCGAAGAAAATCTTCCAGGCCCACACCGGCAATCCCGGCGCAAACTCATGCGCCTGCCCCGCACACCAGATCGTGCAAATCAGCGGGTTCACGATGTAATCCATCACCATGCTCCACCCGGTGATGTACCCGGCGGCGGGATGAATTTCGCGTGCCACGTACGTGAACGCCGAGCCCGCGCTCGGATAAACCCGCGCCATTTTCCCGTAACTGACGGCTGTCGCCATCATGGCCACCATGGCGATCAGCACCGCCGTCACGACGAGCCCGTGCCCCCGATTGCTCAGCACCCCGAACGCCGACATCGGCGCTACTGGCTGCAGCACGATGACGCCATACAGGATCAGGTCCCACAGCGTGAGAGTTCGCCGCAGGTGTGCCCCGCTGTTCACGCCGACTTCGATGTTCAAGCGCTTCTCCTTTTCGCCGCCGCATCTTTTTTCGAGTCGAGGACCACCGCGCGGGTCAGGTTTTGCGGCACATCCGGATTCAGCTTCTTTCGCAATCCAACCGCAAGCCCAAGCAACTGCGCCGGAATCGAGGTGATCGCCAGACGCGCGTACTCCGGCTCGTTCATGCCCAGTTCGATTAGCAAGTCACTTCTGCGGCGGAGCGCTGGAGTCGCGCGATTGGCGACAACCATGGTGGCCGCTCCCAATTTTTTCAATTCGCCAACAAGCAGACTTTCTTCTTCCGCAGCCGCGTCGGAAATTAGAAATGCAATCAACGTTTCTCTGCTCGCGATTGATTTCGGCCCGTGGCGGAATTCCAGCGTGTGATACGCCTGCGCGAACGAGGAAGACATTTCCGTCATTTTCAGCGCCGCCTCCTGCGCCAGCCAATAATGCGTTCCCTGTCCCAGAAACACGAAATCTGCGAAGCCCCGCTTCGCCCCGAACGCGCGAATCTTATCAGCATTCACCTCAAGCCACCGCGTTGTCTTTTCTGGGAGGCCATCCAGCGTGGATTCCAGTTGAGCGTCGCCAGCAAGCCTGGCACCCAGCCTCTCGAAGAGAAGCAGGATGGACGTAAACGATCGCGTCATCACCATGCTTTTCTCATCGGCCCACGGCAGCTTGACGGTGCGGGTGCACAACTCCTCGAGAACGCTGTTCTCGCTGCAGGTCACGCCCAGAGTACGAACATCCACCCTCCGTTTAAGCAATTCCGCCGCTCGCAATACTTCCGTCGTCTTGCCCGAGCGCGAAACAAGCACAACCTGCCGTGCTCCCGCGCGCCGCAACACTACGGCAGGCGCGAAGAGCAGCTCCGACGCCGGTGCGGCCGTGCAATTTACTTGAAGAAGTCTCGCCCATTGCGCGGCAATCGTCTGCGAAAGGTAATAGCTGGACCCGCACGCAACAAAAAGGACCGGCTCTTTAGAAGAAAGTATCTGCGAAGCCGTTTGGATTTCCGTCCCGCGGGCGCATCGCCGCGCTGTCTCCAACCACACCGCCGGCTGCGACAGAATTTCTCCCAGCGTTTCCCGCCCCGCGCGGTGCGATGCGGATTGCCCGCCTTTCGCAAGCGGCACATTCTTTTTTTTTGCTCTGTGCATTTGTTTTTCGACGAGCGAGAGAGTTCCTTTCGGTAGGCCGGCTTTCACCGGCCTGGGGCGGAAATTCGGGAGTAACGCGCACAGCCGTCTCTCATGCCTTGCAATGTATATTGAACCGATTCAATAAAGGCATTTTCCAGGAGATTCTCTTTGCACGCAAGCCAAAACTTTTCTTCAATCCTCGTCCTCGACGGCGAACCGCTCTCCCCGTCATTTATGCAAGCCCGGCGCACCTGTCCTTTCGTACAGTGCGAAGATTTTCCACATGCGGTGTCTCTTGGTTAAAGTTCTTTTACTTTGCGCGCAACGCCCCCTTCCGCAACGTAGTCTAATTATGTAGCACCTCGTCCCGGTCGAGGGCCATCGGTATGGGCGAGGAACCCGTATGAACGCTCGTAGTCCAACGAAGGTTCTGTTCTGGCACATCCTGGGATTCGTGGTGACCCTTCTCGTTGCCTACTGGCTTCGTCCCTTTCTGCTCGATCCCGATCCCGTTCTCCAGGGCTACTTGCAAGTCATCGCCGCTTTGTTGGCACTCGTTTTTGCCGCACTCGCCTTCGTCCGCTTTCAGGGCACGCAGGATCGCATCTCGCTGATTCTCGGTGCGGGCTTCCTGCTTTCTGGAGCGGTGTTATCTGCTTCCAGCGTTCTATTTTTCCAGTTCTCCCAGGCTCTTCCGTTCAAAGCGAGTTGGGCGCCTGTCGCGTGGTGGCTCAGCCGCATCGTCTTGGCGTTGCTACTGCTCGTCGCCCTGCTTGCGGAACGCTTTATCCCTCGTTCGCGCCATACAAAGGTCGAAATCGCCGGCGCCCTCCTGACTGTGGTCGGCTTCACCTATCTGATAGCTGTCGCTCTTCGCAAGCTCCCCCCGGATGTCTCTCGCCACCCGGGCGCGCTCATACCGAGTCCGCAGCAACTTTTGCCTGGAGCCATTTTTCTCGCGGCAGTGATCTGGTATCGCCGTCGTCTTGATTCAGAAGACTCCGCCTTTGACCGCACCATTTATGCCGCTGCGTGGATGAACTTCGCCGCTCAGCTTGCCGCTTGCCAGTCAGAGCGGTTGCTTGATGCTCCCTTTGTTCTCGCCGAAATTCTCACGGTCGGCAGTTATGCCCTCGCTCTGGGCGGCGCGCTCTACGATAACGCACGGCTTTTCGAGCAGGTCCGCCATCTCGCCGTCAGCGACCCGCTCACCGGTCTCGCGAACTATCGCCGGCTGCTCGATGTGCTTGAAAACGAGACCGAGCGCACTAACCGGACCGGGAGGCCGTTTGCGGTTCTGCTCCTCGATCTCGACGGCTTGAAGAAAATCAACGACCGCTTTGGTCATCTGGTCGGAAGCCGCGCGCTCTGCCGCGTAGCCGCGATTCTTCGCATTCATTGCCGCGCCATCGACACGGCCGCGCGTTACGGCGGTGATGAGTTCGCGCTTGTTTTGCCGGAGTCGCAGGAGAAAGAAGCGCAGCACGTCGCCAATCGCATCCGCGTGGTCATGTCCGAGGACGAGGAACAGCCGCAACTCTCCGCTAGCATCGGCATTTCGATTTACCGGGGCGAAGGCGAAAGGATCGAAAAACTTCTCTCAGAAGCGGATCGCGATCTCTACGCGGAGAAATCACGGCGCGTAAAGCGCGGAATCGCCGCGTTCCACGCCCGCCGCCGCGCCCCAAAAACCTGAGGTCCTCTCCGCGCGTGGGGCGCAATTTTCCTAATATACCGCTCGACGCTGTAATGTTTCCTTTGTTGCCAGCGAATAGCGCGGCTCGGGCGGTGCTTTGTCTAAAATCTGGCGCGCAACATATTCGCCAACCGCTGGGCCATGCTTGAATCCGTGCCCTGATCCTCCGCCGGCAAACCACACGTTTTCCATTTCCGGATGACGATCGATCAGAAAATCGCCGTTCGACGTGTTTTCGTACTGGCACACGCGCGTTTCGACAACCGGCGCGTTCCGCAACGCCGGAAATCGGCTGCCCACATACCTCTGTACCACCTGCGCTTCCGCGGCTGTCGGCAAGCGCGATTGGGTGTCGGGATCGGCGCGCTCGCCATGATGATCAAGTGCAATCTTGAGCCCGCGGCCTTCCATGTCGGGCATGCCGTAATACTCGTCCTCCTGAAAAAGCCAGGTTGGCAAGGCTGGCGGCGCGAATCGTGCGTCGCCAGGCGGCACGCCGAAGAAAAACACTTCCTGGCGCGTCGGGAAAATCCTGTCACCTAGAATTTCAGGGAAAACTTTGCCGAGCCAGGATCCGCACGCGAAAATAAACTGTCCAGCGGCTATCGACTCGCCATTGCTGCACTTTACTTCCGCGAGATGTCCCACGCCGCGCGGAGGTTCAATCTGCGCAATCCGAAACTCCACGCCCTGCTTGATGGCATCTTCCACGACCGCCGCAACCGCTCGCCGCGCTAGCAACACTCCGCTTTTCGGTTCCAAAAATCCCCGCGTCACCCGCTCGAACGAAATCTGCGGATAGCGCCGCTCGAGCGCCACGCGTTCCATCTCTTCAAACGGCACGCCGCACCGTTTGAGCGTCGCCATCGTTTGCCGTACGCGAGAATCGTCCTCGCCTGCGAGCCACAGCACTCCCGTTTCATGAAATAGCTGCTGGCCCGTCGCGACGCAAAAGCTTTTCCATTGCCCCAGCGACCGCTGCGACGACCGCGTGTAGATTTCGTCCGTTCCATAACCCATGCGAATGATGCGCGTCTCGCCGCCCGAGCTGGCCCGCGCGTTCGATGGCCCGTACGCATCAAGCAGCACCACGCGCTGCCCGCGCCGCGCCAGGTGCCACGCGGTCCACGCGCCAAATACGCCGGCGCCAATGACCGCGATATCGTAGGTTCTGGTGTTAGCCATCGCTGGTGCATCCTATCGCATTTGCCGGCAACCCGGTACCGCTCGACCCTTTGCCAAGACTGCCAAAAGGAATGAGCAATCCTACTAGCGTCTATAGTTTCCGGTGCCACAAGTGATACCATGCACGTTTCGTTTGCTCATCCTGGAGGTTCTTGTGAGATTGCTTCGCCAGCCGCTCTCTTCTCTGCTTGCTTTCTGCGCTCTTTGCCTTGCCGCGTCCTTCTCTGCGAATGCGCAGCAGATCGATCCCAAGACTTATGACGGAATGAAGTGGCGCCTCGTTGGGCCGTTTCGCGGCGGCCGGGTGATCACCGTCGCAGGCGTGCCCAGCCAACCGAATACCTATTATTTCGGCGCGGTTGGCGGAGGTGTTTGGAAAACGTCTGACGGCGGCGTGTCCTGGGATCCCATGTTTGACAAGGAGCCTATTTCCTCCATTGGCGCGATCGCCGTCGCGGATTCCGATCCCAACGTCGTTTATGCTGGCTCGGGTGAAGCGTGCATCCGGGGAAATATCTCCTACGGCGATGGCGTCTACAAATCGACCGACGCAGGAAAAACCTGGACGAACGTTGGCCTCAAAGATACTCGCCACATCGGCGCCATAATTATCCATCCCACGAATCCCGATATCGTCTACGTTGCTGCGCTGGGCCATGCTTATGGGCCGAACACCGAGCGTGGCATTTTCCGCACGCGCGACGGCGGCAAAACATGGGAAAAGGTTCTCTATCTCGATGATCGCACCGGAGGCATCGAAGTTGTTTTCGATCCGCACAATCCGCACGTGCTTCTTGCCGCGATGTGGGAAGGCTGGCGCACGCCCTGGACGCTGAACAGCGGCGGCGCGAAGGATGGCCTCTATCGTTCGAGCGACGACGGGACAACGTGGAAGCGCGTCGAGGGCCACGGCATGCCGGAAGGAACGCTCGGACGCATCAGCGTGGCGGTTTCCGGCGCGGATTCGAACGTAGTGTACGCACTGATCGAAGCGAAAAAGGGCGGCCTCTATCGCAGCGAAGACGGCGGCGCCACTTGGTCCTTCATCACGGACGATCACCGCTTCACGCAGCGCGCCTGGTATTTCACGCATCTCTGGGCCGATCCCAAAAATGTCGAAGGCGTGTACATCGCGAACACCGGACTTTACGAATCTACCGATGGCGGGAAATCCTTCGAGCGCATTAACGCTCCGCACGGCGATCATCACGCGTTGTGGATCGATCCTAATAATCCCAATCGCATGATCAACGGCAACGATGGCGGCGCCACCATCAGCGTTGACGGCGGAAAAGACTGGACCACGCAGGACAACCAGCCCACCGCGCAGTTCTACCACGTGGCCGCCGACAATGATTTTCAATTCCGCCTGTACGGTTCGCAGCAGGACAACTCTTCCATCGGCATCCGTTCACGTAGCGACCATGGCGCGATTTTGCCGGGCGATTGGGACGCCGTCGGCGGCGGCGAAAGCGGCTACATCGAACCGGACCCCCGCGATTCGAATATCATCTACGCGGATGACGAAGGCCCGGTCTTCACGCGCTTCGATCGCCGCACCGGCCAGGCGCAGAGCATCGAGGAATGGCCCGAAGATCCGAACGGGTACTCCGCCGCGACGCAAAAGTACCGCTATACGTGGACGATGCCTATCGTGATTTCCTCGCACAATCCCGACGTGATCTATCACACTTCGCAATACGTTTTTCGTTCGACCGACGCTGGCCGCACCTGGACCACCATCAGTAAGGACCTCACGCGCAACGACAAATCCAAGCAGCAGGATTCCGGCGGCCCCCTGACAAAGGATCAGTACACCGTCGAATACTACGACGTGATTTTCAGTCTCGCCGAGTCTCCGAAGCAGGCCGGCGAACTCTGGGCCGGCACCGACGACGGCCTCGTGCAGCTAACGCGCGATGACGGCAAAACCTGGACCAACGTCACTCCCAAAGAAATGCCGGAATGGGGCATGGTCAGCCTGATTGAAGCGTCGCCCTTCGATGCAGGCACGGCTTACGTCGCCGTGGACGCGCACAAGCTCGATAATTTCAAGCCGTATGTTTTCAAAACCACGGATTTCGGCAAGACCTGGACGAAAATCACGGTCGGCTTGCCCGATGATTCTTACGTCCACGCCGTGCGCGAAGATCCCAAGCGCAAGGGACTGCTGTACGCCGGAACGGAAACGGGCATCTGGGTTTCGTTCAATGATGGCGCAAACTGGCAATCGCTGCAGCTAAATCTCCCGCCCACGCCGATCCACGACCTCGTCATTCACGACGATGATCTTGCGGTCGCCACGCATGGCCGTTCGTTCTGGATTCTGGACGATCTTAGCCCGCTGCGCCAGGTCAGCTCTTCCATCGCTGCGGAAGACGCGCATCTTTTCACGCCCGAGACCGCGGTGCGCACGCGTGAAGGCCACTTCAATCCTCGCCGCTATCCGGTCGGCGAAAATCCGCCGTCCGGCGCGATCCTTTATTATTATTTGAAAGACGCGCCCAAGGATCCCGCCAAGCTCGAACTGCTCGACGCCGATGACAAGGTAATCCGCTCGTACACGAGCGAAGCGAAGAAAGAAGTCACCGCTCCCGACGAAGGCGAACGCGATCTTCCGGTCGAGAGCATTCCTGCCAAAGCCGGGCTGAATCGTTTCGTTTGGGATTTGCGCTACGAGTTGCCAAAAAAAGTTCCCGGCGTGATCTATGACGCCGGCGAACCGACGGGCCCGCTCGCGCTGCCCGGCAGATATCAGGTGCGGCTCACGGTCGCGGGAAAAACGCAAACCGCGGCCTTCGAAGTTAAGATCGATCCGCGCGTCCACACTTCGCCCGAGGATTTGCGCAAACAGTTCGACTTGATGCTGAAACTGCGCGATCGCCAGGACCAGATGAATAAAACCGTCATCGCGATTCGCGATTTGCGCACGCAGCTTCTGGCGCTTGAGAAGCGCCTCGGCTCCGGTGCGGAAGCCAAGGCCGTCGTCGCCGCATCCGCCGAACTGCGCAAGAAAATCGGCGCGATCGAAGAGCAGTTGGTCCAAGTGAATTCGAAAGCGAGCGAAGACCAGGCCAACTACCCCACGATGCTCAACAGCAAATTTGGGCTGCTGCAAACTCTCGTGGACAGCGCGGACACCGCGCCCACCAAAGCAGAAGACGACGTTTTCGCCGAGCTCGATCAGCGGCTCGAAGCACAATTAACAAGCTGGCGCGAAGTCCTGGCGAAGGATCTTCCCGCGCTCAACGAAGCCATGCGCAAGGACAAAATTCCGGCCGTTGCTCCGGCTGAAACCAGCCCCAGCCGCTGACCCCGAATAAAAAACCGCCTCGTGGGGACACGATAGATCGTGCCCCTACGTTCGCGATGGCCATGCCGCCCTTCTTGAATGTAATGATTTTCCTTGAAGGGCGAATCAGCCGCCAATCGCGCCCGCAATCGTCTTCGCCCAATGCGATAGGTGGTTCAACGATTTCGTGTCCGTGGGATCAAGATGGAGCGGTGTCACTGACACTGCCCCTGAAAAAATCGCCGCGTAATCCGTGTCCGGCTCGACGTCCTTGTCCAGCCGTTGTTCGTATAGCCAGAAATACGTCCGCCCGCGCGGGTCCTTTCCTTCCGTCAATTGATTCCGCGTTATTTTTTTCGATTGCCGCGTGAACTTCACGCCGCCTTTCCACGGCTCGGGCACGTTCACGTTGAGAAGCACCTGGTCCGGCAATCCTTCTTTCAGAATTAATTCTGCTGTTTGGCGCGCCACCTGTGCAGACGGTTCAAAACTTGCTTTCGGCGCTTTCGAACAAAGTGACATCGCAAAGGCCGGAATGTGATGCAGCGCCGCTTCCCGCGCCGCGCCCACCGTCCCCGAGTAGTACGCGTTCTCGCCCAAATTCGCGCCGTGGTTGATTCCGGAAATCACCAGGTCCGGCTTCTCCGTCAATAATTTGTGCAGCGCCACAATCACGCAGTCCGCCGGCGTCCCATCCACGGCCCACTCGCGCTCCCCGGCAGGATGGCAAACAATCGGCTGCCGCAACGTCAACGATTGCGCCTTCCCGCTCTGCTCGCTGCTCGGCGCCACAATGCTCACCGCGGCAAATCCTTCGAACGCTTTCGCCAACACGCGCAATCCTTCCGCCTGAATCCCATCATCGTTCGTCAGCAATATGTGGGTCATCCCTATTGATCCGTATTTCTCCCGAGACGGGACTCTTCCAGATTTCCTTCCCACGCGACCTTGCCGCGAAGCCGCCGAATCCCCGTTTGCCCCCGAAGCACGAGCAAACGCAATCCAGCCTCAATTGCGGCCCTACGCGTGCGATAGCCGCCGCTCTTCATCGCCCTTCGCATTAGATTGTCATCAATTTTGGTTCGCAATCTCATAGTAGTCAGAGATACTTATAATTTTTGGTTTGCGACAATCTGAGGCGGCCTGAGGGAAAATGGTCGGGACGACTGGATTTGAACCAGCGACCTCACCCACCCCAAGGGTGCGCGATACCAGGCTTCGCTACGTCCCGACCGGCTGCATGCGAAGTGGGCTTTACTGCATTCTCAGGCTATCACTTGCGTTCGAGAAGCGTCAAGAAAGCGCGCAGCGTATCCCGAAGATCCAGCAACATCTTCCGGCTCAAGAGTTGCGCCGCGCCGCCTGCCGCAGAACCGTCGGCCGCGCCACCGGCACCAACGCCAGCCGCGCCATCGTTCTCGCCCGCGCCATTCTGATCGCGCAAATGCCGCCGCGCGCCGGCAATCGTGAAGCCCTCGTCGTAGAGCAGCCGCTTGATCCGCAGCACCATTTCCACGTCTTCCTGCCGGTAAAGCCGGTGCCCGCTGGGGCTTTTCACCGGTTCCAGCATCGGAAATTCCGTTTCCCAGTAGCGCAGCACAAAAGGCTTCAGATCCGTCAGCCGGCTCACTTCGCCGATGCGATAGAAATCCTTTTCGGTTGCGGGCTGTGTCGCGGCGGCAGCGCTTGGCATGTCCAATCCAATCAGAGGGGGACGCCGCTATCCTAACAGTTTCCGCTGCGTTCCTGTAGGGGCACGATATATAGTGCCCTACGCTGCAAATTTCTCCGCCATCGGAAAGCCCGCTTCACTCTTCGTCTTTGCGCGGCCGCCTCTCGCGCTTTCGCAATCGCTGCACAAACCGCACCGGCGTCCCAATAAACGCGTATTTCGCCCGCAGCTGATTCTCCAGGAATCGCTCGTAACTGAAATGCATAGGCTCTTTCTGGTTCGTGAAAAGCAAAAACGTCGGCGGCGCCGTCTTCGCTTGCGTGATGTAATAAATCCGCACGGGCCGCGCTTTCGGCGTAGTCCCGCGCTGTAGATCCACTTCTTCCTTCAGCCAGCGGTTCAGCTCCGCCGTAGGAATATGCCGCCGCCGCGCCTCGGCCACTTGATCGATCAAAGGATAGAGTTTTCCCGCGCGTTCGCCTGTTTTCGCCGAAAGAAAAACAATTGGCGCGTAACTCAGAAATTTTAATTTCCCGCGAATCATCTTTTCGTATTGGATCAGCATCCGGCCGGGATCAAAATCCTCGGGACGATGGCGTTCTCCGGCCGGCCGCCGGGATTTGCCTTTCGCGCTGTCCGCGTCGCGAGATGCGGCATTTCGCGCGGCGATGACTGCTAAATCCCATTTATTGATGACGATAATCACGGATCGCCCGGACTCTTCCGCATAGCTGGCAATCTGCGCATCACCTTGCGTCACGCCCTGCTCGCCATCCACCACTAGCAGCGCCACATCGCAACGCTCCAGCCCGCGCCGCGCCATCACCACGCTCAATTTCTCCGCCACCAGCGTCGTCTTGGCCTTCCGCCGAATTCCGGCGGTGTCCACAAATCGGTACGTGTGGCCTTCGCGCGCCAGCTCCATATCCACGTTGTCCATCGTTGTTCCCGGAATAGGCGAAACGATTGAGCGCTCTTCGCCCGCCATCCGGTTCAGCAAAGTGGACTTACCCACATTCGGCCGCCCGATGATCGCCACTTCTACGGCGCCCTCTTTTGCCACTTCCTCTTCTGACGCGACGGCGTCCACTTCCGCGAGCGCCGCATCCAGCAAATCGTCCACACCCGTTCCATGCTCCGCGGCGATGGGGAAAACAGGTACGCCCAACGAATGAAACTGTGCTGCATTCACCTCTTGCGAAACCGCGTCCACCTTGTTCACCGCCACAACAAAGGGTTTTCCGGTGGTACGCAGCAGCCGCGCCAGCTCCTGGTCCAACGGAGTGATGCCCGCCTGGCTATCCACTACGAGAACGAGCAGCGCCGCTTTCTTGATGGCCACATGCGCCTGCCGCAAAATTTCTTGGGGAATCAGCGCTTTGTCATCCGGGACAATTCCACCGGTGTCGACGATTTCCAGCGCCTTGCCGCGCCATTCCGCTTTGCCATAAATCCGGTCCCGCGTAATTCCTGGCTCATTGGTTACAATCGAACGCCGTGTGCCCGTCAACCGGTTGAACAGCGTGGATTTTCCCACGTTGGGTCGTCCCAGAATGACCAAGGATGGAAGTTTTTGCGTCGCATTCATCACGAATGGCCCACAGTCCGGAATCACATCAGCTTTGCAATCCTTCACTCTACCCCATTCTCCAAGATTCCGCCCCTCCCGTTGCGGTTCTCCTGGTCACCACTAACCTTGACTCGATCTGGGTCTGGGCGTTGATTCCGCGGCTCCGGATACTTGCCACCCCTAGAAGTGAAGCGCCTTAGATCTGCGTTAAGATATTGAATATATTGACTTTGCGAAGTTCGCAGCCCTGCCACAGTCCCTCATTGCTCTCTCTCTGGCTTTTTGCGTTTGTACTGTAATCCTCCGGACTGTGGAGCACTCTGAATCAGCTGTCCACCGAGATGCTGCAAGCACACGCGATACGCATCTTCTGTGCCGCCGCATTGCTGGTCCTTATGGCTCCGCGGGCTGTTTCTGATAGAGTGCTGAGCAGGGAAGAGATAGCCGCGCTCCGCATTATTGCTATTTGTTAAGATCGCGTAAGTTTTAGGGGTTTCCCTGCGTACTAGTTTATGGAACCGCTGAGACCAGGCCCGATGAACGTGCCGGGAAAGACGGAGACCACGGAGGCAGTTGCCCGGGCTCGTGCAGGGGATGCCGAGGCCTGGGGCGAGATTTATCGGGAGATGGGTCCAGCCATCTTTCGGTTTTGCAGGCGAGCGCTGCCTACTCGGGAAGATGCGGAAGACGCGACGATGGAAATATTCTCCAAATTGTGGGAAGGGAAGCTGAGCCAGTACGATGAGTCGCGCTCCTTTTCCGCATGGCTCTATCGAGTGGCGGCGAACCATTGCTGGGATATTTTGCGGCGGCGAAAAATTAGGCAGGACAAAGAGACGGAAGATGTGGAGAATGTGCCGCTGGAGCACCCGGACCCCAACCAACTGGACCGCATGATCGAGCAGAAGACCAGTGAGGAAGTCCGGCACGCTTTGAACAAGCTGGGGGCGCGAGCGCGCATGGCGCTCGTGATGCGCTATTACTCGGACATGAGTTATGACGAAATCGCCGATGCGCTCGGCGTGCGGCGCGCGTTCGTGGGCGTCGTGCTGCTGCGCGCGCGGCACGAACTGCGGCAGGCGCTGGAGGGAAAGAGTGCGCTGGCCGCGGGAGGGACCTTGTGAGCGACCCTGTAGACCCGGCGCTGCCTGAAAGCCCGGGCGGAATGACGGAACATTTGGATGAGATGACATGTCTGCTCTACGCGGAGCGGCAACTGGACCGCGCCCGCGCACAAGTTGTCTCGGCGCACGCGCAGGACTGCGCAGCGTGCCGCACTTTATTGAGAGCACTGGAGCGCGAATCGCGTTTGCTTACGCGAGCCATGCTGGAGGAAGACGAACCGCTGCCCTCGCGGCTCGCGGAATTCCAGGAACGTGCGCGGAAATCGTTTGGATGGATTTGGGGAGTAATTTTTGGTTTGGCAGCGACGGGTCTTTATGCCCTTTATACGAGTTTCGTCGAGCCCTTGCAGCAGCGATTGGAGCAGGCGGGGTTTGGCGGTACGAGCCTGCTGAGCCTCCTGGTTTTTCAAGGCGCCTTCTGGAAAGGATGGCAATCCGTGATCACACTTTTTGAAGTACTGGCGATGGTGACCGTGGCTGGATTCGGCCTGGTGATTTTCCGGCGGCGGCTGCGGCGCGGATCGGCATTGGCGCTGGTACTTGCCGGTTTGTGCGTGGCGCTGGCGATTCCCGCGCCGGCGGGCGCCACGGAATTTCGCAAGGGCGAGATCTACGAACTTGCAAAGGACGAGACCGTCAAGAGCGACATTTTTATCACCACCGGACGGGCGCGAATCGACGGCACCGTGGAGGGAGACCTTTTTTTCTTCGGCCAGAGCATTGAGATCGGCGGACACATCAAGGGCGACGCTATCGTTTTTGCGCAGTCCGTGCGAGTGAGCGGGCAAATCGACGGGAACATCCGGTCCTTCACGAATAACCTGACCATCACGGGAACCGTGGAGCGGAACGTCCTGACATTCAATGAGACCGCGACGATCGACTCTGCGGGAAAAGTGGAAGGCAGCCTTACGACATTCGCGCAGAACGTAATCGTGGATGGCCACCTGGGACGTGATCTGCTGGGAATGGACGACGAGACCAATATTTCCGGGACCGTCGGCGGGGGAATTCGCGCGAAAGGGCGTTCGATGTCCATCGCTTCCACGGCACAGATTGCCGGACCGGTCCACTTCGAGGGCGACCACCCGGCGATCGTAGACCCCGGCGCTAAGCTTGCCTCGCCGGTGCAATACACGAAACTTGAGCACGAGTCGCAATACAGAACGGGACATTACTACGTCTGGCGGATCATCTGGACGGCAGCTTTCATTTTGTTCGGCCTCGTACTGTTCTTGCTGATGCCGAAATTCACGGATGAGGCAGTGCGGGCCGGTGAGCGATTTGGGGCTCCGCTCGGACTGGGGGTCCTGGTTTTCTTCGGAGTTCCGATCGCGGCCATTCTTGCTTGCGTGACTGTGGTAGGCATTCCACTCGGAGTGTTGACGCTGGGTATCTGGGCCCTGGCAATCAATTGCGCGGAGATCATAGTCGGTACGGTAGTCGGCAAATGGATACTGGGACCGCCGGCCGACACCTGGGGGTTGATCGGAAGAATGACGTTGGGGTTCGTGATCGTGCGAATCGTTTATACCCCCCTGGCGCATGTACACATTGTAGGAGCGCTGGCCGGGCTGGGAATCTGGATGTGGGGCATGGGAGCAATAGCGCTTGCGCTGTACAGCCGGGTGCAGCCGACGCGTCCACCGAACATGACGGCTGGGCCAGTGCCGCCGGTAGGTTTACCGCCGCATACGACGGTCGGCGGAATTCAGCCGGCATAGTCGAAAGGTGACAACGAGCAGTTAAGATGGTCACGGCAATGCGGCTGTGATCGTTGCGATCGTTGCAACATGTGAGGATGAGCGATCCGGCCTACCCTCCCCCCCTTTTTTGTAAGTGCGGATTCTAAAGGGGTTACACGCCGATTTTACGTAAGTGTGGATTCCAAAGGGTTTAGCAGTTCGTACGTTGGACGGCCCCATTTGCGAGGGCCCACCCCACCCCGGTATTTTTTTCAAAGAGTGCGTAACGGATTGATTCCAGGATAGTTGCTGAAATGCTCGTGTACACAGAGTGCGTAAGAGCATGATTCTAAAGGGCCGAAATTCTGCCTTGATGCGCACGAACACGAAAGACTACGCAAGTTGCTCTGGCTACAAGGGTTAAGGATATGGAATGAGTCCGAAATCTGAATCGCCCAGAAGGCGGAGGGCGCACAATTACTTGATTATCAGTATAGCAGAAAGTAAGAGATTGTCAATGCCAGCAATTTCCGACAGTCCGTCGCTGCAACTGAATGAAAAAGAACGGGCCGGAGCATCCTTAACGAATGCGCCGGCCCGTGGCCTTTTGCGGAGGCGGGTAAACGTTTGGTGATAGTTATTGTTGCCTGACCTTGGCGGCGAAGAACGGCGGATTGAGGGAGTTGGCGGGGTCCTCAATGAACAGAGCGCGAATGGCCACGGGTTGATTCGCGGTCAAATTTCCTGAAGTGGTGATGCCATCCAAATTGGTAACGCCGTCTGCTCCCAACGTGCCGGCATAAGTCTGTATGCCGAATATGCTAGCTGCGGTGAAGCCAAAATAGCCAGGAAGGCCCGTGATGCCGAACTCGGGAGTCGAGGCGGTGTTTACAGTCGCGATGAAACGGGACCAGCGGAGGGTAACAGTATCAACTCCGTTTGCAATTGCTAGAGTGTTTCCATTGGCGGCGGTGAACGAAACAACATGGACGGCGACTGACTGGCCCAAATGCAAGGCGGTCGTGTCGGTCATGCCCTGGAAATTTCCTGTGGCAGCTCCGACAGCCAGGCCTTTGGTGTCAACCCAGAAAGCTGGGCCGGCGGCCAGATTGACGGTCAGTGCATCGCCCAGGCTCAAACCGCCGATCTTCGAGTTTGTCCCCGCTGGAATTATGTCCGTGGTTAAGATGACAAATTGAGTTGCGTTAGTGACGGCCAGGACGGTTCCTTCCACGGTGTCTTGCAAGGCGCTCATGAGGGGTTCGATTTCCTGCACGGTAAAGGTCCCATCCGAATTGAGGATCGCATCCATGCTCGCGGCGCCGTTGGTGGTGACGCACCCTGACAGTGAGTTAGTCCCAGCGGGGCAGAGGGACATGGTCGGATCCTGATCGTAATTGGTGTTCGTGGAGGAAGCCGCAGCGATCGAGCCACGGCCGACCGCGGTCGCGGAGGCGATGGTGACCCCGGAGCTGCCGAGAGTGACGACACCCGTGAAATCTTCGACTAGGTCAAGCTGGCCGGCGGCCAGATTGGAGCCAGTACGAGGAAGAGCGAAGGCACTTACCGCGTTTGTGGCTCCGGAGTTCGAGAGATTGATGCTCAGCTTGCCCCCGGAGACAGTCAGGGAATTCGCAAGATTGAGATCGATTCCGATACCGGTATTGCCGCTGATAGCTTGGGAAGAGGTGATCACTGGTGCGGCTACTATTGTAATTGCCGGGGCAACACAAACAGCGCCGACCGGACATATTGGGCTGGTAAGCGCTGCACCAGTGCCGTTGTAGAAGGTGAGCCTGGCGTTTGGGGCGAAGGAAAGCGTGATGGAACTGTTCGTACCCGTCGGAACCCCGGGAACGGTACCGAGAAAAGCGGAATCGGATTGCAGACGGGCAAGATCTACCGTAACGCCTTTGCCGTTATTGAAAGCGTAGGTGGTTTGAGCGCCCGTTGAGGAAGTGAGCTGGATGGAATTTATAGTGACAATAAAGCTCACAATTCCGATGTTCGCGGGAAGAGTGTCGGAAACCATGGTTATGCTGACATTGGCGGTCGTCGCGCCGCCACCACCGCCGCCGCCGCCGTTTGGGAACTCGTGATAGCACGAGCAGAGGGCCAGAACAGGAACTAAGACGGCCAAGAGAAAAGGTTTATTGCGCTTCATCGTGCACCCCACGACGGATTGAATTGCGTTTCCAAGCTCAAAGGAGCGAGGCTCAGAATCCCCAGTTTGACTCTAGCGCGGCTGCCTACCCGGCGGGTGTTTCAAAACGCAATTCGTTGTTCAAATGCTAAATCCCCGGACGTTGGAACAGGGGTTGCAGAATTTGCGTGCAGGCGAATTTATCGGACGGGCTGAAGGTTGAAGAAGGCTTGGGCGCGCAGCCAGTGGACGCCTCGACGGTGATGGTGAGGTCTGAGGACGCATGGGGGAGTGTGCTATCGTTACGGAATCCAGAGAGGAAACGCTGGGGCGGAAAGGTCATCCACAGGAAGGGTGAGCCTACAGGTGAGGGTTTGGCGAAGAGAGCAGCCAAAACGGGGTACGCACGCGCGAACGGCGAGGCTGCGGAAGCGGTGGCGCGGCGAGAGCGTGGCTCGTTTGATGAGGAAGCGAATGCGCATAGGAATGCGGAGGTGCAGACGTCAACGCGTTACGGCGGCGGGGCTGAGGAACTATCGGACCCAGACGAAATAAAGAAGAGGGCGGAGGAGGGGGCGGTCGAGAAGCCATCGATGCGGGAGGTGTTTGGGCCGGGAGGATTTCTGGAACGGTGCATGATTGGCGGATACGAGCACCGGCGCGGACAGCTGGAGATGGCGGAGATGGTGCACGACGCGTTTGAGGCGCATCATCACGCGATTCTGGAGGCGGGAACGGGAACGGGGAAGACGCTGGCGTATCTGATTCCAGCGATTTGCAGCGGGCGGCGTGTGGTGATTTCGACGGCGACGAAATCGCTGCAGGAACAGCTCTATCAGAAGGACATTCCTTTTTTGCAGAAACACTTTGCGCCGAACTTGAAGGTGGCGGTGATGAAAGGACGCTCGAATTTCTTGTGCGTCGCGAAGATGAACGCGATGGCGGACCAGGCGCTGCTGAAAGGGATGGACGAGTTGGACGCGTTTCAAGAGATCAAGAAGTGGGCAAAGCTGACGGAGACGGGCGACCGGGCGGAGCTGACGTTCTTGCCGGACGATTCGGACTTGTGGACGCGGTTGGATGCGCGACGGGACACATGTTCGGGGCAGAAGTGTCCTTCGTTCAATCCTTGTTTCGTGACGGGAATGCACCAGCGGGCCAAGGATGCGGACCTGGTTATTGTGAATCACCATTTATTTTTCGCGGATTTGGCGCTGAAGCAGGACGATTTTGGGAGCATTTTGCCGGAGTATTCGGCGGTGGTGTTCGATGAGGCGCATGAGATGGAGGATGTGGCGAGCGATTACTTCGGAAGGCAGATTTCGAATTTCCGGTTTGAAGAATTGGCGCGAGACGCGGACCAGACGCTGCGGCTGGTGCATCAGGCGACGCCGGGACTTTTGCGTAGGACGCAGCGGATTCGCGAGCGGAGCCGGGCGTTTTTCGAGACATTTCCGGCGCGCGACGGGAGATATCCGTTTTCGCGGAACGAACGCGAGGCGTTCTTGGAGCAGAACCGCGAGGCGTACGACGCGCTGGCGACGGCGCTGAAGGGATTCGAGACGGAATGCGCGGCGCTGACGCAGAAGCCGGAAGAGATTTTGCGGATTGCGCGGCGAAGTTTTGAATTGCGGCAAGAACTTTCGTTCTTGTTCGAATCGAACGAACGAAATTTTGTGTATTGGTACGAACGGAGGAATAAGGGAGTGTTTTTGGCGGCGACGCCGATTGACGTGAGCCAGATATTGCGGGAGAAGCTATTTGAGCAGTTCGACGCGGTGGTGCTGACGTCGGCGACGCTGACGGTGGGAAACCGGTTCGAGTTTATCCGGCAGAGACTGGGTTTGGATCACGCGAAGGAGCGAGGGCTGCCGCCGGAATTCGATTACAAGGAACAGGCGATGCTGTACTTACCGGCGGCGATGCCGGATGTGAGGAATCCGGCGTTTACGGCGCGGGCCGCGGACGAAATCGTGAACTTGCTGGAGACGAGCCAGGGACGGGCGTTTTGTTTGTTTACAAGCTACTCGCAAATGAACGAACTTTTTGAGCGAGTAAGGACGCGGGTGCCGTTTCCGCTGCTATTGCAAGGGACCGCGCCGCGGTCAGCGCTTTTGGAGCGATTCAAGAACACGCCGGCGGCGGTGCTATTTGCTACCGCTAGTTTTTGGCAGGGAGTGGACGTGCCGGGTGAGCAGCTTTCCTGCGTGATTGTGGACCGATTGCCGTTCGCGGTGCCGAGCGATCCGATAGTGGCGGCACGGGTTGCGGCGCTGCAGGAGGATGGGCGAAATGCGTTTGCGGAATTTCAGGTGCCGGAGGCGGTTTTGGCTTTGAAGCAGGGATTTGGGCGGTTGATTCGGACGAAGACAGATCGTGGCGTTTTGGCGCTGCTGGATAACCGCATCACGCGGATGCCGTATGGTAAAATTTTCCTTGAGTCGCTGCCGAAGTATCGGATGGCAAAGGACTTGTCGGAAGTCTCGCGGTTTTTGTCTAAGAAAAGGAATTAGGATGCAGAGTTACACAGAAGAGGCACAGAGCCGCAGGAAACACGGAGAAGCATGTTTCAAGTCAGCGTAGAAGAGACATTTTCGGCGGGGCATGCGCTTCGCGGATACAAGGGAAAGTGCGAAAACGTGCATGGGCACAACTATCGCGTGCGGGTGACGCTGGAGGGGCCGCAACTCGATTCGATCGGATTGCTGGTGGATTTTACGCGGCTGAAGCAGGTGATTCGGGAAGTGATGGGGCGGCTGGATCATCAGTTCGTGAATGATCTAGAGCCGTTCAAGACTGTGAATCCTTCGGCGGAGAATATGGCGAAGCATTTTTATGAGGAAGTGAAGCGGGGATTGAAGGATTTGCCGCCGGGGGCCCGGATTACGGACGTGGTTTTGTGGGAGACGGATACGAGCCGGGCGCAATACCGGGCGGAGACGTGAGGAAGCGAAGATAATAGAGGGAATGAAGTGAGGAAGTAAAGAGGTAAAGAAGCAGAGAAACAAAGAAGAATGGATGAATCGCGCTTACTACATCATTGTGATTCCTGCGCTGCTGGTTTCGATCGGGTACGTGGTGGTGTTCCATACGATGGGACTTTCGCCGACGTATTGGATATTGATTTTTCCGGCGGCGATATTGGGGGCGACGGTGTGGTGGTTGAGGCGGCGGACGGCACGAAAGGCGGGTTCGGGCGCGCAGTGAGGCGAGATCGATCGCGGGGAAAAGCGCGAGGAGATCAGGGCGAGTGAAAAGCGGCAGCTGGGCTGCCGCACTCCAAGGTCATGTTCATTACCGAGATATTCAAATCGATTCAGGGAGAAGGCACACGGGCGGGGCTGCCGTGTATTTTTGTGCGTTTGACGGGATGTAATTTGCGGTGCACGTGGTGCGATACGGCGTATGCATTTCACGGCGGGAAGAAGATGAGCGTCGAGGATGTGCTGGCGCGGGTGGATGAGCTTTCGGGGCGGAGCGACGGAGTTTCGGGTGAGCGGGCACGGGTGCCGCTAGTGGAATTGACGGGGGGGGAGCCGCTGTTGCAGGAGGAGATTTATCCGCTGGCGGAGCAGCTGATCGCGGCGGGATATACGGTGATGATCGAGACGAGCGGAGAGCGGCACGCGGGGAGGCTGCCGCGAGAAGTGATCAAGATAATGGATGTGAAGTGCCCGGACTCTGGCGAGGCGGACACGTTTGAGATGCGAAATTTGGAAGTGCTGGACGCGAAGGACGAAGTGAAGTTCGTGCTTTCGACGCGGCGGGATTATGAATTTGCGCGGGAATTTACGGCGGAACATCGATTGGCGGAACGCGTGAGGCAGGTTTTGTTTTCGCCGGTGTTCGATGATCCGGCGGGGAAGTGGCAAGGTTTGGAGGCGCAGACGCTGGTGGAATGGATTCTGGCTGACGGATTGCCAGTGCGGTTGGGTTTGCAGCTGCACAAGTTTGTGTGGGACCCAGCGACGAAGGGAGTGTGAAATAAGGAAGTATAAGGAGGTAGAGGAAGAAAAGGAAGTGAAGGAACGGAGAAGAGGCGGACGAGTGGGCTGAGTGAAGGACGCAGGATGACGACTAGTTCAAAGAAAGCGGTAGTGTTGTTGAGCGGCGGGATGGATTCGTGTGTGTGCGCGGCGATTGCGCGCGAGCGACACGGGGCGGAAAATGTGGCGTTGGTGCACGCCGGCTACGGGCAACGCACGCAGGAGCGCGAGCGGCGGGCGTTTGAGGAAATTGCGGATTTTTATGGCGTGAAGCAGCGGTTGGTTGTTCAACTCGATCATTTTCGGGCGATTGGCGGGTCGGCGCTGACGGATGCGAAGATTAAGGTGCCGGAAAATGGGCTGGGCGCGAACGGAGCGCATAGAAGCGAGATACCGGTGACTTACGTGCCGTTTCGCAACGCGCATTTTCTATCGGTGGCGGTGAGTTGGGCGGAGGCGATTGGAGCGGAAGCGGTTTATATCGGGGCAGTGGCAGAAGATAGTTCGGGCTACCCGGATTGCCGAGCAGAGTATTACGAAGTGTTTCAGGAGCTGGTGAGAGTGGGGACGCGGCCAGAGACGCAGATTGAAATCGCGACGCCTGTGATCCGAATGAAAAAAAATGAGATTATTCGACGCGGGATAGAATTGGGTGCACCGCTGCACTTGACGTGGTCGTGCTACCAAGGTGAAGACAGGGCGTGCGGAGTGTGCGACAGTTGCTTGCTGCGATTGAAGGCATTTGCGGAAGTGGGAGTGCCTGACCCCATAGCTTACCGGCTGGCCGTGTCCGCGCGCCCGTAAGACTTGGAAAAGAGCTAAGATTAAGGATAATAGGGCCATCCCGCCAGCCAGGCCGGGCAGGGGTTCGCCTCGGCAAAAGGAGAATGGAGCATGAAGAGATTAGCGAAGTCGTGGGCGTGGGCTGCGGTGTTCGCGGCCGCGCTGATTAGTTTAGGTGCGCCGGGCGCTAGGGCGCAAGGCGGAGGATCGATCGCTGGAACGATCCTGGATGTGGTCGGCAAGCCCTGGTACAACGTGCCGATGGAATGTGTAAGCGATCAGGGGGCGAAGCAGGAGACCAAGACGGATGAAAATGGAAAATATTCGTTTCACAACCTGAGACCGGGCGTATATCACGTCTACATTATCCTTCCGGCGCCAAATAAACCCTTCGACATGCAAATCCAGGTGGGCAGCGATCAGGAGAGCAAGGCGGACATGAATTTCAAGGACGTCGTTGCCAAGCAAGGCGCCGCCGCGGAGGAGCAAGTCAAAAAGCAGGCGGAGGAGAAACAAAAGTTCGAAAGCATGAAGACGCACTTCACCGCCGGGACGGCGATTCTAGTTCAGGAGCGTAAGGCAAAGGAAGATTTGCAAAAGGCGGCTCCGGACCAGCGCGATGCTTTGAAACAAAATCTGAAGGATCTTTCGGACAAGGCGGCGGCCGAATTCCAGGAGGCACAAAAGGCGGCGCCGGAACATGATGCGAACCAGCACCTGCTGTGGGCGACGCTGGGAGAAGCATATGACCTTGCCGGGCGAAACGACGAAGCTGCACAAGCCTACCAACAGGCGATCAACGCGAAGCCAGACGATCCGGGCTACTACAACAATCTGGGCAACGTGCTGGCACGGGCGGGGAAGATAGATGAAGCGAAAGCAGCCTATACGAAGAGCGCGGAACTGGACCCGACGCACGCGGCGACGGCCTGGCGCAATTTCGGGATCAGCTTGTACAACGCAAACCGGCTGGGCGACGCCGTCGAACCACTGCAGAAATCGGCGGAACTCGATCCGAAGAACGCGCAGACTTGGTATCTGCTGGGAGCTTCGCTGGTATACAAGATGACGGTGAAGAAAGTCGGGGACAAAGATGTGCCCGAGTTTGCGCCCGGGACCATCGAGGCGTATCAGAAAGCGATCGAGCTTGATCCCAACGGGCCGTACGGACAGGACGCCAAGAAGGGCCTCGAACAACTGCAACTGATGGCGCCGGGAGTGGACATTAAAGTGAACGTGAAGAAAAAGAAGTCGTAAGTAATTTCCCTGGGCGATTCAACCGGCCGGTTCCGCATTGCGGGGCCGGCTTTTTTCATTGAGATCGTGGAAATCGATCAATGATTGGGCGAGAAGCCTGCCATGGCCCGAAATTCGCCGCGAGACTATCGGTGCATCAAAGTTCCCGTCATTTTCGTGCGGCGAAGCGAGCGGGCGAACACGGCCACCGAAATCGGCAGGAGTATCGCGGCAAAGAGCAGCAGGACAACCAGCGGGCGCCAGACGGTGTGGAAGCCGTCTCCAACAAGAAGAGCAGCGCGCATGGCGTCAAGCGCATAGGTAACGGGATTCAGCCGCGCAACGAGCTGCAGCCAATCCGGAAGAACACTGATCGGAAAGAGCATGCCGCCCACGAGACTGGAAAGGCCGAGAAAAAACCACTTGGCAGGATTGCCGCGCTTGAAAAGAAGAAGATAGCTGGCAGAAAGAATGCCTAGTCCGGAAAATGCGAGGAGCGTGGCGATGAGCACGAGAAGCACAGCCGCCCAGTTGGCTTCTCCAAGCGGAAAGCCGAAGAGGACCGCGCCCCACGACAGGTAGACGGCAATGCGAACCGTAGAAGCTACAAAAGGATAGATTGCGGAACCCGCGAGAATCACAGGGAGCGAAGTTTGCGTGACCAGCAGGTGCTCGAGAGTCCCGGAGTCTCGAGCTTCCATCAAGCTGCGGTCAAAAGAGTCCATCGCAGCGTTCAAGTAATCCAGAAAAACGAAACCGATTAAAGAGAAGGAAAAGTAGGTTTCGCCATGCGGGAGCGAGTGGTGGAGTTGGGGACTCTCGACAAAGCGCGCGACGTAGAAAAGCATGGCGACGCCGAAGAGGGCTTCGATCGCCTCGAACAGGAAGGCCGTGCGATAGGTGAGGGCGATATAGAGATCGCGCCGGAAGAAGATCCAGATTTCGCGAAGCATGCTGGTCATTGCGAAAAATCCCCGACGGCCATGTGCGCCGAGCGCCCGGTTAGGCGGAGAAAAGCGCCCTCGAGTGATGCTGTGCCGGTGCGATGTTTCAAGTCGGCGAGCGAGCCGCAGGCCAGCAGGCGCCCCGCGTCGAGGACCGCGATGCGGTCGGCGAGCAGCTCGATTTCGGAGAGCGCGTGGGAAGCGAAGAGGAGCGTTGTCTCGTCGCGGCCAAGGACCTCAGACTTGAGAAAGTGGCGGAACTCCGCGGCGCCAATGGCATCCAAGCTGCGCGTGGGTTCATCCAATAACAGAACCCGGGGCTGGTGGAGGAGAGCGCGAGCGAGACTCAGGCGCTGCACAGTACCGGAGGAAAGAGTGCGCACCTGGCGGTCAAGGGATTCCTCCAGATGAAATTGTGCTGCGAGCTGGCTAATCCGCCGAGCTGCGGCAGCCCCCGAAATCTGGTTGAGACTTCCGAAAAATCGGAGGTTTTCGCGGCAGGTCAGGCGCGCATAGAAGCCAGAGTCGCTGCCGGCATGGTAGCCGAGCTGGCGGCGCACCGCGCCGGGATCGCGGACGGCATCGTGCCCGGCGATGTGGGCGCGGCCCTTCGTGGGAAGAACGAGCGTGGCAAGAATGCGGAGCAGAGTGGATTTGCCGGCGCCGTTCGCGCCGAGTAGAGCGAGCGCTTCGCCGGGGCGCACTTCAAGAGAAATCCCTGCAAGCGCCATCACGGTCGGCTTCTCGAAGGGCTGCAAGAGGGCCCGCCAGCCGCTGCGCGCCGGCGGAAAGGACTTTTCGAGGGACACGACGGCGATAGCGGCCTCAGGCACGCAGAAACTTATAGCGTTTCTTCCGCGCGAAGACAATCGGCCTGCCCGGAGGATTCAGGCTGCCCCGTGGGAGCATTCCCAATTTGCGTGGCGAAGCGAGCAATTCCCCGATAGAATGGAACCACCCAGGCTCAAGACCCAGTCCCAAGACGGAAGGGCGACTTTAGGATGGAGAATAAAGTAGCCATGCCAATGGTGTATTTACCGGACGGGCCAGGCTGCCGCCGAAGGGTCGCGGGAGCATTGGTGGCGTGCGTGAATGTAGCGGAAATGTCAGAGGGATGAACCATTTTGGAGCAGACATGCTCACGATGATGTTCACATTGGAACAAAACCATGCTAACTTCTGAACGGGTTCATTCATCCAGCGTCACTCTGATGCGAGTGAGGTTCGACCTGAAGCTCTTCTCCCAAGTTAAGCCAGCGAGCAATCAAAGCGAAACAGTCTTGTACATTTATAAGCTTCAGGAAGAAGCAGCGAGGAACAACTCTGTTCATTCGAAACCGCCATATTGCGGACGTATATCGCCGAATCAGCGGATGAAGTCGCCGCGTGTTCCGGGCGGGTTAAGTAAATCTCTTACAGTACCGGGCGTCGGGTCAATTGGCTGGACAGAAACAGCGGGCAGGTAAGCACGATATGAACACAAAACAAAACAGAGCGTGGGCAGTGAAGTTGGGTCTGGCTTGTGTTTGTATTTCAGCGTTGGTTGTCTTCCTGGTGCCGCGAGGCGCGAAAACGCATGCGCAGAATCACGTGCGTGTACCGATGACGCACGATTGGAGCAACGCGCACATGGTTTATTCCGCTCCGTCTTCTCTGGCGCATGCGTGGAGGCTGCAAGCGGAGCCGCGCTACGTTCACCAGTGGGCGCGGCGAAATGCTGCGGCATTGTTGCGTGCGCGCGGAGGAAGAGTTCATATTTACCCGAGCGGGCCACCTCGTATTGACTGGGGCTATCCGTTGCTCGCCGGAGGGACCAGCGGCCTCGGACAATTTCCGGCCAAATTCAACTTCGATGTGAGCGCTGCTCCGGACTGCACGAACGATTTCGTGGTCTTCAACCAGGCTGGTCTTGCGGGAGCGGCGCCCACGGTCGCGGCCGCTCAGACAGGGACCTTCACAGCAAGGCCTAACAACGGTCAGACGGTCACGATCACCAACTGGGATGGCACAGTCGTCCTGACGCTTACGGCCAGCAGGACTGGTGTCAACACGGGTCTGAACTTCGCAGTGGTTGCAGGCGGAGGCGCCACGACAACCGATGCGACGAATCTCGCGGCAGCTATTGCGCGAAATGGCGCTGCTGTCGGCGTGACGGCTACGTCCGCGGGCGCCGTTGTGACGGTCACGGCGCTGACCAATGGAGCGGAAGGGAATCTCATTACGCTCGCGGAAGGATTGACAGGTTTCACGTGGGCGGGCACCACACTCGCAGGTGGCGTCGGAACGGCCAACATCGTTGCATTCAACAATCTTTATTCGACGCAAGGGGGCGCGGGTGGCCTGTGCAATCAGGACGGGCCATCGGTCGATTGGTCCTATTTCGTAGGAACCGGCACAATTCCGACCTCGGTTGTACTTTCGGGGGATGGCACGAAGGTAGTGTTCGTGGAGGCTGCCGGAACTGGCGCGGTTCTGCATATTCTGAAGTGGAAAGCTGGACAGGGCACGGGGGCGGGCTATCCCGTCGCGCCTGATATTACAGTCGCAGCGGGCGACACGTGGGCGCAGGATTGCCTCCCGGGGAACTCCTGCATAAGCAACATCCCATTTAGTGGCGGCTTTAATGACACCGGCTCAGCGCCATTTTATAGCTACGCAAGCGATACGCTTTACGTTGGAGATAACAACAGCCGGGTGCACAAGTTCACGGGCGTATTTGGCGACAATTCGGCACCCACCGAAGTTACTACAGGCTGGCCCATTCAGGTGAACGCAGCCTCGAATCTCACCAGCCCCGTCTACGATAGCGTGTCCGGGAATATCTACGTCGGGGACGATACGGGACGATTAAGCTTTATCCGAGAGACGGTGAGTTCCGTCGGCACTTGCCTTCCAGCACCCTGCCTAGACACAACAAATCTGCAGGTGGGGCCCGGCGGGGGCGCGATTGTCGATGCGCCGGTGGTAGATGGAAGCACAGGAATGGTCTATGCGGTGAACGGCGCGGATGCGACCGATCACGGCACGATCTTGCAGGCGCCTACGAGCCTTGGCACCTCCGTGTCATTCAAAATCGGAGGCACGGCCGCCGGCAATGCCGCCACCGCCATCCTGTACTCGGGAACGTTTGACAATGCCTACTACAATAGCTCGCTGCCCAACATCGCCGGACACATGTACGTCTGCGGAAAAGATCCAGCCAATACGAACAGGCCGGCCATCTATCAGCTCAGCTTCGATCCTGCGACCGCTGTCCTCACAGGCGTTGGCACTCCGCTTACGGGACTTGTCACCGTGAACAACCGGGCATGTTCTCCGATCACCGAGTTCGATAACCCCAACGGGGGCGGGGCGGGGGTCGAAGAAGACTTAATTTTCTTTAGCATCGGCAATAGCGCCAACGGAGCGGATCCAATCATAGGCTCTTGCAGGACTGCCAATGCTGGTTGCCTGATATCGATTAACGTGCTGGGCGCTGCCACATGGCCGCCTACAACGGTTACGAGCACGGCTCCTCTGCCGGGGCGCAGCGCTGGCACGTCGAGCGGAATCGCTATCGACAATTTCTCCACTTCTGCGCAGGCTTCAAGTATTTACTTCACGCTAAGGGGGAATTCTGCGGGCGCCGGACCTGGGGTGCCAAGTTGCAATACAACTGCCGGCGTAGGATGCGCAATCAAACTGACCCAGTCTGGGTTGCAATGACACGATGATCGGGGACAACGCTCAATGAAGGACATAACGGACAAAGAGTCATCGGGCAAGCCAACTAAAGCTGGTGTAAAGAAGCCATATCAGAGTCCGGCCTTCCGTTCTGAGAAGGTATTCGAAGTGTCGGCTCTTGCTTGCGGGAAGGTCAACGCGACGCAGGCTCCTTGCCGGACAAATCGCAAAACGTCCTAGAGCTGTGTTCTTGGTCGTTTTAGCGAAAGTGACAAATGGTGTTGGCCACGAGGTGGCGCGAGGAGTAGCTGGTACATCGGAGGCCGCTTAGGTGCACGGACTGCAGACCAGCTTAGCGCGAGCGGTGCATCATCAGAGGATTCCCAGACCCCAGGGCGATGTGCAATGAACGGTGTGAGTCAAGCGAAGGGTAGAGAGGCGTACCCGTTATTGGTTGAAGCACTGAAACTGAGCGGGAGCCTCCGGCTGCCCGCCACGGGTACGAGCATGGTGCCCGCGATTCACCCACGCGACGTCATCACCATCCAGCCGATTGAATCAAATGAAGTGACAATAGGAGACGTCGTGGTCTACCCGAAGGACCATGCGTTGGTGGTCCACCGCGTTGTTGGGATCTTCGCGGATAAGGACGAGCGGCTTCTGGTTACGCGAGGAGACCGACTGTTGAAAGACGACGAACCCATCGATCTGTCCGATGTGTTGGGGAAAGTGGTTCGCGTGCAGCGGCGAAACCGGCGACTGAGTTTGCGTCCTGTCAAGAGTGCCGCACATCAGACGCTCTGCCAGGTATTGCGGCGCTCTGATCGAGCAACAAGCGTGTTTTTGCGAGCGAGTGCGTTGTTGAACGGGATCATTTTTAAGAGAAACGCGGGGCCGGCTTGATTGCTGAGGGAATAGCGACGGATGTGGTCATCGAGATAGGAGAGTTGCCTATCCGATTCTGCACGGACGATCCGTCCTTCCACGAAATGCTGACTGGGAGCTACGCGGGCTTTGTGAGATCGGGCAGCCGAGCGCAAATCCATTTTGATGTTGAGTTAGCTCCTGCCGACGCGATGATAGGAACCGGCGACGTAACCGTCGAGCGAGAACCGGAACGATGGTTGATTGGGCGAGGAGATTTCGAGGCGCAATGGAGCCCGCGACTGGGGCGGGGAGTAATCCGGCAAAGCGCCAATCCCTACTCTTTCAATACGGCGCTCCGCATCCTTCACACGATTTTGCTGGCGGAACAGGGAGGATTCCTGGTGCATGCCTCGAGCGCCGTGCGCAATGGCCGGGCATTTCTGTTTGCCGGAGTTTCTGGCGCGGGCAAAACAACGATGGCCAGGCTGGCACCGCCGGATGTGGCCCTGCTGACCGACGAGATTTCCTATGTGAGCCGCCGGGGAAACACCTACCTTGCGAATGGCACGCCTTTCGCGGGCGACTTGGGGCGAATCGGAGAAAATATCTGTGCACCGCTTGCGGCAGTCTACCTTTTGGCAAAAGGAACTGAGAATAAGATCGAACCTGTGAACGCGGCCGAAGCGGGCCGCGCGCTGCTGGAGAATATCCTGTTTTTCGCGCGTGATTCAGAACTGGTGCGGTCGGTTTTTGAGGCGGCCTGCGATTTTGTCAGCCGCGTGCCGGTCCAGCGGCTAACCTTTGCGCCAGATGCCCGCGTGTGGGAGATGATCGGATGAGAGAGAAATGCTATTTCGCGCGAGCCTCGAAAATTGCGGCTCGCAAACTGGGCGACGAAACGATGATTATGGTCGCGCCGGATTCCACTCTATTCTCGCTCAATGAAGTGGCTTCGTTGATTTTCAACGCAGCGGACGGGGTTACGCCCCTTGACGAAATTGTGGCGCAACGGGTTTGCTCGGAGTTCGACGTGGAACTCGACGTGGCTTTAAGCGATGCGGAAAAAATAGTCAGGGAGCTGGCTGGCCACGGGGTTCTGGTCGTCTCCAGCGAGCCAATCGCTCCGCCACTTTCTTTCGCGCAGGCTGCCCGATGACCCTACTCATGGAAGAAATGAGCGCCAAGGCGCTGAAGCTGGGCGTTCCGCTCTCCGTACAGCTCGATGTGACCTATCGCTGCAATGAGCGGTGCATTCACTGTTACCTGGACCACCACGATCACGGCGAAATGACCACCGCGGAGATTAAGGATCTTCTTGACCAGATGGCCGACGCCGGAGTTTTCTTTCTGACCCTAAGCGGCGGCGAAATTTTAATGCGCAGGGATTTCTTTGAAATTCTGGAATATGCTCGCCGACTGATGTTTTGCGTAAAACTCAAGACCAATGGAGTCTTGATTCGCGGCAAAGAAGCGGAGCGCATCAAAGCCCTCGGCGTGGAATCGATCCAGATCAGCGTTTACTCGCACATTCCCGCGGTCCATGACGCCATTACGAAGCTGCCAGGCTCGCTTGCACAGTCCATCGACGCGGTTCGCCGGTTGCGGGCGTGCGGCATGCACGTCATCATGGCCAACGTCCTGATGGCCCATAACGCAAATGATTATGCTGGGGTTCGGTCACTGGCTGCGGAACTCGACGCTCAGTTCGTGATCGATCCCACGATTACTCCGATGATGGACGGAGATCGTTCTATTCTCAGCTTGAACGTCGAAGAGGATAAGCTGCGTCAAGTTTTCCGTGACGAATCGCTGATCGGCGGGAGCATTGAAGAATTTTGTGCGCCTCCGCAAGGGCCGGCCGAGGACGCGATGGACATGTTGCCTTGCAGCGCCGGCCACACGGCCTGTTATGTTTCTCCTTACGGAGATGTTTACCCATGCGTACAGTTTCCGCTGCCGAGCGGAAATGTACGGCGCACGAAGTTCGTGGATATATGGCGCGATTCGCCCCAGCTCAACGAAGTCCGGTCGATCACCTTGGCTGACCTGCCATCCTGCTCGAAGTGCGTGCATGGCGGAACGTGCACGCGTTGCCCGGGGCTGGCGTTCATGGAAGGGAACATGCGCGGGCCGTCCATTCAGGATTGCGAGAAGTCTTTTGCGCGAACCGGCGTTGCATCTATCAATCTTAAATCCAAGAGGTCTGGGACAGCGGGACTAGTGCAAATTCAGAGCCTGCAAACCATCGCCTCGGCATGTATCGCCTGACTTAAGTCTCCGAGTCTTTTGAAAAAGATTCGCGCTAAGCGATTGCGCGGTATGCTGTCCCCAGCGCAGCTAAAACCTCGGAGACCGAACTGTCGTCAACAAATACAAAAGAAGAGAAGAATTTCGGAGCGGAATGGGAGTTGCTCATCGAATGCGCGCGGCCGAATCCTGATCCGCGACGTATGAAGGAGTTGCTCAGCGAGCCGGTCAGGTGGCCTGCGTTGCTCGAACTAGCTGAAGAGCATGGCCTGCCCGGCATCGTTGCGCTCCGGCTTCGGGAATTTGGCAAAGAAGGCATGCCGCCCGAGATTTTGGAGCAGTTGCGCGAGCGCCAACGTGCGCAGGCGCTTTTCACGCTGCACTTGACCGCGGAGTTGTTCCGCCTGTTCGAACGCTTCTCAGCTGTTGGACTCGAAGCGCTTGTAATTAAAGGGCCAGTGCTTTCCGTTCGCTGCTACGGCGATGCGGGCTCGCGGCTATATGGCGATCTGGACCTAATCGTGCGCGACAGAGATATTTTGCGCGCGACCGAATTAATGGCCGATCTCGGATATGAAGCGCGCGTTTCAAGAGCGGCCATTCATGCGAAGAAGGCGCCGGGCGAGTACGCTTTTCGGCAACCAGGCACAAGACTATTGGTGGAATTCCACACGGAAAAGACGTTTCGCTATCATCCCCGGCCGCTTCCCGTCGAGAAATTATTCCAGCGGCGGGTTCGCGTAAAAATTGATTCACAGAATATTCCCGCGCTTTCGCCAGAGGATGAGCTCATCCTGATTTGCATCCACGGCGCAAAGCATTTTTGGGAGCGGCTGACCTATATCGCTGATGTGGCTGCTTTCGTTTCCCGGCAGGTACTCGATTGGGAGCGCGTGAAGTCCGCCGCCGCGGAAGTTGCTGCGCAACGCATGCTGTACGTCGGGCTGCGGCTTGCTGCGGACGTTTTAGGCGCCCCGGTTCCGGAAGCTATCGTTGCGGCGGGGCGGTCGGACCAAACTGTGGAAGGACTCGCCAAACGCATTCTGCGCTGGCTTCCGACGGCCGGCTCCGCACCGCCGGGAATCCTGGAACGCGCGATGTTTCGAATGCGCATGCGCGGAGGAATTTTGTCCGGGCCTGCTTATTTGTTCCGACTCTCTCTTTCTCCTACCGAAGATGATTGGGCCGAAGGCGCCGAAAACAAGCGCCACTGGCTTTTGGATGCGATAGGTCGGCCATTTCGCCTGGCGCGAAAATACAGCCGAGTCGGCAAGCCGTGAGTCGCACGTAGGTAATGGGGAGAGCGAGTCGGCCAACCGAAGACTGAAAAGAAAAAAGGCCCGGACTAACTGTCCGGGCCCCTTCCTCGAAAACTCATTAGATGTTTGTCCGTCGCGAAATCGTGCGTTTCGTTCTGGACGGCAGAGGAGGCATCTCCACCGTTAGCGACATCTCGTTCTTGTTGCGCAGAACACCCAGCTTAATGGTTTTCGCTTCCCGTTTATCGGCCAGCTTTTCGCGCAAATCGCCAAGGGACCGGATGCGATCGCCATCCACCGAGGTAATCACGTCGCCGCTCTTCACTCCTGCCTTTTCCGCCGAGGAGCCGGCACTCACATCGCGAACGAGTACGCCCTCGCCATCCGGCGCGCCAAAATATGCGCCGAGCTGCCCGTTCAGATCCTCGGCATCGATCCCCAGGCGCGGCCGCGCACCTGCGAGCACGCCATAATTCCATTCCATTCCCGGCGCTTCCGGCACATCGGGCATCTCCGGGATTTCAACTCTCGGAAGCTGGAAAGAAAACGCTCGTGGCGCTGTCTTGAACCACATGTTACCTCGCTCTTCGGACTTGCCGAGCGTCACACTAATCGGTTGCGCGCGGCCGTTGCGCCATATCGTAAACTGCGCGGTCCGGCCGGAGGGAATCTCATGAATCATCCGGCGGAATTGCGCTTCGCCTTCGACGCGTTGGCCGTTAATCTCCGTGATGACATCGTTGTCCTGCAACCCGGCCTTCGCGGCGGGGCTGTCCGGCACGATTCGTCCCAGCAGCACGCCGCGTTCCGCGGGCAGCTTCAGCTCCTTAACTTTGTCCGAAGTGACTTCTTGCGATTCGACGCCCAGCCAGCTCGCGCCCTCGTCGCCCATGAATATCATTGTGTCAGGGCCGTCCGCGCGTGGTGTTTTTTCCATCTCTTGCTGCTGCCCCTGTTCCTGCTCCCGCGCTTCCCGGAACGCCGTGCGCATGGCCGATTGCGCTTCGCGATCTTGAGCAAGCTCCGCGATTCTTTGCTGCTCGCCGGCGAGCCTTTCCGCCAGGCGCGCCTGGAGCTCATCAATTCGCTGCTGCATCTGGGCCAGCTTTGCGTCAGCAGAATCCTGCGGCGCCGCGGAAGTGCCGGGTAGAGCAATCAAAACAAGTCCGAGGGCCGCAACCCCGCCACTCAAAAATAAATTCCGTTTCCTCATAATCCTTCTGTCCTCCTGTTTTCTTTAGACGCGGCTCGCCTCAAACCGTCGACCGTAAAATTACGATCTGGATTCCACCATTGATTGTATTCAGCCGGATCGGCGCTCCGCCTTTGCCAAATTTTCCGCGCATCTCCCGTGGGAGCAGCGTAGCCTCTTGAGAAAGCGGCAGTTCCGAATAGAAATTCCCATTCAGGGAACGTGCTTCCAGGTTTGCCTGCGTGTCCTGCGGAACGGCCAGCAGCAGGGAACCGTTCGTCGTCTCCGCAACCAAGCCCTTTGCATCCAGAATGTGCGAGAGCTCCAGATGCACATTGCCATTGGTGGTGCGGGCATGAACGCTGCCTCCGCCCTCGTAGACCTCGATGTTTCCGTTCACCGTGTGCAGGTCCTCCACCGAATCCACCCCGGCGATCTTTAGTGTGCCGTTCACCGTGCCGATATGCTCAACGCGCGCGCCATGGGGAACTCGTATCGTATATTGCACTGCGACTTCCACGCCCTCGTTCTGCGGATACCGCGTGGTGACCGAGACATCATTCGGCTTGGCCTCGACATCGATCGAGACGCGATCAAGATCCGATTCTTTTTCCTTCGCAATTTTTATAGCGTCGATTTCAATCGTATCGTGGTCCCACCCCTGCACTTCTACCGGCCCATTCACGTTCTGCAGCTCAAAAGTGCCGCCAGGCTGAAGCGGGTACACTTGATGAAAACCTTTGCTCCCCGCAAAACCTGGCACGGCCACAGCCGCAGTCAAAAGTAGGATCACCAACGCCGCGGAGCGGATACCAGAACGTAGCTTCATGTTTCACCCCTTCGAGTCCATCTCACGAGCGTTTGCCTGCTGTTGCCCAGTCGTCAAAAAATCCTAGCCCTTACAAATCCGCCCTTTCCGTTCCCCTCGCTCGCATTTGCCGTCAGTGGCGCAGCTCGAAATTAAATGCAATCGTCGAGATAGTCTCGACGCGAGTCCCATTGACGGACGCGGGAGTGGCGCGCCACTTTTTGAGCGCATCCATCGCCGCGTCCGCGAGTATGGGCTCGCCCTCCAAAACTTTTTGCACTTCTATGGTTCCGTCTGTTTTCACTTTTACTTGCAGCCTTACCATCCCTTCGATCCCCGCGCGCCGCGCGAGTTCGGGGTAAACAGGGTGAGGCGAGGCGGTGAGCCGCTTGAATAGATCGCTGGGGTCCTCGCGCATCCCGCCAAGGAGCGCGATCTCGAGTTTGTCCATCCAGCCTTCTAGCCAGTCGCTCTTTTCATCAAACACAGGCGGTTCTGCCGGGGGCGGCGGAGCCATGGATTCCCTGGAACTGACTGGCATGAAATCAGGATCGTGCCGGCGGTTGATGCGTTCGCGCTGCTCGCGAATCAGCGAATCGCGCAGCCCAGTGTCCGCATCCAGGTATTGCAGCCGGATTTTGCCCACTGTGCTGCGCAATTTCAGAACTTCACCGCCCCCGTTCAGCACTCCAATGGCGCGCACGGGACCGGAGTTGCGGCTTCCCAGAGCTTGTATGTTCAGAAGGAGCGCGGGGTCGGCGTCAATGTGGCTCAAGCCGCCGCTTTCCACCATCGCGTCGATGTTGGCCGCGAGATTCCTCGGCAGAAAAACGACGATATCTCCGGCCCCCGAGGAGAGTTGCGACGCGCCCCGAAGGCTAACCTTGCCCCCGGAAGAGCCTGCATCCGGATTGATCCACGCCTGAATATTTCCTCCCGCGGTCGCCGCTTGCACCGCGCCGGCCACGCGCGTCAGGCAGATGCTTCCGCCGTTCGACTCAACCTCCATCGGCCCGGACACCGTAATGATGCGAATGCCGCCGCCGCCCGTCTGTGCGCGAACCGAACCACGCACTTCGCCGAAATCGATCTGGCCGCCTCCCGTGCGCACGCTCACAAAGCTTCCCGCTTGCTTCAAGGTGATATTGCCGCCGTCGGTCTCAAGCCGCGCGCGTCCGCCAATCTGTCCGGCGCGGATGTGGCCTCCGCCGGTGCGCAATACAGCATCACCGGAAATATTGCCTGCCATGATGTGCCCGCCGGCGGTGAACGCATCCACATCTCCCGCGACATCCAGCATCTGAATGTGGCCACCCTCGGTGGAAAGCTTGGCGGTCGGATGAACCTGCGCCGCGTTGCGAAATCCGATGAACCCGATTCGCCCCGTTCGAATATTTCCGCCTTGCGTGATCAGGCTGGCGGTCCCGCCGATGTCTTGCGTTTCGATATCGCCCACGCCCGTGTTGACGTCCAGGCTGTAACCCGCCGGGACAGTTACTTCAAACTGCACATAGAACTGCGCATTCACACGGCCACGGCTGGGCTGGGTAGGCGACGCGCCAACGATTTCCACGCCGGAATCGGTGGACTTCGCCGTCAGCGAATATCGATCCAGCAGACTCTTCGCGATTGGCTCGCGCGCATCGGTCTCGATGTGCACCGTGTAACGAACCACCGGCGGGGCTCCCGGTTCGAGACTGATGATGCGCACTGAGCCGAGGTCGGTGGTCAGATGCAGAGTCAGGCCGTCTCTTGTTTGTATCGCTCCCGTGCGGTCGGTCGCAACACGCGGCGCCGGATCCGAAGGGACTGGCGGATCAATTCCCGGAGGGTCGATTGCATTGCCGCAAAGAATCACGCCGGGCCAGACTGCTGCCTGAAGAGCAATCGCCAGCGAAAGCCGAGTAAGTCTTTTGAAAGAGCTGTGGAATATCTTAAAAATCGTAATCATCCTCATCTTTAACCATTGGTGTAGTTCAATGCGCCAAACTTCTCACGAAGTTCTTGGCGTCGCTCTCACTGAACTTCACGCGGTCCAATCTGCCGCAGTGCCGCCGCGCTTCGCAAGCGCACATAGCGGTTGGGATCGCTGCGCTGAAGTTCCTCGAGCGTGTGGATGACATTCTCCATCGCGGGGTCGAGGGGAACGCCGGATCCTTCCGGCGCAAGAACGGGATCAAGATTCTTCGATGTGGCTGCCGTTTTCTGCTCCAGCGAATTGACCAGCAGGTTGACGGCTTCCACGCGCACACCGGGATTGGCATCGTGCTGCAGCGCATCCACCAAAGTCTCGCGCACCGCTTTGTCCATTACCGTGTCCCGCAAGGATTCCAGCGCTTTCATTCGCACCGCCGGATTCTGATCTCTCCGCGCCGCATATAGTAATGCACGCCGCACGTCCGCATCGCTGGCGCGCGCACGCAGAGCCTCCAGGCAGTCCAGCCGCACTCCAGAATCGGTCTGATCGCCGTTCTCGACCACATACGTCAAAACGCGCCGCAAATCCGGGTCATCCACACTGCCGGAAAGTACGAGCGGCTCTTCCGTGCGCACGTGCACCTGTAAGGTTCCCGGAGTTCCATCCGGCATGGGGGCCACATTGATGCCCGCAACGGCCATTTTGGAGAGCTGATCCTCAGTGAATTTCGCGGCGGGAGTAACGTTCACGGTCTGCACGTTACCAGCGGGCTCGAGGCGAGCCGAAATCCACGGCAAGAGTTGCGAGCCAAGCGCCACCCCAAACAGAACCAGAAGGGAGCCGCTCAGGACGGGCCGCATCGCCATCCAGCGCCGCAACCAGCCAGTCGGCCGCCAACGTTCCTGCAATGGCGGAGCGGACAAATCGTCGAGCGCTTCGGCAAGCTCGCTGCGGCACTGCGAGAGCAAAATGCCGCCCGCGTCGCTCTGCTCGGAAGCCTGCAGCGCTTCCATCAACGACTCGTGCAGGCCGCGCTCCTCTGAAAGCTGCGCCGCGCACGTTGCGCAGGACGCCAGGTGCATGCCAATCAGCGCAGTCTCCTGCTCGCTGGTTTCGCCGCAGGCGTAAAAGACCAGCAACCCGGCGACTTCTTTGCACCGGAGCATTTTTGGTGCGCTCATCGCAAGCCTTCCAGTTGGCTCCGCAATTTGCGGGTCGCGCGGAAGAGGGAATTCTTCACGGTTTCTTCCGTCGTGCCCAGCGCGTCGCCGATGGCGCGCAATTTTAGTCCCTGGTAGTGTTTCAATTCAAAGACAATGCGTTCGCGCGGCGAAAGGCGCTGCATCGCGGAGGCGATGCGCGCCTGAATCTCTTTGCCAAAAAGTTGCCGCTCGGGGTCCAGTCCGGGCCGGTGTTCGCGCTGGCGTTCAAAAAAATCAGTGATGCCTTCATCATGAAGCGCGGAGCTGGACTCTGGTGCTTGATCCTCAGGCCGCGCCTGGCGCCGCCGCAGTTGATCCAGGCACACGTTGGTGACGATCCGGTAGAGCCAGGTGTAGAAACTGCATTCGAATCGGAAGCGGTGCAAATTCCGGTAAACTTTGAGGAAAGCTTCCTGGTAAACGTCCCTGGCGTCCTCCGGACGCTTCATCAGGTTCAATGCCAGCCGCAGCACGTCCCGGTCATAGCGATGTACAAGCTCTTCAAAAGCCGCCCGGTTGCCGGCTTGCGCTTCCGCCACAAGGGTGCGCTCATTCACGTTGGGCAAGGAATTCACCGTGGCCAGGGAGGCGCCGGTGCCACCTGCCAGGCCGGAATCAGTAGCCAAAGCTAGAGCCCATCTAGGAAGCGGCATATTTCGCTTTCTCTTCTCGTGCGCGGGCGTTGCTGCTTATGTTCCAACACCTTAGGCTGAACGGGTCCACACCGCCACACACGAAACATCATGCGACCACCCAATTTGGACGTGCTGCGACACCCTGGGTGAGCATCCACTTCCCAATTACAGGACGAAGTAACGAACCTGTTTGTTTCGGATTTCCACAGCTGCCGGGAGGTTGCCCGTCTAGTCGACTTGGCCTCTGGTTGATTCGCATCAACTGCCGGTCGAAGCTCGCATCCGCCACACGGAAAGCGGCCAGCCAAACAGCAACAAGATCAGGAGGACCGCCGCATAGCCGTTCGTGCGATAGAATGCGTCGGGTTGCGAAAGCAATTCCGTCGCAGATCCCAGCAGCGTTAGGCAAGCCACCACCAGTACGCAACCCAGTATATTGAAGCAGATGACCCTGCGCACGGCAAAGACAATCACCGCGAGTATCAATGCCTCGGCCAGAAATTGTTTGGCGAAATCCGCGCCGTTCCCCCAGCCGCTTCCGGTCAGCGAGAGCGCGCCCAGCAGAAACAGCCCATACTGCAGCCACCGCGCCCGGAGAACTCCGGCCACAAATCCCGCCACCAGTGCAATCATTCCGGTCAAGAGGAGGCTGCTGATCAGTGCGTGCCCGAAGATGCCTGCAGCGGGCAGAACATCATCGAAGTTCTGCCCAAAAGAGGCCGGGAAGCTGCGGTGCAGCGTCGGCCAGTGCATGACTGCCGCCTCGACGGCACGTCTCAATCCAAGAAATCCCGCCGTGCCGCAGACGCCGATCCACAGCGCATCGCGGTAGTAAACGCCAGGCAAGCGCGCCCCGACTGGCAGTCGTTCCTCTCCGAATGCGCGATTGCTGAAGTACGACGCAACTCCAAACAGCACGGCTAACCCGCCGCTGTAGAACAACGCTCCAAGAAGTATCGCGATGGCAATCCCGCCCATCATCGTCTTGAAAGGAATCGCCGTCTGATAGGCGTTCAAGAAGTACTGCAATCGGTTGCCAAATCCGACGATCAGTACATATGCAATCAGGCCCCAACCAGCCCAGATAACCAATCGCCTCCATGGAATCGCGTGGGCAGCGGCCGAACCTAAATTCCTGAAAAAAATCACGATCGCCGCAATTCCTAGTCCGCCGAACAGCAAAATCGGAATCGCCGCCCCGTAAATAGTGCGGAACAGAGTTTGCTCTTCCTGTCTGCGGCGCCATTCGTCTGGAATCTTAACGTACGTCCGGTAGTCGGCGGGCTCGTTGCCGAGAATGTCCAAATCGATTCTCGCGTGGGCGTGATCGGCGGAGTCCTTGGGGAAAGCGCTACCGTCATCGAGCGCGGCGTTTTGTTGCCACGTCAGCGCGTGGTCCGTCCGATGCGGCCGTTTGTTGGAGCTGGAATCGACCAAAGACCAGCCGGATAGGTCGAGATTCTTCTTCTCGCGCAGGAACTTCTCACCGATCGCCACCGCTTCGTCCTTGGTCAGCGATGCTCCCGGCGCGTCTTCTCCAAGTGTGTGATGCACCGAGTGCAGAGACCCGTCCGGCTTCAGGATGACCGCGTACTCCTCGGGCTGGCCGTCCTTGAAATAGCGTACGCGCCACAGCGCGCCGGGAACTTCCTTCGCGTAGATCGCGTTCAATCCCGCAATGCCGATGCGCCGGCGCAGGAATTCATTGGCAAGAGGATCCGTCGCGTCCACGAAAATCGTCGCATGCCGGTATGCGTTGGGATCGAGCCCTCGCTGCCGAAGCACTTCATCGGCACGTGCCCGTGCGGTCTTTGCATCCACAGAGAGCTTCAGATAATCGCCAATAGCTGGAATCTTGAGGCGCCACGCGGCCACGCCGCCGAGAACCAGGCAAGCAGCCAGGAATATCATCATCCCGGGCGTTAGTGCGTCGTAGCGTCGCGTCGCCGCCGTGGGAGCCGCCTCTGGGGCAGCGGCAGGTGCAAAACTGATCTTCTCGATCGGCTCCGCGCTGTTGAGCAAGTCTTCATCCGGCTCGAACCGCCCGCGCGCGAGATAAGAGACCCCCGCAAAGATAAGCGGAGCGAGTGCTGCCGCGCCGACAATCACGCCCGATACTTTGAAATACAAGCTGTTCGAACGAATCAGCAGCAATCCCACCAGCGAAGCGTCCACCGTGTAATGCCAGATCAGCGTCGCCATGATGCCCCAGCGCAGCATCACGATCCCCGCCACGATTCCAATCAGCCCAACTTCCAGCCCCCGGATGTACGGCGGCTCGTTCGGATAAGCAGAGTGCAGAAAGCTCCAGCAAAACGCGGGAACAATCACGGCCAGAATGCTGGACCCCGTCAACCGCTTCAAAAAAGGAATCGCAAACAGCCGAAAGAGAAATTCCTCGCTCGTCGCGGCGAGCATTCCTATAGCGATGCCCGAAATCCATGGAAAAGTCGTGTTCACGGAATTCTCATAATTCAAATCCTGCGGCGCCCACGCTCCGAAATGGCCTGCCACAATGTAAAACGCCACGATGAACCCGATATGCGCCGCCGCCAGCGACAGTCCGACCGTCGCCGCCGAGAAAAACTCCTTCGATCTCAGCCCGCGCAACGTGATCGCTTCCCCCAACCGCAATTTTCCCGGCTGCGACGCGCGATACAGCGGCTCAGCCCCCGGAAGAATCAGCGAAATCGTCAGCGCCGATAGCACTCCAAACAGCAGCGCCTTCAAAATCTCCTCGAACACAAAACTTCCGTAGGCCGAGTTCGTGTCGTAACCCATGCGATCCAGCGGCCAGTTATTCAGCTGCATGAAAAACAGCAGAATCGCCACCACGATCCCCAGCTTGATCGCCGGGCCCCATCCCGTTTGGCCCTTCTTCGTCAGCAGAATGCCCAGCCACAGCGCCGACCCCATCAGCAGCAAGTACGGAATAATCGCTATCTGGTTGTAAAGAATATTGGTCGACCGCAGATGTTCGTACCCGCGCTGCCAGCTCTCCGGCACATGCAAAAATTCTTCTGAGCTTCCTGCGCGGTCGCCCTGCAGAGTCACTCGCAGCCGGTACGGCGCATCCTTCGCCTTGAACCCGTGCTTTTCCCAGGTAAACGACCAATCGACCCGGTTTGGTTTTTTGCTCGAGTTTGCTTCTTCCGGAAGGAAATCCCACTTGCCAAGGTCCACGCCCATCTTCTCACGCAAGAAATTCTGCGCGTCTGTTTCCGCCCCCGCGCGATCCAGCGAAGCGCCCGCTCGTGCCTCTTGAATTTTGTGCTCGTAGCCGACAATCTCCCCGCTCGGGCTCACCCTCACACGGGACTCTTCTTCCTGCCCCGGCCTGAAAAACCGCACGTTCCAATACCAGATATTCAGCTCGCTGGACATCAAGTGGTTTGCTTGCTGCAGTCCTACTTCCCGTTCCAGATACGTCTTCGCGTTGTCGTCCACGTCGAAAACTATCGCCGACTGGTAGCCGCTGATGTTCTCCCCCAGTCCTCCCACAAACGCCCGTGCGCGCTCCAGTGCCTGGTTCCTCGAAACCTTGAAATCCACCGACGCTTCCGGAAACGCCCGGAAAAAATATTTGTGCGCAAACACTGCCCCCACGATTCCCAGCAGCACCCATAGCAGCAGCGCGCGCTTGTCCGAACTCGTCAGCCGGTCATTCTCCACAAAGCCTCCCTGATCGTTCCGTTGCAGGCACCTATGTTGCGGAACATCCTTCCTATACTACGCACCAACGAAACGCAATCTGTCTGCCTTCCCACGCCGTCTCATTTCGAGATCCTTCAAACGCTCGCCGCCTCGATCACGCTCGCCCCGCACTTCTTTCCTGGCAATCCCAAATTTTCCGGCTCATTTTTTCCTCGTATTGTCCTTGCAAAATAATCAATTTCGTGTAGCATACTTCTAGTTAACATTGCGTCTAATGTTTGGTAGCGCCAGCCTCCTGCTGGCGTTTTTGCTTTCTGGGGCCACTCTAAGTTCTTTGGATGCAACACTTGCAGGCTGCCCGTAAATACTGATTCTAAAGCACTTACGTAAAATCTAACTCCTTTAGATGCAACACTTACAAAAAACCGGTGGTGGGTCTGTCTACCGACTGACTGCCGCGTAACATTTCAAAGAAGCGCCATGGAGTGCGGCAGCCCTGCTGCCGCTTTTCTAAGCGCAGCGTCTCGCCCGCCCCAATATCTACCGCGACATAAATGCGATCCCGAGCGAGTGGTCCGCACAGCCGTTCTCCGAGTTTGACCGCCGCAAACCGTTCCTTAGACGAAGGCAAGTCAGCATTCCGCCGCCTCAAACTGTTTCAGCTGACAATGATATAAAGAAATGTCCATGGCTCTGGCTCTTTCCACCGAAGTCCGCATGATCAAGGGCGTCGGCCCGCAGCGCGCCGAACTCCTCGCCCAGCGCGGCATTTACACCTTCGAGGACCTGCTCGCTTACTTGCCCTTCCGTTACGAAGACCGCATCCATTTCTCCGCCATCAAGGACATCCAACCGGGGGGTGTCCACACCATCCGCGCTCGCGTCATGAGCGGCCAAGCCATCCCCAATAAGCACGCCTATAACGCCATCTACCATCTGCTCGTTCAGGATTCCGCCGGCGGCTTGCTCTACTGCAAATTTTTCCATGGCGGCTATCTCGAAGGCCGCTACAAGCCGGGCCAGTGGCTAGTCCTCCACGGCAAAGCCGAAATCGATAAGCTCCGCCCCGCGCGCCTCGAAATGATCAATCCGCAAATCGAACTGCTCGGCGGCGGCGGCGAAGCCGATTCCACTGAAGTCGGTCGCATCGTTCCCATTTACGAAGCCATTGGCACGTTCGGCTCACGCCAGATTCGCCGCGCCATGTACGCCGCCGTCCAACAGCTCGCCGAAAGCTCCATCCCCGACATTCTCCCTGAAGAGTTGCGCGCCCGCCTCGGCTATCCCTCGCGCCGCGAAGCACTCATCCACGTCCACTTTCCCGCGCCCGAGGAATCTCTCGAAGCTCTCAACATTTTTCGCACGCCCTCGCAGCAGCGCCTCATCTTCGAGGAATTCTTCCTCTACCAGCTCAGCCTCGCGCTCGATCGCCAAGCCACGCGCAGGGAAAACGCCATCGCCTTCCGCGTCCGCGAAGAAAAAGTTCGCGAAGCCGTCAAGCGCATCCTCCCCTTCAAACCGACCGCGGCTCAATACAAAGTCTTGAAGGAAATCGTCGCCGACCTCGAAAAGCCCGTGCCAATGAATCGCCTCCTCCAGGGCGATGTCGGCAGCGGCAAAACCATCGTCGCGCTGCAGGCCGCCGTCATCGCCATCGAAAACGGCACGCAGGCCGCGCTCATGGCGCCCACGGAAATTCTCGCCGTGCAACATTATCTTTCCGCGCGCCGCATCCTCGCTCCCGGCAATTACAAAGTCGAACTCCTCATCAGCGGCCTCAAGCACGCTGAAAAGCAAGCCGCCCTCGAACGCATCCGCTCCGGCGAAGCTCAGCTCGTCGTCGGCACCCACGCGCTCATCGAAGACCAGGTCCAGTTTGCGCGCCTCGGCTTTGTCGCCATCGACGAGCAGCACCGCTTCGGCGTTCTCCAGCGCAAACGCCTCATGGACAAAGCCGCCGCTCACGGCCACGCCCCGCACGTCCTCGTCCTCACCGCCACGCCCATTCCGCGCACGCTTTCGCTCACTCTCTACGGCGACCTCGACGTTTCCGTCCTCGACGAGCTTCCTCCCGGCCGCACGCCCATCCAGACGCGCCTCACTTCCGAGCCGCATCTCCCCGGCGTCTGGGAATTTCTCCGCAAAGAAGTCGCCGCCGGCCATCAAGCCTACATCGTTTATCCGGTCATTGAAGAATCGAAGCTCGAACTCAAAGCCGCCATCGACGAGTACAAGCGCCTCTCGAAAGAAGTTTTTCCAAAACTCAAGCTCGGCCTCCTCCACGGCCGCCTCCCGAGCGAAGAAAAAGACGCCGTCATGGAAAGCTTCCGCAAAAACGAAACGCAAATCCTCGTCTCCACCACCGTCATCGAAGTCGGCGTGGACGTCCCCAACGCCACCGTCATGGTCATCGAACACGCCGAACGCTTCGGCCTCGCCCAGCTCCACCAGCTTCGCGGACGCATCGGCCGCGGCGCCGCCAAATCTCATTGCATCCTCGTCGGCCCCGGCCACATGACCGAAGACGCGCGCGCCCGCCTCGAAACCATGGTGCAAACGAACGACGGCTTCAAGATCGCCGAAACCGATCTCCAACTCCGCGGCCCCGGCGAATTTTTCGGCACTCGCCAATCCGGCGACCTCGGCTTCCACATCGCCAACCCCCTCCGCGACAAAGACGTCCTCGAAGTAGCCCGCCGCGAAGCCTTCGCCCTAGCCGACGATGCGCAGCAATCCGCGTCGCTGCAGCAACTCCTCCGCCAACTCCCCAAGGAATGGCAACGCCGCTACCGCTTAGCCCGCATCGGCTGACGAACTGGTGCGATTTCGGTAGTCCGACGATTCGTGCGCGTCCACCTCTTTAGGTTGGCCGTTTAGGAATCTGGTGCAGTCAGGGAAGTCGCAATTGTATCTTCTAACTCGTCGCGCTAGATTCGATTCATGAGCAGAAAAGGATTTCTCGTGCTGATGTGCCTCTTGCTTGCTTCCTGGACCGTTCGTTCAGCTCAGACATCGGACACGGCTTCGCGAACACGGACATTGCTGGAACAGCTTAGCAGCCCAGATCATGCCCAGAGAGATGCAGCTAGATCGGAACTAATCAAAGCTCCGAATCCCGACGCACTTCCCGTCCTCCTCGAAGCGCTAGCGGACTCGAATGGAGAGCTTCGTTCGGCTCTTATAGATATTCTGGAGGTCTATAAGGACCCACGAAAGATACCCGCGCTCATAAAAGCGGCCAGGCCCTACACCGGTGATCCCACCGACGTGAAGATCGGCGATCAGCTTAGCGAGCTCGGCACACCCGCCGCTCAATCGTTAATGGATTCATTGCCGGCGAAATGCGATGAGTCCGATGTCGAATTAACTAGCTACACTAGTTGGGTGGCTGATGTAATCGGCCACACAAACCCGTGGAGCCTCCCTACCTTATTCGCAGGCTTGCACAGCGGAAACGCCTGCAGGCAGCGCGCTGGACAGGAAGGCCTACAAATATGTTGCGCGAGGCCCGAGTATGGGCTCGGAGATCCAGACATCATTCTGCTTACGAGCGCAGTTCTCAGTGACGATCAGAGAATTCGTTCCGCTGCGGACCAATGGATTGATTCGTTCCACGGAGATTATGGGAATTTTGAATTTGCTGGAATAATTGAGGTTCTTATCACGGCTTACCAGAAGAATGCGCCCCCGGAATCTATGATCGAAGTTGCGCGACTGCTTGCTAGCGATCCCTGTTCGCGCGTGACTCGTTTCATGAGAGCCGCGCTAAACGCACCAAACCCGAAGATACAGCAAATTGCCCGCGAATACTTGGCAAAGAATCATCGGACAAGCGCCCCTAGGTAGTAACGGGATCTGACAAGCAGTGAGGCCTCTGTCTACATTCCACCAAGGTAGGCTGCCCGGGACATTGTTCCTTGACTTAAAACTTAGAGCTGACAACTAATGACTGCGACCATGCGCATCATCGCCGGCAAATATCGCAGCCGTATACTGAAGAGCCTGAAAGGCATCGCCCTGCGTCCCACGAGCGACCGCCTGCGCGAAACGCTCTTCAACGTCCTCGGCCCCGCCGTAGCAGGCTCGCGCTTCCTCGACGTCTTCGCCGGCACCGGCGCCGTCGGCATCGAAGCCCTCAGCCGCGGCGCCGCCGACGTAACCTTCATTGAAAATCATGCGCCCGCCGCAAAACTCATCCGCCAAAATCTCGATTCGCTCAAAATCACGTCCGGCTACACCATCCTCGCCGCCGACGCCCTGGCCGCTCTCCAAAAACTCGCCGCCCGCCACACTCCGTCCACTCCCGGCATTGAGTTCGTCTTCGTCGATCCCCCCTACGCCGCCGACGAACATTATCTTCGAACGTTGGACTTCCTCTCCTCCGACCGCGCTACTTTTCTCGCTCCCAACGCGCTCATCATCTTCGAGCATCACCACAAATTTTCTCTTCCCGAATCCTCCGGCCGCCTGAAGCGCACCCGCCTCCTAAAACAAGGCGACGCCGCGCTCAGTTTCTTCCGCAGCAACGCTTCGGGTGAGCGGTCCGGGTAGCACAGCCACTCCTGGCTGTGCTCTTTGTTTCTGCTGTGCCTTAAAAACGATCACAGGCAAGAGTGCCTGTGCTACCGGCTGCCGCGTTGGAAATCACGCAGCAAATCGTGCTTGACAATATTCTCTATATATGTAGACTTTAGCTGTGGCCATGAAAACTCCTCGCCTATCCCCGCAAACCGTTCGCGTACTCGAACGCTTCATCGAGCGCCCCACCGCCTGGCGCTACGGCTACGAGCTCAGCCGTGAAACCGGCCTCAAGTCCGGGACGCTTTATCCGATTCTCATGCGCCTCGCCAAATTCTCGCTGCTCGAAACCAAGTGGGTTACTACCGAAGACGGCGTTCCGCCGCGCCACACCTATCGCCTCACTCCCAAAGGCGCCGCACTGGCCCGCGACCAACAGTCAACTTCGTCCTCCGCCGCGCGCGCAGCCGCTCGCGCCCGTCGCCCCGCTTTCAGCGGAGGCAAAGCATGATCCCCGCCGACTTTCCGCGCAGCGTCGCCATCGCGCTCCTGCGCTTCGCCATCTGGATTGCGCCGCACGACACGCTCGACTGGGGCCGCGGCATGCTCAGCGAGCTCCATCACGTCGAAGGCAATTGGTCGGCGCTCCTCTGGGCCGTCGGTGGTGCCGGCGTCCTCGCAAAACACGCCCTCGTTGCCCTAATTTTCCCGAAAGCAAATCGCTCCATCCTTCCCTCCGGTGGAGATCTTTTTTCGAAGGAGTCTCCCGTGCGCAAAACCGCTCTCGCCATCACGGCCGCCTGCATCGCCGCTTCGCTCCTCTTCTTCCTCGCTCCCGTCTTCCGCCAAGCCTTTCGCATTTCCCTTGTGCAATGGCGTCCAGTGGTTCATTTTCAACCGGATTCCTTCTTCTATCGGCCGACTCCGTACTCAGAATCCCTTGCCCGCAGCGTCGAGCAGAATCACGATGCCGAGGGCCTCGCTTTTGTTGCAATTCGCAACCCGAACCCAGAGGAAAGCGTGCGCATGGCCGAGCAAGCAGTTCACCTTGATCCGAGCCTCACCTGGGTCTATGGCGTCATTGCCCCGCAATATTCTTCGTTCTCCCATTTCGATAGTTGGGTCGCCGACCTGGAAAAGTACGACTCGCAAAACGCCCTGCCGCATTTGATCGTCGCGGAGAAAATCGATCTTGATGAAGTCGTTCACAGTACGGCGCCGCACATCTTCACAAGAGGAATCATGTCCGGAAGCGAGGATCACAAGAGTTCCGCGTGGCAAAGCGCGATGGCGGCCGCGTTTCAGTCTTCCAAGCTGGACACTTATCTTGACCGCGTCAAAGCTCTCGACCGGATAGTCCTCCTTCGCTACCACATCGACGATCCGTATGAAGCTTTGACGGACGAATACTCCTGGTGGCGTGGCTTGCCAAGCTATTCGGCGTGGGACTCTTCCATCTACGCGAAGTCAATCCTCGCATCCGCTGAGGCGCTCGAAGCCCGTGGCGACTTCCAGAGCGCCACTGAAAAATATTTCTCTGTGGCGCGTTTTGGCCAGATGATGGGTCCGGCAGGTTTTTTCTGGGTTCCGCGTGTACAACAACAAGCTTACGAGCGCCTCGTGTCGTTGTCCGAAAACAACGCAAACAAGGAACAAGCCATGCTGTATGCAGCTCTCGCGCAGCAGGTCGATCAGTCACAAAAAGCAGAACTCCTCTCCATGCGCGTCCGAGTCAGGCAGGGCGACATTTCTGGCTGGAACGCCACGGTAGCGAAGACGTCAGGCCTGCTATTGCTTTTCTCTGCACTGCTCTTGCTGGCTTGCGCGCTTGCGGTGATTGTCCGGAGCAGATCCCTGCGGCTCACTTCACTTCATCCCGGCAATCTAACTCTGGCGCTCGGGCTGGGCGGAGCCATCGGCTCCGTGCTCGGCAGCTTCCTGCTCTATGTAAGTTACCGTCCATACGCTGAAATCCTTCAGGACTTCATCCGCAGCGGCGACGACAGTCGCATTCCACAACTCTCTGAGTTTCTCGCCAGCGCGCAAGTCCCGCTCGGTGCGCAGGACTTTATCTCGGTCCGGCAAGTTGCCGTCGATTTCTGGTTTGCCTTGACCGTTCTCTGCGTCTTTGCTCTCTCGCTCGCCGTCGTCCGCCACTTCCAAACTCGTCCGCGCCCTGCCGCCGCGGCCTGATTCTCTGCCACTCCACCGAGCGGTGCGCCATCCCGCCGGCTCGCGCAGCCTTCCAACTTCCACTCACTTTCTACTATTCACTATCCACTTCTCACTATCCACTCTCTTTCAAGCATCCCGCTCGCCCCAGCTCGAATCCATACTTCCTGGTGCCCAGCCACGCTATACTAAGAAGATTCATGTCTCTCGGCCAGGTCAATGGTGGGTACAACCTCTTGGGACAAGGCGACGCGGCCACGGCTGCGCGCATGGCGCCTATTCCTGACGATACGCCTGCGGCCAAGCCCATTTTCGCCGAGCCTAAGCTCGCCATATCCTGGGGCGATTTCCATCAAGGATTTTTCAGCAGCGTCCGCACGCTCTTCGCTGGCCCGTTCCGCGTCGGAAAATTCTTGGGCGGCGATTACTTCCGCGACTGCTGGGTCGAGCGTCGCATCCCCATGCGCGCCGTTTTCGCCGCCGCACTCTGGCATGTTGTCTTTTTTCTTTCTCCGTTCACGCTATTTGATACCGTTCTTCCGCACAATTCCGCTTTCGACAATGCGCAACTCACTTGGTCCGGTCCCATCCAGGACTTCCCCGCGCTAGAAATCCCCGTTGCCCGTCCTAAACCCCTCCCGCGCACGGAAGCGCCCAAGCCACTCGCTCCCAAAGGCGCCGACGCCTTCCATCCGCGCCAGCGCATTATCACGGATCCCGTCCATCCCAATCATCCGCGACAAACGTTGTTGAATCCCGTTGCGCCACAACTCGCGCCGAAAGTTCTTCCTCAGTTGCCCAATATCGTTGAGATGCAAGCTGCCACTCCGGCTCGACCGCGCATGGAAATCAGCGCGGCCGCTCTGGCAAAACTTCATCCGGTGGAACATCGCCGAGTCGCGGCCGCCGTAGCCGCACCGCTGACGGATGTTCCCGCTATCGAACAAAAGCCCGCGGACATCTCGCTCGCACCTTCGACAAATGGACCTGCCCGCCCGAAGCTCGACCTGAACGCCGGCGCCGCCCCGCGCGTCGCCGAGCGCACGCAAAGCGGTGACACAGTCGCCGCGCCGCAGCTCAACGCACCTCAATCTCCCTCAGGAAGCCCCTCAACCCTCGTCGCGCTTTCCTCGGACCCCGCTCCCCCCAGGCCCGAAGTGCAGCCGCCTGCGGGCAATCTTGCCGCGAGCATGTCCATGTCTCCTGAGGGGAAGAAATCCGGCGTTTCCGGCGGCTCGCCAAGCGATTCTGCGAATGCAGGCGGCGGGAAGAGCCCGGTTGGCATCAGCATCAGCGGCGGCAACCCCAAGCCAAATGCCGAAGTCTCCGGCCTCGGTGCCTCCCATCTGAATCTGCGCGTGCCCTCCTCTCGCCCGCTCGATATGCCCCTGGATGGGGAAAGCAAAGCCGCTGACGCTCCGGTGCGCACCAGCCCTCCCAATTTCGCGGCGCTTCCTCCCGACGCCAAGCCCGAACAAATTTTTGCAGACAAGCGCATCTACACTCTCAACGTCCAGATGGCCAATCTCAATAGCGCCAGTGGAAGCTGGATTTTGCGTTTCGCGGAGCTCGGTTCTTCGTCTGGATCGAGTGGGGCAATTCCTCAAGCTTCTGCATCCTCGGACTTAACCGGCCTCGCGCCCATCCGCAAGGTCGATCCGAAATATCCGCCCGAGCTGATCGAGCAAAATGTCGAAGGCGAAGTCATCCTCTACGCCGTCATTCGCGCCGACGGTTCCGTCGGTAGCATCCAAATCGTCCACAGCGTTGATCCGCAACTCGACGCGAACGCCAAAGCCGCCTTCAGCCAGTGGAAGTTCCGCTCCGCAACAAAAGCGGGCGTCCCGGTCGCCCTCGAAGCCATCGTCCACGTCCCGTTCCGCCTCCCAGACGATCGTTGACAACATTGCCTCCTCTTCCCATCAGGTGGTGATCACCGTGATCAGCCGGTCGATGTCCCGCTCCGTGTTGTAGAGATGCGGCGACACGCGAATATTCCCTTCGCGCAGGCTCACGATAATATTTTCGTTTCGCAGCTTCTGGTAAAGCTCGGCGGTTTTTTCCGGCGTCCGCGCCGCAAAACACCCATACGCGCCACGTCGTGCCGGATCCAGCGGACTCGCCGGAACGCAGCGATCCTTGGGCAGACGCTCGTACATGAATTCGATCAACGCGCGATTGTGCTCCGCCACGGTTTCCGGTCCCACGCGCAGCACGAACTCCGTCGAAGCGTCCATCGCCACAAGGTTGAAATTGAAGTAGCTAGCGGGTTCCGCAGTGTCCCAGCGTTTCGCCGCTGCTGCCGGTTTCGGATCGTCGAAATTCAGCGAAGCAAAATTATCCGAGCCGGCCACAGCCATCCAGTAAAACGGCCCCGGCCGCATGTTGGCAATGTGCACGCTCTTCGCCCAGAAAAAGCCCGTGCCAAACGGACCGAGCAGTCCCTTGTATCCCGCGCACACCATAAAATCCGCACCTAATTTTGCGATGTCGATCGGCAGAGTGCCGCAGCACTGGCTGGCATCGAGCAATAGCAGCGCCCCCTGCGCGTGGCACGCCTTTGCCACACGCGCCGCATCCAGCAGCGCGGCATCATCGAATCGCACCAAGCTCACCGAAACGAGGCGAGTCCGGGGAGTCATCGCCTCGATTAAATCATCCGCGGTGATAAATTTTTCGCGCGGCGCAACAATCTTCAGTTTCAAGCTTTCCCGCTCTTCCATCGGTTTCCACGCCGTGTATTGCAGCGGAAATTCGCCCTTTGCCGTAATCACTTCATCGCCCGGCTTCCAGTTGAGTCCATACGCAACCGCGGCCACTCCAGTGCTTGCCCCGGTGGTAATCGCAATCTCTTCCGGACTTCCGCCGATGAGTTTCGCGATGTTCGCGCGAATCCGATTCGGCACCTCGAAAAAGGTTGAGTCCGGCTTGTGGTGCGGGAATTTCTTCCACTCCTGCGCCGCCTGCAGCGCGCGCAGCGACACCTTAGGCATCGGCGACTGTCCCGCGAGATTCAAATAGGTCGCATTCTCGAACTCGAACCATTCCTGCCGCCAGTCGACGCGTGGCGAAACGCTTGTTGTGGCCATGAGCAAATCCTTTCTCTAAGCCGATAAAAATGAGGCTGACGCAACATGCGCCTCTTTCCAACATCCAATTTGGAAACCCATGGGGTCGCCCGTATTTGGAGTGCGGCAGCCGCGCTGCCGCTTTTCCCTGCGCCTTGCACGACTCGCGTTTGGCGAGGATTGAGGCCTCAAACTAGAAGTGGCCGCGCAGCTCGCGGAACGCTGGAACAATGACGAGCTTGCCCGAGCCGGACATGACGGGTTCGTGTTCGAGGTGCCAGGTGTGCTGGTGAGGTATGTAGACGGCGTTCAGGCCAATCTTCAGCGCGGGATTAATGTCGCTGCGCGGGCTATTGCCGATCATCCAGCCGTGCGACTTCACGATTTTGTGTTTCCGGACCAGACTGCCGTAAGTTTCGGGATCTTTTTCGCTCACGATTTCGATGAATTCGAAAAAGCCCTGCAATCCGGAGCGCTCGACTTTCGCGGCCTGCTCCGCAGGTTCTCCTTTTGTGAACAGAATCAGGCGGTGCCGCTCGGTCAGATAAGCCAGCGTTTCCGGGACGCCATCGAGAATTTGCGGCGGCGTACGTTCCAGCTCCACGACGCGGGTGTGAATCTGCGCAAGCGTTTCGCGGCGAACCATATGCTCCGCGAGTTTCAGGTAGGTCTCTTCGAGCGAGCGGCCGAAACTGCGTACACCGTAGCCATACTGGCGAATATTCTTGCGCTCCGTTTCATTCAAGATGTGCCGTATGTAAGCACGGGTGTAGCCGCAGGGCTCGACGAGGGTGATGAAATCCTCGATCAATTTCTCGAAAAACACGTTGTTCTCCCACAACGTGTCGTCGGCGTCGATCATCAGCGTGTTGCGTCGCATAGGGACCCGCGTTCAATAGCGCTCGCACAGCAAGCGGTGATTCTCTTTTCTTATGAAGCCGCCTCAGTGTAGCAGCCTCAAACCCATTTCGGCGACGGTTTCAGCCGCGCCGGGAAAGTTTGACAGAGGACAATACCCGGGCAGCAATGATTCAGGCCGCATACGCTCTCGGATTCGCGGCGAGGCGTTACGAGGCTTTGCGGCGGCCGGCGGCAATTTTCTGGAGGATGTCGCGCGCAACGCTTTGCAGCTCGCCGAAGCGCGTCAGATAGTTTTGGAATTCGTGGTTCAACGCTTTGGCCTCTTCCGGGCCAAGCTGCGTGCGAAGAATCATGTCGCGCAGCTTGACAGGATGTGGCAGGAGCGCGTCTTCTTGAAGTTCTTCGAGAGCGATGCTCGCGTCGTAGTGATACATAAATTCCCCCGCGTAGAATGGGCGGCTGTCGGTTAGATGCGGAATGGAAGGCCCAAACCATTGTACTCGCCGGGCGAGGCTGCGAGCGAGAGCTACGAGTAATTTTGAACGGAGGACCGAATGGACGTTCCGAAGCGGCCGATTTTCAGCAAAAGGAGTTAGCGCGTAGAAATTTAAGCGGCGTTGGCCGTGGCGGGCATGAATTCGTAGCGCTCGATTTTCGCGGCTACGCCTACGCGGCCGTTTGAAGTGGGCTCCACGCGAATAATCTGGCCGAGGCAACGGATGTTCACGTCGCTGGCTTGGGTCACTTGCTGCGGCAGGGTGATCACGAATTCGATCTCGCTGCCAATATCGAAATTGCTTTCCGCAAGGAAGTACAATCCGCGGTAGCTGACGTCGCGTGTCTGCGCGGAGAGTTCGTGCCCGTGAGATTCGTGCGGAAGCACGCGCAGCGGCAGCGTCATGTTAAAACGCCTCGCTTCGCGGCGGTCGGCTCCGTCGCTCATCGCTCCTCCCACCAGGGCTGGAATTTGAGGAACGCTAACACTGGCACCGGTAAGTTGCAACGCGAAAGTCAGGAAATTATGTCCTAGTACGAGGTCTTGGGGCGAAACGGGAAAATATATCGTGCCGAGCATCGCGAGTAGTACTGTTACTCCTACGAAGTACTGTAGGCGCTCGAAGGCGTTACACGGGATCGAACCGCGTCCGTTCTTGAATGGAGCACCACGCAGAACATCGCTCTTCACCTCGCGTTCATCGCATGACGAGATCGCTGGCTCGTCGAGGCAATTCGGAGTTTTCGCGATGGTGCGATACACTCATCATTCCTTGATTGAATGCATGAGCGCAGCGCACGAATCGCGGAATTTCTTTCTCGCCGGGCCTGTGGGCCGTCTGGAAGCCATACTTTGGAGTCCCAGCGCCGGCACCCCGCAAATGGCCGCAGTCGTATGCCATCCGCATCCGCTTTTCGGCGGCACGATGCACAACAAAGTTGTCTATCAAACCGCGAAATCGCTGGATGCGTTCGGTCTGCCGGTGTTGCGCTTCAATTTTCGCGGCACGGGGATGAGCGAAGGGAAACACGACCGCGGCGAAGGAGAGCGATGTGATGTTCGCGCCGCGCTGGATTTTCTGGCCGCGGAATTCCTGGACATTCCGCTGTTGCTCGCAGGGTTTAGTTTTGGTTGTTGGGTCGGGCTGCGAGTAGGCTGCGAGGATGCACGGGTGGAGTCGCTGATCGGCTTGGGAGCGCCAGTGAACAACGCGGACTTTTCTTATTTGGTGCGATGCGAAAAACCGAAGCTATTTGTCCAGGGCAGCAACGATATGTACGGCGCCGTGGACAAGTTGAATGGCCTGGTTGCTACGGCGGCCAGTGAGAATCGCGTAGTCATTGTGGAAGATGCCGATCATTTTTTTGTGGGAAAGCTCGATCGAGTGGATGGGGCCATCACCACCTGGCTCACGGACCTTCATCCAGAACTTGCATCGCTCAAGCACCCTCGCCACGGCTGAAAAGCTGTGAGAACTGATCGACAGTGGCGGGCGCGACGCTGACGAGTTTTGCGTTGGCTAGAACGTGCTCGACGCGCGACATGCCGACAAGAGCGGTTGTTATTCCCGGAGAAGAACGGACGAATTGCAGGGCGCGTTCGGCGTCGTTTTCGAGGCCGAGCGCCTCGGCGACGAAAGCCGGCAGATTGCGCGCAACCTGGCCTTGCAGGAGAGAGGCGCTGGCGACGAGCGTAATGCCCAAGTCGCTCGCGGCTTCCATGACAGTGCGGTCCTTTCCGCCGATGGATTGATTGCCGAGGGTCAGCGCTTCCGTCATCCCCATATTGAAAGGAAGCTGCACGAACCGGAAGCGATGTTTTTCGCCCGCGATATCCGCGGCGATTTGCGCGAGTTCGGGAAGCTGCATGACGTCGTGGGATTTCGCTTCCTGCCGGAAACCGTTCCACGTGGCCAGGCCGTAGAACTGGATTTTGCCGGCGTCGGCTGCGGATTCGAGATAGATGAAGGCATCGCGCACGCGTTCGAGAAAATCGGGACGCGAAACTTCGCTGAGTTGCGTTTCCGGATTGTGGAGATAGTAGACGTCGATGCAGTCGAGCGCGAGATTGCGGAGGCTGCGCGAGAGCTGACTTTCGAGAAAGCGCGGCGTCATGCAGTGGCTGCCGGCGACCAGGTCTTTCGGCGTGAAGATGCCGGGGCGGATGTATTCGTGCAGAAAATATTCGGTGGGTTCGGAGGGCATGGAGCCATCGGGAGTGAGATAGCCGCCCTTTGTGCAGACGACGATTTCGTCGCGGGAAAATCCTTTCGAGGCAAGCTGTTTGATGGCGGCGGCGATGCTGCGTTCGCTGCGCTGGAACCGATAGTTGATGGCGGTGTCGATGAAGTTGATGCCGGATTCGACGGCGGCGACGATGGCGGCGGTGTACTTTGCATCGGTCTTGGGATCGGGCTGGCCGAGATAGGTGCCGATGCCGAGCGAGGACATGACGAAGCCGTGAGCTTCGCGGAAATGGCCGTCAGCGGCGCGTCCGGCGAAGCGATTGGCGTAGCGCTTTGTTCCTTCGAGTGTGGCGGAGTTGGTCATAGTTTCCTTAACGTGCGAACGCGTTACACGGGTGAAGCATTCGCCTCGGGTTGTACGCGCACGATATATCGTGCCCCTACAAGGTCAAAACCTTTACGGCGGCGAACCGTCGCTGGTCGCGGTGGGCTCGGTTGTTTGCGGCTCGGCAGCAGCCTTCGGGTTGAGGAGGCGCGAACAGGCTCTGAGAATTTTACGGTAAGGCCAGTCTTTTTCGCGAAAGAAAATCTCGCCTTCGCGGGGATTGCTGTAGTACCAGCGGGAGATGAGGGCCAAATGCTCGCCCAGCTCTTCGCGCGCGGCCGTTGCGGAAGTAGACGCGTGTTTCTCTGCGTTTTGCGCTGCCGCGGTGTTGCCTTCGAGGTAGTCTTTGAAGATGTGTTCGGCGGAGCGCGGCTGGCTGGCGATTTCGGCGAAACGCAAGAAGAATGGCTCGGCGAGGCGGCCGCTGTGGACGGCGAAGACGCCGATGGTTTGGTCTTCGACGGCGCGCTGGAGGATTACGGCGTTGAGATCCTGAATACGCCGTGCAAGTTCGGGACGGAAGCGCTGGACTTCGTCCAACTTATCGATGCGTTTGTGGTACGCGGCGGCGCGCTCGAAGTCGAGCTCTTCGCTGGCGCGCTCGCGGTCTTGTTCGACGGCAGTGCGGAGAGAGTTGCCGTTGGTGTCGAGAAACTGGACGAGGCGGTTGACCTCGGCGTCGTATTCCACTTTGGTGCAACCGGCGAAACATGGCGCGAGGCACATTTTCATTTCGGAGTAGATGCAGCCGGGGAATGCGGGATCGCGGCGGATTTTGATCTGGCAGCGGCGGACTTTGAAGAGGTCGAGAACTTTTTCGGAAAAGGCGAGGGCGGATTTTCGGGAAGGGAATGGGCCGTAGTAGGCGCCGGCGGCGGGAATGCCGGAGTCGTCCACTGGAATGTGGCGCGTGACGTAGCAGCGCGGGTAGGCGTTGCGCAGGCTGATTTTGAGGGCTGCCGGAGGGCGGAGGCGCGTGAGCTTGCGATAACGCTTCGGAAAGATTTTTTTTGCGTGCTGATAATAGGTGAGCGTTTGTTCAAACTTTGAGCCGGTCAGGCGGTAGCGAATGCCGCGCGCGAGCTCGCGGAGATTGAGGCGCTTGCTCGACGGATCGAGAGGTCCGAGGAGCCGCTGGAGGCGGCGGCGCAGATCCTGGGTGCGGATCAGAAGAGGTTCGGCGTTTTCGGCGCGAGGTTCGATGAGGCAGACGGCGGGGCTCGGCGGCAGGGCGGGGAAGAAGCCTTCGTCGCGAGAGGGGTCGAAGTCCTGGCCGCAGTCGAGTTCAAGCACGTTGACAGGATATAACGAAGTGACGGGTGGCGAGTGACGAGTGGCGGGAATGAGAGAAAGGCAAATCCCTCGCTGCGCTCGGGAAGATGAATTTTTGCATGCTCGAGATAGCGGAAGTGTTCGCAGGTTACCCCACCCCGGGTGTTTTGCGCAAAGAGTGCGAAAGGTGTTGAAACGAATCGAGTTGCGATTTTGAGCGATGCAAAAGAGTGCGGAAGAGTGTGAAAGGAAAGGGTTTAGTTTTTGAGGCAGGAGTGCAAAGAGCGAAGTCCGGAGAGGCGAGCGCTGAGTGGACGATGTGACCCCTACCCCGGGGTGTCCGCAAGTTATGAAGTAAGCGCGTGAGAGGAAAGGGTTTGCGGCGATTCCTGCGTGTACGCGGAGAGATGCGGTGGAGTGGCGCAGGTTGAATCGAGAGTGGAAGGGATGCAGGGACGTGGAGCGGCGGCGAATCATAAAGAACGATAGCATGGATGTGAATTACTCTAAAGGTATAGTAATGTTCGTGAATGATTCGAACGTGAGACGGGGGAGTGGAGTGGATGGAAGGAGTTGGCGGGAAATTCGGAGTTTCGTGAGGCGGGCGGGGGCATTGAAGAGTGAACTATGAGTGGCGAGTAGAAGGAAAAAGAGAAAGTCTCGGTTCGGGCTGCGGGAACCAGGCAGGATCGAATCCCGCGATTGGGAACCGAATGGCGCGACACCTCGTTTGCATTTCTAGCTGCCCGCCCGCTCTCACCTCAAATGGCAGTCATTCTTGGGAGGAGCCGAGTGTTTCGGCCTGTCGCTTGAGGAAAATCTCAACCCGGTTGGTGGTCCAAACGGGGACGCCAATTCCGAAGAAATCGGCGTCTTCGGTCCAGATGGGGCATGCGAGGCCGAGAGCGGAGGCGAGTACGGGCCAGTCACTTTCGTCGCGGCCGCGCAATCGCTGACGGGCTTCGATTTCGAAGACAGAGTAAAGTTCGGGTGTGACCGGCTCGATCAGGCTGCGCAGGTATTCGAGAGTTGCGGTGAGATCGGCTTGAGGTTTGATTCGCTTCTTGGCGAAGTGAGGCAGGTACCTCCGCGCGTCTTCGAAGGCGACGTCTGGGGTGAAGAAACGAATGCCACTAGTCGAATAGCTATCGAGGAGTTCGCGAACGCGGCGGCCGAGAATGGCGCGGATAAGGATGTTCGCGTCGAGGACTATCATACAGGTTAGCGGGCAGCGGTCTTGTTGCGGCGACGAAACTCCTTGAACTCGGTTACGAACTCTTCTTCATCGACGTCGGCGAGGGCTTTGGCGAGACGGTCGGCGGCGGCTTTTAGTTCGGAGAGGTGGGCGGCTTTTGGGCGTTTGCGGGGCGTGGGGACGTAGACGCCGAGCGTTTCGCCGCGGCGAGTGACGGCGACGGGCGTGTCGGATTCGAGGAAGCTGGCGATGCGCTCACGGAATTCGCGGACGCCGACTTTGATGGTTGACATAGTTCGTGCTCCCATGGACACCTAGTGTACACAAATGCGTACACTAGGGCAAGGAATAACCAGAGCGGGTCATTTCATGGCACGGTCTCGTAGCTGATCGCGACGCCCGCCACACGAGGCTTCTTTAGAAAAGCTGGAGCGTTCTTCGGATAGGAAATTACGAGCGAAGAGTTCGATTCCCATCTTACGTTGATTTCGATGGGTGGTTTGCCGTTCGCTGGCGCGGCATGATTTTCGTCGCCGGAGATGAAGACATTTCCGCAGCCCCATGGCGGGGGTTGGCTATTGCTCAAGATGCTGATTTGCACGCTAGAGTCGATGGGTTTTGATCCACAGCCTCTCTCAAAGACAACAGCTTTCAGTTTTCCATCTGGAGATTTCGTCTCGGACAAAGTCGCGTAGTCGCACGACTTCCAACATCCGCAAATGAAGGTGCAAGCGAAGAGCGCAGCAAGGAACGCCCGACGTTTCATTTTAGGAGCCAGGAGGAGATGACTAGGCGCTGGATTTCGGAGGTGCCTTCGTAGATTTCGGTGATGCGGGCGTCGCGGTAGTTGCGCTCGACGGGGTATTCGCGGGAGTAGCCGCTGCCGCCGTGGATTTGGATGGCTTTGTGGGTGACGCGAGTGGCCATTTCGCTGGCGAAGAGTTTGGCGATGGCGGCGTCCATGCTGAAGCGCGCGCCGGTGTCCTGTTTCCAGGCGGCTTTGCGTACGAGGAGGCGGGCGGCGTCGAGGTCGGTGGCCATATCGGCGAGCATGAATTGAATGGCCTGAAATTGCGAGATGGGATGGCCGAAAGCGAGGCGCTCCTGGGCGTAGGCGCGGGCGGCTTCGAAAGCGCCTTGCGCGATGCCGAGAGCTTGCGCGGCGATGCCGATGCGGCCGCCATCGAGGGTGGAGAGCGCGACTTTGTAGCCTTCGCCTTCCGCGCCGATGCGATTGGCGGCGGGAACTTCGCAGTCGGTGAAGATTAATTCGCAACAGGCAGTGGCACTAATGCCGAGCTTTTTTTCTTCCTTGCCCGTTTTGAAGCCGGGCGTGCCTTTTTCGACGACGAGCGCGGTGATGCCTTTTTCGCCTTTTTCAGGATGCGTGTTGACGTAGACGATGGCGGCATCGGCTGCGCCGCTGTTGGTGATCCAGGCTTTCGTTCCGTTGATGACGTACTTGTCGCCGCGAAGGACGGCTTTGGTTTGGAGAGCCGCGGCGTTGGAACCGGCTTGCGGCTCGGTGAGGGCGTAGCAGCCGATTTTTTCGCCCCGAGAGAAGGGTTCGAGGAATTTCTTTTTTTGTTCCTCGGTGCCGTAACGGTGAATCGGATCGCAGTAGAGAGAATTTTGCACCGAGAGGATGACGCCGGTGGAAGCGCAGCAGCGGGAGATTTCCTCGATGACGATGGAGTAGGCGACGTGGTCGAAGCCGGCGCCGCCCTCGGATTCAGGGAGCGCGATGCCAGTGAGGCCGAGCTCGGCGGCCTTGGCGAAAAGGGCGCGGGGGAAGTGGCCGGATTCGTCGAGTTCCTTGGCGAGGGGACGGACTTCGGATTCGGCGAAGTCGCGAACGGTCTTTTGGAGCAAAGATTGTTCTTCGGTGAGATCGAGATTCAAAGATGGCTCCGTCTGTCGAGTGGAAATAGTTTAGCGCAGAAGGCGGAGAAGCTAACAGCTTAGAACCAAGAGTGGAGGAGAAGAAGCTCAAGAGTAGGCAGTTGCCAAGTGTGAAGTTGCGCGTTTCAGGCGGAATCGGAGATGTTCCGAGAGATGGGATTTAAGACAGAGGACACAGAGAGACAGGGCTGAAGAGCGGAAACCTGAACGAGGATAAGCGTCAGGTGGCGAGGGCGGACTTGAGGCGGGAATAGGTGACGGAGAGCTCCTCGGGGTGGACGCGGGTTTCTCCGGTGACGGTCATAAAATTGGAGTCGCCGAACCAGCGGGGGAGGACGTGAAGGTGAAGATGTCCGGCGACGCCGGCTCCCGCGGCGCGGCCGAGGTTCATGCCGAGGTTCATGCCGTCAGGTTTGTAGTTTGCCTGAAGGGCTTTTTCGACGCGCTGGGCTAGCTGCATCATTTCATCGAGCGCGCCCGCATCGCACAAATTCAATTCCGCGACGTGCGCGTAGGGGACGATCATGACGTGGCCCGAGGTGTACGGAAAACGGTTCAGGATGACGAAAGTTTTCGCGCCGCGAAAGGCGATGAGCGTTTCGTCATCTTTGTTGCGCGCGAAGGCATCGCAAAAAATGCAATCGGGCTGCTTTCCAGCGGTGACTTGCGTCATGTACTGATAACGCCAAGGGGTCCAGATATAGTCCATTGCGAGGGGTCCTCGAGAGCGAGTGTCGCGCGCACAGGATAGCGCAAAAAGGCTTGCGAAGCGTGCGGTTGTGTTCGCCGGCCCGGAAGGCCCGAGAAAATGGCAAGCGCTCGATAGCGGTTTACGCTCGAATTATTTGAAATGCAAAAAGTACAGGCTGAAGCCTGTGTCACTCAGGAGTGCTTGACTTCGCCGGCGGAAGCGGCGGCTTCGGAGCTGTTCACAAAATCCTTGAGCTCTTTGCTGGGCTTGAAGAAGGGGATTTGCTTGGGCGGGACTTCGACCTTGGCGCCCGTCTTGGGATTGCGGCCGACGCGGCCGCGGCGCTGGCGCGTGCGGAAGCTGCCGAAGCCGCGTATCTCGATTTTGTCGCCCTTCTGGAGGGATTCGATGATGCTGTCGAAGATGGTCTCGACAACGGTCTCCGAGTCCGTACGTTTGAGCTCGGTGATGCGTTCGACCTCCTGGATGAGGTCGGCCTTCGTCAGCGTAAGTTGCTTGGTCATCGTGCTTTTGCCTCGTTGCAGGGCCAGAGTATCAGCGACCGCAGGTTTATGGTGCGAAACGGCTTAGGGGACATGACGCACCCGATTGCCCTTCTTCCTATCACTAAATTGACCCGCAGGTAAATGAAATTGTGAAGCCACCCCGCCGGGCCCCCTGGGAAGCGTACCCGGTTTGCCGCCAAAAAATTTCCGTCGTTGCCGCCTACCGTGCGGACAACTTCGATTTGAGCGCGTCGCCAATCGTCGCAGTCGATGAAGACTTCGACGTGGAGCGATATTGCTCGATTTCCTTGCGCTCGATCTGCTTTGCTGCGGCGCGATAGCTCAATCCGATGCGGCGCGTATCCGGGCTGATCTTGATGATCTTGAAATCATACTCCTTGCCGGGCTCGAGCGGGCCGGCACTCTTGAGCGGGCCGGTGCTGGTGCGGTGCATGGACATGTGGCCATCGTCGCGGCGCTTGCGGTCTTCGATTTCTGTGTTGTGGCAAAGAGCTTCGATGTTGTCGCCGAGCTCGACGAAGGCGCCGAAGGTGGCGATGCGCGAAACTTTACCCTTCACGATCTGGCCGACTTTGTGTTGCTTGAACCACTCGCCCCAGATGTCGTTGACCTGCTTGATGCCGAGAGACACGCGGCGATTGTCCGGATCGATTTTTAGAACTTTTGCGGTGACCGGCTCGCCCTTTTTGAAGACTTCGTGGGGATTCTTGATGCGTTCGGTCCAGCTCACATCACCGACGTGGACGAGGCCGTCAAAGCCCTCCTCGATTTCGACGAAAGCGCCGAATTCGGCGATGTTGCGGACTTTCCCCGTGACGATGGTGCCGACAGGATACTTTTCCGCGACGAGGAGCCAAGGATCGGGCAGCGCCTGCTTAATACCGAGCGAGACGCGGCGGTCGCTGGGCTTGATGTCCAGGACGACGACATCGACTTCGTCGCCGACTTTGAAGAGCTTCGAAGGATGCTGGACTTTTTTGGACCAGCTGAGTTCGGTGACGTGGACGAGGCCTTCGATGCCTTGTTCGAGCTCGACGAAAACGCCGTAGTCAACAACGCCGACGATTTTGCCTTTTACTTTGCCGCCAGCAGGATATTTTTCGGAGGCGTTGACCCATGGATCGGGACTGAGCTGCTTGAGACCAAGCGAGACGCGCTGCTTTTCCTTGTCGAACTTCAAAATGATGACGTCGAGTTCTTGTTCTGGCTTCACGACGTCGGAAGGATGCTTGACGCGGCCCCAGCTCAGGTCGGTGAGGTGAAGAAGGCCATCGATGCCGCCGAGGTCGACGAAGGCGCCGTATTCGGTGACGTTCTTGACATGGCCGTGAACGATCTGGCCCTCGGTGAGTGTTTCCATCAACTGGGCGCGCTTGGCGTGCAGCTCTTCCTCGAGGATTGCGCGGCGGCTGACAACAACGTTGCCGCGGCGGCGATTGAGCTTGGTGACGCGAACCTGGACTTCGGTGCCGGTGAGGTCGTCGAGATTCTGCATCGGACGCAAATCAAACTGAGAGCCGGGGAGGAAGGCGCGAACACCGATGTCAACGACGAGGCCGCCCTTAATGCGATCGACGACTCTGCCGGTAATGGTTTCCTTGGCTTTGTAGGCGGCTTCGATTTTTTCCCAGGTGCGGCGGCGCAGGACTTTCTGGTAGGAGAGGATCGTGAAGCCGTCTTTGTGCTCTCCGGTGCGCTGGACTTCGATGGTGGCGTTGGGCTCGGGGCGCGGAATGTCTGTTTCCGAAAATTCTACCGCGGGGATCAAGCCTTCAGTTTTTCCGCCGAGGTCCACAACCACGCCGTGTTCCGTGTAGGCGACAACCTTTACTTCGATAATTTCGTTTTGCGAGGCAGCTTCGTGCTGCTCGTCGTATTGGTCGAGGAGCTTGCTCATCTCTTCCGAGCCAGCTGCTTCTTCTGCGGCGGCGGTAGCCTCGGCATCGGCGGGTGCTGAAGCGGTTACCGCCGGCTTTTCAGCGGGGGCGGGAGATTCAGTGGAGCTTGCATGTTCCTGAGTGGCCTCAACCGGAGACAGCGACGGGCTGCCTTGCGATTCCGCGCCAGCTTGTTTGGGCGAAGCGACAGTCTCTGCTGCGGCGGCATTATCGTGCTCTGCTGGCTCGGCCGCGCTTGCCTGCGCCGCGTTCACTTCATCTGCGGTGTTGTTCTGAGAAGAGCCCGAATCAGGTGCAGGAGCTGCAGCGGTCGCGGAAGAAAGGTTCTCGTGGTCAGGAAACATGGTTGTTGGCCTCCGGAAGATAACTTCTTTAGTTTTATGTCCAACCCCGGGCAAGCCGGGGCCACGCAAAACGTCGATAAAATTCCTTGCGAAATCCCCAAACGGGTTGATGCAAGGAGGTTAACCGCCAAGCGGTCTAAGGGACAATGCTGCGGGCGTTTCGAGGCGCGCTGCAACTTTAAAAGGATACTCGCCGCGTCGCGCTTGTGTCAATGAATCGGAACTAGTGAAATCAGGTTCCATCGTGGCAATACCTCCCATCTTGGATAAATGGCGAGGAGGAGCTATCGCCATATCGACGAGAAGCAGCGTAGAATGGCAGTAGCAAGGATTGCTCGCCCGAAGAAGGCAGGAACTAGATGATGCCGAAGAAAAAACGGACCAAAGAAGCGGTTCCTAGCGTGGTTGAGGAACTCGCCCAAATTATTGAGAAGGGGCTCGAAAGATTTCCGCAAGACGAGCGCAATGCGAGGCTGGACCGAATTCACCTCATCTTGTCGGACGCCGGGAGACCGCGTCGCGGAACTTCTTCAGAGCGGCCCCAAACTCGGTTGAATCCTCCTGCCACCCGGCGGCGAGCAAGGCGATCTTAAATCCCATCTCATCCCCGTTACGATAGGCCTGGAGAATGTCTTGGCGGAGACGAGTGGCTCGACGTTTTTCCTCAGTGTCCAGTTTTTTCCGACGTGTACCGCGACTCCGCTCTTCTGCTTGTACATCGCGCAGATTGTCATCTTGACGGATTGAATCGTCGATAACCATGGGGATGATTAACGAAAAAGGAAGATTCAGTTTTATAACTTAAGGGCCGAGAATTCAAGCGCGGGCGCGGCCGGCTTGCCGTACTGCGCGCCGAAAATCGGGCGCGGACATTTCCACTGTCCGGCACATCTCGTATAAGCGCGAGCGCATCCGTTCACCAATCCGCTGCGCCAGAGATTCCTCCCGGACAGGAACGACATACCTGCCGTTTGCTTGTTTGGTTGGTTCTCCCTCAGTTTTTGGATCATCCAAATAATTGGTGGTGAGAATTGTGCAGCGCGGCTGGCTCAAGTCACGTGAAGCTTCGACATAGCGAGTATTGAGGATGTACCCGATCGTATCACGCACCCAGTCGGAGGGTTTTATGCATCCGATATCGTCGATGACCAGCACTTCCACGGAAAGGACTGGATCCAGGAGGCGCATCTCAGTGACTTCACTGTCGGCGCGATAGCTGTTCTGTATCTCTCTCAGTAAGCTGCCGTATTCGCAGAAGTAGCCGGTGTGTCCGCGTCTTATCAGCTCTTTGAGGGCGGCGATTGCAAGGTGTGTCTTCCCCGCACCGGAATTTCCCATAAAGAGCAAGCCTGCTTGATCGCTTCCTGGATAGTCGCGAACAAAGGCCTGGGCACTCATCTTGGCGCGTTTTAGCGAGTCCGCATGCTGAGGCGCGTAGTTCTTTCCATCGGCTAAATCTGTTTCATAGCTCTCAAAGTCGCAATTCTCGTAGCGTTTGGGGATGTGAGCCCGCTCGATGACGCGCTCGGCGCGCTGCTCCATGCCGCAATCGCAAGCCACGGCAACCTTGCCGGCGGCGCCATCGGGGCGGGGTAGGAGTTTCCAGCCTGTACCTCTGCAGAGCGGGCAATTCTCGAGAGCCATGCGAACAGGATACGGTTGCGGAGGCTGGACGGCAAGGTAGTGTCTGGGGAAAAGCTGTGGAAGGGTAGACGCAGGCGGAGGAAGGCGGCGAAGGGAGACGGCGAACGGAGACGAAGAAGAACGGTCATCCTCGGAAGGATGACCCTACGCAGAGCGGGCGGGCCGAGGAGTGGCACGAACGATGGCGTGGCGGGGTTCTTTGGGTTGCGAGTGCGAGGACGCCACGCGCGCGAGCTCTTGCTGAACTACTGTGGCGAACTCGGTCATCTGTTTTTCCATCTCGACCATTTTTTCGCGCATGTTCAGGATGATTTCGATGCCGGCGAGGTTGACGCCCATGTCTCTGGCGAGCGTGAGGATTACATCGAGACGCTCGAGGTCGGATTCGGTGTAGAGGCGTGTATTGCCCTGCGAGCGCGATGGTTTTAACAAGCCTACGCGCTCGTAGAGGCGGAGCGTTTGCGGATGGAGCTTATACAATTCCGCTACCGCGCTAATCATGTAGCCGGCTTTGGCACGTTTTTTGGCTCGTTGTGGCATGGCCTTGATTTTCTCGACCGTAGGGGCACGATCTATTGTGCCCTACCTGATCTAAACTCCTGCCTTGGTGAATAAATCTTTGCGGGGATCTTCCGGCGCTACCGTCTCCAATTCTTTCATCAGGTTGCGCACGCGCTCATCCGTCGGCTGTGGGACTACCACCTGGATTTCGACGTATTGGTCGCCGCGCGCGCCGCTGCGGGCGCTGGGCACGCCTTTTTCTTTCAGGCGGAGCGTTTTGCCGCTGTTCGTGCCTGGCGGAATGCGCACCAGCGAGCGGCCATCGATCGTTGGGACTTCGACTTTTGCCCCGAGGGTGGCTTCGGTCACCGTGACCGGAACTTCGGTGTACAAATCGTTGCCGCGGCGCTCAAAAAAAGGATGCGGCTTCACATCCACGCGCAGATACAAATCGCCCGGAGGTGCGCCCATCGTCCCAGAGTTGCCTTTGCCGGGTACGCGCACGCGCGAGCCGCTGGCGACGCCAGCCGGAATGCGGACCTCGATCGTTTCCGTTTTGCGCAAGCGGCCTTCGCCGCCGCAAGTTGGGCAAACTTTGCGGATTTTGCCCGTTCCGCCGCAGCGGGTGCAGGGCACATTGAATTTCATTTTGCCAGCGGCTTGCTGGATTGTTCCTGAACCGTGGCAGGTAGGGCAGGTTTGCGCGGAGCCGATCGCGCCCGTGCCATGGCACGTATCGCACGCATCGAGGCGAGTGATGGTGAGTTTCTTGACGGCGCCGCGAACGGCGTCCCAAAAGTCGATTTCGATTTGATATTCGAGATCGCCGCCCGGTTCATGTTCGGGTTCGGCGCTACCGCCGCGTCCGCCGCGGAAGAATTGGCTGAAGAGGTCGCGGAAACTCCCGCCGCCTTGCGCGGCGGAGCCGCCGCCAAAGTCAAAGCCACCAAAGTCGAAATTGACGTTCTCGCCGTCGTGCTCCGGCCCGCCTCCGCCGGGCCCCCCGGCGGGGATGTTGTCGCTGTAGAAGCCGTATTGGTCGTACATCTGGCGCTTCTTGGAGTCGGAGAGTACGTCGTAAGCCTCTTGCAATTGCTTGAACTTTTCTTCGGCGGATTTATCGCCGGGATTCAGGTCGGGATGGTACTTGCGCGCGAGTTTGCGGAAAGCGGTGCGAATGTCCTTCGCGCTGGCTTTGCGCTCGACTCCGAGCAGATCATAATAATCCTGTTTTGAAGTTGTCGGCATTTTCCTGAAAAAACAAAGTAGGGGCACGATATATCGTGCCCCTACGGGTGCAATGATTGTTAGTTAGGCCGCTTGGTGTCGTCGACGTCGACGTACTCGGCGTCGATGACATCGCCGGGCTTTTTGTCCTGTGCCCCACTGGTCGAGCCCGAACCGCCGCTCGCCCCAGCGCCTGCGCTTGCTCCGGCGGCTTGCTCGGCGCCAGGCTGTGCTTGGTTCGCCTTGTAGAGAATCTCGGCAATCTTGTGCAAAGATTTCTCGAGATTCTCAGCGGCAGAGCGCAAGCGAGCCGTGCCGCCTTCGGCAATGGCTTTCTTGGCTTCCTCGATCGCGTCTTCGGCCGTCTTGACGTCCGATTCGGCAATCTTTTCGCGATTTTCGCGGACCATCTTTTCCGCCTGGTACATGATGCCGTCGAGGCGGTTGCGGGCTTCGACTTCCTCCATCCGTCGGCGGTCGTCTTCGGAGTGGGACTCGGCCTCGGCGCGCATCTTTTCGGCCTCTTCCTTGGTCAGACCGCTCGAAGCAGTGATGGTGATCTTCTGTTCCTTGTTGGTGGCCTTGTCCTTCGCGCTGACGTTCAAGATGCCATTGGCGTCGATGTCGAAGGTGACTTCAATCTGTGGGGTGCCGCGCGGCGCCGGTGGAATCCCGTCCAACTTGAATTTGCCAAGCGAACGGTTGTCCGAAGCAAATTTACGCTCGCCCTGGAGGACGTGAATTTCCACGCCCGGCTGATTGTCCGCCGCCGTCGAGTAGGTCTCAACTTTGCGCGTCGGAATCGTCGTGTTGCGCGGGATCTGAACAGTCATCACGCCGCCGAGCGTCTCGACGCCAAGCGAAAGCGGCGTCACGTCCAGCAACAGGATGTCCTTCACCTCGCCCGCGAGAACCGCGCCCTGAATCGCAGCTCCTACCGCCACGACCTCATCGGGATTCACGCCCTTGTGCAGTTCTTTTTCGCCGAAGAACGTGCGGACCAGCGATTGCACCTTCGGAATGCGCGTCGAGCCGCCAACCATCACGACTTCCTGAATATCGTTTGGCGACATCTTTGCGTCTTCGAGGGCCTGCCTGACCGGCTTCATGGAGCGCTCGAGCAGATCGCCCATCAATTGCTCGAGGCGAGTCCGAGTCAGCTTCTGCTGCATGTGGATGGGGCCGCTTGCGCCTGCCGTGATAAACGGCAAATTCACTTCGGTCTCCATCATTTGCGAAAGCTCGATCTTGGCTTTTTCCGCGGCTTCCTTTAGGCGTTGCAGGGCCATGCGGTCTTTGCCGAGGTCGATGTTGTTCTCTTTCTTGAATTCGTCAATCAGCCAATCCACGATGCGCTGATCGATGTCGTCGCCGCCGAGGTGCGTGTCGCCGTTGGTGGATTTCACTTCCACTACACCGGCGCCGACTTCGAGGACCGAAATATCGAACGTGCCGCCGCCCAGGTCGTATACGGCGATGGTTTCGTCACTCTTTTTCTCAAGGCCGTAAGCAAGCGCTGCCGCGGTGGGTTCGTTGATGATGCGGACGACTTCGAGCCCCGCAATTTCGCCTGCCTGTTTGGTCGCCTGGCGCTGCGCGTCGTTAAAGTACGCAGGCACCGTGATGACGGCCTTGCCGACTTTTTCACCGAGAAAATCCTCCGCGGCGGACTTCAGTTTGCCGAGGATCATCGCGGAAATTTGCGGAGGGCTGTACACCTTGCCATAAATCTCGACGCGCGCATCGTCATGGTCGCCCTTGACGACTTTATACGGGATGCGCTTCATCTCTTCGCCTACTTCATCGTAGCGGCGGCCCATAAAGCGCTTGATCGAATACACCGTATTCTCGGGATTCGTCACGGCCTGGCGCTTGGCTACTTGTCCCACGAGGCGCTCTCCGCCCTTGGTGATGGCGACGACCGAAGGGGTGGTACGCGCGCCTTCCTGGTTGGGGATAACAACCGGCTCGCCGCCTTGCATGACGGCTACGACCGAGTTGGTGGTCCCCAAGTCAATTCCTATAATTTTACTCATCTGAGTTATTCCATTCCTTCCGGAACCCGTCTACGTCACTAGCCCCTCGGAAGGTGAGAATTCCGAGGTGGGCCTAGGCAATGGCGTGCTCCTGAGTCCAGTTCGAGCGAGAGTATACAACTTGAGTGTATCTTTGTCAAGTTTTCTTATAATGTCTGTAAGACAATCAAAATAAATATCTTACAGGAAATTCGTTGCACTCCCCAAATCCATTCCTCAGATGCAATCACCCAGGGTCGTGGTTACCGTTAAACCGCTCGGCAGGTGTCGCGGGATTCAGGCATGCAAACCTGTGATAATCTGACGAAGAAAGTGCATCTCACTTAGCTGAGGCAGTTGCAGGAGGCTCGCGTGAACCGTCGCGCAGTATTTATCATCGCTTTGGTATTAGCCGCAGTGGGTGGGTGGCTGCTGGTGAACAGCGGTGTCAGTCCGGCTGATGCCGCACGCTCCGGAACGTCTGGGGCTGCCAGAGCAGCGACGGCCGTGGAGTCCGTGGGTGGCGTGAACGACATTGATCCGCATAAGGCGTTCGGATCGAAAAGCGCGCCGATTGTGATGGAAGTATTCAGTGACTACCAATGCCCGTCCTGCAGGGCCTTCTATTTGAATACTAACCGGCAGCTCATGGACAACTACGTGAGCAACGGCAAAGTGTTTTTGATTCACCGAGATTTTCCGCTGCCCATGCATGCCTATTCCCGCGTTGCGGCGCGATACGCTCGGGCGGCCGCGGATATTGGGAAGATTGAGCCCGTCGAACAGGCGCTCTATGAAAACCAAGAAAAGTGGGAGCAGACCGGGGACGTTGACGGGACCGTGGCTGCCGTGCTGACGCCGGCTGAAATGAACAGGGTCCGCGCACTGGTTAAAGGCGGAACGCTCGAGCCGCTCATTAGCAAGGACTACGAACTTGGGGAAATGTACCGGGTGAATTCTACGCCCACGTCCGTCTTTCATTACAAGGGGCAGACTTATCCCTACTCTGGCTTGATGAATTACGAAATCCTGAGCCAATTCCTGAATCAATTGCTGAGCCAGAGGTAGCGAGATTCCGCGACGGTGCGCGTAAGAAGCCTGCCATGATGCATTCGAGCCCGCTCAACTTTCGCCGCGCGATCATATGGCTTGGTCGTTTGATTCTCGGCGGGATCTTTATTTATGCGGGCTATTCGAAGGCTTTTCTTCCCAACCACAATTTCTGGCCTTACTTCATTCTGAAATTTTCGATCACCATGAACCTCTCGAATTTTGCCGCACAAGTGGAGGCGTTTAAGCTGTTGCCGGAGTGGGGAGTGCAGTTTGTCGCGCACACGCTGCCGTTCACGGAAATTATTCTGGGATTGCTCGTTCTGATTGGCTGGCGGCTGCGAATTTGGGCTACGTTGCTCACGCTCATCATGGTGGGGTTCTTCACAGTGGTTTTGCGTGCGTATCTGCTGCACATGGACATCAATTGCGGCTGCTTTGCGGTTCCAGAACCGGTCAATCTGAAGAAAGTGCTGGAGGATGCCGCGCTTGCGGCGCTTGGGGTGCTAATGACAGTTTTTGCTTTCATCGAAGCGCGCCGGGCGCATCCGTGGGCGGCACCTGAAACGAGCCAAGCGCAGGTTTAGCCAAGGACTTGCGAGAGAAGACTCCAGTAGTAGACTGAAACCATGAAAACTTTAGAGGAGTATCTGGACCTCGCAGCCGTTGCTCATGGGCATCTCTGCGCGGGGCAGGTGCTGGGTGTGCGGCTGGCGATGCTGGGGTTGCGCGAACTTGGGATTGAGGATCCGATTGCAGAAAGAAAGCGGATCGTGACGTATGTGGAGATCGACCGGTGCGTAACGGACGCCGTGGCGCTAGTGGCGAATTGCCGGTTGGGAAAGCGTGCGCTGAAGTTCAGAGATTGGGGCAAAGTAGCGGCGACCTTCGTGGATATGAAGACAGGCAGGGCTGTGCGCATTGCGGCCAAGGAATCCTCGAAGCAGGCGGCGCGCGAGATGTTCCCGGAGATGGCGAAGGATGCCGGCCAGCAGAAAGCGTATGCCGCCCTTTCGGACGAGATTTTGTTCGACAAGCAGTGGGTCAAGGTTGACGTACAGCCGGAGGATTTGCCGGGATTCAAGGGGCCGCGCGTGGTATGCGCGGAGTGCGGCGAGGGAATTAATTTCAAGCGTGAAATCGTTGCATCCGGCCGAACACTGTGCCGGGCGTGCGCGGGCGAACGATACTATGAGCCATCCGGTCATTCCTGAAAGGCGACCTAAACCCAGCAAATCCCATTCCTGGAAATCGTTCTGCGATAGAATTGAATTTCGATGCTGAGTTTGCCCCCGATCACGTTGCGGCTACGCGGCTGGAAACTGATTGACCGTGTAGCCCTGGCGTTTCTTCTGCTTTGCTCCATTGCGATTGGCGCCGCTTGCGGATTGTTGTTCGTGTATGCGAGTGACTTGCCGGAAATTCGCGCGCTGGAAACGTATCGCCCTACCGTCGTGACGGAAGTGTATGCCGATGATGGACAGCTCGTCGGCAGCTTCGCATTGCAGCGGCGCATCCTGATGACCTACGAGCAGTGCCCGAAGGTTCTGTATGACGCGGTCACAGCAATCGAAGACCAGCATTTCGAAGAGCATTGGGGAATTGACTTTCCGCGCATTGCAGGAGCGGCGTGGCGCAAGATTATAAGAGGCGGCAAAGTGCAAGGTGCGAGCACCATCACGATGCAGCTTGCCGGCAACCTTTTTCTCGACCGCAGCGAAATCAGCCTTCACCGCAAAATTCAGGAAGTCTTACTGGCGCTGCAAATCGAGCGGCGCTACACCAAGCCGCAGATCTTTACCATGTATGCCAACCAGGTCTATCTGGCGCACGGGAATTACGGTTTCGCCGCGGCGGCGCAATTTTATTTTGGGAAGTCCGTCTCTGACCTGAAGCTGCAAGAGGCGGCGCTGCTCGCGGGGATGATCCGCGGGCCAATCTATTCGCCGCTGGCAGATCCCGCGCGTGCGCTGGCGCGCCGCAATCTTGTGCTGCGGCGCATGGAAGAGGAAGGCAAAATAAGTCCAGCCCAGGAAGTGGCCGCCCAGAAAACGCCGCTTGGTCTGCACTTGCAGTTTCCGCGCAACGACCTGGCGCCTTATTTCTTCGAAGAAATTCGCAAGTATTTGGAATCGACGTACGGCACGGAAGCGGTGCACGAGCGCGGCTTGCGCGTGTATACGACTTTAAACGTAAAGATGCAGCAAGCGGCAAACCAGGCCCTGCGCGATGGCTTGCACAGCTATGACCGGCGTCACGGGTGGCGAGGCAACTTACCTAACGTGCTGCGCGACAACCTGGGAAAGCTCGACACTTACGAAGACGAGGATTGGAGACATCCGATTGAGAAAGGCTCGTTCGTCACTGGGCTAGTGCTTGCCGTGGACGATCGTTTTGCCACCATCAAGATCGGGCAATACCGCGCCATCCTTTCGCCGCCGGATTTCGCGTGGACCGGCCGCAAGAATCCCAAAGAACTCCTGAAAGTCGGCGACCTCGCCCAGGTCTCTATTCAAGAACTGCACGAGGCGACAGCTCGCGTGCAGCTCGAACAGCAGCCCGGCCCGCAGGCCGCGCTGCTCGCCATCGACAATTCGACGGGCGAAATCAAGGCCATGGTCGGGGGTTACAGCTTTGAAGATTCAAAGTTCAACCGCGCGACGCAGGCCTACCGGCAAGTCGGCAGCTCGTTCAAGGTGTACCTCTACGCGGATGCCCTCGAAAAAGGTGCTTCGCCGTTCGATACCATCTCGGATACCCCGATTACCACCATCAGCGGAGGCCAGCCGTACACGCCGCATAACTACGATGAACGGTTCGAGGGCACGATCACATTGCGCCGGGCACTCGCTGATTCTCGCAACGTTCCCGCCGTAAAGCTGGCCGAAAAGGTGGGCATCAATTCGGTTGTGGATATGGCCCGGCGTTTCGGGATCACCACGCCGCTCCCGCCGTATTTGCCGTTGGTGCTGGGTGCGGCGGACATGAAGCTGGAAGAGCACGTTTCGGCTTTCACGGTCTTCCCAGATGATGGCATTCGCATCGACCCGCACATGATCCGTCGCGTCACGAGCTACGACGGAGCGCTGCTCGAAGAAGCCCACCCCGAGGTGCACGATGTGATTTCGCCTGAAGTCGCGCGGACGATGACGGCGATGCTCGAGGAAGTCATCCAGTTCGGCACAGGCGTGCAAGCCAAAGCACTTGGCCGGCCTGCGGGAGGAAAAACCGGCACGACGCAGGACTACACGGACGCGTGGTTCATGGGTTTTACGCCGCGGCTTACTTGCGGCGTGTGGGTGGGATACGACGACAAGCAAATTTCTCTCGGAAAGAAGGAAACTGGTGCACGAGCCGCCCTTCCGATTTGGCTGGAGTTCATGAAGGCCGCGCTCGAGGGCCAGCCGGTGCTCGATTTCGCCAACGTAATCCCCCTCGAGCAGCAAGCCGTCGATCACAAGGTGAACGTGGACACTCCGGATACGGCACCGGAACGAGACGAAACCCCCGAGCCCAAGGAAAAGCCCCCGGTCGTCGCGCCTCCAATCAAGACAGGAGTGGCACCCACAACCTCCGGCGTTCCTCCCGGATAATTGGCCAGACCAGCACCTCTAAAGTGCCTTATTGTCTGAAAGGATCCCAACCACGGTTCGCCATCGTTGATACGCGGCCATTCTTATCGATAAGCACGATGTCCGTACCCTTCGTGATTTCACCTATCGCCGTGATGTGAACTCCCTTGAAGGAACGCGGGATGAGCTTCGACTTTCTGCATGGCACGGTAAAAAGAAGCTCGTAATCATCGCCGCCGTGAAGAGCGAGTTCGAGTGCAAGTGCGCCCCGTCCATGCCATTCTTTCGGCATGCGCACGGCCGGAATTTTCACTGCCTCGACTAGCGCTCCGACTCCACTTGCTTTAGCAAGCCGCGACAGGTCGGAGGAAAGCCCATCTGACAAATCCATCATTGCCGAAGCGAGGCGCCTATCTGCCAACCAACGGCCCAACTCCAGCCGCGGTTCAGGGTAGAGATGTTTCTGTAGGATTGGGTTGCGGCGATCGACTGGCTTGCTGCTCTTCCGGATTAGTTCAAGGCCGAGCTCCGCCTCGCCCAGCCGCCCACTCACGAACAAGACGTCTCCGGGCCGCGCTTGAGACCGCAACACGGCCCGACCACGTCGTACCTCGCCGACCACAGTTACGTTAATAAGGATTTCATTTCTTCTGGTCGTATCGCCGCCTACCAGGCTGCACCCAAATCGTTTCGAAGCGCGTCGCAGTCCGACAAGAAACTGATCAAGCCAGTGCCCAGTGTTCGCGGCAGGCAAAGCGATACTTAGCAGGAAGCAACGTGGCACGCCTCCCATGGCCGCCACGTCACTGACCGCCCTAGCCAGACATTTCCAGCCCACGGAGTCCGGAGAATGCTTATCCCGGAGAAAATGCGTTCCTTCCAGGAACCAGTCGCAAGTCAGGATTTCGTCGCGTGCGCCAGCAGCTCTGAGTAGCGCCGCGTCGTCTCCAATTCCAAGCTGGATTCCAGAGCGGCAAGCCCCCGACTGAACTGCGAGTCCCCCGATGGTCTTCACAACGGCATCTTCGCTGACGGCGCGCCGTCGGGTGGAGAAATGACTTTGTCCCTTCTTCATAGTTGGCGTCGAGTATAGCGCTCGTGGCAACCCTCAAGGCCGGAGATAAAGGAGTTGCCGATTACAGCCGTTGTGAGATATAGCAAAAGCCACCAGACACCTGTACTCCCGGACAGGTGGCCGGTTTTTAACAGCCTGTTCTTCGAACAGCAAAATACAGGGTTGACGGGCACGGCTACAGAATTTAGTATGGGCCAGGTCGCGGACCGAGGCTTACGGTCCAGATTTGCGGTTTCGGATTGGTTCACTTGAGCGGGTGCCAGGGCACAAGGCCCGCATTTATTTAGCTAGAAGGCCTGAGAGGCCAAAGTAAGTGATTACGAGCAAGAACTATACGTTCTATATCGCGACGACGCCCGGTAAGCTGAGAAAGCTAATCGTGCCGGCGTACCTTTTGCACGGGGTCGCCGCCTTGGCTTTGATCGGCGCAATTACCGTGACCGTCGCGGTTGGCTCTTACTCCCGGATGCTTTGGAAAGTTGGCAACTACAACGCTCTTCGCCATGATCAGGAAAATCTCAAGAAACAGTATCAGCAACTCCAGACCACCGTTACCGATACCAACCAGCGCCTAGATTCTCTGCAATCTCTAGCAACCGAAGTCGCCATGACTTATGGCGTGCTGCGCTATCATCCCGCCGCGTTTGACACGACCGACAGCGAAGCGACACCGGAAGACGTCTTCGATCGTTCCATCGAACAGTACACGTTTTTGAAGCGGAATGCCGCAGTGATCGCCGTCTCGTCCAGTGGGCTGCAACTGATGCCCGCGATGAGCTTTGCCGATTCGAGCTATACGCCGTCGATTTGGCCGGTCATGGGACACATCACGGACGGTTTCGGAGAGCGCTTGGATCCGTTCAGCGGTGAAGGCGCGTTCCATACGGGTGTGGATGTGGCCTCGGATTATGGCGCGCCGGTTCATGCGACGGCAGATGGCATCGTTACGATTGCAGAAAATCATGCCGGGTACGGCAGGCTCGTAGTGATCGACCACGGGTTTGGGATTACGACCTGGTACGCGCATCTTTCTTCGTTTTCAGCGGTTCCTGGCACGCGCGTGAAGCGCGGCGAGGTCGTCGGCTACACCGGCATCAGCGGCCGTTCTACCGGTCCCCACGTGCATTACGAAGTTCGCGTCAACAACGCGCCGGTAAATCCCTGGCGCTACATGAAGGGGAGCATGGTAGGCGACTAACCGCGCTACCATTTCAGGGAACACCTCAGCCCCGGATTATCGGGGCATTTTTTTACGCCAAATCAGTTGCGAATGGCGCCTCTACTTGGCACGGACTTGTTCGGCGGAGTGGCCGGCGCGGCGGCCACCGCGGCGCGTGCGGCTTCCAGGAACCGAGGCGTCAAATCAAAGATCAGCCGGACCGATTTCGTCTGGCCGCGGTCTATTTGGGAGACATCCGCACTTTTCAAAATTTCCAGATAGGCCTCGCGCACGCCGGACTGGAGTTGCTGCCGCATTTTTGGCTCGCTGAGGCCTGCTTGGGCCAGCACCAGCAAACCATTAATCACGTCGGACAACTCCCGCGTGGGAGCATCTGGCGCGCCCTCGCCTTCGATGACGATACGCAGCCGGTCGGCGTCTGGCTTTCCGGCCACAGTGATCCATTGGAGTTGATCGATCAGAGCGGAAAGCTGCGGCGAGCGCAACCCACCAGGCGCTTGCGCACTTAGGGCCGCGCCGACAGCGCCGTCCTGCCGAACCACCGCAAACAGGGGTGATCCTGCGAGCCGGCGGAAGCGCTCCCGCCAAGCTTCCGTATCCGTATCCACTTGCGGCGGGGATAGGAATTGATCGAGGTTTACAGCGTTCGTCAATGCGATGCGGTTGTCGCGCAGAAATGTGAATGTGATTCGACGCGAGCTGCCGCTGAGCGGAACAGAGAAAATCTCTCTTCCGCTCCGGTTCTCCTGCGTTCCACTTTGCAATGCATACGCGGAAATTTTCTTTCGGTCGAAACGTCCATCGGCGACCGCAAAAAGCATCGTGTCCTGGTCTCGTGTCAGTATCGCTATGCTCACCCGGTTCAGGTCGCGCTCATAGTTGAATCCCGTGGCTTGCAGAAATTGCTTGTAGTCCGCGTCGGCGGTGGTTTGCGGCGCCCATTTATAAAGTTCGGAGAGGAATGGCGACCGCCTGAACGCAACGAGGTCGATAAAGAGTACCCCGCTGGCAGTGACGGGCATGTGCGCAAGCAAATCGTTGCGTGAGTCGAAACCAGAGCCGCCCCAGCGCTGGTAACCGTAGAATAGGCTCGCGACGATCACAACCAGTGTGGCGGCGGCCCCAGCGATTCTCTTTTTGCTCATCGACAGGCGCCCTTTTTCAACCCCGTCCGCTCTGTCCAGATATTGCGTTCTAGTAGAAATAGCCGGCCAATTCGTGCACCATTGCTTAAGCGCTAAAATTCTGGCAGATATCCTCGCCCAGTTCGCCTCATGCAAGAATCCTGGCTTCATGCTAAACTATAGAGGAGACGAAAGATAGAGTCGCTAAGAGTGCGACACAGGGAAATGGGTTTTCCACAGACCTGGCCCCCGACGTGCTCCAAAATCGATTCACCCCCTTGCAATTTAGGTGCCCCTTCTGCTATTCTTACCCGGTTTGAGCGACGCTGGCGTAGCTCAGCTGGTAGAGCATCTGATTTGTAATCAGAGGGTCGGGGGTTCAATTCCCTCCGCCAGCTCCACCAGGATTTAGCAGGGGAGTGAGGCGGAGCAAATCCTTGCTGGAAAAATAAACGGGCTGGTGTCTTTTGACACGAGTCCTTTTTGTGTTTTCGCCTTGCGATGCGAGGATTTGGTTGAAGGTGATTTCAGAACCATCAGTTTGCGATGTTTCGTTTTCGCGGGACGGGTGGGTGAGTGGCTAAAACCAGCAGACTGTAAATCTGCCGCTCCTTGCGGGCTACGAAGGTTCGAATCCTTCCCCGTCCACCAGTCGCTCGCCGTTCGATTCGGACGATCGCTGAGTGATCGTTCGTAATCAAGAAACCGCAGGGCAATCGCACGAAGCGATGTTCGGGCGCGGTCCAATTCGCGGCAAAGGCGCTGCTCAGGAATGGTGCGCCACGAAAGTTGGATTTTTGGGAGGAACACGGATTCGGCCTGGGTAGCTCAGTTGGTAGAGCGCGTCCTTGGTAAGGACGAGGTCACCGGTTCAATCCCGGTCCCAGGCTCCAGAGTTTAGGCGGCGGGGATTCAGGAAGAAGCTTGCAGCAAACCGGGCGGGGGTAACTCAACGGTAGAGTCTCACTCTTCCAAGGTGATGGTTGCGGGTTCAAATCCCGTCCCCCGCTCCAGATTTAGCAGTGGAGAGCGGTGCGTCAGGACTCGCGAAGTAGAGAAGACTTGACTTAGAGGATAGAGGAAAATGGCGAAGGAGAAATTCGAGCGTAGCAAGCCGCATTGCAACATCGGGACGATCGGCCACATTGACCATGGCAAGACGACGCTGACGGCGGCGATTACCAAAGTGCTGTCGAAGCACAACCCGAAA
>Ga0335083_10000304_pt1 | contig 78454 bp, 66 predicted proteins | sample Lox_Sample_42_FD_206716 | JGI IMG/M metagenome (GOLD analysis project Ga0335083, IMG submission 206716) | Soil microbial communities from Loxahatchee National Wildlife Refuge, Florida, United States - Lox_Sample_4.2 | ecosystem: Environmental > Terrestrial > Soil > Wetlands | place: USA...
CGTTTCCGATTCCACTCCTCCCGACCCTGCTTCCGCTCCGTCCGCATCGGTAGCTCCAGCGACACCCGCCCCAACCGCCGCTCCTCCAACTCCGGCCGCCCCGCCTCAAGCTTCATCTACCGCTCCCATGCCTAGCATGCCTGGTATGTCCGGAATGAACGGCGCCGCCATGAATCCCTCCATGATGAGCATGATGGCCAGCATGGGCGGCATGCTCTCCATGTCTAACTACTCGCCCGACCAGATGCCTCGCGTCTATCTTTTCGGTGAATCCCCCGGCGCCAAAATGGAAATCCCTCCTTCCATGGCGCAGATGGCTCAATCCAAGTTCAAGGGCGGCGGGCCTAGTCGAAGCGGCATGTTGCTCCACTCCCTCGCAGGCCAAGCTCTTCAGTTCGCCGCTATGGGTGCCGGTCCGGGCGGCATGATGGCCATGTCCGCATTCTCGATGGGCAGCGGCATGATGGGCGGCATGCGTCACGGCGCTCCCACCATGACCTACGTCTGGGGCCTCCCCGCGCGCAAGTCCCAGCGCGAACTCCACTCCCCGACCCCTCGCTTCGAGCTCACCTATGGCGAAATTCCCGGCGTCGACCCCGACGGTTACGAGCCGGCCGTCGTCCGTCTCGTCCCCACGAAAGACAATTACCGTCTTGTTGGCGCCACCAAGTCAAAGATGGGTATGGGCAGCATGATGGGTGGAGGCGGCCCGGATCAGGGCCAATGGTTCGATGAAGAGCGCTGGCCAACGCGCCTCAGCAAGGAAGAGCGCGGCTTCTACGTCATGAACGTCGACCAGCCCCTCGAGCCTGGCGAATACGCCGTCGTTCTTCGCCCCATCAAGGGCTACAAGCCCACCGTTTCCGGTTTCGGTGGCGGGGCGCAAGTCTTCTATTCCGTCTGGGATTTCAGCGTTCCCGGCGAATCCCACGGCCACTCCAAAAAATCTCACTAGGGCAGTTTCACGATTTGCGCCCGAATCACTGTGCTTATTGCCGCCGTCGAAGCAATCTCCTGCAGCTGTGTCTCATTCACGTTTCCATCCATCCGCATGTTCACTTCTCCATGCTGTCCGGGGTTCATGTTGACCTGCCTCGAAATCATCGGGCACACCGCCGCCACTTGCCCAACCGTCGGCGAGCCGTTCTCGATCTTCACCTTGAAGTGATGATCGCCCTCCTGCTCCTTCACGTCCCCTGAAATCTTCACCAGCATCGCGCTCGTCGAGTGCTCCGAGCAGTAAAGCGCCGTCCCCGATCCGTCGAAAAACGCCATCGCTTGCCCTTCGAACGTTCCGTCGTCATGAAACGTAATTGGCACGTCCAGCGTCTGCATCTTGTTCTTCGCGTTGGCGATTCCCAGCAGGATCTGCGTTTCATAATCGATTCGCAGCGCGTAGTGGCTCGGCTCGCATCCGCAGCTTTCATCTCCCTGAAATTGCCCGCCCATCGCGTTCACCCATTCCGCCCCCAGCTCCACCAATTCCGCGTGCGTAATGTGCGTCGGCGGCTCTCTCCTGTATCCGTCTCCCATGAACGCTTGGCCGGTGTCGTCGTCCAGCCCGTGCGTTCCCTCAAACGCCGTCTCCGTGAACCGGCTGTTCCCGTTGTCATTGTCCAGGTGCCCAACAAACTCTCCGGCGGTTCGAAACGATCCTTTCATCTGCTTGCACAGCGTCTTCGCATCTTTCCCCACGAAATTGTGCTCCGGATGCGGCAATTGCCAAATGGACGGATTCCCCGGAGATTTCTCCACCATTGCATCGTGGCAGGTGTTACATCTTCCCGGCGATTCCACCCCCGTCGCGTGATTCGTTCCTCGCACCGTCGGGTCCGTGATCCCGCCATGGCAATTCGAACATCTCGGCTCTTGGGTGAACGTCGGCACCATCTTTGCAAACGCCGCGATCGCATCTGTCGTCTGATCGTACGTAAACGGGCAAACCATCGGCGGCAGCGGCGGCAACAACGGCGGCAATTGCCCCTTCGCCGTCACCGCCCAGATCAAACAAACTCCCGTCACAACGCTTCGCCAAAATGTACGCCGGATTCTCCCAGACATGCAGCCTGCCTCCGCCCATCTCATCTTTCCCGCGACATTACCCCCGCCCCCCCGCCCCGTCAACGCTATCCTCTCTACAGTGCAATCGCAGCGAATATTCGTTGATGTAGCGACACACCGGTCGGTTTTTGAGCCGTGTGCATCTACATCTACGAATCGGAGCTGCGATTGCACCGCACCGTCATCCCGGACGAAGCGCGCCAAACCTTTTTTCTTCCCACTTCGCTCCTCCGAAGCGGCCGACTTGCACAGAGAGAGATCTCTTCCAGCTTTTTGGCCCCGCTAACGCCTCAGGTTCGGCCGTCCTCGTCACCATCGACTTTCCCAGCTTCTTTGTTACCATCTCGACATGCCACTTTCGTGGAACGAAATCCGTCACCGCGCGATCGGCTTTTCAAAAGAATGGTCGGGAGCGCGCAGCGAATCCGCCGAAAAACAAACATTCTGGAACGAGTTTTTCGATGTCTTCGGCATTCGTCGCCGCGCCGTCGCCAGTTTTGAAGAACCCGTAAAGAATCTCTCCGGCGAATATCGCTACATCGACCTCTTTTGGCCTCGCATCGCGCTCGTCGAACACAAGAGCCGCGGCCAGGACCTTGGCAAAGCCCAATCGCAGGCCTTTCGCTACATTCAGGACCTCATAAACCAGGGTCGCCTCGACGAAATCCCGCGCTACGTCATCGTCTCGGATTTCGCCCGCATCGCTCTCCACGACCTCGAGCCCGAAGACCAGCGCGAACTCCCCCTCTTCAACAACCGCCGCGTCGCCACCATCGAGATTCCGCTGGCCGATTTTCACAAGCACATCCACGACTTCGCCTTCATCCCCGGCTACAAGCAGCACAAATTCGCCGAGCAAGACCCCATCAACCTCGAAGCCGTCGAAATCATGGGCCGCCTCCACGACGCGCTCGAATCCGGCGGCTACTCCGGCCATCAACTCGAACGTTTCCTCGTCCGCATTCTTTTCTGCCTCTTCGCCGAGGACACGGGCATCTTCGAGCGCGAATCCTTCTCCCTTTATCTCCAGAACCGCACTGCGACCGACGGTTCCGACCTTGGCCTCCATCTCGCGCGTCTTTTCGAAGTCCTGAACACGCCCGAAGAGCGCCGTCAGAAAAATCTTGACGAGACACTTGCCGCCTTCCGCTACGTGAATGGAGAGCTCTTCAAGGAAAAACTGGACTTCGCCGACTTCAACCGCGAAATGCGCGAGGCTCTCCTCGCCTCCTCCCGTTTCGATTGGTCCCGCATTTCTCCCGCCATCTTTGGCTCTCTCTTCCAGGCTGTCATGGAGCCTCGCCAGCGTCGCCAGATCGGCGGCCATTACACCAGTGAGCGCGACATTCTGAAGGTCATTCGTTCTCTTTTCCTGGATGACCTCCGCGCCGAATTCGACCGCATCAAGAACAACAAGGCGGCTCTCGCCCGCTTTCACGAAAAAATCGCCGCCCTCCGCTTCCTTGACCCGGCCTGCGGCTGCGGCAACTTCCTCGTCATCACCTATCGGGAACTCCGCAGCCTCGAAATCGAAATCCTCAAGCTCCTCTATCCAGGCGACCAGCGCGAACTCGACATCCAGCGCCTCTCCCTAGTCGACGTGGACGCTTTCTACGGCATCGAAATCTCCGAGTGGCCCGCCCGCATAGCCGAAGTCGCCCTATGGCTCATGGACCACCAGATGAACCTCCGCCTCTCCGAAGCCTTCGGCCAATACTTCGTCCGCCTTCCGCTCAAGAAATCTCCCACCATCGCACACGGCAACGCGCTTCGCTTCGATTGGAAGCAAATCCTCCCGCCCAAAAAATGCAGCTACGTGCTCGGCAACCCGCCGTTCGTCGGCAAAAAAGCAAGAAACGCGGATCAGCAAGATGACATGAAAACCGTTTTCGGGAAAATCGCTGGGAGCGGCGTCCTCGATTACGTTTGCTGCTGGTATCTCCAAGCAGCACAGTACATACAGGGAACCCCGATAAAGGTTAGCTTCGTCTCAACGAACTCGATCACGCAAGGCGAGCAGCCTGGAATTGTCTGGCCCATCCTCTTCGGGAAACTCAGAATCAAGATTGTATTCGCCCACAGAACTTTCCCCTGGAAAAGTGAAGCCCGCGGAAGGGCACACGTGCACGTCGTGATTGTTGGATTCGCTGCCTTCAACACGCAGCCCAAGCGGATATATGAATATCAGTCAGAGGACAACGGTGCGATCGTAAGCACGGCCTCAAACATCAGCCCCTATTTGATAGAGGCGAGCGATATAGCCCTAACGAACCGGGAGCATCCATTATCCGCCGTCCCGCAAGCACAATTTGGCAGCATGCCGAACGATGACGGGAACCTTCTCCTTACCGATGACGAGAGAACAAAACTCGTCGAACAAGAACCAGAAGCGGGCCCGCTTATACGGCCGCTCCTCAGCGCGCGAGAGTACCTCCACGGCGAGAAGCGCTGGTGCCTTTGGCTGAAAGACGCAAAGCCGCAAACTATAAAGAAGTTGAGGTTGGTCCAGCAAAGGGTGGAAGCGGTACAAGCCTATCGGGATGCAAGCAAGCGCAAAGCGACTAAAAAGTTGGCCAAATACCCGACCCTCTTCGGAGAAATCCGCCAGCCGAGCACAAATTATGTCCTTGTGCCTTGCCATAGCTCGGAAAACCGTAGATACATCCCGCTGAGTTATTTTACGGCTAATTACATACCGAATAACAGCTGCCTATTCTTGGAACATGCAACCCCCTATCACTTTGGCGTATTGCATTCTGAGATGAATATGGCCTGGGTGAGGACAGTATGCGGACGCCTGGAATCGAGGTATCGCTATTCCGCCAAACTCGTTTACAACAACTTCCCGTGGCCTGACAACCCCACTCCCAAACAGCTCGCCGCAGTCGAAAAAGCCGCTCAAGCCGTCCTCGACGCTCGCGCTAAATTCAAGGATTCCACTCTCGCCGATCTCTACGATCCGCTCGCCACGCCGCCCGACCTCGTCAAAGCCCACTCCGACCTCGACCGCGCCGTCGACCTCTGTTACCGCCCCCAACCTTTTGACAACGACCGCCAGCGCGTCGAATACTTATTCCAGCTTTACGAAAGATTGACCAGCCCGCTCCTTCCGGCCGAGAAAAAAACAAAGCGCCCACGAAACCTCACCCCAAACCGCGCCACTCGGCCCTAAGCCGTCCCAGCATCCGGGCTTTTCTACAGGGCCTGTCTTTCCTCGATGACCCGCGTCCAAGCACCTAGTATTGCCGTCTCACCAAACTCCCAAATTCCTCGCAACTCCTCCCACCCACTGCACTTCCCGCGTCTCAATTCGAATGATACGCATCAAGTACTGTACCTTGACAGTAATTCAAATCCATGGTACCCTCCTTCATGTCTCGCTCGCCTCTCTCCTCCGCTCGCCGCCCACAGCTTTCCCTCGTTTCCCACAGTCTCGCTTCTTACTGCCCGTTTACTCCCAGCGAAATCGAATTGTCCCTCCCTGCTCTTCTACCCAAGAGTCCCCATCAATCTCATTCCACGGCGTTTAGCTCTCGTTTGTTTTCATACTCTTACGCACTCTTTTGCATCGGTCAAATTGCTAACTTCCCTGTTTTCAACGATCCCCGCACTCTTTGCGCAAAACACCGGGGGTGGCGTACCCCCCGGCATCCTCATCCTCTCAACTCTTCCCCACTCGCTCTTACGCCGTCTCTCCCCTCTCCAAAATCTAACTTCTACCCTCCCGCCTCCCATTTACGGCATAATCCCGCCGCACAGGGGCACGCAAACGCCCGGTCTCGACGCCGGGCGCATTCCATTCCGCATACGGGGAGGATTCAGTGACTGATCGTCCATGGAGTTCCACGGCCCCTCCGGGCGAATTTCGCACCTACATCTCCGCCGAGGAAACCCTCAAGGAATTTACGGTCCGCGCTGTCATTCTTGGCTCGCTCTTCGGCCTCCTCTTCGGCGCGGTGAGCGTCTACGTCGGCCTTCGCGCCGGGCTCACCGTTTCCGCCTCGATTCCCATCGCCGTCCTCTCCATCAGCATCCTTCGCGCCTTTGGCCGCTCCACCATCCTCGAAAACAATATCGTCCAGACCACCGGCTCCGCCGGCGAATCCCTCGCCGCCGGTGTCATGTTCACCATCCCCGCGCTGATCTTTCTCGGCTTCGGCTCGGAATTCACTTTCTGGCGCATCTTCCCGCTCGCTCTTCTCGGCGGCTGGCTCGGCGTCCTCCTCATGGTCCCTCTGCGCCGCCAGCTCATCGTCAAGGAGCATGGCAACCTCGCGTTTCCAGAAGGCACCGCGTGCGCCGACGTTCTCGTGGCCGGCGAGCGCGGCGGCTCTTTCGCTGGACGCGTCTTCTGGGGCCTCGGTCTTGGCGGCGTTTACACGGTCTTCATGAATATTTTCCAGTCCTGGACCTCGCAGCCGGAAAGCCAGCCCAAATGGTTTCCCGGTGCGTCTTTCCGCGCCAACGTCACCTCCGAATATCTCGGCGTCGGCTACATCATCGGTCCGCGCGTGGCTGGACTTCTCTTTGCGGGCGGCATCATCTCCTGGCTGGTCATCATGCCCGCCATCAAATTCTTCGGTCAGCTCTCCGGAGGCGTCGCCATCTACCCCGGTACAATTCCCATTCCGCAAATGTCCCCGGGTCAGCTTTGGACCACCTACATTCGTCCGATGGGCGCGGGAGCCGTTGCCGCCGCGGGCATCATCACTCTGATTCGCACGATGCCCACGATCGTTTCCGCGCTTCGTTCCGGTCTCAAGGATGTTCGCGCGCAGGGCGGCGGCCAATCCTCCGCTTCCAGCCGCATTGATGAGGACATGCCCATGCGCACCGTCATCGCGGCTTCCGCCGTCATCATCGTCATGCTTTGGGTGCTGCTGACCTTCCATCCCATGAAGGGCGCGAGCACCTTGTGGTGGCAGAATCTTTTCGCCGCGGTCTTCATCGTCGTTTTCGGCTTTCTCTTTGTCACCGTGGCTTCTCGTATCAGCGGCTTGCTCGGCAATTCCTCCAACCCCGTCAGCGGAATGAGCATCGCCACGCTCATGGCCACCTGCGCCATATTCTTCGTTTCCGGTTGGACCGCTCCGAACTACGCCGCTCTCGCTCTCATGATTGGCGGCGTCGTTTGCATCGCCGCAGCCATCGCCGGAGCCACATCGCAGGATTTGAAGACCGGCTATCTCGTCGGCGCAACTCCCAATCGCCAGCAAGTCGCTCTACTTATCGGTGTCACTGTCTCGACCTTCGCCATCGGCGCCACGCTCAACTTGATGAACGTCGGCCTCGAAAAATACGTCCCCACGCAAATCGCCGTGAATATCTCCGCGCTTCCTTCCGGCGTGAAAATCGAGCGCGACAATTTCGAGTATCGCGGCAAATCCTACACTCTGATCAACGCCCTCAGCTCCGGCGTCATCCCGGACGGCGAGTATCTCTACGACGGCGATACCAAACAGATCGAAATTCAATGGGCGCCCGGCATCGGCAGCGACAAAGCTCCCGCTCCGCAAGCCCGCCTCATGGCCACCGTCATCAACGGCATCCTCAATCAAAAACTCCCCTGGCGCCTCGTCCTCATGGGCGTGGCGATGGTCGTTGCCATCGAAATTCTCGGCATTCGCTCACTCGCCTTTGCCGTCGGTTCCTATCTCTCCATCGCTACCACTGCCACCATGTTTGCCGGTGGACTCGTTCGCTGGCTCGTCGAAATCACTTCCAAGGAAAAGAAGGAAGGAGGCGAAGCCAGCCCTGGCGCGCTCTTTTCCAGCGGCCTTATTGCTGCCGGCGGTGTTTTCGGCTTATTAGGAATCCTCATCAATCTTTTCCAGGATCCCGAAATCGCCACGCACGTCCCTGGCTGGTTCGCGCATTTGCTCAGCCTCCCGTGGCGCCCCGATCTCTTCTCCATCGGCCCGAAATATTGGGCTTGGCTCGCCCCCAACGACAAGCTGCCCGTGCCTACGCACGTCCAGTCGCTCTTCGGCATCTTCATGTTCGCGCTTCTCGCCGCCTCGCTCTTCCATTTCGCCCGCAAAAAACTCGACTAAGGAGAAAGCGGAAATAGGAATGCAATTCAACGCTGTCAAAACCCACTGGATGCCTGGAGAAATCGCGTTTTTCGCCGAGGAATTCTTCCACATCCCGCGCTTTGACGAGCGCTTCCCGACGCCGTAAACTTTATACATGGGGACTTCCTTTCGCGCCCGTCGGTACAACTTTGATTGGCGCGGTTTCATTACGCCCGGTGTAAAACTCCTGGTGCTCGTTTGCTCGGGAGTTTTTCTGGTGCAGACGCTCGTCGCGCTGTTGCTTGCCCCGGCGTACACCTCGTGGATCATTCACTACTTCGGTCTCGTCGCCCTCGGCCCCATCCCCGGCCTCCGGATCTGGCAGCCGTTCACGTACATTTTTCTGCACGGCGGCATCTGGCATCTGCTGATCAACATGCTGTTCCTCTGGATGTTCGGCCGCGAACTGGAACTGGTCTGGGGAAAGAAACGATTTCTGAATTTCTTTTTTCTGTGCGGAGTCGGCGCGGGGCTGATCGAAATCCTGGTGAAAGTAATTCCGATGACTTGGGGCCACACGCCCTCCGACATTCCTACGATCGGAGCATCGGGGGCGATTTTCGGAATCTTAATGGCGAACGCAATCCTTTTTCCCGACCGGCGCATCTGGCTTTTTCCTTTGCCAGTGACGATTCCCATGCGGCCTTATGTCGCGGTGATGGGCGCCATCGAATTTTTCTCGACACTGGGAGCCGGCGGCGATGCCGTCGCGCACGTCTGCCATCTGGGCGGAATGCTGGTTGGGTACTTATATTTGCGGCGAGGATCGTTTTTATACAACGTCCGGAACAGCGTTTCGGACTGGCAATACAAGCGCAACCGCAAGCGCTTCGATGTCTATATCAACAAACATAAGAACGAACCGCCTTCGCGCCCCGACCGCTGGGTCAATTAAGAATTAACTTGAGATTCAAAATTGGCGCGGCTGAGTTGCGAAGTGACTTGTGGCTCGTGACCGGCGAAACGCGCGGACCGCGCACGCTGCGCTAGGCGGGGCCGCCGATAACGTGGAACTTCATGAAGTTAGTGGTGCCGCGAATTCCCATCGGCGTACCTGCGACGATTCCGATCACGTCGCCTTTTCGGACGAGCCGTTCTTCCAGCAAACGTTTTTCCGTAATCGCCGCCAAACCGTCGATTTTGCGGACGTCGGCGATCGTGCGCGGGAGAACGCCCCAGATGAGTGCCATGCGGCGTCGCGTATCGGTTTCCGGAGTGAATGCGATGATGGGCACGGCTGGACGGTAGCAGGAAACGAGGCGGGCGGTAAAGCCGCTGTGCGTGAAGACAGCGATCAGCTTCATGTGCAGTTCATGCGAAGCGTGGCACACGAGCTCGGCCACGGTTTCCGCGATCTTCAATTTTTCCTGTGGGACGCGTGGAGGCGATTCCCATTCGCTGGCTTCCGCTTGTTCGATAATTCTGGCCATCATGCTGACCGCTTCGAATGGATATTTTCCCGAGGCCGTTTCGGCCGAAAGCATAACAGCGTCGGAACCGTCAAAGATTGCATTGGCAACGTCCGAAGCTTCCGCGCGCGTGGGACGCGGATTCTCGGTCATGGATTCGAGCATTTGCGTTGCGGTAATCACGGGGCGGCGGAAATGGCGGGCGCGAGAAATAATCTGCTTCTGCACGACAGGAACGCACTCCGGGCTCATTTCAACACCGAGGTCGCCGCGCGCGACCATAACGCCATCGGCGGCGCGGAGGATGGCGTCGAGATTGTCAATGGCTTCGGGCTTTTCCAGCTTGGCGATGACGGGAGTGTTTTTACCGGCTCGGCGCACGAGCGATTTTGCCAGTAAAACATCCTGGGGGCGGCGGACGAAACTCACGGCGATGTAGTTCGCGCCGTGCTTTAGAGCGAAAACCAGATCCTCGCGATCCTTCGAGGTTAGCGCGGGGACTCTCAGTTTGATTCCTGGCAGATTGATGCCTTTGTGCTCGCCAAGAGCGCCGCCATTGGCGACTTCGCAAATCACTTCCGGGCCGCGCACCCGCAGGACGTGCAATTCGATCAGCCCGTCCGAAAGGAGAATGCGGTCGCCGCGGTGAACTTCGCGGGGCAGCGGCCGAAACGTGGTGCTGACGCGAGTGGTATCGCCCAATATTTTGGCGGTCGTGATCGTGAAGCGCTGTCCCGTCCGAAGAAGTACCGGATTGCTCCCCGCGAGGGGACCGGTGCGGATTTTTGGACCTTGAAGATCGGCCAGAATTGCGATCGGCTTTTTATGCTGGATGGAAGCGGCCCGGAGCAACGCGATGTTTTGCGCATGTTCGGCGTGCGTGCCATGCGAGAAATTCAGCCGCGCTACGTCCATGCCCGCCTGAATTAATCGGCTGAGCATACGGGGCGAGCGACTGGCGGGACCGATGGTGCAAACGATTTTGGAATGACGAAAAGACATGCTGTCTCGCTGAGATAGTCCTCAACCAAATCCGTTCTAAAGGAGCGGAAGCAGCCTTGCCCGCTGCATAGCTACTTGGAAGACGCGAATTCCGCGACGACGCGCCCGAGGAAGTCGACGCCTTTATCGAAGGACGCAAGCGGAATGCGCTCGTCGTCGGCGTGCATGCGCCGGGTATCTTCGTCGGCCATGGGAAATGGCGAAAGGCCGTAGGCTTGTACGCTATGAAGACGCAACTGAGCCGAGTCCGTCGCGCCAGCCGACAGGAAAGGCAGCACCGGGGCGCCGGAAAATTCTTGCGCGGCGGCCTTGGTGATTGTGGCATAGAAATCGGTTTCGAGCGAAGAAGGCGGCGCGGCAAGGCCGGCATCGGGCTCGACCTGGAACCGAATCTGCGGATCGTTCACCAGTTTCGTCAGGTCGCCTACCACGACATCGATGGTGTCGCCGGGCAACAGCCTGATGTTCAGATTGGCGCGGGCTTCGGAGGGAATCACGTTGGTGCGCACGCCGGCGGAAAGGATGGTCGGAGCGATGGTGTCGCGTAACATGGCGTTCCAGAGGGGGTTAGCCTCGGAGAGGTATCGCTGCGCATGGTCGCCGCGGTCCGCGGTATCGAGAGAGCGGATCCATTTGGCGAGTTCGTCCGGCTCGAGTGGAGCAAGCTGCTCGAAATAACGGCGGACAATCGTGGTGAAATGCACGGGGGCGGTGTAGGCGCCGATTTTGGCGATGGCCGTCGCGAGATGAACGACGGCGTTATCTTTTGTGGGGACGGAGGCATGCCCGGAGGGCCCGCGAGCGATAACTGCGACATTCACAGGAACCTTTTCACTGGCTTGCACGGCGACATACTGGACTTTGCCGTTTTGCAGGATCACGCGGCCGCCCTCATTGATGGCAAAGCCAGCGGCGAATTTATCCCAGTATTTGGCGATGAGGATTTTGATGCTGGCGTCACCACCCTGCTCTTCATCGGCGGTGGCAAGAAAGATAACGTCGCGATTCAAACGAAGGTTCGAACGCTTGAGGGCGATGAAAGCGGCGAGGTTAGCGGCAAGCATGCCTTTGTCGTCGATCGAGCCGCGGCCATACAGGTAGCCGTCCTTGACGATCGCGCCGAAAGGATCAACGGTCCACTTGGACTTGTCCACGCCCACCACGTCCATGTGCGCGACTAGAAGAAGAGCGCGGGCCGGATCGGGAACTGCGGAGCTGCGCAAACGGGCCACCAGCGCGCTGCGGCCCGGGGCCAAATCCAGAAATTCGGAGGGGATTCCCTCCTTGGTCAGAACGCCAGCGAGGTATTTTGCGGCGGCTTGCTCATTGCCCGGGGGATTGGTGGTGTTGATTTTGACGAGGTCGGCGAGCCAGCCTTCGGCCTCTTTGGCCAGCGCGGTGGTATCGCCGAGGGGAGATGCGGACGACTGCACCATTGGCATTGCAGTGGAGGGGGCCTGCGCCGTGAGGGGTAAAGCCACCGCCAGACTGAGCAGCGGCAGAGCGACTACATGCAGGAGAGTGCGCATTCTGAAGTTCCCTTTCACAAAGACTTCCACCATTTTGGATGCGCCCGGGCCCGATGCGACACGCGCAGCAAACGTTTTGCAGTTAACGTGCTTCATACTAACATGCAGGGTGGGGGCACGACCGCAGGCTTGGCGGCGCGCGTTTCGTAAGCTCAAATGCCGCGCAATCATCCCAGCCCAGGGATGCAAGGCAAGCCGGCAGGACGGCAATGAATTCGAAAGCGAATCGAGGGGTTAGATGAAGACACTTTTTTCCAAAGTTTCAGCGACAATCCTCGCCGCGCTGCTGATTTTTGCGTGCGCGGGGGAGCGCGCGGCGGCGCAGGCCCCGACAGGTCCGCAAGGCGGGGCACCCCCGCCGAAAGCGGCACCTCAGACGCAAGGCACGCCCCAGCAACAAGCTCCGCAAGCTGGGGTGAGCATCGCGGTCGAAGTGCCGGTGGTGACGTTGGACGTAGTAGCCACCACGCAAAATGGCGACATCCTGACTGGTCTTAAGAAAGAAAATTTTCGAATTACCGATGATGGGGTGGCGCAGACGATCACCAACTTCGGGCCGACGGATGCCCCAATCACCATGGTACTGCTGCTGGAGTTCAGCGCACGCGGCTGGGGAGGGATGTTCGCCTACTATGGAAAATACTGGTCGCAATACCTTTTTCCCCAACTCAAGCCGCAGGACTGGGTGGCGCTGGAAACATTCGACATGAAGACGCGGGTTGAAGTGGACTTCACGCAGAACAAACAGGAAATCATGGACGGGCTTAACCACCTTTATTTTCCCGGGTTCAGCGAGTCGAATGTTTTCGATGCGTTGCTGGAGACCACGGACAGGCTAAAGGATGTGAGAGGCAAAAAGTCCATCGTTCTGCTGGCTAGCGGAGTGGACACCTTCTCGAAGCACAACCTGGATCAGACGATGAAGCAACTGCGGCAGAGCGATGTGACCATCTTTTGCATCGGCTTGGGCCAGGTGTTTCAAAATATGGTGGACGTGAACCAAATCGGCGGGATGGGAAGCATGCAACGCATGAATTACCTGCAGGCAGAAAATCAACTGAAGACGTTTGCCCATGAGACGGGCGGCCAGGCGTGGTTCCCGCAATTCGAGGGCGAGATGCCGGGGGTGTTTCAGGCAGTGACGGCTTTTCTGCGGCATCAGTACAGCATTTCGTACACGCCCACAAACGGCGCGAAAGATGGCAAGTTCCACAAGGTGAAGATCGAACTGGTAAAGCCGGACGGAAGCCCGCTGGTGGTGGTCAATCAGAAAGGCAAGAAACAGAAATACGTTGTGTATGCGCGAGAAGGCTATGACGCGGAGAAAGTCGGCAACGGGGATTGAGCCGAGTTTCGACTTCCGGTTCCAGGATTTCGAGCGCAGCTAGTAGCCGCGCGCGAAGTCAACTTGATTGAACAATTCGCGGCCATCGAACCATCGTTCCAACAAATTGATCAATAGATCCGTTTCGCGCTGCCACAGGCGGTCGCTTACGGCACTGACGTGCGGCGTGATGAAAAGATTCGGAGCCTTCCAGAGAGGGCTGTCTGACGGGAGCGGCTCGACGGCGGTCACATCGAGTGCGGCGCCGGCGAGCGCGCCTTTTTCCAGGGCGTCGATAAGCGCCGCCTGCTCCAACAGCGAGCCGCGCCCTACATTGATGAGGCGCGCGCCGGGCTTCATGAGCGCGATTTGCGACACGCCAAAGAAGCGGCGCGTTTCTGCTGTTTCCGGTGCAGCGATGACGACGTAGTCCGCGTGCGGAAGCCCCGCATCGAGTTGCGAGGCGGGAAGGATTTTTTCCGCGTGCGCGGAGTCACCTTTGCCGGAGCGCGTCACGCCCCAGACGCGCATGTCGAAAGCGCGAGCGCGCTTGGCGATTTCGCGGCCGATGGAACCGAATCCGACGATTAGCAAGAGCCGGCCATTGAGTTCGGTGAGGCCCTGCGGCTTGTCCCATAGATCCTGCTGGCCCCAGTGCGAACGATCCTGAAAGCGGACAGAATCGGGATAATTGCGCGCGAGTGCGATGAGCAGGCCCATGGTGTGTTCCGCCATGGGAACGGAGAAAACACCACTGGGATTTGTGACGAGGATTCCGGAATCGCGCAGCTCGGGATACATCAATTGCGCGACGCCTGCGGCGGTGGAATGAATCCACTTCAGTTTTCTTGCGTAAGTGAGCTGTTCGGCGCGCAGGGAGTATCCGACGAAAATATCCGTGTCCGGCAATTCAGCGGGGAGACGGTCGTAATCGGGGAGGTGCACGATACGCATTTCCGGCCAGCGCGCGTGAATGGCTTGCGGCATCAGCGGCTGCGGGCGCCAAAATGTGAATGGATGCCACACGCAGATGACGAGTTTTGTATCGGCCGGCTTGGTGCGACTGCGATTCATTCGCGCGGGCCGCGGTGTTTCCAGTAGAGCAAGAGGCCGACGATCAAACCGATGCCGCCGGTGCCGAGAATGAAAATGTGCGAGAGCGGAAGAGCGAACCAGCAGATCACGACGAGGCCGACGGAAACGATGGCGCCAACGGGTGTGCCTGGAATGGTGATGGTGCCGAAGCCGCCTCCGCGGCTTTGTCCACGTTCTGGTGGCTTTTGCTTAATTGGTTCGTAACTAAGACTCATTTTACCGCCCTGTTGTGATGCGCAGATCGTGGCCAGTCATGTCCGCGGGCTCGGGTTGGCCAAGCTCGGCGAGCATGGTGGGAGCGATGTCGCGTAGCGAGCCACCTGGTTTCAGTTGCAGAGTAGGCTCTTCGCTGACGAGAATGAGCGGGACGGGGTTCGTCGTGTGATAGGTGTGCGGGCCGCCGGTGACGGGATCAATCATCGTTTCGGCGTTGCCGTGATCGGCGGTGATGATCCAGACGCCGCCGCGCGGCTTGAGCGCCTGATAAATTGTGGCGAGGCCGGCGTCAACAGCTTCGACGGCTTTGATGGTGGCTTCGAGATTGCCGGAGTGGCCGACCATGTCGGCGTTCGCGTAGTTCATGATGATGGCGTCAAAATCACCTTTTTCGATGGCTTTTACGACTGTGTCCGTGATTCCGGCGGCGGACATTTCCGGCCTGAGATCGTAGGTGGCGACTTTGGGCGATGGAACGAGAATGCGCTCTTCGCCGCCAAAGGGTTTTTCGACGCCGCCGTTGAAGAAATACGTGACGTGCGCGTATTTTTCGGTCTCCGCGCAGCGCAGATTTTTGTACTGCAGCTCCTCGAAGACTTGCGCGAGGATCTGTTCGAGTTTTTCCGGAGCGATGACGAATTTAAGCCAGGGCCAGTTTTTGTCGTACTGGGTCATAGCGACGTAGAAAAGATTTCTCGGGCGCTTGGCATCGGTGATTTTGTTGAAGCCAGGTTCAACGAGCGCGCGCGTCATTTGGCGGGCGCGGTCGGCGCGGAAATTGTAGAAGATTACGGCGTCGTCATCGTGAATGGTCGCGACGGGAGCGGCGGATGTACCGTTTTCTTTGGTGATGACGATAGGCTTTACGAATTCATCGGTGACGCCCTGCTCATAGCTTTTTTGCAGTGAGCCGGCAGGATCGCTGGAGTGAGTTTCCGCTTCACCGTGAACGACCGCGCGATAAGCCAGCTCGACGCGCTCCCAGCGATTGTCGCGATCCATCGCATAGTAGCGGCCGGTGAGTGTGGCGATTTCACCGACGCCGAGTTCGCGCATTTTCTGCTGCAACTTGCGGACGTAGTCGCGGCCGCTATTTGGCGGTGTGTCGCGGCCATCCAGGAAGCAGTGGACGAAAACGCGCTCGACCTTTTGCTGCCTGGCCATTTCGAGCAGGGCGAAAAGATGCTGGATGTGCGAGTGCACGCCGCCGTCGCTGAGGAGGCCGAGCAGATGAAGCTGATGCTTCCGGCCGCGCTCCATGGCCTGTTGAAAAAGCGGCACTTTCTGGAGCTGCTTGTTGGCGATGAGAAGATCGATGCGCGTGATGTCCATGTGAACGATGCGGCCCGCGCCCATATTCATGTGGCCGACTTCGCTGTTGCCCATCTGGCCTTCGGGCAAGCCGACGTATGGACCTGAAGTGTGAATCAGCGTGTTCGGGAAATTTTTTAGCAAGTTGTCGTAAGCGGGTTTGCGAGCCAGGGCGATGGCGTTGCCTTTTGTTTCGGCGCGGTAGCCCCAGCCGTCGAGAACGGTTAGTACGATGGGTTTTGGTCGTTTTGGCATATTTTTTGCGATGACTATCGGGCTGCGAGTTCCCTTAGCGCGGCGAGCAGGCGGTCTACTTCTTCGTTCGTGTTGTAATGAACGAGGCCGATGCGCAACAGGCCACCGCTGGCTTCGACGCCGAGGCGCTCGGTGAGATTCAGGGCGTAATAATTGCCGTCCCAGGTGAAGATGCCACGCTCGCCGAGAAACGTGGCGACTTCCGTGGGCGTGCGGTTGGCAAGCCTGATGGAAACGGTGGAACACCGCTCGTTGAACCGATTTGGATCGCTGATGCCGAAAAACCGGAGACCGTGAATGGCGAGCAAGCCTTCCGCAAGACGCGAAAAAAGGGCCATTTCATGCTGGCGCGTGGACCGGTATGCAGCGAGCAGGGCGCTGCGGCGATCTCTTGCAGATGGATCGCAACGTCTGCCCAGCTCAGCGAGGTAATCGACAGCGGCAGCAACTCCGGCGATGAGTTCGTGCAATTGCGTTCCGGTTTCCCAGCGATCGGGAAGCGAGTCAGGTGCCGGGCGCACTTTGTAAGGCCGAAACCGCAGAAGATGTTCGCGCTTGCCATAAAGCGTGCCGATGTGCGGGCCGAAAAATTTGTAAGGCGAGCAGACGAGGAAATCGCAATCGAGGCCGCGGACGTCAATGGGGCCGTGGGGAGCGTAGTGAACGGCGTCGATGAACATCAGCGCGCCTGCGGCGTGGGCGAGCTTGGTAATTTCGGCGACGGAATTGATCGTGCCGACGGCATTGGAAGCGTAGCCGACGGCGACGAGCTTTGTCTTCGAAGTGATTTTGCGGCGGAGGTCGTCGAGGTCGAGAGTGCAATCCGCTTCGCGGATGTCCACCTGGCGGACGACGACGCCTCTTTCTTCGAGCGCGCGCCAGGGAGAGATGTTGGCGTCATGGTCGAGGGTGGTGACAACAATTTCGTCGCCCGCATTCAGCTCGCGTCCAATGGCGCGGGCAAGGGCGAAGGTGATTGTCGTCATGTTTTGGCCGAAGATGACTTCGTCTTTGTCGCAATTGAAAAAATCCGCCATGACGGTGCGCGCGCCGGCAATGATGGCGTCGGTGGCGCGGCTGGTGGCAAACGCGCCACAGGTATTGGCATTGGAGCTCAGGAAATAATTCCGAACTGCGTCCATCACTTGCCGGGGGACCTGCGTGCCGGCGGGACCATCAAGGAAAGCAGCAGGTTGGCCGTTAATCTGTAATTGCAGCGAGGGGAATTGCGCCCGCACCCACACCATATCGAGCGGCCTGCTTTCGGTTCCGTGCATCACGGGTGTGCCCATGGGATTCTCCGCCCGATAGTTTCTCACAGGGAGGGCGGATGAAGAAGCCGCGCAGAGCCGTGTTAGCATTGAAACGATAGTTCCTCACTCATGCCGCTTTGGCGCCGGCTAAAAATCAAATGAGCGGCCACTCATCGGCCGGCTTCGCGCCAGGCTTTTCCATGAGGTGCAAAGTGTCCGAAGATTTTACGCCGAACGAGCGGACGCGTGTCGTGCGCGAACCGCATCGCGGAGTATATGATCGCGAAACGGTTTACAAGATTCTCGACGAAGGCATGGTGTGCCACGTCGGATTTTCAGCGGACGCGCAGCCGTTTGTCATTCCAACGCTGTACGCGCGCATCGGCGATGCGATTTATTTTCACGGGTCGGCCGGGAGCCGGATGCTGCGCGGCCTGAGCGAAGGCGCGAACGTCTGCGTCACTGTGACGCTGACGGACGGCATCGTGCTGGCGCGCTCAGTGTTCAATCATTCGATGAACTACCGATCCGTTGTGGCGATTGGCAAGGCTACCCTGGTGGATGCGCCGCAGGAAAAGCTCGAAGCGCTGCGGGCATTCACGGAAAAGATTTTGCCCGGACGGTGGGAAGACGCGCGCCAGCCCAATGAGAAGGAACTAAAAGCTACAAGCATCTTGCGGCTACCGTTGACGGAGGCTTCCGCGAAGGTGCGCGTCGGACCGCCGGAAGATGATTCGGCCGATTACGCTCTCCCTGTCTGGGCGGGCGAAATTCCGTTGCGGATCGCCTCCGGCGCGCCGATTCGCGATGAACGGTGCGATCTCGGAATTCCTCTGCCGGCCTATGCGGCGTCCTACTCGCGCTGAATTCTGTCTGGGTTCAAAGCTGGACGTGCCTATTGGCGGACGGCGCGCAGAAAATCGGCGAGCAGGCCGTAGCCGGTGGCTTCAATGCCGGGGTTGTGCTCGACGAACGAGAGCCCGAAGACGTCAAGGTCAAATCGAATCGCCGAGCTGCTGCCTTCGAGATTTGCGAGCGGATCCGAAGCCAGAAGCATTTCCGGGCGCACGCTGCATTCCACGCCGTCGCCGCGGCGCTCCGCGCGGCAAACCAGCTTGTAGCGCATGCCAGCGGCACGCACGGAGCGAATTTTCTCCTCGCCGAGGTCGCGAATTCCCGTGCGCTGCACCTGGTCAAGCCGCAGATTCGCGCCCATCAGCACAATCGCGAGGGCCAGGACTTTCACGGCCGCGTCCCAGCCGTCCAAATCCGCGGCGGGATCCGTCTCCGCGATGCCCATGGCCTGCGCGCGTTTTACAGCTTCGTCCATCGAGCGTCCCTTTTCGATCTCCGTGAGAACGACATTCGTCGTGGAATTCAGCACGCCGGAGAAGCCGCGGAGTTCCGTCGCGGGCAAGCCGTCCGGAAACATGGAAAAAACCGGCACGCCATCCATCACAGTGGATTCGTATAAAAATCTTTTGCGCTTCTCTTTCGCGAGAGCTGTGAGTTCGTGAAACGCGTGAACGATGGGGCCTTTATTGGCAGTGATGGCATGTGCGCCGCATTCGAGCGCCGCCTTCAGATGTTCGGTGGCCGGCTGGCCGGTCAGCGCGTTGAGCGAGCTTGTTTCAAAGAAAACGTCGGGGCGCGTTTTCTCCATCCATTCGCGGACGTTGCGCGGCTGCAGAAGACTCCCATGCGGAGCCAGAGCGTGACCTTGCAGGACAGCGAGAGGATTGAGCCCATCGGGATCGGCAATCCAGCCCGTGCGCCGCGTCGCTACGCCGGTAAGCCGCCAGCGAATGTCATAGCGGCGGCGAAGTTCGGTTTCTTTCGAGATGAGCAGCCGCAGCAGCGCACGAGCGACGTTGCCCATGCCGATGATGGAGAGATTATAGGAAGGCATCGAGCCAACCTCCGCTACGAACAAAGTGGGACAGACCGAAATGTCCGTCCCACCTCGCGGACGCTACGAGTCGGGCCTTAACAATGAATTGATTCAATGTGCCGCAGCGAGTCTCGCGGCAGCTTCAGCGATCAGCTTCGCTTCGTTCTGCAAGCATTGGGCGACGACCACGACGCCTTCGTCCGCTTGTTTCCAGTCTTTCTGTTCGATGGCTTCGCGGACATAAGGCATGGTCTTGGCCGCATAACCCGTGTAAAAGCCGGGCGCGTAGAGTTGATGACGGTACCACTTGCGGTTCGGCAGTCCGTCCTGTGTTACGAACTTGCGTTCGCTTTCCATCAACAATTGGTTCACTTGATCGAGCGAAGCGGCAGCCAGAGCCGCACCGCCATTGGCTTCGGCGTGTTCCAGGGCCTTGTGATATTCGGCTGCGCTGTGCGTCAGGGCATCCACCGCGTTCTCGAGCGGAGCGAAGTTCTGGTAAGGGGGAACCTCTTCCTTTTTTGGCGGAACGTAAGTCTTCTTGGGGTCCGCCGTCGCGGTGAAAACGCCTTCATCGATCTCTTTGTTGCGTTCGCGTATTTCATCCTGCATTTTCTTGGACAAATCTTTCAACTCGTGGACGTAGGTTTGCATTGTTTCGGCAAAGTCGCTGAAGTCGAAGGGCAGCAGGTCGGCGTCGGCCAGCCGCATCATGACGGTGCCGCCGGCCTGTGATAGGGCGCGGCCATAGACGAAGTTCGTATCGGCAAAGTGCGTGTACCAGTAGAAGTCATCGTAGATCGAGTGGTAGATGCCGCCGCCGTCCTCGCCGCCAAATCCGATATTGGCCGAAGCGATGCCGAGATGCTGAAGGAAAGGTGTGTAGTCGGAGCCGGAACCAAGCGCGCCCAGATGCAGGTCATGTCGATGGCGGATCTCGTCCTTCTTGTCTCCAGGCGCCCGCTCAATGGCGCGCAGTTCATCCCGCTTCCACGCAGTCAGCTTGGTTTCGGGATCCTGAACGTCCCGAGCGACATCATTCAAGAATTTTTCGAGCGTGTGCGAACCGGCCAGATCGAAATAGCCGCGCCCGTTGCCATCCGAATTGAAGTATGCAACAGCATGTTTGCTGAGCTCCTCAGCATGCTCTTCGACCCATTCCGTTGAGCCGAGCAGGCCGGGTTCTTCACCATCCCAGGAACAATAGATAATGGTGCGTTTAGGCTTCCACCCTTGTTTCACCAGCGCACCGAGGGAGCGTGCTTCTTCGAGCATCGCCGACTGGCCTGAGAGCGGGTCTTCGGCGCCATTTACCCAGCCGTCGTGATGATTGCCCCGAATGACCCATTCATCGGGGAATTCAGAACCGGGAATTTTGGCAATGATGTCGTAGATCGGCTGCAGAGGCATCCAGTTCGATTTCACGACCAGGTGAACTTTTCCGGGACCGGGCCCGATGTGGTAGCTGATGCCGAGCGCACCGCGCCATGCCTGCGGCGACATGGGGCCTTTCAGCGAGGCAAGAAGCGGCTCCGCATCGGCGTACGAAATCGGCAAAACGGGAATCTTGGTGATGGTCTCCGCGTCCTTCAGAGGCACGCGCTTGGCATCTTTCGTCGCGCCCACACCGGGCGTCAAGGGATCACCGGAGTAGAGCGGCATGTCCGCGACGCTGCCGCGCTGCACGCCGTCCTTCGGGCGATAGGGCCCTTCGGGGAAAACGTCGCCCTGGTAATAGCCGTCTTCATGCGGATCGGAAAAGATCAGGCAGCCAATCGCACCGTGCTCCGCGGCAACTTTTGGCTTAATGCCGCGCCAGGAGCCATAGTAGCGCGCAATGACGATCGCGCCCTTCACGGAAACGCCCATGCGCTCGAGTTCATCGTAGTCCGCGGGAACGCCAAAATTCACGTAGACCAGGGGAGCGGTCACATCGCCGTCGATCGAGTACGCGTTGTAGGTGGGGAGCTGCTCCGCCGTTTGATCCGAGGTGAGGTCTTGCTTGACGGCGGGCTCTTGCAATTTGGCGGTAAATTTCGGACCGCCTGCCACGAGCTCGACGAGACGTTCCTTAGGCGTCGGGAAGAGCACATCAAACGTTTCGATGTGAGCGTCCAGGCCGAACTCCTTATATTTCGCGAGAATCCATTCGGCGTTGGCCTTGTCGTACGGCGAGCCAACGGCGTGCGGCCTCGCAGAAAGCTGTTTCATGTACGCGCGAATATTATCCGGCTCCGGTATCGCGCGCATTTTTTCTTCCCACTGCCGTTCGGTGCGCGAGGAGTCGACGGAATAGCCAGCGAGCGGCTTCTCGTCCGCGACGAGATGCCTTCCAACTGGCGCCAAGGAAATGCCTGCGAAGACAATCGATGCAATCCATGCTCTGCGGTTCATGTTTCCCCCTGATTTGCGCAGGTATTTTGCCTGAACTCCGCCGGGATTGGAAACGTTTGTTGCAACTTTATGCGAGGGCTCCCAGTTTCAGAGAGAATCGCCGGGGCAAGATTATGGATGGACAATCGCCGCGCGATAATTCGCACAGACTGCTGTAATATGCGGAGAATTAAGCTCTGCGAAGAGTGATGAGCGAGATTTCCGGTGGGACCCCGAGGCGCACGGGCGCGCCCACCGTGCCAAGGCCGCGATTCACGTAGATTGCCGCCAGAGTCGAGGAGCGGCTGGGCAGCAAAGAATTACGGTTCTTATCGAACCGGGAAACTCCCGAGGACGAGCGATCGGTCGGCGCCGGCGCAAACATCGGCCGCTGATAAAGCCCGGCGATGTAGTCCGTGATGAAGCGCGCGGGACTGAGCCGATGATCGAGAATTTCCACCTGAATCTGCCCGCCATGGGTATGGCCTGCAAGCGAAAGCTCGATGCCCAGCTCGGCCGCGCGATTGAAGGAGTTGGGATTGTGCGAAAGAAGGATATTAGGCATGTCGCGCCGCACGAATCGCTCGCCATTCTGGAGCATCTGCAGTCTGCGGCCGCCGGGAGTGCGCTCGCGCTGGTAATCCACGCCGATGAGGTTAAACGATGCGCCGTTGAAAGTGACTTGCGCGTTTTGCTGGCGGAGCAGCTTCATTCCGGCTTGCGCGAAGAGGGTCTGTGCCTTGGCTTCCGCGCGAGCATAAATTTCGTGATTGCCGTTGCAGCCCCAAACGCCAAGCGGGGCACGCAAACGCCGCACTTCATCAATGCAATCGGCTATAGGATCGCTGGGGCCGGTGATGAAATCACCTGTCGTGATGGCGATGTCCGCGCCGAGATCGTTGGCCATTTCAACAGCTCGGCGCACTTGCAGGCGAGGCATAAAGCTGCTGAGATGAATGTCGCTGATCTGGACAATCTTCATGCCCTCGAGCCCAGCGGGAAGATTGGCCACCGGAATTTCAATGCGCCGCACCTGATAGTCCAGACGCTCCGCGGCGAATCCGTACATCGCGGTGAGAAAAGGACCGGCTCCGGCAAGAGCAGTGGCCGTCTTAAAAAAATAACGGCGCGAGGGGTTGGGAATGAGTTCAACGGCGGCAGGCGCCGAATCGGCAGGCAGCGCCTTGGCAGGCGCGGCAGACGACGCTGAAGCCACTGCAACTTGCGGCGCGGTCTTCAACAGGTAGGCAGCGCGCAGCCAAGCCCAAATTCGATCGATCCCGCGCACAGACTTCATAGCCAGATAAGCAAAGAGCGCGCTGAAAAACCACAATCCTGCGAGAACTGTGACCAGATTGCCGGTTGGAACCAAGTAGCCCCGCTGGCCCATGCGGAAACTGTCCGCGGTCTCGCCAATAAAGAGCAGCAGCAGGATTACGTAAAGCAAACGAGCGCTAACGCGTAGCCACTGGCTGCCCCAATTTGAGGTGATGCGCCAGATAGCGCGATACCAAAAGCGCTGCGAGAGAAACAGCAGGCCCAAAATACCGACGCCAATTGCAGAGCGAACTAAGAGCCAGGTCCAATTCAAATGAAGCATCCCCCCAGACGCGAACTCTAAGTTTAGCACGCCCGCCGCAAGTGATTTTGCATGACGTAAGTGGACATCCTGCGTAAGATGAACCCGGCCTAAAGGGCAGGTTTTCGCCCGCCCCACGGAGAAACAGTTCAATGCACGGACCGTCTGAGAGTGTGTGTGCCTGACCTTGCCGGAGCAGAGGGCGCCCCGGACAGGCAAGCGTAAAGAGAAGCATAGTGAGGAGAGAAACGATGAAGAGCTATAGCAAATGGGGGATTCTACTGGTTGCAGTCATGTTTGCGGCCATGCCTGCCTTGGCGCAGGAAGCCAAGAAGGCGGCGCCGCCAAAGCCCGCGTTGAGCCCATCGCAAGCCGTGCTCGAAGCCTGGAATGACATCGGCAGAAAGTTGATTGCTATTGCCGAGGATTTGCCGGAGGACAAGTACGACTACAAACCGCATCCTGATTCGCGGACATTCGTCGCGCAATTGCTGCACGTTTCTGCTTCGATGTATTACTTCACCGATCCCGCGGAGGGGAAGAAACCGCATTTCTCAGACGACCCGAAGCGCGATGAGCTGAAAACCAAGGAGCAGATTGTCGCCTTTGTGAAGAAATGCGTCGAAGACGGCGCGAACGCGATCAAAGCACAGGGCGACAAGGGAATGAACCAAAGCGTGGCCGCCGGCGGCCCGCGCCTGACTCGGCTCTACGACCTGGCCTATGGATTGATCGAACATTCGGGCGAACATTATGGGCAGCTTGTCGTGTACTACCGGATCAATGGAATGGTGCCACCGGAATCGCGGCCAAAGAAGTAACTCTGACCATGGCAAGCAACGACGGGCGCGAAGCTTTATTGATCGCGCCCGTTTCCTTTTTTGGTGTCGGGTCAAATTTCGGGTCAACGGTTTACGACGTCGCAGCTCCGGCGGCGCCGTTTTCGAGGAGCGCTGCAAGTTGCGCCGGATCACTGGTTGGCGGCAAGCAGGTTTGGCCCGCGCAGACGACTGCCATCGGTTTGTCTGCTGGTAAATGCGGCAAAGTTTCCTTGAGCGCGCCTGCAAGGTGGAGACGCGGCGTTTCGGGAGTCACTCGCAAGACGGATTTGCCAAAGCGGTAGACGCGGTGCGCGGCGGCTTCGAGGGCTTGCGCGTCGGGATCATCGGCGCGCCCGGTGACAACAACCTGCATCGGATGGCGTGCGAACAGCGTGGCTGCGAGGCCGTAGGTCGCGGCGAACATGCCGTACTTCGGAGCGATGCCAGCAAACGCTTCGAGCGTTTTCCGTGCAAAGTCGTGGTAGCGCTGGTCTCCGGTGAAAGCGTGCAAGCGAATCAGCGCGATGGCCGCGACGGAATTCGCGCCCGGCGTCGGAGAATCCTGGAAGGGTTTGCGGCGAACGTCGAGGCCGCCCATCGGCGCGGCGTCCGAAGGCCGGTCGAAAAAGCCGCCGCCTTCCGTGTCGCCGTAGCGGGCGATGGCGAGGTCCATCGTTTTTTGCGCGGCGGCAAAATAGCGTGGATCAAGCGTCGCTTCGTAAGCATCCAGAAGAGCGAGCACGCCGAAAACCTGGTCGTCAAGCGATCCGTCCAGCGCAGGGCCTCCGATGCGGTGGCCAAATCCGCGCGTCTCGCTCCACGCCTCTGCAAGCATGCGGTCCAGCGTTTTCAAAGCAAATTCGCGGCACCCAAGGTACTCGCGCTCTTCCAGAACTCGGCTCGCCTCCAAATAAGCTGAGACAAACATCGAATTCCAACTAACGTACATGGTTTTGTCAATGAATGGCGTAGGACGTGCGCGGCGCGCTTCCAGCATCTTCGAGTCTGCTAGAAGCAATGCTCTCATCGCTGTGTCGAGGTCTGTTTTCGTGATTTCTGCGATTTCAGTGAACTCACGCGCGACCCAAAGCACGTTTTTCGCAGGATTGTGGTGCATCTCGCCATGCGGTTCGACGTCGTAATATAGCTCGGCGACTCTCGATTCTTCCGGCGTGAGAACGGCACGGACCTCTTCCAACGTCCAGGTAAAATAGTCGCCATCATCATCAAGCGAATAGTCGGCATCCTGGCTGGCAAAGAAGCCGCCGGCTTGGCGGTCTGAGAGTACTTCGTTCACCCACGCAATTATTCCCTCAGCGGTTTCGCCCATGAGCCAGTTGTCGGTCATTTGCGAGACGTGAAGAAAGTTTTTCAGCAGCTCGGAATTGTCGTAGGACATTTTTTCGAAGTGCGGGACGAGCCAGCGTTCATCGACGGAATAGCGATGAAAGCCTCCGGCAAGCTGGTCGTAAACGCCGCCGCGGGCCATCTTCTCGAGTGTCGTCTCGGCCATCGCGAGCAGATGCTTTTCTTTCGTTTGCTGATAGCGCTCGAGGATCAGATCGATCGCGGAGGAATGCGGAAATTTCGGGGCGTGGCCGAAGCCGCCATTTTTGATGTCGAACTGCTGGGTCATCGACTTGATCTGCTCATTCACGACGCCTAGATCAAATTCGCCGCGCGCGCCGGTGAACACTTCGGCTTGAGCGACAGCGTCAGCCAAATGGTCCGCTGCTCGCACGAGGTCGGCCCGCTTGGTCTTGTACGAATCCGCCACCGCGAGAAGAATTCGCCGAAAACCGGGCCGCCCCATGGCGTCCTCGGGCGGAAAATATGTTCCGCCGAAAAACGGCTTACCGTTGGGCAGCAGAAAGCCGGTCAACGGCCAACCGCCTTGTCCGGAGATGGCGCTGACCGCCGATTGATAGCGCGCGTCAACATCCGGGCGCTCGTCGCGGTCCACTTTCACGGCTACGAAATTTTCATTGATGATTTTGGCGATCGCAGAGTTCTCGTAGCTCTCGCGGTCGATGACATGGCACCAGTGGCACCACACCGCTCCGATATCGAGCAGGATGGGCTTGTCTTCCAATTCGGCGCGAGCAAACGCCGCATCGCCCCATTCGTGCCAGTCGATAGGCTGATGGGCGGCGGAACGCAGGTACGGACTCGCGGAGTCCTTCAAACGGTTTTCCGGGTGAGAGACCAAGACAATTCCTTTCGGATCGCGCAATGATGGAGGCAAGCACCGCGCATGAAAGCGCGAAAATAACAGTGGAACAGAAACACAAACCGCAGCTTAGTCTACTGCACTATGTCGCCGGAGCCGGTGTCGCGCGGGTCGATGGGCTTGCGCCCTGCAAACCCCTCGTCCTGCCTGTGATAGAAGCGGATGCGGTCTTCGCCGAGTTTCCAGCAGAGATATACATCCTCGTTATCGATCACTGCGGGAAAATCGAGCAGGCCAACATCCAGATCCTTGATGAGGCAGCCGGTTTCGAGAATGCGGTTCAGCGCAGTTTTGAGCGACTCCGCGAGCTGCTGATGCTCCATGCGCAAGGCGGCAAGCTTCTCATACGGAACGATCACGCCGCCCATCATCATGATGCGCGCGGAAACTGCTGAAAGATCATTGTCCAGGCCGGACAATTTCTTGCGGCAGTCCATGGCTTCCACAAGAAAAGGCTCTAGCTCACGTCGTGCACGTTCCGCTTCAGTGAGAGTGAAGGTCCGTGGTTCAGGCTCAGGCGTATCATCTTGCCCGTCTTCTTCGCCGTCGTCTTCGTTTTCTTCGTCGTCTTCTTCGTCCGCCATGGAATGTCCGTTCTCTGCCGGGCTGTTCTACCCTACTTAATTCGATGCTAGCGCAAACTCATTGTGCGGTCGAGGGCATCAGCTGGGAAGCTACGAAAGGTGAAGAAAGCATTCCATTAACCGCCGATAAACACCATAGTACGCGAGGGAGGGATAAAATCAGGGGCGTTGATGCGGTGCCCTTCTTCCTTCTCGTTGACGACGGACTGGATATAGGTCGTCAAATCTTCATCTGTAGCGCCTTCGCGGAGAAGGCCGCGCAAATCATGATCTTCCTTGCTGAAAAGACATGTGCGCAGCTTTCCATCTGCGGTAAGGCGAATGCGCGAACAATGGCCACAGAAGGGCTGCGTCACCGGCGCAATCAGGCCGATCTCGCCGGCAGCGCCGTCGGCAAACCGATATTTGCGCGCCGTCTCGCTTCGTTCATGAGGAATTTGCTCGAGTGGCCAGCGCGCATGAATGCGCTGGTAAATTTCTGCCGCCGGCACCACAATATTGCGCGTCCAGGTCCGGTCGGCGTCCAGCGGCATGAACTCGATAAAGCGCATGATCACGCCGCACTCGCGCGCAAATCCGGCAAACGATTCCACCTCGTCATCATTAAGGCCGCGCACCAGGACGGCGTTGACTTTGGCCGGCGCCAGCCGCGATTTCTGCGCCACGTCGATGCCCTGTATCACAGTGTCAAAAGACTTTGTGCGCGTAATGCGTTCAAATCTGCCGCGATCGAGCGAATCCAGGCTGATGTTGATCCGGCGCAGCCCCGCCTCAATTAAACGCTCGCACCGTTCGGGCAGCATATGACCGTTGGTGGTCATCGAAAGGTCTTCAACGCCGAGCGCATGCAAACGCGCAATAAAATCTTCCACGCCTGCTCGGACGAGCGGTTCGCCGCCAGTAATGCGAATCTTGCGAATTCCGAGGCCAAGGAAAATATGCGCGAGCCGGTCCAGCTCGGGCCAAGAGAGAATTTCATCATGATCCCGGTAGTTTTCCGGGTCGGCGGAGCGGCAATACACACAACGGAAATTGCAGCGATCCGTGATCGAAATGCGCAGGTCCGTAATCTGCCGCCCGAATTTGTCTTGAAGAGTCATGGCACTCTATATCAATCCGACGGAACCACCTGTATTCGGACTTTCCGTTTCGGGCAAAAAAAATCGCCCAATCCAGTGACTTGGATTCGGGCGCACAACGAAAAAGTACATTTTTCCGTCGAATCGCTCCTTTCCAAACACGGGAGGCTCGGGCGTTTCCACCCGAACCCTCAGCTTCGCGATTCCCAAATGGCGACCGCGGAAGCATCGTACCTGCGCCGTGGGCTGTCTCTCCCGTAGGCTGCAGGAATCGGAGTTCTCCCGTAGTCTACACCGCGAGCCGGCGAGGCGCAATTCAAGCAATTCGGACTCCCAGCCTGAGTCCTGCGCAGGTATTATGATAGAGTTTTTGCCACGCCATGCGGATCTTCGTTCTCGGGGCCGGAGCGACCGGCTCCCTTCTGGCAGAGCTGCTGCAACATCAAGGACATACTGTCTGGTGCGGCGACCGCGACCTCGTCCGAGCGCGCCGGTTTCTCGGCAAACGCAGCACGATTGCCGTCACGGAAGTAAACGCCAGAAACCTTCGCGGCATCGTGCGGGCCGCGCGCGGCTGCCAACTGATCGTCAACGCCTCCGCGAGTGTCTTCAATCTCATCGTCCTGCGCGCCGCGCTCCGCCTGCGCGCACATTACGTGGACTTAAGCTCCCACCTCACGCGCAACCCTTTCAAAGCCGAGCAATTTTCTTATGCAAAACGTTTTGAAGAAAAGAACCGCACCGCGGTGATTAATGCCGGCGCCGCACCCGGCTTGACGAATCTCCTGGTCAAACGCGCAGCGGAGATGCTCGACGAAGTCCATTCCGTCCACATCCGCCTCTATGAAAGCTCCGAGAGCGATGACCCAATTTCGCAGTGGTCGCCGGAAGTTTCCTTTGACGAAGCCATCTCGCATCCGCGCGTGTATCGCGACGGAAAATTCCGCATGGGAAAGCGATTCGGCGAGCTGGAGAAATTCCGGTTTCCGGAGCCCATCGGAAACGCAAGAGTCGTCCTCGCCGCGCAGGATGAAGTCGCCACGCTTCCCTATTCCATTTCCATGCGAAACATGGACGTGAAAATCGGCGGCAACGAGTTTGACCGCTTGCGCCGCTGGTACAAGCAGGGGAAATTGTCTAAGTCGCGCGGCATTGTGCGGCAGCGCTTTCCGCAAACGTCTTCACCCCGCATGATTGCAAAACTGATTCGCCAAGGCATCCTTCAAAACGCCCGCTTCTCGGCCGCCGTGCTCGTGAGCGGTGTCAAATACGGCGCGAAGGCAGATCAGCACCTGCTGATCCGCACCGACGCCATGTTTCCCACGCTTTACCAGATTCGCCACCAGGGGCGCTACACGACTCCCGTTGCCTACGCCACGGCCCACGCGGCCGCACTCTTCATCAAGCATTTCCAACGTGAAGAATCTGGAGTCTTTGCTCCGGAGATGCTTCCCGTGGATGCCCGCCGCGCGATCATCGCGGCCATACGCGGTCACAGCGTGAAAATCACGCACAAAACTACCGTGCTGAAAAACGACGGCGAGGATGAAGAAGAATCCTAAATTCTGGAGTCCAGGCACCGATGTTACGGCCGAGCCTCGAACACGAGGTTGAACGGCGTTTGCGTGGCGCGGCGGAATTTCGTGAACCCGCCGCTCGTTACGACATCCTTCAATCGCTTTTCTCCCGCTTGTGCTCCGAGGGCCAGTCCCACTTCCTGCGAAAGTGAGGCGGGCGTGCACAAGAGCGTGGAAGCGCCGTAAAACGCGCGGCCAATCGGGTTGAGATTGTCTTCGAGTTTGTCGCCTGCGAACGGCTCGACGATCATCCAAGTTCCATCTTTCTTCAGGCGGCTATGTACGTGCGCCGAAGCTCCCGCGGGGTCGCCCATATCGTGCAAACAATCGAAAAACGTCACGAAATCATAGTCCTTACCTGGAAAGGATTTCGCGCTGGCCACTTCGAAGTTGATCCGGTCGCCCACTCCGGCATCGCGCGCGCGCTGTTTGGCGGTCTCGATCGATTTGTCGTGGTAATCGAAGCCATGAAACTCGGATTTGGGATAGGACTTGGCCATAAGTATCGTCGATGCGCCTAGCCCACAACCAACATCAGCGACGCGTGCGCCGCTTTTCAGTTTTTCATGAACGCCCTCGAGCGAGGGAATCCACGCCCCGATGAGATTTGAGGCGTAGCTCGGCCGGAAAAATCGCTCGGTGCCCTCAAAAAGCTCCGCGTGGTGTTCATGCCAGCCCATCCCTTCGCCCGTTCTAAACCTTTCCGTCAGCGACTCCTCTGCCTTGACCGCTGCGAGCGCCACTTGAAAGGCTCCCGGCAGGAAGACGGGGCTGCTTTCATCCGCCATCGCAAATGCTTGTTCTTCGCTCAGATGAAATTTTCCTGTCACCGCATCATAGGTGACATAGCCGCCAGCGGCTTCTGCGCTCAGCCACTCGCGAACGTAACGTTCGACCGTGCCGGTGCGTTTCGCAAGTTCTGCGGCCGTTTGCGGGCCCCCGGTCGCGAGGCCTTTAAACAAGCCGAGTTTGTCCCCGATACGGATTAGCGCTGCGTTAAACGTTGCGCCAAAATCCACCACAGCTTTCACAAGAAATTCATGAAGCTTATCTTGATCAATAGCCATCGATTCCTCCCTAAGTGCAGAATAAATGGGTGGAGCAATAATCTGGAGATTTTAGTACCGCGGCCCCGCGAGCCGCAAGCGAAGTTCACCACAGATTCGCCCGGCCCCATCAGCAGCAACGATTGGGCCGTGAATAACGACGATTTATCTGTTCAAGGTAAAACTCCTCGGCAGTCAGCGCGCGTTGGCCGCAGTCGCTCCGGCCTTTTGCGCGCAGATAGCGTTCGTACGCTGCGTCGCCACACCATTCCCGCACGCCCCGCCAAAAATGGCGAAGCTTCCGTTCCGCGAATTTTCTCGCTCGCCGCATCAATCGTCTCCGTGCGCCGTCCCGCTGAACCCCGGCGCCCATTGTGTCGCAACGCGCGGCGCCTCGTGCAAAACGCCCTCGCGACGACGGCTCAAGATCCCGTACCACTGCGCCGCGGCTTCCACAAGCAAGAAGAGAATCATCAATGCCAGAGTTGCCGTCACCACAGCATCGAGCCGCTGGTTGAAGATGAGCCGGTGCGTTTCGGCGATTTTTGCCAAGGGAACTTGCCCAGCCGTGATTTGCGAGGCCAGCGAATTCGCTTTCGAAAGAAACCCGAGGTCGGGATTCGCCGCGAAAATTTTCTGGTAGCTCGCTGTCATGGTGACCGCAACCAGCCACGCCGTTGGTACTAACGTCACCCAAATCCACCGCACGCGCTTCATCTTCAGCAAAATCGAAGTCGCCACGACCAGCGCCACGGTTGCAAGCAGCTGATTGGCGATCCCGAACAGCGGCCACAGCGAATTAATTCCCCCCAGCGGATCGACGACTCCTTGGTACAGAAAATAGCCCCATGTACCGACGATGATCGCGCTCGAAATCAGAATCCCCGGCATCCACCCCATGCGCGCCAAGGGCTTCCAGACTCGTCCGCCGATCTCTTGCACCATGAAGCGGCCCACACGCGTCCCGGCATCCAACACGGTCAAAATAAAGAGCGCCTCGAACATAATCGCAAAGTGATACCAGATGCTCAGCAGCCGCTCGCCGCCAATCGTGTTCGAGAAGATTTGTGCCATGCCCACGGCCAGCGAAGGCGCGCCTCCCGCGCGGTTCAGCAAAGTCTGCTCGCCGACGGAGCGCGCGAGTTGGGTCATGGTTTGCGGATCGAGCTGGTATCCCCATCCGCTGATCGTGGCGGCAGCAGCATCGGCAGTGCTTCCCACTATGCTCGAGGGGCTATTGATCGCGAAATAGACGCCCGGCGGCATCGCGCAGGCCGCAACCATGGCCATGACGCCGACAAAAGATTCCAGCAGCATCGCACCGTAACCGATAAACCGCGCGTGAGACTCCCGCAGAATCATCTTTGGAGTGGTGCCGGATGAAATCAGCGAGTGAAATCCGCTGATCGCTCCGCAAGCGATCGTAATAAAGCAAAACGGAAAAATCTTTCCGGCAAAAACGGGCCCCGTTCCATCTATAAATCGCGTGAGTGGCGGCATCATAATTTGCGGCCGCACAAGAAGGATTCCCGCTGCAAGCGAAAAGATCGCGCCCGTCTTGATGAACGCGCTCAAGTAATCGCGTGGCGCCAACAGCAGCCACACGGGAACAACCGCGGCCGCGAATCCATACGCGATGATCAGGAACGCAAGCGCCACCCCGCTGAATGTGAAAGCACGCGACCAAGAAGGCGACTCCGCCACCCACTGCCCGGCCACCACCGCGAACATCACAAGCGCGACACCTAGCAATGAGCCTTCAAGGACGCGCCCCGGCCGCAAAAAGCGCAAATAGACGCCGATCAGCAGCGCGATAGGAATCGTCATCGCCAGCGTGAATGTCGCCCACGGAGATGCTTTCAGGGCATTCACGACCACTAGCGCGACGACCGCCAGCAAAATCACCATGATGGCCAACACGGCGAGCTGCGCGATGAATCCGCCGCGCGCGCTGACTTCTTCTCGCGCCATTTGCCCGAGCGTTTTTCCCCCGCGCCGGATCGAGCAAAATAAGATAATGAAATCCTGCACGCATCCTGCCAGCGCCGCCCCGGCAATCAGCCACAGGGTGCCCGGCAAATACCCGAATTGCGCCGCGAGCGTTGGGCCGATTAGCGGCCCCGGCCCGGCGATGGCCGCAAAGTGATGCCCGAAGAGAACCCACTTATTCGTGGGCACGAAGTCGCGCCCGTCATCGTGAATTTCCGCCGGCGTGGCGCGCGTGTCATCGAGCGCCAGCAACCGCGCTGCGATGAACGCCGAATACAAACGGTACGCCACCATGTAGCAGCAGACGGCCGCAACGACGAACCACGTGGCATTCAGCGGCTCGCCGCGATTCAGGGCGATCGCACCCAGCGCACCTGCTCCCGCAATGGCCACGCACAGCCAAATAATAAATTTGAGAATGCGTTTCATTTTCTCAAGATGTCACGAATCAAGCGCCGATCGAAAGTGCGGAGCAACTCGTTCGCCGTTCGCGATTCTCCGTCGGCAAGGTGCTCCTGCTACCGGAAGCCTGAAATTCACGGATCGGTTCGCGGCATCGTATGTGAGTGCGGCGGCATCGTCAATCGAAACACCTCGCCACCGTCCCCAGCGATCTGCGATTTTCCTTGTCTCACGGCCTGCCCGCTATAGAATGCAGCCACGTTGCCAACATCTGTCTTTCGAGGAGGATTTATGCACCCAGTCCGTCGACTGCCCGCTGTGTGCCTGAGTCTTGCCGCGATTGCGCTGCTCTTGCCAGTCGCACGAGCCCAACAGAAAGAAGAATTGCCGCATCCGAAAACCCTCGAAGAACTGCAGAAGGCAATGAAAGAAGTTATCGAGAAGGCGCACCTGCCCGGCGCCGGGGTCGCTCTGGTCTCAAACGGCCAACTGCTATGGTGCGGCGGAATCGGCAGGGCGGACCTCGCTTCCGGCCGCGATATTGCTTGCGATACGGAATTTCGCGTGGGCTCCATCAGCAAATCCTTTGTCGCTCTCGCCCTGCTGAAGCTTCAGGAGGAAGGAAAAATCAACCTCGAGGCGCGTCTCCAGGATATTGCGCCGGAGATTCCCATCGAGAACCGCTGGCAATCCACGAATCCCGTTCGCATCGTGAATCTGCTCGAACACACCGCTGGCTTTGACGACATGGAAGCGGCAGAAGTCTACAATTTCAAGGACCCGTACGATTTTCCACTGGTCGATGTCTTCAAGCGCTTTCGGGAACCAGAAGACGTTCGCTGGCCCCCCAGCACGCGCATGTCTTATTCCAATCCCGGCTTTGGCATTGCCGGCTACCTCATCGAAAAAATCACTGGAGAGTCATTCGATCGCTATATTCGCGAAACCATACTTCGTCCTCTGGGCATGAACAATGCCGACTTCCCTTTCACTGACGCGAATAAAGCTCTCCTCGCCACCGGTTACAGTGGGAATCCTCCGCACGCGCTCGGCTATCCCTACATTTACTTGCGTCCCGCCGGCGATCTGAAGGCTTCGCCAGGTGAACTCGCCAAGCTGGTGCAATTCCTGCTTCTGCGCGGAAAAGTGGGCGAGGTCCAGTTATTAAAACCAGCATCGATCATGCGCATGGAAACTGTCGAAACCACTCTCGCCGCGAGAAGTGGTCTGCGTCTCGGCTACGGCCTCGCGAATTATACAGAAGTCACGGGTGGCGTGGTCACACATGGCCATGACGGAGGCATCGACGGCTTCATTTCTTCCTACCGTTACATGCCCGAACAGAATTGGGGTTACGTCGTCCTGCTGAACAGCACGCAATCGGGCCAGGCTTTGAACGACTTGAACAAACTGGTTATCGATTTCCTGTCAAAAGATTTTCCGAATCCGCAGCAGCCACCCATTTCTGTTTCAGCCGGCGATCTGAAAAAATTCGCCGGTTACTACGCGCCGCGCGCGCCGCGGTCGCAGTTTTTAGCGTTTGTCGATGATTTATCCGGCGGCCTGCGTATCTGCGTCCTCAAGGGACAGCTCACCCGGTCCGGACTTTTTGGCAAACCGGAAGTCCTGGTCCCAGTTGGCAAGAATCTTTTCCGCGGCGAAAAGGAACCAGAAGCAACCACGATTTTTGCTACGGACGCCGCGGGCCACATGGTGCTTTCGAGTGAAGGGCTGGAGGGCTTTTCTTACGGCGAGCGGACCAGCATTGTGTGGACCTACGCAGAGATTGCTCTGCTTGCCCTCTGCATCGCGCTAATGGCCACATCCCTGCTCTTCGCCATCGTTTGGATCTTGCGAAAACTGTTTGGAGCAATGAAAGGGGTGCAGCATTTGGCGGTCCGTGCGATTCCGCTTCTAGCCTCTCTTGGATTCATCGCCCTAGTCTTCTGCTTCACAAAACTTGGCGGAGCTGATACCGGAAAGCTCACCGTCTGGACGTTCAGCATCTTCGCCCTCAGCATCCTGTTTCCGCTTCTTTCGCTGTACGGCTTGTTACTCGCACTCCGCGTCCCCAAATCGGAAATCAACTCCGCTGCGCGCATTCACTCTCTCCTCGTGGCGTTGGCTTGTTGCACCCTTACCATCTTCATCGGATCATGGCACCTCATCGGCCTACGCCTCTGGGCGCCCTGAGTGCCCGATAAATGCTGCCAGCTCCTCTGGGCACACAGCTCGTTCCGAAATAATCGTGGATTAGCCTGCGCCGGAGGGGTCCGGGGGGTAGCCGCCAAAACCACCCGCATCGTTTCTCCGCAATCCCAGACTGGCGAGCGCGCGATACCAGGCCGCGCGGAAACGATGCGGTCGATTCACGTGAATTGGCACCGGCGAATCAGGAGAGCGTGCGGATTTGTTTTCTACGATGATGCCCGCTTCTTGCCAGCGACGCAGGACGTGCGCGAGGTCCTCCTGGGGCTGTTTCACGGGACTTTCGTGGACGTAAACCACTTTTTTGATTCTTCTCGCCAGAAGGAATTTTGCGGACGGAAAATCTTGCGGAAACGTCATCCAACGATTGTCGAACGCCATGTCTGAAATGTCGGCCATGCCGTTCATTCGCTTCGAGTCGAGCAAGAATGCCGGCGGCGAGTCGGGTGCAAGCATTGCATGCTGAAGCAATTTGGTCCCCTGGCAAAGCGCGAGAAGCAGTCCGCGCATATCGACCACACTCGGCGATCTCAGGGCGTCCTTCTCCAAAAGAGACAGATCCAGTGTAATCATCGCCCCGAGACTTGGTCCCGGCGAACCGTCGATGACGGGCACAGGACGGAAGCCAAATTTCAAGAGAGCCAGGCCGTAGTGAATCGCGTCGGCTCCCGGAAGATCGGCAACAATGGCGAGGGGACGAGTGTCCACTTGATGAAGCCAATCCAGCGAATAGGCCGGGATCTCTGGAAGACTGCCGTTATCTCTGCAAGTTAACTCCGCAAATGGAACAGGCAGGATCCATGGCGACCAAATGGAGTCAGCCGGTGCCCAGATCGCATAAAGCTCTTCGGGCGTCATTCGCTTCTCTCCTCGGCCATCGAAATAATCAGTACGGCCGCGTCCTGAGCCGCTCCGTTGATGATGGGCTTGTCGGCAATTCGCCCATAAAATCCAGCGGCCTTGCCGCCGATAGTAAAGACTCCGATGCAGGGATATTTTTCACCTTCGTCCGTTGTGACCGGCAGAATCTCGAATCGCTTTTGTGCCAGCCACTTCCCTGGATTCTCGCGTGCGTGCCGACTAATTTTCTGAAACTCTGGTTCGGGCGTGATTCCCCGGATACCGATTCCTTCCCCAACTCGCCCGAGCGCGGGCTTCAACACCCACTCGTCGTCGAGGGGGAATTTGATATCGCGCAACTCGAGAGTTTGCGGCAATAGCCGGCGCCAGATCGAAAGGTCAGCACGGAGTTCGTCCCAAATGAGCGGAAAGCGCTTCGACTGGAGGAGAATGGCGGCTCCGGGATTGCTTATCGAAACGTGCGTTTTCTGGAAGTAATCCTTCCACAAGTCTTTTCGTGCAAGATTCGGCAGCCACTCCGCAGGGAAGAAGCGCACGATCGCATCAGGCCAGCCGGACGCAAAGCTCGCGCGAATCTCCGCCCGTCCGTCTATCCAGCGTAAGTGCGACGGACTCAGAAAACAAGTTCGCAAGCCCCTAGCGGAAAAGCAGCGCGCGAGATGCTGCATGACTTGACGATCATCGCTGTACGCCGTGGCGTGGACCAGTGCAACCAGCGCATTTTCGCCAACGGCCTCGAGAACTCGCTGCGCATAAAGTTCTGAGGTGCAGGGCGGGGCCGTTGCTCCTGCGAGGCTCCCTGCAAGAAGAGAATTCCACCCGCTTGCCTCGATAAATCCACCGGGTACGTCTGCATTCACTTCGGAGATCCGCCATCCTTCCGCCGTGGGATGAAAATCAAATCGCATCACGCGTAGTTCGTGCACTCCCGAGTCTGCGCGCGATCTGGCCCGAAGAGCGGCTTCCAGCTTGTGTGTCAATCCTAGCCGGCCTATCAGGGTCGGGTTCTCCAGAATTTCTTCTTCCGCTGCGAGAGCTTCCCACGTCAGCGCTTCCGCCATTTTGTTGAGCAGGGTTGCGGTCGATTGCTCGAGAAATAGGGGAAAGGGCGAAAGGACGGAGAGGTCATCGCATTGTACATCCCACTTGCAGAAATCAAACATCGCGCGCATGCGAAGCGGAAGCCAACGTTCGGGCTCTAGCGCTGCTCCCGCGATGCACGGTGCAGTCATCAATGAATTCCTCGCTTCCACGCGTAACAGGCCGCGCAGAGAACATACACGCAGGCGAGGACAACCGAAGCGCCCGCTCGATTCCAGGCATTGTCCCCCGCGCGCGAGCGCATCTTGCGTTCGAGAAATGTCACCACTACAGCGAATATGGCAGCCGGCCAGGCGCACGTCGCGAAGTCGCGGAGCGTTGCGGACGCGGATTTCCAATCGCCAGTGACCGCATCCCCCGGTATGATTCCGCTTGCCGTCAGCCAGCCGCAGGCCCGGATTCCCGTTCCTAGGTGTCGATCAATCGTGACCGTATCGGAGATTGAAGCGGCGCGATCCACCAAGAACCACAGAAGGAATAACGCTCCTGTTGAAAGAAGCGCGCAGAAAATCACCACTTCCGGGCCGGGGCCATCGCCGATATTTGCCCCCGCAAAACAACTAGTCGCGGCAATAAGCTGGCCGGAAACAGTCCAGGCCGCGGCGGAGTTTCGCCGCTCGAGAAGGTCGTCCCTTGCACTGACCCCGAGAAAACCAAAGATTATTTGCGTGACGCCTAGCCAGCCCGCGCCAAGCAGAAGATATGTTACGGTCCACTGAAAATTCAATTTGACGCTATCTGCCGACCACCCGAGAAGGACCAGAAAGAGACCAAACACGCAAAGCACCGGAACTAGAGCTAAGGCGACGCGGCTCCGGCTGCGCAACAGGAAAGACCGGCGAGAAATAAAAGGGTGATACCAACGAATCCAAAAGAAGATTGTCAGGAAAATGCCCACACCCAGCAAGAATTCCATCTATGCGAGCCGTTCCGTGAGAAACTCCTCTGATTACAAAATTCTTACTTCATGGAGAGATGTACTGCCTGGCGATGGTGAAAGCAAGAAAAAAATCAATGTGCGGGAAAATTTGGTTGGCTAAATCCATTTTGCCGCACGCTCATGCTCCCGCCATGAAAAGCGGCGGGTTACTGCTCGCAGCCGTAGAAGCGGTTTGCGGCGTCGAGCAGGCGCGCGAGTTGGTCATGCGGACGTTTTTCCGTTGACGGAAGAATATCCCAGCCGGTGAAGACGGCGACCATGTCGTATTCCGGAATCACGATCAACTGTTGTCCGCCGAATCCGCGCGCGGTCCAAGCCACATCCTCGGGCGCGCTCCCGAAGTTCTGCAGCCACCATAGATAGCCGTATTTCCACTCGCCGCCGGGCACGGTCACGTGCGGCGCCAGCGATTCCTTAATCCAGAAGGACGAGACGATTTCTTGCCCGTTCCACATGCCGCCCTTGAGGTATAGGTGACCGATCTTGGCCAGATCCTGCGGCGACAGGTAGAGTCCGCCCTCCGTATCCGGCAGGCCCGTGGGTGAATGCTTCCAATAAGCGTGTATGCCGAGCGGCTTGAAGAGGTGATCGTCGGCGTAATCGTCGATATTCTTGCCGGTCACTTTCTTGAAGACCTGCGCGAGCAATTCCGCGGCGCCGCTGCTGTAAGCGAACGTCTTGCCTGGCTCGTCGGCCATCGGCTGGTTGAGTGCATACTCCGCCCAGTCGTGACTCGCCTCCATCAGGTCGGCGGAGTTTTTCGGATCATCGTACGGCAAGTCCTCGTGCCATTCGATGCCCGCCGTCATCGTCAGCAGATCGCGTATAGTGATGCGTTTCTTTCGAGCGTCGAGGTTGGCGATTTTCTTGGCCTCGAAATACTTCACGATGGGTGTGTCCAGGCTGGCGGTGAACTCGTCACGAGTCCTGGCGATTCCAATCGTCACGGAAGTCACCGTCTTCGTGACTGATTGCATTGTGTGCATCCCGCCGCCCTGGTAGTAGGGATGAAAATTCGTACTGAAATAATTGTAGGGGCCTTGCAGGTCGTGATTGAGCGGGCCTTCTTTTTTGGCGCGCTCGCCGTAAATCTGTCCGTAGTCGTGCTTATAGGATTTGTCGAAGACGGCCATGCCGCAGCGCAACACCAGCAGGCTGTCGACCAGCCCGTATTTGCCGCCGGCGATGTCGGCGTCGAGCGCGCCAAGTTTCTCCGGGCTGATGCCGAACTCCTTCGGAGCCCCTGCGGGCCAGTCTCTTCCGCCAGACCGCGCTTGCGCAAACGTCCCGATGGAGGCGCCCCACTGAACGAGCAGAGCCAGCCCCGCCGCCGCTACAATATGTCTTGCAAGCTTGCTCTTGCTCACAAAATGCATGGCGTGCGGTCTCATCGTTTCTCCTCTTCGGCGTAAGTCTCAATCGTCGAGCGAAGTAAAACGCAGCAGCGGGCAGAGGTCCCGAAATACTTTTTCCATTCCGCGCGTGAAATTCGCGCTCGTGGCAGCGGCCGGCTTCATCTTCTTTCGCACAATCCAACCTTGCAGCCTCTTCCAGTCCTCGGAAGTGGCCGGCCAGCCCTTCTGCTGCGTCCATTCCTTCTTTTCGAGCGAATACCAGTAACTTTCATAGCGCCGGGCGAGGCGTTTCTTCTGCTGGGCGGCCCACTTGGGTTGCGTGAGAAAGCGCGGCTCGGCAATCACGCCAAGCGCGGACTCTTTGCGCTTCGCGCCGGAATAGATTCGAAATCCGGCGGTGACGGCGTCCGCGGAAATTCCCACGTAGAGCTGCCCCGTCTCCCCATCTCCGGGAAATGGTGCGGAAACCTTCAGATACATTTGCGCGCGATAGGGGGTTTTGTCCTTTGCGAAACGAATGTCTCGATTGATGCGGGAGAAGTTGGCGCCGGTGCGTCCGGTGGTGTCGAAGCGCGAATCAAGCTGGAGGATAGACGGGCTGAGTTCCTCGAGCAAACGGCGAAATGGTTTTACGACAAATTGCTGATAACGCTCGCGGTTCGCGTCCATCCAGACTTTGCGGTTATTGCGCGCCAAATCGCGAAAAAACTGGAACGTCGCGCGCGTGAAAATCGGCTCCGCTTTCGCCATTCTGGTCCTCGGTACGTTTTGGTCGGGACAAGAGTACACGATTCCCAATCACAAGCAACAGTTGAGAAGTCCAGATTGGAACTTGCAGCAGGTAACGACTGGCGATAGCCTGCTCGAATGAGCAATTTCACACCGACAAAGAGAACACGAGTTACGCGCAAGCCGGACCGCGCGATCTATGAGCGCGAAACAATTTACAACATTCTCGATCAGGCATTCGTTTGCCACGTCGGATTCATTGCGGATGGAATGCCCGTGGTCGTGCCGACGAATTACGTGCGCGTAGGCGACAAACTTTTTTTGCACGGGTCGACGGCGAGCCGGCTGATGAAGACTATCGGAAGTGGAGCGCCATTTTGTCTGAGCGTGACGCTGTTGGATGGGATTGTTTTTTCGCCGACGGCAACGGGGCATTCGGTCAATTACCGGTCCGTTGTGGTGATGGGAAAGGCCGAGCAGGTCGAAGGCATCGAAGCCAAGAGGGCGGCGATGCGGGACTTCGTCGAGTACGTGCTGCGGGGGAGGTGGGCCACGGTGCGACAACCGAGCGAGCAAGAATTGAAAGGCACGATGGTGCTGGCTGTGCCGCTGGTGGAAGCATCGGCAAAAATAAGGACCGGCTTTGCGGTGGACACCGACGCCGAGTACGCCAGCGGGGCGTGGACGGGAGTGCTGCCGTTCAAGTGGACGCCGGGAGAGCCAATTCGCGATCCGCGAGGGAGCGCCACCGTTCCTGTTCCCGAAAACATTCAACGCTATTCGCGGCCGCAGTAAGGGAGAGGCGGTACGATGGTTCTGCCGGGCGGCGTATGGGCCTGGGACACTTAGTTAAGAATATCCTCACCCCTACACCTGTTTTTTGTAAGTGTTCATTCTACAGGGATTAAAACCCTGTTTTTTGTGACATTTACGGAAGTATTCATTCTAAATAACTTAGCCTACGTATTTTGCACTGAAATTGTGCAATAGCAGCCGAATTTCGTAAGTGTTGCCACCAAAGGAGTTAGGAGTCGGCAGCAGCCCTCCCAAAGCAAAAACGCCAGCAGGGTGCTGGCGCGTCACACGCAAAAACGAACTAGTTCCTGATTGATACTATGCGCCCATATTAGCGTTGTCGTCAAGTAAAAAATGGGCTCGTGAAATAGGCCCGATTTTGGATGAGCGCGAGCCGGACGAGCGTCTGGCCAGTCCTTTGACGTTTGCAGTTTCTTGCGGTGCGTAAGTCCCATGAAATCAGCGTGCGTTGCCGGGGGCGAGATGGTAGTCGCCGCGGCCGGTGCGGTCGATAAAGGTGATGGTGTCATGGTCGCCGACGCCGGCTACATGTCGGTAGGTCCAGACTTCGATGGCTGGCTTCGACGAGCCGCCTTCATCCTTTGGGTGAGAGTCGATCTCATTGGGTGGGCCGTAGACAATATAAATATGTCCCATGTCGGTCTGCCAGCCGGGCGTGCCGGAAGCGGTGGCAAAGCGCTTGTTCGCGAAAGCGATGCGCCGGTAATATTCGACTTTGAATTTGTTGACGGACGAACCCGGATTGGGATTGCGGCGCGCCCAGAATTGTTCGATGAACTTGTCGCGTTCGGGGTCGGTCGAGAGATTCAGGAAAGCGGCGCGCTCGGCGTCGTCGATGATGTAGACGACATCCTCGTTGAGCCACTTGGAGTAGTCAGCGGCTTTGGACGAATCTGCCCGCGCTTGAATGGCGGACGAGCCGTGCGGCGAAACGTCTGCTTGCCAGGCGGCGATCGAGACGGCGCCGAGGGTGAGCAGGATGGCAGCGCCGAGCAATGGCGTCCAAGCGGTATTCCGAAGCTTGGGATACAGCAAACGATGGATGCGTTTCATGAGACGACCTCCTGTGACAGCGACAGCCTGTTGCGGGCCGGAAAAGCGGTTTTGTTCGAGAATGGCGAGGGTCAATGCGTACTCGTGGGGATTGCGCGTGATGGAGACAACGAGATCGTCGCAACAGTTTTCACGCTCGGCGCGCATGACGCCGGAAATCCACCAAACGGCGGGGTGATAGAACAAGAGTCCCTCGGCAAGTCGCTGCAACGCGTTGACTAAGTAATCGTGGCGGCGGATGTGCGCCAGCTCATGGAGAAGAATGGCTTCGACTTGCGAGGGTGGAAAGCCGGCAAGGAGTCCTACGGGGACGAGGATCAACGGCTTGAAATGGCCAAGAACCATGGGGACTTGGGCGAGAGAGGACTCGAGCAGTTGGAAGTTGCGGGATACGCCCAGGAGAGCGCCGAGGCGATTGAGCTCGGCCTGCCAGCGTTCTGGGGCGCAGCAGACACCGCGGCGGCGAAGCCTTTGCACGGAGAGGCAGCCTGCGAGCGCGTGGAGATAGACTAGGAAGACGCCAAGAATCCAGAGCGGCGTAAGCCACGGAGCGATGCCCCCAAGACTGGAAGGCCAGGAGTTCGAAGCACCTTTAGAACCGGGGACCTGCCATGCCGCAACAGCGGGGGGATTTAGGAATCCAGAGCTATGCGCTCCGTTTGGCGCGAGGATCGCGAGCGTGAAGAGGCAAGCGCAGAGGAGCGCCGCGAGAGCGGCACACGCGGCCGCATAACGGATCCGTGGCGTACGGACGATGACGAGCACCGCGGCAAGGAGACCCGAGAGGATGGCGCCTTCCCACAGCGAATGAAGCAGAGTCCAACCGATGGCGGCGGCCAGCGGAGAGCCGACAAAATGATGGAGAAAATTCATTTGCGAGCCTCCGAGTACTGGTCCAGGAGAACGCGGAGTTCGGCGAGTTCTTTTTTGGAGGCTTTGCGGGCGGAGAGAGCGCCGACGAGGAGAGCTCTGGCGGAGCCGCTGAAAGCGCGTTCGAGAAGATCGCCGGCGAGTTGGCGCTGGGTCCACTCGCGGGAGTTCGCGGCGGAGTAAATGTGGGCGCGCTGCTTTTCATCGCGAAGGACCAGGCCCTTTTCGGCCATGATTTGCATGAACTTGAGGATGGTGCTGTATTGCGCGGAGCGGCGGCGGCGAATGACGTCGTAGACGGAGCGGACGGTGGCGGGGCCGATGCTCCAGAGGACGGTTAGGATTTCAAGTTCGGCGTTCGTCGGGCGAGGCGTTTCATCGCGCATAGTACGAAGACATTACTAGTAAGAGTTTCGTATGTCAAGGAGATCTTGTTTCAAGAAAACGCGGAGCCAAGAGCTTCATTCGACGATGATGCGGTCGGCCCACTCGACGAGAGAGACGAAAATCGCCGGGGAGCCGAATTTAGCTCCCCATGGATTTAAGTCGTTTTCCGCAACCCCACGGGCGCGGGAGCAGGCCCCTCAAGCAAAGATAGGAATGTGTTTAGCCACCACTTTTTCAAGGGTCTCGCTGAGAGGCGGCCAGCCAACGGGATGCACGGAATCCACTAAAGACTTTCGCATGAGAGCCGTGGCTTCGGCGAGGAGGAAAATCTGAACGTCATGGCCGGCTTCGGCAAGCACAAGTCCATGCACGAAGGGAAAGGAAGCCCGCGTGGGGTCGTCCGATCCCCAAGCACTTTTCATCATGATTTTCAGAGGCTTCTTGGACTCCCGCGTGCCGCTGCCGAACGCCAGAAAAGGCAGACCCGCAAGTTGCGCTAGAAACGTGCGTCTCGCCATAGTTCTTTCTCCTGACTTGTAAGTTCCCAGAGTTGAAAGTGCAAGAACTCTACTCTAGTTCGTGATGGTTGCACAGGGGGCGAGCCTTGCCCTTAATGGGTCGCTAAAGAGTGGCCCGGTAGCGTGAGCCCGCCGGGCCGCGTTCATTTTTTGGCAGACGAACCGGCGAAGGCCGTGGCGAGGCCGAGGCAGATGAGGATGCCGCCGGAGACGTAGCGCTCGTTGCGTTGCCAACGCCTGTTGGCGCGGAACCAGCTGGCTACCCGGCTCGAGAAGAGCGCCCAGATGCAGTCGCTGGTGGTGCCCATGCAGGCGAAAAGGACGCCGAGGGAGAGGATTTGCACGGCGACGTGGCCGCGCACGGGATCGATGAACTGGGGAATGAATGCGAAGAAGAAAAGGGCCGTCTTGGGATTGAGTACGTTGACGACGGTACCCTGTCCGAAGACGCGAGCGAGACTGGCGCGCGGTGCGGAGCGATCGGAAGCCGTGACGAGAGATTCCTTGCTGCGAAGGCGCTGGACGCCTAGAAAAACGAGGTAGGCGGCGCCAAGATACTTGACGACGCTGAACGCGACGGCGGAAGAAACAACGAGTGCCGAAAGGCCGACGGCGGCTGCGGCAGTGTGAATGAGAGTGCCGACGCCGATGCCGAAGGCGGAAACGAAGCCAGCATTGCGGCCCTGGCCAATGCTGCGGCCGACGATGTAGAGAACGGCGGGGCCGGGGATGGCGAGAAGAACGAGCGCGGCGCTGATGAAGAATAGGAGTTGGGAGTGGGAAGGGAGCATTACGGATTGACGGACACGTGTGGGATTCGGTTATGCCGCCAGTGCGGTCAGGAGGATCGGTTCGCCCTTGGTGATGACGATAGTGTGCTCGTAGTGGGCGGAGAGGCTGCCGTCGGCAGTGCGGACGGTCCAGCCGTCGCGGTCGAGAGAAACGCGGCCCGTGCCGGCGGCGATGATGGGCTCGATGGTGATGACGAGGCCTTCGGTGAGGAGATGGCGAGCGAGCGGGTCGGCGAAATTGGGAACGCTGGGCTCTTCGTGAATGGTGCGGCCGACACCGTGGCCGCCGAGTTCGCGAATGACGTGGAAACCGCGGCGGCGGACTTCGCGCTCGACGGCGCGGCCGATGTCTTTGGTGCGATTGCCGGAGCGGGCGGCGGCGAGGGCTTGGCGGAAGGCGCGCTCGGCGCAATGCGCTAGTTCGCGGGATTTTTCTTGCAGGGGCGGGACCTGGATGGTGACGGCGGAATCGGTGTGGTAGCCGTCTTTGACGGCGGTCAGGTCGAGCTTGACGAGGTCGCCGGGTTGGAGAACGCGATCGCCGGGGATGCCGTGGACAACTTCGTCGTTCACGCTGATGCAGACGTCGCCGGGGAAATCGTAGATGAGTGGCGGGGAGGATTGAGCGCCGTTTTCGGCGAGGATGCGCGAGCCGATGGCGGAGAGTTCGGCGGTCGTGACGCCGGGACGGACCGCGGCGGACATGGCGCGGAGAGCTTTGGCGACGATTTGGCCACAGGCGCGGAGTTTTTCGAGCTGGTCGGGGTTATTGATGGACATGAGGTGAGCCTCACTAAAACAAGAAAGTTTGTTTGAAGATACGCCTTCATTAGGCCGAATGAGACCGAGCCCCACACTCCGTGGCTATGGATTAGTGAGGGCCAGCAAAGTCGCCATGCCCTCCGTCGAATCCTCCGTGTCCTCCTCCATCGAAAACAGAGTCGTGACTTCCGGCATCACCGGTGCCATGGTGATGGCCTGCGTGAGGAGATGTGTCGACGGGATCTGGAGTGTCAAAAACTGACCCATCGCCGTGCCGCGGAAGAGTCACCTGCATCGAGCGAATCTCACGCATGTCGCTCCGAAGGTGAAGCAGAGCGTAACCCAGACTAAGCACGAGGAGGGCTAGGAATAAAATGGTGAGAATATTCATTGCCATCTAGTGGCATCCGCAACCGCCGCCGCAGCAGCTTCCACCGCCGCCTGATGAATTGCCGGAGGGTGAGGAAGAGCCGCCGTTGCCAGCGGTGGCGAAGACGGAAAGCTGGATGGTGGCCTTCTTACTGGCGCATTTGGGGCAGGAGATTTCCTGCTGCTTGTTGATGACGATTTTTTCGAAGTGCGTTTCGCACTCGTCGCAAACGTATTCGTATATAGGCATTGCTTGGTGTGTTCCTTTACAAGAGATCGAGGAATTCTTCCGCGGTCATCTCCGCTTGCCGCAAAATGCTCTTCAAAACAGGCAGCGGCAGGTCGAACCGATCGTGCCTCGGAACCGTCACCCGCAGATGCTGTTTTTTCGGATGCCGCAATTGCGCGTGACTCCCCGCTTGATGATGCACCTCAAAACCAGCCCTCAGCAAAGCGCGCAGAACATCCCGTGGTTTCAAAACGGGCAATCGCGGGGACATCTAGGCGCTGATCACCACGCGAAGCTTTTCTTTAAGAGCGCTTCGCTCGTCCGGTATGCGCTCGCCGTCTTTTTGCAATCCTTCCAAATGGCAGCGGATGGCATCCCTGGCCATCTCGCGAGCTTCATCCAGAGTCCGACCGTAAGTGATCAACCCTGGCAACATCGGAACGGTGACCTGATATCCGGGCCAGGACGGATTCTGAGCTCGGCGGACGATTCGACCATTCCTGCGACGAGTAACCATCTGGGTCAACGGCTCGAAAAGCACGGTGAAGCTATAATCGCGGGCAGCCGCCTTGCCGCGAGTTTTTTCAGCAATGGCGACATTGACCATAGTTTGAGTTTATGCCCGATGGATAGACTCGTCAAACGGACAACACAAAAGAGCAACTGCCCCGGCAGTACCGGGGCAGTTGGAATCTGCGGAGTTGGACAGGATCTGGGCTGCGTTATAGAGGGCGCAGCATGTTCCCGCCCCTGCATGGACGATGCCAGGAACTAGTCGCCGGCTACGGCTTCGGCGGCCTTTTCGGAGGCGTTGGGTGCCGTAGCGCCGTTGCCATTGGGGTGGCCATTGCCGTTGGAGTGACGGTCGCCGTTCGGGGCGGAGTTGCCGTTGCCGCTTGCGGCTGGGGCGATGGAGACCGGCTTGCCTGCGTTGGCGAAATTCGCCGGCGTGGCTTTGGCAATGTCTGCCACGGAGCCGATCTGAACGACGGTCGGCTGGGGCTTCTTGAGGACGAGCTCTTCGTAGATGGCGCGGACTTTGGCTTGCTCTTCGTAAGCCTTTTTGCGGCGCGCGCGCTCTTCTTCGGCGGCGGTGAGCGGAATGTCGTGCTCGAGATGGCGGACGCGGGCGGCGTCATCGGCGTCGATCTTTAGCGAGTGCTCGTAGCTCTGAAGATTGACGCTCTTGCCCTTGGCATAGATCTCATGCTTGCCGTGGGTCTTGTACCATTCGGCGACAGTGGCGTTCTTGTGCATGTTCTCGATAATTTGCCGCCAGCCCACGCCGGTGTTGTAGGCGCAGAAGGAGATCTCGCCCTGCTGCGTGGCGTAGGGGATGATGCACATTTCGGTGCGGCGGAAGTCGTAATTGAAAAGGTCCTGGAACCACATGCCGGCGATGAAGAGGAAGTTCCAAGGATCGGTCTGGCGGCGCTTCATGGCGTCTTCGTACGTACGGTCGGGGGAAGTGCGGCCATACTTCACGGTGGACTTTTTCGTGAGCGCCCAAGTCTTGTCGAATTTCTTGAAGAGGGCGCTGAGCGTTAAGCCCTTGGGTCCCTGGAACGGATGGTAGTTTTTAAGAAGGGCCATGGCCATCATGAAGTTGGAGAACTTCTTGCCGCGCGCCGCGTCCGTGATGGCGGTGACGTCCTTGGTCAGCTGGACGGCATCGAGGAAGCGGGGAACAGGCGCCCATTCCTTGGTCTCTTTGTTGATCATCAGAGCGGTGCCAACACCGCAATTGGGATGGCAACCGCAGGAGAGCGAACCCCACTGGGATTCGTTGCCCTTCACCATGTCCGCAAAACCAGCGAAAGTGCTGACGAAAGAGATGGGGAACCAATCGCGCGTCGGTTCCACTTTGCCGACTTGCGCGCTGACGTCCTTGGCAAGATGCGAAAGAGTGTAGCGCTGGCGGAGACGGCGCTCCGGAGTGATGTCTTCGTCGCGCCCGGTGAAAGAAACCGGTTGGAAGCTGACGAAGGCGATTTTCTTGGGGTTTTCCATCGCGAATTTGACGACGGAGCCGACCTGGTCGTTGTTGACGTTGTTGACTATGGTTACAACGAGCACGATTTCGATGCCGGCTTCGTGCATGTTCTCGATGGCGCGGAGCTTGACGTCGAAGAGGTTGCCGATCTGGCGATGGCTGTTGGCGTCGTTGCCGATTCCGTCGAATTGCAGGTAGGCGTAGCGCATACCGGCGTCGAAGGCCTTCTTGCAGAATTCCTTGCTCTTGGCGAATTCGATGCCGTTGGTGGCGGCCTGAACGCTGTTGTAGCCGATTTTGCGCGCATAGGCGACCGCGTCAAGGAAGAGCGGGCTCATGGTGGGCTCGCCGCCGGAGAACTGCACGGACATTTGGCGGCGCGGCTTGATTTTGAGCGCGTTGTCCAAGATTTCTTTAACTTCATCCCAGCCGAGTTCGTGGACATAGCCGACTTGATTCGCGTCCATGAAGCAGGGATCGCACATCATGTTGCAGCGGTTGGTGAGATCGACGGTAAGAACGGAACCGCGGCCGTAGCGAACGGTGGAAGAGCCGTGTTTGTGGAGGTCTTCGTCGTTGTGCGCGGGAATATCGCGGCCGGGGAACTGCTTCTCGATCCAATCGAGAAACTTCGCATCGATGGCCATCATGTCTTCGTAGTGCCCGTGGATGGGACAATCCTTAATCATCCAGATCTGATTGTCGCGCTCGACAATCTGCGCTTTGATTTCGCCGACTTTCTCGTGCATCAGATCGCGCCAGTCTTTTTTGCCGGCGATGATTGCTTCACGCGCCTCTTTGACGCATGCAGGACAAAGAGAATCGGTTTGCCGGGGAAAGCCGAGAGTGGGCTTGGTCTTCTCCCAGGACTTGAGCAGCGGCTTATCCGACCACTGAGGCGTGACCGAAGGGTTCGGATTGCGCTTGTTGAAATACTGAATGCTATTAAAAGTGACCGCCGCTGTTTTGCACAGGGCCCAGTCGAACGTTCTCAGGAGCTGCGTCCCCACACGATTCGGCATAAAACTCTACCCTCGCTTTCAAAAAAAGAAGCCCAACTGCCCAGTGAATTGGATGTAAATCGAGCCCCTAACGGCCCCCAGGCTCTAATTACCCTACCACGTTCCACAAGTACGTCCAATAAGTCTATGTACAGCTATAGTTTAAGGGTAAAGGGGTGGCAGCGCCAGCAGGATGCAGCGAACGGTCAAAATCGGGGGTTGAACTGTCGCTGGGTGCAGCGAATGGCAATCCATAGGGGCCTGAGGGGGGTTACTTCTAGAACAAAAGGGCTACCGGTTTGCCATGTTGGGGCGGCAGGCGATTCGTTTTGGGAAAAGCCATGCGCCCCCGGAACGAAAGCGGTCGGCTACTGGTTGAGCGTGGGACGGATGACAGCGATGACAAAATGAGCGAAGTATGATGCTCCTTCATCGAGTTGAAGCCAACGGACAACGCAGTGATCGGCGAGATATTTTGTGACGCGAGATTCCGGAATACCAAGGTGCTCGGCGAGTTGAGGCTTGATGGAGGAATCGGCGCCGCGGCGGTTGGCGCCGGCGCGCAAAAGATTCCCGACAGCAATTCGGAGAGTCTGGCAAGCCTCGACATAATAGTAGCTGGTGAGATCAGAATCGGTGAGAACGAAAACGCCGGGCCCGACCGGCGCATGATCCGCCTCGTTCAACTTCACGGGAGGACAAGTCAACAAGCGGCGAAGCTGCATTTCCAGCAGAGACAACCGGGAAGAAAGCCCAGGATCGCCGGAGCGGCCGCGAACGCTCTGAGCACCTGGTTCGCCGGGTGGCTCCACGGGAAGCGCCGGAATAGAACGGCTGTGCGTAACCCGGGGAGGCTTTGGCTCCTCCGAGTCGTCGAACACGCGCGGGGGCAGACCTTTCGCCGGGGACTCGGGCTCGGAAGTAGTGGACGGCGGAGCGGCGGAAACCTTTGGAGGCGGGCCTTTCCGACGGTTTCGCCCACCGCGCCGGCCGCGGCGGCGTCTTTTTTTGTCCGGTGATTCCGCGGCTTCACCATTTTGCTTTTCCGAGAGGACACCAGCTTCGCTTTCTAAAGAAGGAATTGAAGAATCAACCGAAGTGGCCGTCTCCACCTCGAAGGTTGATGGCGCTGGCAAAGTAATGGGAGGAGGAGTCAACTGAAAATCGCCGGGGGACGGAGCTGATTCGGTGGGAGGAATTTCCGCGCCGAGCCTGACGGCCGCTTCTTGAGCTTTGGTTTTCCAATCAGCTCGTCGAAAGCGGCTCGCTGCGGCGAGATACCACTTGGCGGCTTCCGGATTTTGTCCCGTGGTCTCAAAATAGCGGGCCAGCTCAAAGGCGACCATGGCATCGCGTGTTTTCTCATACAAATTAGAAAGCTGCCCGACGGGGTCTTTGCCGGTGCGCGCCCGGCGAATGCGGGCGGTGATCTGTTTCCAGTCAGCCATGTGTTGGCATGCATTGTAACAGCGGAAGCCTGCTACAGCCAGAGGAGGCCGTTGGCGGCAAAGGATATATTTTTTGTTGTCGAAAGTGGATTCCATATTGACGCAGGGAGAAGCGGTGAGTATTCTGCGAATAGCCCTCTTGGAGGCTTCAATGGCGCGTTCGCGCGAAATTGCTGCTGCGTTTGTAACCTCGTGCTTTCTGATCGTGCCGGTCTGGGGCGCAACCACGAACGCATTGGGCACGGTGGTCGCGTCGGACCATGCAAATGTGAGCGGGACGGGCGTAGCGGTAGGCACAACAATCTTTGCTGGAGATAACCTTACAACGGCAGACGCCGGCAGCGTGCAACTGCGCGCAGGTGCGGCGAGGTTTCAACTTTCCGCGTCTTCCGCGGCCACCATCAGCGAAGCGGGCGGAATGCCACGAGCAACTCTTTTGAACGGATCGGCGACTTTTTCGACGGCCAGTGCCAATGCCTTTGCGGTGATCGTATCAACGGCGGTGATCAGACCGAAGTCCGATGAAGCCACCATCGGGCAAGTGACGGTGCTGGACAAGCGGCAATTGGTAGTCAAATGCACGCGAGGGGCGCTGACGATCACTGTGGGTGACGATTCGCGTGTCATACCAGAAGGAAGCGCGTATCGAATTGTTCTGAATCCGACCTCGGAAGAAGAGGCCCAGAGCCAGCCGCCGGCGCAGGGTGCAGGCTCGAAGGGCTCCGGCAGGCCTCCGATCAGCGCTGGCAGAAGCAAGTTTGTGTGGTACGCAACGGCTGCGGTCACGCTTTTGACCGTCTTCGCGGTTCAAGAGGCGCTGGAAAGTCCTGACCGGCCGTAAATCGTTTCCCCCGCAATTCAGACGGTCGCAATCACTTCCATTTCAATAAGGGCATCCTTAGGCAGGCGCGCGACTTCGACGGTCGAGCGCGCCGGGGGAGCCGCTGGAAAAAAGCGGGCGTACACTTCATTCATCGCGGCGAAATCACCCATATTTTTGAGGAACACAGTAGTCTTGACGATGTGGCCCATCTTGCTTCCAGCGGCTTCGACGATGCCCTTCACGTTTTCGAGGGTGCGTTCGGTTTGCTCACGAACATCTCCGGGAATAAATTCATTGGTCTTTGGATCCAAAGATACCTGTCCGGAAACGAAAAGCAGTCCATTGACCTTGATGGCCTGAGAATAAGGACCGATTGGCTTCGGACCGCGATCTGACAAAACAATTTCCCTCATGGCGTGATCTCCTTGGAAGTCGTGGTGCTGGATGCGGAATCATTTTCGTAACGAGTGCGAAACTCTTGCGGAACTCCCGGGCGTTTCATCCACAAACGCTCGAACTCCGCAACGTTTTGATGCGTTTCCTGTTCAAACGCTGCGATCAGGTCGTTGAGATTGAAGCCGCGCCCGCGACGAGCTGAAAGCATGTGGTCGATTGCGCGGCGAAAGGCCTCCACCCCGTAGCGATCCTGAAGCGCAAAAAAGAAAAGAAAGCTTTTCGCTCGGAGTACGGTTTCGCTTTCCGTTTTGCGAGCCGTCGCACTCTCTGGAATCATACGCAAGGCGCGGCGAATTGTCTCCGTGCGAGAGGACGGCCCCTCGATGGCTTCCTGCCCGAGCGCGGCGGCAAACGCAGGCAGTGCTGAAAGCGGAGGCTTTTGTTCATGGTAGCCCGGGTTCTGGCCATAGCCCAGCCAGCTCGCAGCCAGGGCGGGCGCAGCGGCGGGCAGACTTGGCGCTCCGGCGCTAAAATCGATCATTAAAGTATCAGTGGAGGCCACCTCCGAAGAAACGGCGCCAGACTGGGAACCCAAGAGGTCTGCGTAGGAGGATGCCGAAGCTGTAAAACAGCCGGGCACGACCGGACACTGGACAATTCGAAGAGGAAGCGCATTATGGCTCCGAACGCCAAAGGTCGCATCGAAGGTATGGATAGCCTCAACGAGAGAGCCGGCCGATTTCTGTAGGCGCACGGCGTCTTCTGGCCCGCGCGTCCAGACCACGACCTTGCCCGAGGCGGTATCCAGAAGCGTTTGTTTATAGGCCCCTGCAATGACAAACGGGTAGCGATCGTCAGGACGTTGAATCGATCGCACTGTGATTTCAGAGCCGTGTTCTGAAGTCTTGGAAGAGCGGCCGCTGGTGTGCACAAGGAAGGTAGCAGGGACGCGGACCTGCAAAAGCCACTTGTCTGGAGGAACACCTCCAGTCGGAAACAATCCCTCGGAGGGTAGAAGCTCCGGAGCCCAGCCTTGAGATGGCAAAAAAAATCCATCCGCGGCAAAACGCAGACCTGGCTCGCCGGCGGAAGACTGAAACTCGGCGAAGAGATGAAGAGTGTGCCGTGCGCCGACTTTCCAGGACTCTGGCAAGACTAGCGAAGTGTTTCGGGGAATAGCCGGGTTGTTTTGTTCGGGGAGCGACGCACCGTCCCATGTGACGCGCGATTCCACAATGCGAAAGCGGCGGCGCCCGGAGAGGCGCACCTCGAGCGAAGCAAGCGGCTGATTGCCCGTATTGCGAAGTTGATAGTCCGAGTCGACAAGAATCCGAGGATCCGTCCCAGGATCAAACTGGACGCGGATTTCCTGCTTCTCAATCGAGTAGCCCGGCCCGAGCGCGGCGGCACAGGAGGCGATCCATAGACAGACAACGATCAGGAAAGAACCAATCAGAAGGCGAAGGATAGGCCGTGGCAGCAAAACGATTCGATTGTAGCGGGGTAAAACGGAGGAAGCAAAAGCGATTTTTCGCGATCAGGGAGGCTGCGAGGACTAGCGCGGCCGGCGGCCGCGAACCCGGACAAACGAAGTGTGCGAGTGATCTCGAGAGCGCTCGCGGGCCAGAATTTCTTTCTTAGCCTGTTCGTCGGTCATTCCCGAATTGATGCGCTCGACAATCTGGCGTTCGGTCAAGCCCGTGTTTTTGAGCTCGGAGATTTCCGCGCTGGCCATGACAGTCTTTCCCTCCAGATGGCGGCGAAGCACGAGCTGAACGGTCGAGTCCGATAGCCCGATGAGTTTGAGGGTGACGGCGTCAATGCCAATGGTATCCAACTGACCGGCATGAGCAATATCGAGGACTTGAGTCTCTGTGTATCCGGCGCCGACCAAGTTGGAGGCGGATTCTGCGCTGTTGAATAGATGCTGTTGAACGTGTGCGGCTCTGACGAGTTCTACACAGGTTTCATCGCTGATCCCAGCGTGCTTGAGCTTGACGACTTGGGCGATTTCCGGGTCGGTCACATTGAGACCTTTGAGCTCCTCAATATTGCTCGACCACATCCCTGCCTGATCTAGCGGACGATAGTCCGTCAGTGGATGCTGATGACAGCCCGCCGCCAAGAGGACACACGCACCGAGAAGCAAACGTGAGTAACGCATGATCCCATTCTAACGAAGGCAAAGAGTCAATCGAGGAGGTGTGTTCGGGTGATACCCGGCTGAAAGTACAGGTCCGAAAGGAGGATCCTTTTCCCTGCGGAATCAAATCTGGTAGATGCGTTCGACGCCGAAAACTCCGGAGATTTTGCGGATATTGGCGAGGATTGTCTCGAGCTGACGGCGGTCCACGATCTCCAGACTCGCTTCGATGCGGGCGTTTTGGCGGTCCGGGCGGCTTTCCAAACTCTGAATATTGGAACCGGCTCCGCTGATGACTGCCGTGATTTCCGCCAGCAAGCCTGCCCGGTCTTTGCCGCGGATCGAAAGTTGCACGGGGAAGGTGGCCGCGGTACCACTGCCCCACTCGACGGCAATCCGGCGCTCGGTCTGATACAGGAGATTTTGTACATTCGGACAAGCGCGTGTGTGCACGGCAACCCCGCGGCCGCGCGTGATGTACCCAACGATATCGTCGCCGGGAATCGGATTGCAGCATTTCGCTCGATAGACAAGAAGGTCGTCGTGGCCCTTCACGATCAACGGCGCTTCACCGAAGCCCAACATGCGCTTCACGGTCTTGACCAGGGTCGGTTTTGAATCTTCCGATTCACTCTCCGCCGCCTTATCGGGCTCGCCAAGCAAACGAGATAGAACTTGCCGGGCGGAGTATTTCCCGAAGCCGACCGCGGCGTAGATGTCTTCCTGTTTTGACAAACCGTAGTCGGCGATCAGCTTTTCCCACTCCGCCTGAGGAATTTTCTTCAAGCCACGAGGGAAATGCCGGGATTCCTTTTCGAGCAGCTTCTTCCCCATATCCGTGGCTTCTTCGCGCTCGTGAAAATTCAGCCATTGGCGGATCTTGCTGCGCGCGTGTGAGGACTTGACGAAGCTCAGCCAGTCCCGGCTCGGCGTATGGTTTTTCTGTGTGAGAATTTCGACCACATCGCCGCTTACGATTTCATGCCGCAGCGAAACCATCTGACCATTCACCTTTGCGCCTACACACTGATGGCCCACTTCGGTGTGTACCGAATACGCAAAATCGACTGGCGTCGCCCCGCGCGGCATTTCCAGGACGCGGCCTTTGGGCGTAAATGCATAAACCTCGACGGGAGCGAGATCGACTTTCAGCGTGGAGAGAAATTCGCCTGGTTCCTGTAACTCCTGCGACCATTCGATGAGCTGCCGCATCCACGTAATGCGCTGGTCGTCATCGCCCGATGCGGGCTGGCCGCCCTTATATTTCCAGTGAGCGGCGACGCCTTCTTCCGCGATGCGATGCATTTCCTGAGTGCGGATCTGAACTTCGAATGGCTGGCCGCCGTGCAGCACCGTCGTGTGAAGCGACTGATAAAGATTCGGGCGCGGCATGGCGATGTAATCCTTGAAGCGGCCTGGAACGGGGCGCCAGATGTGATGCATCACGCCGAGCGCCGCGTAACAATTTCGCTCCGTATCGGTGATGACGCGGACGGCGAGCAGGTCGTACACCTGTTCGAGACTGGTTTGCTGGCGAAGGATTTTGCCGTGAAGCGAATAGAGACCCTTGACACGAGCCTCCAGCTCCGCGGGAATGCTGTTCTCGACGAGCTTGGTGCGAATGGTGCCCTGAACTTCATCCAAAAAACGCTGATGCACGGGGCTCTTATCCGTGACTTCCTTTTGTAGCGCGAGAAAAGCATCCGGCTCCAGGAAGCGGAAGGCCAGATCTTCCAGTTCGCCCCGGATGACGCCCATGCCGAGGCGATGGGCTATGGGAGCGTAGATGTCCAAAGTTTCGCGTGAGATGCGCTGCTGCTTTTCCTGAGAGAGATATTCGAGCGTGCGCATGTTGTGGAGGCGGTCAGCGAGTTTGACGAGCACGACGCGAACATCATTGACCATCGCCAGAAGCATCTTGCGGACGTTTTCCGCCTGACGCGTTTCGGGTGCGGTCATATTCAAGCGGCTGATCTTCGTGACGCCTTCGACGAGGCGCGCGACATCGGGGCCAAACCGTTCTTCAATGCGCGCGACGGGGTATTCGGTGTCCTCAATGGCGTCGTGAAGGAGCGCGGCGGTGAGTGTCGTGGCGTCCAAGCGCATGTCAGCCAGAATGTGGGCGACTTCAAGCAAGTGAGATAGATAAAGATCGCCGGAGCTGCGGAACTGGTCGCGATGGCGCTCGGAAGCAATCTCGTAAGCGCGCCGGACCACCCAGGGATCTTCGGAAGGGCGGTTCTTACGGAGTTTATTGAGGAGCTCTTCGAAGCGAACTTCAAGCTGGCGGACCGCTCGGTCGCGCTGAAAGCTCAACGGAACATTACTGGGCGACGGCATATCCTAGTCTAGCCCGAAATGCAGCCCCGCGCGAGCCAAGCGACGCACGCGCAGCGTCCTTATTTGGAGTGCGAGAGCCGTGCTCCCGCTGTTCAGCACGACTTTGATCCGGTTCGTAGGTTTTGCTTTCGCCGCTCTTGCCGCTCAGTCAGTTCGAAGTTGCTGGCGATCTCGTTCAAGCGATTGAGCGAGGTCGCGAGTCTGCAAAGGTCGGCGGCGTCTTGAGCAGCGTCGCGCGGCGTGCGTTTTCCGATGGACACGATATAGGCAGACAAAACCGCCTCCTGCGTGTTCGTTCGCATGGGTGTTGCTCCTGAGTTGTGGGTTAAGGCTGAGATCGTGATTGGAGAGAGCGTGGGAGTGGATTGCTACTGGAACCGGCTATTAACAGTTCCAATTGCCAGCGGTTGTGTGTCAAAAGGGATTGTGGGATTAGAGCGTGGAGTGAGCTATTCGTATTTCAAGGCAATTATGGGATCGACGCGCATCGCGCGGCGAACGGGTACGTGGCAGGCTGCGAGAGCAACGAGTACGAGCAGCACAGCAACGGCGATGAATGTCGCTGGGTCGCCGGGCTTAACGCCGTAAAGCAGGCTGCCGAGATAGCGGGTGACACTAGCGGCGACCGCGATTCCGGCGAGCACGCCGACAATCGCCAATACGGCGCCCTTACCAAGCAGCAGTTTTAGCACGTCTTTCGGTTGCGCACCGATCGCCATGCGAATCCCGATTTCATGCGTTCTCTGCGAAGTCTCGTAAGAGAGCAAACCATATAATCCGATGCATGCCAGCACCATGGCCAGCAGGGCAAAAAAGCCCGACAGCCGGGCCATCAGCCGCTCCCTGAACAGTAGCTGATCGATTTGAGCGGATTCAGTGGTCACGTCGAAGACGGCGACATCCGGGTTCACTTGGGCGACGATCTTGCGCACGCCTGGCGCAATCGATTTGGGATCGACGGCGGTGCGCAATTCGAAAAAAGAGCCGCGCGAGGGCTCATAAATCAACGGACTAATCCTCTGACGCGGACTATACAATCTCGCGTTGCCTACGACACCCACGATTTCATAGCCTGTGCTGGCTGGCTCCTGCGTGGTGGGGCCATGCTCGCCGAATCTGACACCCAGCGGGTTTCCCTTCCCGACGAATTCTGCGACAAACTCCTGATTCACAATCACTGCCACCGGCGCTTGGGGGAGTTTTGTACTCTCGTTCGTGACAGCAACTTCGAAATCGGCGGCGCTGAAAGCCCGCCCGGCGAGCAGAGGGATATGCATGGTCGAGAAGAAATTCGGGCCGACTTCCAGGCTGCCCGTCTCGGACTCTTCGTCCGCGGGTCTCCCCGGCCAGTGGAAAACGATCCAGTCACCGCCATTCATTAACAGGGGCCACGTCGTGTTACTGACCGATTCCACGCCCGGAATTTCGGCGAGATGGCGCTCCAGTTCTTGATTCAGGCCCCCCTCCTGCTTTCCGCTAAGCGTCGGTGGCGTCCAAATCCCGAAACTCAAGACGTGGCGTGTCTCGAATCCGAGGTTGATGTCGCGCAAGTTCTTGAGCGTGCGCACCAGCAACCCCGCGCCCGCGAGCACTATGACCGCCAGTGCCACCTGCCCCACCACGAGCACGTCGCCCATCCTTGGCCATTTTCTCTCGACGAGGCTAGAATGAACCGCACCCCGCGCCCCTTCCTTGAGCGCCGGCGTCAAATCGACGCGGGCGTTCCGAAACGCAGGTGCCAGCCCGAAGAGAATTCCAGTGAGCAGCGTAAGCGCGAGCGTAAATCCCAGGATGCGCGGGTCGACTGCGGTGAAACCCTGGATGCGCAGTTGCATTGGGTCTGCGGACCCGGCAACCATTAGCTGAACATTCCTAACGAAAGAAACGATCACATGGGCGCCCACATAGGCCATTAGAATTCCCAGTGCTCCGCCAAGCAGCGAAAGCGTCACGCTCTCGGTCAGAAGCTGACGCACCAGGCGTCCCCGGCCCGCACCCAGGGCAAGACGCACCGCCATCTCCTTCTCCCGCGCACTGACCCGCGCCAGCATCAGTCCCGCCACGTTTGTGCACGAAATCAGCAGCACGATTCCGACGGCGAACAGCAGGACATACAACGGATTTGCGTATAACCCGCGGTATCCCATCAGGCCCGTCTGCGCGGAAGCCAATGTCAACTCTGGCTCACCACCTGTGGACGCTGTCGGCCGAGACGTCCCTCCCGGTACGCGCCCCGGTTCCTCTCGGGCGATGAACAACGGATTCGCTCCATGAACTATTTCGTTACCTAGGAGGCCGCTTATGGCGGCTTGCGCTTGTGCGCGTCGCTCTCCGGGCTTCAGCCGGCCGACAATCGTCAGCCACCAGGCACGCGCGTCGTGCACGCGGTTCTGTCTGCCCGCGCCCGGCGACCAATCGGAAAGAGGAAGCCATAGTTCGAAATTTGAGCCCGGCGTGATTCCGGTGAAACCAGGCTCGGCAACACCGACAATCGTAAGGGGCATTCCCCGCACTTCGATGACGCGACCGATGGCCTCGCGAGAACCGCCGAACGCACTTTGCCAGAATCCATAGCTCAAGACGGCAACTGGCGCTGACGACAGAGTGTCATCGGTCGGCTCTATCAAACGCCCAGCGGATGCCTTGATGCCCATCGCATGAAAAAAACCGCCGGAGATCGCTTCCGCATAGACCGTAGTAGCAGACCCAATCCCCGAGAGATACGTCCTGCCTAAATCGGCAAAGGCGCCAACACCGGAAAATATGTTGGCCTGCTCGATCTCATGGAGGAGCGGCTCGGAGAACGAACATCCCGTGTAAACGGCGCTCGCGACATGTCCTTGAGGGCCAACGCCAAAGCCTTCCATCGAGCAAGCGCCATAGAACATAAGGAAATGGAGGTTTGGGACGTAGCGCTCGCTCGCTCTCCACCCCAGCAGAACCAACTGCGAGGGATTTTTCGCCGGCAGCGGGCGCAGCAGAACGGTATTCACCACGGAAAATATCGCGGTATTTGCGCCGATGCCGATGGCAAGGGTCAAGATCGCGACGGCTGAGAATCCCAGAGATTTGCGCAACATGCGAAGGCCGTAAGACAAGTCTTGCCAGAGCGTCTCAAGAAGGGACTCCCAACCGGCAGAGCGGACGCGTTCCTTCGCAGTTTCGAGACTCCCCCGCTCCAAACGCACCGCGCGAAGCGCGTCCTTCTGACTCCGGCCCTGCTTCATGCTTTCCTCGGCGGCCATTTCCATGAATCCGCGCAGCTCTTCGTCCAGTTCCCGGTCAGCGCGTTTCTTTTGAAACAACGATCGAATTCCGCTGGCTATCTTCCGCAGTAATGGCATGGCCGTCTAGGAGGCCTCCAAGATTCTGGCGATCGCTGCCGCTTGTCTTCCCCATTGTCGCCTTTCGCTGTCGAGCCTCTTCCGTCCCCGCTCCGTCAAGCTGTAATACTTTGCTCGCCTGCTGTTCTCGGTGTCTTTCCATTCGCTTCTGATCAGCCCGTCTCGCTGCAGCCGCTGAATCGCCACAAACAGCGAGCCTGCATTAACGCGGAACACACCTTTGCTCATCTGTTCGATGCGGACAGCGATGCCATATCCATGTGTTGGCTCCAGCGCCACGGTTTTCAAAACAAGCATGTCCAGCGTGCCCTGCACAAGATCGCCCGGCTTATCTATCATAAAACGACTCCGCTCCTCCTGATCGTCAGGATGAAGAATATATCGCTCACCCTGATTGTCAAGAGGAGACATCCAAGCCAGAGAGGTTTTCGCCTCTCTGACTCGGCTAGGTGGATGCGGCAGGCGGTCATTCGGCGCTTCGGGCAAGAACTCTTCGATGTTCTTGTATCCGTTGTGGCGCTGACCGACTTTCACCAGGCAGGGAAGATGGAGTTCCATTCCAGCTTCGATCTCACTCGCCGGAATGTCGTAACCACTCGCTTCCAGACGCTCCGCCATTTCATCGGGACGGCCGAACACGCGCACCGTCTCGCTGCCGACATCCACCTTGAGAAAAAGAGAATCGCCCTGACGAGTCTTCGTGCGATCAAACTTGGTGATGACCGCAGGAACAGGATTCCCTTCCGAGGCGGATGGGGCGTGAGACTTGATTGGCTTTGGTTTTTGCCGTGCTCGACCTTGACCGTGCTGCGCCACGGTCGCGAGAGCGGAGGAAGGACACGTTCTCACTCAGCCCGCAAAAAGAAAAAGGACGCCGGGAAGGCGTCCTTCGAGCGAAAAAGTGAATATTGGTCTTTGTCGCAAGAATCTTGTCAGGAGGTTTGCTGCTGCTGCTCCAAACGCTTCTGCTTAATCTCCTTAATTTTATCCAAAAGGTCGTCCGCCTGCTTTTCCAGGGAAGCGCGCTCGTCGGCGCTTTCCACCATGTCCGCCTTGCGGCGGTAAAGCAGGCTGAGATAGGCCATGGCGTCGTCATAGTCAGGCCTCAACGAGATGGCCTTCTGCAAATCGGTGATCCCCTCGTCCACCAGAGAGCCATACTTGGTTGCGTATTCCGAACGGACAGAAGCGGGGAGCGGGTCCGTGTCCTTCACTTGCTTCCGAATATTGTTCTTGTTGTAATCCAGCCGCAGTTCCCCATTGCCCCGCCACGCAAGCGTCCAGTCAATCACGCCAAGCCAATAGTATGGTTCGGGGTCATCCGGTTTGATTTGTATATGGCGCTCATGATAGCTCTTCGAATCCTCGAACCCTTTTTCATTGATGGGCGGCGTGCCCGCCATTTGAAAGAGAAGCGAACCGATGCCGTCGATGGCCGTCAGATTTTTCGGATCGATGGTAAGGATGTCCTGAAATTCCTTGATGGCTTGTTCGCCGCGGGCCTTGTTTTCCGCCGAGGGAGCGCCAGGAATATAGAGACTGGCATAGGCAGTGGCGAGGTAGAGTCGCGCGGTCATTAAGCTCGGATCCAGCTCGGACGCCTGTTTGAAGTCCTCGATTGCGGCGTCGGACTGGCCAGCCTTGAAGGCCACAACACCCTTGTTGAGTTTGTCGCGCGCCTTGAGCTTGTTGCAGCCGGAAACGGCAAAAACGAGAGCCAACATCGCGGCCAGAGAAGCGGTCCTGCGAGCAATTCGAACTGATGCGTCAGTCATCGAAGACATCCATCCCTGCTAGGATTCACGTCCGCCCTGCGAGGGGCAAATCTACACTATTTAGCGAGCGTTTGCGAGTTCGGATGTTATCAAGCCCACCGTAGAAATTCCCGACTCGCGCATTACATCAATTGTCCGTGCAATCACTCCAAACTCGAGGCTCCCAGCGCCGCGGACATAGGCGATGTGGCTAGTCCGCAGCCTGAAAATTTCCTCGAGCCTTTTCTGGAGATCCCGCCATTCCACCCGGTCTTGATTGATGCGCAGTGTCCCATCTCCGAGGACTTGGACCACAACCAATCCCGGCGCTGCGGTTGTCCCTGCAGCGCTCTGCTGGGGAAGGTCCACAGGAAGGCCAAACTGCGCCTGCGGATGGATCACCATAAAGATGACTAAAAGCACCAGCAGAATATCAATCAGCGGAACCACATTCACTTCCGCGATCGCACCACGCTTCCCACCACCAAGCGAAATTCCCATGAGCCACCTCGCTCCGCCTAGATTGCCCCGCGAGGAGGACTCCCACACCCTGCGCCAGCCAGAAAACAGCCCGCGTGAACGAGAAAGATCCGTGCAGCCCTACTGACCGGCCTCGAGCTTGGCCGTGATCAATCCCACTTTGTCTATGCCGGCGCCGCGCATGATGTCAATGGCGCGGGCGACTTGCATGAACAGCACATCGTTGTCACCCTTGACGAAAGCAATCTTCTCGGCACGTTCCTTGAAGATCGTTTCGAGGCGGGGACCAAGTCCATCCCAGGTCGTATCTTCGTTGTTGATCTTAAGCTTGTCGCCGTTAAGCACCTGGACTACGACGGTCTTGTTCTCCATCTCCTGATTTTCTTGCTTGTTCGGATTGGGCTGAGGAACGAGCGCGTCCAAACCGTGCGGAGTGAGCGGAGTGATGACCATAAAGATGATGAGCAGCACAAGCAAGATGTCGATGAGCGGAACGACGTTCATTTCCGCCATCGCACCGCCCTTATTTTCACCAACAGCCATTCCCATGGAAATTCTCCTATCGGCCTGCTCAGCCTGAACCTTGCAGGCCATCAAGCCGCGCTGGGTGGGATCCAGCGCGGCCGTTTTATCTCAACAAACGAATGGTGCCAAACTAGCTGCAAATGCGCGGAGCAACTCGCCCAAACCGCTAGTCCCCCGCCGGAGAAACAGGCGGAGGCGGAGGGGTCCGGCGTTGTTCATTCTGCTCCGTCAAGAGGCCCAGCTGATCGACGCCGGCGGAGCGGATTTCGTCCACCACCGCGACAACGTCGCCATACTTGGCCCTGGCGTCGCTCTTCACGTAGACGGTCTTATCGAGACGATTGGCGATCAAGTCCTTGACCTGCCCGGTGATGTCATCCTTCGTGATCTTCGTGTTCTTCAGGTAGATCGTGCCGTCTCGCGTAACCGCAACGATGACCGCATCATCCTTATCCGCATCCTGCATTTCGCGTGCGTTGTCGACCCTCGCCATATCCACCGGCAAGGTCTTCTGCAACATCGGCGTGACCACCATGAAGATGATCAGCAGGACAAGCATGATGTCGGCCATCGGGATGACGTTCGGCGTCGACATCTGACTTCCGACTTTTGGTTTGTACCCCATGGCTTACCTTATTTCTTCGCGCCGCGACGCAAGATGAAGTAGTTGATCAACTCCATCGAGGAGTTGTCCATCTCCACGTCGAAAGCCTCGACTTTGTTGGTGAAATAGTTGTAAGCCCACACGGCGGGGACGGCGACGAGAAGACCGAGAGCCGTGGTGACGAGCGCTTCAGCGATACCGCCCGCAACCGCGGACAACCCCGTGGCGTGGCTGGTCTCAATACCTTTGAAGGCGTTCAAGATGCCGACGACCGTGCCGAAAAGGCCGACGAAGGGAGCCGTCGAGCCGATAGTGGCCAGCGCCGAAAGCCCGCGCTTCATTTCCGCGTGGACGATCGCAACCGAGCGCTCGAGACCTCGCTTGGCTGCTTCTATCACGTCGGAGTCGGTGACTTGCTGAGAAGCGGATTGGAATTCGGAGAGGCCGGTCGCCACAACTTTGGCGATGTGGCTCTTCTTGTTCCGCTCGGCGATGGCAATCGCTTCGTCCAGCTTCCCTTCCTTGAGAGCGCCGGCAACCTGTTGCACGAAAACGCGCGACTGCTTGCGAGCCGCGCTGTACATCAGGGCGCGGTCAATCATTACGCCGAAAGAATAGATCGAGAGAATGAAAAGGATCGCCACGACGATCCTGGGAAGTGTGCTCATGGAAGACCACATGCTCCGAATGTCCCAGGACGTCGCCTGAGATTGCAGGAACAGGGCCGCGTTCATAAACAGAGTCGCTACCATTCGTTTTGCTCCTTAGTTCTGATGGCTCTGGGTTCCCCGGAGCCAACGCGAGAGTTTGCCAAGCTTTTCACTCGGACCAGCGTGCTTGTCCCACGACCGGCACGCCAGACCGCTTACTGGTTCAGAGAGAAAATCACGTCGATCGTGGTATCGACTTCGACCGGCTCACCATTGAGAAGAGTCGGACGATACCGCCACTGCCGTACCGCATCAAGTGCGGCTTGTACCAGCAGTGGATGCCCGGAAATGACTTCGAGTTGCTGCACGGCGCCATTCTTGCCGATAATCGCGTGCAGGCGCACTGTGCCCGAGATGCGCGTCTGCCGCGCCAGCGGTGGATACATCGGCTGGACTCGGTTGATCAGCATGGCCGCCGTTACATTGCCGCCCTGCCGGATACGAGAAACCGTTGGCTTCGGCGGTGGCGGAGCTCCCATACCGCCGATCACGCCGCCGATGACGCCGCCCATCGAACCGCCTGGAACACCGCCTGGAACGCCGCCTTGTACGCCGGCCATATCGGGCGCGTCTTCCTTAATGATTTTTACGTCTTTAGGAATTTCCTTCGGCTGCATGAGCTTGCCGGCGTCCATCAAGTGCACTTGCGGCCGAACGTGCACGACAGCTGCGGGAGGCGGGGGAGGGGGCGGCGGGGGAGGAGGTGGCGGAGCTGTAAGCATAGTCGCCATCATCGTCCTTGGCAGCGCTTCCGTATAAATAAGCGGAATCAGAATCAGGATACCGACGAGAACAGCCTGGATCGCCAGCGAAAGCGCCACCGTCCACGGCTTGTTGGTCCGCTTCGTCTTTCCTGAAAGCACCATATCTTCAAACATGGATCCTACCTCCTCCCGGCAGGAGCGAGACGCCCTGGGGCGCCTTCACTTCCGCGGGTTTTATTTCCGGCTGCGGGTCCGGTGCTTACCACTACACCCTGGCCGCCGCGCCAATGATTCCAGGCGACGACCAGCGGTGCAGCAATACCAAAACTGGAGTACGTTCCTACCACAATCCCCACCACTAGAGCAAAGGAGAAAGCACGGAGCACCTGGCCGCCCATCAGGAACAGGACGAGCACGGTGAGGAAAGTCAGTCCGCTGGTGAGAATCGTCCTGGAGAGAGTCTGGTTGATGGACGTATTCACAATCTCCGTGAAGGGCTGGCGGCGCAGCAAACGATTGTTCTCGCGGACGCGGTCGAAAATGACGATGGTATCGTTCATCGAATATCCAACCAACGTGAGTAGCGCGGCAATCACGGTGAGCGAAACTTCAAAATGCAAAAGCGAAAAAAAGCCCAGCGTGATCAAAACGTCGTGAAACACGGCCAGGACCGCGGCTGCTCCGTAAACCAGTTCGAATCGGAAGGCAATATATACCAGCATGCCGCCCAAAGCATAGAGGGTAACGTAGATTGCCTGGCGGCGAAGCTCGCCGCCAACTTTAGGGCCGACGATCTCGCTGCCGCGGATGGAAAACGACCCAAGAGCGTAACTCTGTTTCAGGTCGGAGATCACCGCCGGCGTTACGCCAACGACGTTCGAGAGACTGTCAAAATTCGTGAGGATGCCGCGATCCGTCGAGTCGCGATAATCCAAAATCTTTTTTGCAAGCTGCTGATAGCGGTCGCCGGCATTCGTCGTGAGCAGAAGAGGATCGCGCTGGGTGAGGAGGAGCGCCAGGCTGGAAGGAGTCGTTGTTGAGGCATTGAAATCCGGCTTGGAAGAGTTCGGCACCCCGTAGATCGCGTTCAATGCATTGATGACCCTGGTCTTGCTTGTCTCGCCGGTCTCTTCCTCCTGGCCTTTTTGGCCGACGAAGATAAGAACCTCATTCGTATTAGAGTTAGTGACGTCGCCGATGGTTTGGAGCTCGCTACCCACAAGGCCCTGCGCAGTAAGGCCGCTGCGAATCTTGTCGAGATTGGGAGGCTGGGCAAACCGAACGTCCACGTTCGTGCCGCCCTTGAAATCGATGCTGTAAGGTATGCCCCCGCCTGCGGGGCCGCCTTTGAGAAAAATGGAAGTCCAGCCAGCAATCAGAAGGATACCGCTAAGGGCATAGAAATACTTGGCTTTGCCCATCCAGTCGATGTTGGGCGTCTTGAATAGCTCAATCATGCGGCTTATGCTTCCCTTTCTTAGACTCCAGCGCCCGCGGGTTTGTTCCCACAGCCTCCCTGTACATAATGGAAGGTCTCGCCGGAAACGTCCATCACTCGCTCGTCCCGTTCAGGCGAATCTTTGGCCCTATAAGTCCTAGTACAGACTAGATGCTCAATTCGCTCTGCCTGTCCATCTTGGCCAAGTGGTACTGGAAAATCGTCTTGGAAACGTAGATGGCAGTGAATATGTTGGCGCTCAAACCAACGGTAAGAGTGATGGCAAAGCCTCTAATCGGTCCACTGCCGAAAATAAACAGGAAGAACGCGGAGACGACCGTCGTGACGTGAGTGTCGATGATGGTCAGGAAGGCTTTTTCGAACCCGGCGTCCACGGCTGAAGCTGCCGATTTGCCATTGCGCAACTCTTCGCGAATGCGTTCAAAAACCAGAACGTTGGAATCCACGCCCATACCGATGGTCAATATGACTCCGGCAATTCCGGGTAACGTGAGCACTGCTCCAAAAAAGGCGAGTGCCGCGAGCAGTATCACCAGGTTCAGGATCAGCGCGAGAACCGCGTTGCCACCTGAAATCCGATAATAAACCAGCATGAAAATCATCACGACCAACAGGCTAAGGACGGAGGCCTGTACACCGTGCCTAATGGAATCCGCCCCAAGAGACGGCCCGACGGTTCTCTCTTCGAGATACTTGATCGAAGCAGGCAGCGCTCCTGCCTTCAATACGAGCGCGAGGTCATGCGCGGACTGCTGACTAAAATTGCCCTCGATCATTCCGGAATCGTCGATGCGTCCATTAATGACCGGCGCGGAATAGACGCGGTGATCGAGCACGATGGCCATTTGCCGTCCAATATTTTGCTGTGTGAAGGGACCGAAGCGGCTAGCTGCTTCCGCGGAGAGCGTAAAATCGACGACCCAGCGGCCGGGATCATTAGTGTTGCGATTTTCCGTGGCGCTGCGAAGATCGCGGCCCGTGACGATAGGCGCACGGTCGAGGATGTACCAGCCCTCGCCTTGCGGCTGCGATCCTTCAGGCGAGCTGGATTCCACCCGGCCAGGGACAAGCTCCGTGCCGGCCGGCAATACGCCACCGTGCTTGCTGAGCGCGTCGGTCTGCGAAGTGTAGACCACCGGATCTTCAACCTTTCGCAGCTCCAACTGGCCGCCTTCTTGAATAACTGCCTTTACGCGAGATGGATCGCCCTCGCCGGGGAGCTGGACAAGAATCTCGTTGCTGTTCGTGCCGCCGCGAAGCTGGATCGTGGGTTCAGTCAGACCGAGCGCATTGATGCGGCGGTCGATGGTCTCGAGCGACTGCGACATCGTCGTTGCCTGAATCTGGGCGATGGCGCCCGCTCTCATTGTCAAGGTATAGCCGGTCGGGTCGCCCGCAGCGGGCGACATGTCCCAAACGTTGCCGTATTGCTGGCTCACGTAATCGCGAAAATCGGCAAGGCGGGCGGAATCCACGTTGCGCACCAGGATGTGCGTATCGTCCACCCGGCGCACTTCATCGTAGCTTATGTTTTTGCCGCGCAGCCAGGTAGTGATGCGCTCGACCATCTGGTCGGTCTCTTGAGCGATAGCCTCCTGCACCTGCACTTGAATCACGAGGTGGGTGCCGCCCTGCAGGTCAAGACCGAGCTTGATCTGGTGCGCGAAGTTATCCTTCAGCCCCGAGAGGGATGTGGGGAAATTGGGAAGTCCCACGAGGCCATAGATGCAGCCTAGAATGACGACAAGGATGAAAACTACTTTCCACTTCAGATTAGGGTTCATGGTCAGGAAGTCGAGCGCGTACTCCGGCCGCTGGCGGGTTTATTTCGCATCTTCCGATGCCTCCACCTGGGCGACTGCCGAGCGCGCGATGCGTATTTTCACCTGGTCGGCGATTTTGAGAATGAGGGTCTCGCCGTCAATGCCACTGATGGTGCCGTAGATCCCGCTGCTGGTGACCACTTTGTCCCCGGATTTGAGCGCGGCGATCATCGCCTGCGTCTTTTTGCGCTGCCGCTGCTGGGGAAGAATGAGCATCACATAAAAGATGGCCATGACCACAATCATCATGACCAGCGGATTCCCCAGAAAGCTTGCCGGTCCCGAAGCCTGAAACAAAATCGCCGCTGACATCGTCAAGTATTACTCCGTTCCTTTCGCAAATCTCGGGCCGATCCAACATCAAATCGGCATCAGATCGGCTCACAAAAGATGGCATCAGCCCGGCGGGTTTTGCTGCCCCGCTCTCACTGCCCGCCGGATTCTCTGCTCGTGTCGCCGCGCAGGCAGTTCCGGCCTGGGCCGGAACGCACATGAAGAATCTCGGACGCTATTCCGGACCAGGTTCAGGCCGGATCTACAGCATAGCGCGCGTGCATCTCAGAAGAGAAATTCGCTAGGTTCCCAAACCCGATAGCCTCGCGGATTTGCCTCATTAAGTCAAGGTAAAAGTGGATATTGTGGTGGGTGGCCAGGATGGCCGCGGTCAGTTCTCCAGCGGCGAAAAGATGACGAAGATACGCGCGCGTGTAGCGCCGGCAAACGGAGCAAGCGCAATTCGGATCGGGCGGACGCTGATCTTGCGAGTAGCGGGCGTTCTTGATCAGGACGCGACCTTCGCTTGTATAGAGACACGCGTGACGCGCCGCGCGTGTGGGCAGCACGCAATCCATCATATCGATGCCGAGCGCGACGTAATCGGCAATCTGCTCCGGCTTGCCGACGCCCATTAGATAGCGCGGGCGATCGTTCGGCAGAAGCGCGGTGACTTCGCCAGTCATTTCACAAGTCAAAGAGTGAGGCTCGCCCACGGCAAGTCCACCGACCGCGTAACCCGGGAAATCGATTTCGAGTAACTGCCGGGCGCACTCGCGGCGCAAATCGGCAAAAGTCGCCCCTTGCACGATGCCGAATTGCCATTGGGCGAGTTCACCGTTGCGGCCCGCTTGTTCCTGAAAATATTTTCGCGCGCGCGCAGCCCATTTTGTCGTGCGCGCAACGGCGGCTTCGGCTTTCTCGCGCGGCGCGGGCGTCTCGATGCATTCATCGAGAACCATCGCAATGTCCGAGCCAAGCGCCAGCTGAATTTCCGTGGCGCTTTCCGGCGTGAGCAAATGCTCCGAGCCGTCCAGGTGCGAGCGAAAGCGCACGCCCTCATCGGTGACCTTGCGCAACTCGGAAAGGCTGAAAACCTGGAAACCGCCGGAGTCTGTAAGAATCGCGCGCGGCCAGGACATGAATTTGTGCAAGCCGCCAAGTTTGCGCACCGCTTCATGCCCGGGGCGCAAATACAAATGATAGGTGTTGGCGAGGATGATCTCCGCGCCCAGTTCTTCGAGCGCCTCGTTGCGCAGGCACTTCACCGTGGCCTGGGTGCCCACGGGCATGAAGAACGGCGTTTGCACCGTACCGTGCAGCGTGTTCAACACACCTCGGCGCGCGCCGGCCGGATCAGCTTTTTCTACTTCGAATGAAAAACTCACCCTTCGAGTGTATCAGGAGAAGATGAACGCAAACCCCACCCGAACCACCACAAACGCAGCCCACACTCCAAACGCAATCACGTAAGGCTTCGCGCCCTTCAGTTTTTTCGGGCTTGTGGCGGCAAATCCTATGGCCAGCAGGATGAGCGTCCAGAACGTGAAGACGTCAAACGATTTGCAGAGCGCCACGAGCCACTTTGCCGACTCGTCCGGCAGAAACGCGGCTATATTGGTGGCGAGAGGATTCTCAACATCAATCGCGCTCGGGTCCTTCAAGAATAAGACGAGGATGAGCAGAGGGCTGCTAATCAAGCCGGTCATCAACGCATGCGCAGTGATGCTGAGAGCGGTAGAAAAGTTGGTAGTCGCCCCGCCCAACAGCGCATAGGCACCCCAAAAAACCAGTGCAAAAATGAGCGCGATCAAAATCGGGCCGCAGACGCCAATAGCATAGGTGAAAGGACCAGTGAACTTAACGCCTGCTTCCACGCGTTGCGCTTTTTGGTCCGCCGAAAGCTGGGAACCCTGTGGACTCTTCTCAATCTGCTGGCTGATGTAGTCCCGCCAGTTGACGCGCTGGACGAGCGTGGCGCTCACTGCGATGCTAAGTATCGTCAGCAAAATCATGGGAACAACCCATCCGGGCTTCCTGACGATGTCTTCAAATGTCTTTTGCGGCGAAAATAGGACGCCGAAAACGCGGCTGATCGCATTCATTTGCGGCTGCGGTTCCGGCGCATCCGGGGAAACGGCGGTTGTTGTTGCCATCGGAAAATCCTCCACCACGAGGTTGGTAAATGCTCTCTGTTAGACCAGTACGCAGAGACCAACCCAAAAATTTCAATGGGCGGATTCTAGCCCAATCAGGTCGGCTTTGTCAGGAAAACTGGTCGTTATTAATGGGGCTGCCGTTAGCGGTAGGAGTCCTTAAGCCGCCGATCTATTTCTTAGGCAATTCCGGGACGGCAGCGAGCAATTCCTGCGTGTAGGCGTTCGCCGGATGATGAAGGACTTGCTCAGCGGAACCGGATTCGACAAATTTCCCCGCGCGCATCACGGCGATGCGTGTCGCTACCTGAGCGACAATCGGCAAGCTGTGAGAAATGAAAATATAAGTCAGCCCGAACTCGCTCTGTAACTCCTGAAGCAGCAGCAAAACTTGCGCACCCACGGAAACATCCAGCGCGGAGACTGGTTCGTCGGCTACGACCAGTTTTGGCCGCAGAATGAGAGCGCGCGCGATGCCAATTCGCTGGCGCTGCCCACCGGAAAATTCATGGGGATAGCGTTTCAGGGCGTCACCGGAGATGCCGACCCTCTGCAGCATCGTTTCTGTGCGATCCCGCTTCTCCGGCTTGCTCAGTTCCGAATGATGAATTGTCAGCGGCTCGCCGACAATCTCGCCCACGCGCATTCTGGGATCGAGCGACGCAAATGGATCCTGGAACACCATCTGCATTTGCCGCCGTTCGGCGCGCAGAGCCGGGCCGCGCAGCCTCAGGAAGTTGTTTCCTTCAAAGCGCAACTCGCCTGCATCCGGCTCGATGAGGCGCAGCAGCATCCGCGCGAGGGTGGTCTTACCGCACCCGCTTTCCCCGACTACGGCGAATGTCTCGCCGCGCCGCACTTCGAGGCTCACTCCGTCGACGGCCGTGAATCGCGAGCCCTCGGTATCGCTGGAAAATGTGCTGCCTCCGCGACGATAGGATTTTCTCAGCTCGCGCGCTTCTAGCAGAATCTCGCTGTCCTTGCTGGTCCCAGCTGCCGTCGGTGGGCTTGGCATTTGCGCTTTACACCAGCACGCAGCGCGCCGTGTGCGTTGTGCCGGCTGCGCGAAGCTCGGGGATAGCAACCCCGCATTCACTCCGTCGGAACGAGCACCTCGGCTCAAACGCGCACCCCGGCGGCAGCGCCGTCAATTGGGGAACTGCGCCGGGAATGGGCATCAATTTGCCGCGTTCGATGGTCGGCGAGGCGTTCAGCAAACCTTGCGTATAAGGATGGCGCGATGCCGCGAGCACTTCACGCGCGGGACCTTCTTCAATAATGCGGCCGGCGTACATTACCGCGACGCGGTCGGCTACTTGCGCTACCACGCCGAGATCGTGCGTGATGAAAAGCAGACCGAGCTTCAATTCGCGCCGAAGACGATCGAGCAAATCCAAAATTTGTTTTTGCACAGTGACATCGAGCGCCGTCGTGGGCTCGTCAGCGATCAGCAGCCGAGGACCTGCCGCCAAAGCCATGGCAATCATCGCTCGCTGCCGCAAACCGCCGGAAAGCTGATGGGGGTACTGGGCCGCGCGAGCCTCGGGCTCCGGGATGGCTGCACGGCGCAAGGCCTCTACGGCCCGATTCTTCACCTCGCCTGTACCGAGTCCGGATTCATGCGCGCGAATCGCTTCTTCAATCTGGGCGCCGATGCGCATGACTGGATTCAGCGAAGTCATCGGCTCCTGAAACACCATCGCGATTTCCCCGCCTCGCACCGCGCACCACCCGCGTTCGTTCAGTGTCGCCAGATTTTTGCCCGCGCCGAACGCCGATTCTCCAGCCCTCTTCTCCTTTACGTTCTTAACTTCCTTTACGTCCCTTATATCCTTGACTAAAAAAGCTTCCCCGCTCGTTCTCGCTCCCACAGGCAACAATCCCATCAGTGCTAACGCCAGCATTGTCTTCCCGCTGCCCGATTCGCCCACCAGCCCCAGCGATTCTCCTGCGTTAATGCGCAGCGACACCTCATTCACTGGCCGCACCCATCCCGCCGGCGTCGGCAATTCCACGGTTAGCTGGCGCACGTTCAGTAAAGAGGTCACGGAGCCATCTTAGTGCCGAATTTTGTAACTCGAAACGCGAAACTGCGGCCGTGTGTCTTGCGTGCGGGGCAACAGGGCTTCACGGCTTGCCGGCCGGGCCTCAAGAGTAAGTTAAAATGCCGCATGGCAACCGCCATAACACACCGCGTGGATTGGAAGCTGATCTGGGCGCAGCGCGGCTTCCGTTATTTTTTCGTGGCGATGTTCGTGTCGCTCTTCGGCAGCGGCATGAACTTCGTCGGCGTGAGCTGGTACATCATGGCCGCCACGCATTCCACCGTCAAAGTCAGCTTGCAAGTTATCGTCGTCACGCTGCCCGGCCTGTTCATTCCATTTCTTGGTGGCGTGCTCATCGACCGGTTCGACCGGCGCTATCTCGGCGTTTCCCTGGACCTGATTCGCGGCCTCTTCGTGCTACTTACTTCCTACATCGCCTGGAGCGGCCATCTCGAACTTTGGCATTTGTATGCCATGACGCTCATCACCGGGACCGGCTCGGCGATGTATTGGGCTACCGTAAACGCGCTGGTGCAGGAAGTAATCCCCGAGAGCCAGTTCACCGGCGCGAATGCCGCCGTGCTCATCGGCGTCCAGAGCGGCATGTTGCTCGCTGGCGCTTTCGTCGGCTTCATCTACGATGGCGCCGGCATCGCCGGCATTCTCTGCATCGACGGACTCACCTATTTCGTCTCCGCATTTTGTCTTTACAGCATCCGCAAGGGCTATGTTTCGCCACGCGACCACCTGAAATATCCTCGCGAATATTCCGAAGCTACCGAAGCCACCGCCGAAGCCCTTGAGACGGGCGAAAATCCAGAAATCGCTGAAGCTGGTCTCTCGCTTGCGGTCTACTCGGATCTCAAGGAAGGTTTTGCCTACCTCAAGAAGCAGCCGCTCGTCCGCTCTCTCGGAGTCACGCATTCGATCATGATGGCCGGCGTCGTCAGCGCCAACGTCGTTCTCGTGGCTCTCGTAAACGATATCCTCCACGCTGGCGCGCGCGGTCTTGGCTTCCTGGAGGCCGGCTGGGCTATTGGCGCCATCACCGGTGGCCTCGTCGCCAGCCAGCTCAGGAGTTCGCTGCGCATGCCCTTCTATGTTGCGGCCTGCGCCATCCTCGCTGTAGGCCACATGGCCACGCCATTCGTCGCGTTTCTCACCGGCGCCGTCACTTTGCAGATTTTGTTCGGACTTTGCCGTGCCATTGGGGGAGTCACAGCGCAATCCGGACTGATGTCCATCGTCCCGCGCCACTTCATGGGCCGCACGCAATCCGCCATGGCCATCTTTACAACGTGTGTTCAGCTCGCGATGAGCTTTTCGCTCGGCCTCGTCGCGGAAGGCGCGGGCCTCGTCGCAGGTTATGCCATGCTTGCACTCCTCTACGCGGGCGCGACACTTTCCGCTTCCCGAGCTCGCCAGCTCATGCGTTAAGCCACACTAGGAGTTGGCTTGGCGGGATTGTCTTGGCCCAGCAGATCCACTGCCGCCTGGTTCAGCTTTGCCCGCAGTTGGTAGCGATCGTTGGCCCGCGTAATATAACGCACCGCGATTTCTACCCCGCCAACGACTGGCTTCACATTGATGGCAGGCGCGGCGGTGAGTGTGCGCGCCGAGTCCTTCGAGCGCGCCACGCTCTGCCATTCCTTCTCCGCCTGTTTGGAGCTCTCTGCCGTGGCTTCGAGAACTTTCTTATGGAAGGCATCGACAATCGGATATGGATCTTTACCCAAAGGCAGCACAAGCTGCAGTTCATCCCAGAGCCATTGCCCCGAAGTCGAAAAATTAAAGTAGTGCCCCTCAATCGCAAAACTGTTGGTGAAGGTTACGCGCCGGCCTGTGGGATGTCCTGAATCCGTCCAATTGCCGGTCTCCAAGAGCACGGTATGGAACATTCCCAGCTCGACGACTTCGCCCGTCACACCGTTTATTTCCACCCAGTCTCCCAGCCGGATACCATTCTTTCCCATCAACACGAGCCATCCAATGAAGCCAACAATGAAATCCTTCAACGCGACGGTAAGCCCCGCGCCCGCCAGTCCCAAAAACGTCCCGAGCTGGCTGGGCAGTCCGAAAATCACCAGCAAAATAAGGACAACCGCGAGCACTTGCAGCGTTACTCGCGTTACCGTCCGCAGAGTTTCTATCTGCCTCCGGTCAAGCGCAGTTTTTCCAAGCAGCTTCTCGAACCAATCGTCGAAAAAGAGCGCGACAAGCAGGATCCCCAGAATCACGGTCAGGCTGATCAGCGCTTTGTGTATTGCGCTGCGCTCCTTCGCGCCATCGAGCACGAGCCAGTTGTCATACGTTTCCGCAAGCTGCCTTTCATCATCGATTCGTTTATCCAGCTCGCCCAGAGCCTTCCTAGCGCTGGCGCGGCGTTTGGTCTTATCAAGAAGCGCCGAGGCGTCATCGGCGCTCAGATTAGCGTAGTCCGGGACGGTTACGGTCAACGACGCCGTGGCTGCTTGTTTTTCTGGCGCGGTGGGCTGTACTGAGGCACTTGCCTGTAGCGCGTCCGCACGACCCGCGCTCGTCGCATCGAGCTGTGCTTCCAGCGCATTATGCTTCGCCGTGATTGTGGCCGCAGCTGACTCCGCAGCCTTCTCCGCCGCCTCTAATTGCGCTTCTTTCTGATGCAGCTCCGACCACTGCCGGTAGAGGACGATCAGCGCGCGGCCTTGCGCGGGAGCCGTCGCGGCCGCTACCGTAGTTGCGGCGTTGTGCGTCGCCGCTTCATGCTCTTGCACCATTTGCTGGATGACAGCGCGGGGGTCGCCCCCGGCACGCATCAAGTCTTCCTTCGCGTCCTCGACATTGTCCTGATCCAGGTCCAATTGGGCTTTGACCAGATTTAAATCGTCGTCCAGCTTCTCTTTCCGGCTTCCACTGGCCTTCGCCTCCGCAGCCGTGAACTTGGACACTTGCTCGGTGTCGGCATCGAGGGCATTTTGCGCCCTCGTCAGCCGCGCCTGGATCTTCTTCGCCTCGGCGCTCAATGGCGGCGGGTTCTCGGAAGCGTCCCGCAACGCTGCCGCAAACGCAAGGTCCACTTCATGATCTGCGAGCCGCAGGGCCTCTTCCGCGAATCGCTGTTCCCCGGAGCTGTTCGATAATTGCGCCAGATTTTGCGCAGTTGTAAGCGGCGTCTGATCCACCAAGGCTTCTGGCCGCACCCAGCCCGGAGGCATTTTCCGCGACCGGAATGCCGCAAACGGCTGCGCCGTGCGATACAAGCCATAAGCCGCGCCAGCCAGGAGAACAATCAGCAGAATGGCGGCAATTTTTTGTCGAGTCTTCATGAGTTCGTTGCCGTCTGTCCTTTCAATGTCCGCACTTACTCCATGAAACGCGCGCCACCACGATAACTCATTCGAAATTTCTCCACGCGCTTTCTTAGCTGGGCCGCCATTCTTCGGTTAGGCTGGATGTAAGAGGATACCGTGGATTCCCGCCTGCCAAAATCATTGTTTGTTCTGCTCGCAGTTTCTGCGTCGGTCTACTTTTGGACGAACTATGCCCAATTGCCCGATGTGGTGGCTTCTCACTTCAACGGGCGCGGTGTTCCTAACGGTTGGCAATCGAAACAGATGTTTTTTGCATTTTTCGCAGGCGCCGTCGCCCTGGCTTCCTTCGTGGCGTTTGGAATTCCCCGCATCATCTCCAAAGTGCCCATCGAACTGATCAATCTCCCCAACAAACAATACTGGCTCGCCCCAGCGCGCCGGACGGAAACACGGGCTTTCTTTGAACGCTCCTTCGCTTGGTTCGGCTGCGCCGTCCTCGTGGTAATCACAACCGCCATCAACTACGCCATCGGGCGAAACCTGCAACCGCAGCCGCAACTGGATCCCCCTGTACTTATCTATGTGCTCGCAGGATTCTTTATCTTCACGATTCTGTGGTCGATCCGTTTATTCGCGCACTTTGGCACCATCCCGCACGATGGCTTCTCTCCAAATTAAAACGCCCCCGGCGAAGCCGAGGGCGCAGGTGTAAACTGGTTGTCTCGTTCCTTCTATAAATAATCTCTCGACGGTCCTTCCAAAAACGCCCGCAATTTCCGCGAACGCGAAGGATGCCTCAGCTTGCGCAGCGCTTTCGCTTCAATCTGCCGGATGCGCTCCCGCGTCACCGCGAACGATTGTCCGACTTCCTCAAGCGTATGTTCGCTCCCGTCGTCCAGTCCAAACCGCATCTTGATGACTTTTTCCTCGCGCGGCGTCAGCGTCTTCAGCACCGAAGACGTCTGCTCTTTCAAGTTCAAATTGATGACCGCATCCGACGGCGAAACTACGGCCTTGTCTTCGATGAAATCCCCGAGATGCGAATCTTCTTCTTCCCCGATCGGCGTCTCGAGAGAAATAGGCTCCTGCGCAATCTTCAAAATCTTGCGCACTTTGGACACAGGAATGTCCATGCGCTTGGCGATCTCTTCCGAAGTCGGTTCGCGCCCCAGTTCCTGCACAAGCTGCCTGCTTGTCCGCACCAGCTTGTTGATCGTCTCGATCATGTGCACCGGAATACGAATCGTGCGCGCCTGGTCTGCAATCGCACGCGTAATCGCCTGCCGGATCCACCACGTTGCATACGTCGAAAACTTATACCCGCGCCGCCATTCGAACTTGTCCACGGCCTTCATCAAGCCGATGTTGCCTTCCTGAATCAAATCCAGGAACTGCAGTCCGCGGTTCGTGTATTTTTTCGCAATCGAAACCACCAACCGAAGGTTGGCTTCGATCAATTCCTTCTTCGCCTGCTCGGCCTCTGCTTCGCCGCGATGTATGAAAGTGAGCGTGCGCTTCAGCTCGGTCAGCCCGACCTCACTCGCTTCTTCAATATCCTTCAGCTCGGTCCGGCGCGTGCGCAATTCCTTGCGCGCTTCCGCCGCCACGTCGCCTTTCGCGGCGTCCACACGCCGCTCCAGTCGCCCCGCTTCGCGTTCGAGCGACTGCAGCCGCTCGACCGTCCCGCGCATCTTGTCAATCAGCCGCTTCTTCTCGAATGGGTTGAAATCGATTCCCCGAATCTCCAGCGAAATCTCCACGCGCGTCCGCGCCACTGCCCATTTCGCTTTGATGTACGGCCTTTTCTTCGACTTCGCGGTGTTCTCCAGCTTTTCCGCCTGCTTCAACGCCAGTTCGTACAGCTTCGCAATCTTGTCGATGTACTTCAGCGTCTGCTTCGTTTTGTTTGCAATTTTCTCTTCGGTCAGCTCTTCGTCGTCAAACTGAACAATCTCCTTAATGGACCGCGCGCCCTTGCGCAGATCATCGCCCACCGCAATCAATTCTTTGATCACGATTGGCGACCGAGTGATTGACTTCATCACCACCAGTTGCCCGCGCTCGATGCGCTTCGCGATGGTCACTTCGCCTTCGCGCGTCAGCAAAGGCACCGTGCCCATTTCGCGCAAGTACATCCGCACCGGATCGTTCGTTTTTTCCAGAGACCCCGGCGTCAGGTCCAGGTCGCTGCCGCCCTCATCGGAGTGCGCCTCATCTTTGACCACAGCATCGCGGTCGCCCGATTCCGCCGACACTTCCACCGCGCGCGCCGCTTTCGCCGACGCCTGGTCCTCGTAAATCTCGATTCCATTTCGTTCGAATGTAGTAAGAAGGTCGTCGATCTCTTCCGAAGAGTGCACCTCCGCCGGAAGCGAATCGTTCACTTCGTCGTAAAGCAAGTAGCCGCGCTCTTTGCCGATGGCAATGAGCTGCTTTACCGCATCATATTTTTCTTCAAGACCCACTGCTGCCACGAATTCCTCCAAACTCTTCCGCCCAATCCAAAGTGCCGCCGCTCAAGTCGAGCAAATGCTTTCTGCGATGGCCGTGCGAGTTCTTTCAGCCAGGCCGCGCTGAAAACCTGTCGCAAAGGCGCAGGCAGTAAGCCACGCTTGCGCAGCAGACTCCTCTGCGGTCACCCAAAAAACCATGGGGATATCTCCCCACCGGATCGCCAGTCTTTTTGTGAAATCCTCTGCGCCGTGCCGCGTCGCCCGCTCGCCGCCTGCAGCGTACTTCGCCCGTTGCCCTGCTCTCAGAGTACGGTCCCCCGCCTCTAAGTACATCTATATAGATGCGCTTAGCTGCCAAACCGTTACTCGCGAAACCCTATTACGCTACACGCTTAACTCTATCCCCGTCAACAATTTAATCAGTGGAAATCTGTGGAATACGTACGCCTTGGCTGCGCCAACTCTGCTCGCGCCGCATGTATGATGTACACAGAAATATAAAAGGCTCTACTTTTCTCATGGCCTCAGTCTTTTCCCATGCGGTCGCAGCCGTTGGCATCAGCGCCTTTTTCCACAGAGCAGACACTCCCAAACGTGTCTG
>Ga0335083_10000305_pt1 | contig 78399 bp, 78 predicted proteins | sample Lox_Sample_42_FD_206716 | JGI IMG/M metagenome (GOLD analysis project Ga0335083, IMG submission 206716) | Soil microbial communities from Loxahatchee National Wildlife Refuge, Florida, United States - Lox_Sample_4.2 | ecosystem: Environmental > Terrestrial > Soil > Wetlands | place: USA...
CCCGAGTGCGGGTTGCGCGGCTGGCCATTGAACACGCGCCGCGAGCCGAAGGAGTCGCTGCGCTCGCCGGGCACCGGCGGCCGCAGCAGGAAGGTGGCCGGCATGGGCGCGCTGAAGCTGTCCAGCGACTCGCGCTGGCGTTTTTGTTCGGCCTCGACGCGGGCAGCGTCCTCGGCGGAAAGATCCACCTGCCCCGGCGCCACGGTCAGGCGCTGTTCGCGGTATTTCTTCGGCGCGATCTTCACCGGCAGTGCGCGCTTCACGCCGTCGGCCCCGGTGAGTTCCAGCTGGTAGTCGCCCGGTTGCACCGCCAGCGCGATGCCCACCACGGCCTTGTAGTGGCCGGCCTCGGTGGTCACCAGCACGGGATGCTCCTGCCAGCGCACCGCGGGCGCCGGACCCGAGGCCGCGCCGAGATCGACCACCAGCACCCCGCCGGGCACGTTGCTGGCCCGGGGCAATGCGGCCAGCGCGGCGGTGGCACAGCTCGTCAGCACCACAGCCATCGCAAGGCGAAATCCGGTGGTCATGCGGCCATCTTACCGCGCGGCGCCGCTGCCGCGGCCGTCAACGCCCCGCGGCGGGAATCTGCGATACTGGCGCCCGGTCAAATTCCGGGGATCCTGCCATGAAAGCCGCTCCATTCCTGCTCAGCCTGGGTGTCGTCGCGGTGCTGCTCGCCAGCGCGCCCTCCGTCGTGCCGGTGGCCGCCGCCGTCGAGAAGCCGGCGCAGTCCTGCCCGGCGTACCTGGACCACGATTTCCGCAAACTGCATTCCGCCGAGACGGTGAATATCTGCAAGGCCTTCGCGGGCAAGCCGCTGCTGATCGTGAATACCGCCAGCCACTGCGGCTTCACGCCGCAGTTCAAGGGCCTGGAGAGCGTGTACGAGAAGTACAAGGACCGCGGCCTGGTGATGATCGGTTTCGCCTCCGATGACTTCAACCAGGAGGCCAAGGATGAAGCCGAGGCCTCCGATATCTGCTACATCAATTACGGCGTGAAGTTCACCATGCTGTCGCCGACGCATGTGAAGGGGCCGGAGGCGAACCCGGTGTTCGCCGAGCTGATCAAGCAGAAGCAGGCGCCCGCGTGGAACTTCAACAAGTACTTCGTGAAGCCCGACGGCACGGTCGAGACCTACTTCGCGCAGACGGTGACGCCGGAGTCACCGCAGTTCACCGACGCGGTCGAGAGCCTGCTGAAATAAGCAGCGGCCGGCGGCCACCCGCCGGCGGTCACGCGCAGCGCGCGCGACCCGTCAGCGCACGCGCGCCCTGATGCTGCCCCGCTTCAGGCGCGCCTCGATCTCCTCGCCCGCGCGCACGTCGGCCGCATCCTGCAGCACCGCGCCATCGGCGCGCGTGACGATGGCATAGCCGCGGTCCAGCGTTGCCAGCGGGCTGATGGCATCGAGGCTGCGCTGCGCCAGCTGCAGGCGCTGGCCGGCGCGCACCAGGCGCTGCTCCCAGGCGCGGCGCAGCCGCAAATCCAGCTCGTCCAGGCGCTGCGTCTGCTGCAGCAGGCGGTTGCCCGGATGCGCGCGGAACAGCCGCTGCATCGTGCCCTCGAAGCGCTCGGTGGCGCGGGCCAGCCACTGGGCGGCAAGCTGGCGCAGGCGGCGGTCCACGCCGGCGAGCTGGCCGAGCAGGGTGCGGCGGTCCGGCACCACCAGTTCGGCGGCGCCCGAAGGCGTGGGCGCGCGCAGGTCCGCGGCGAAATCCGCGATGGTGAAGTCGATCTCGTGGCCGATGCCGCTGACCACCGGCACGGCCGCGCGGCGGATCGCCCGTGCCACGCGCTCGTCGTTGAAGCACCACAGGTCCTCGATCGAGCCGCCGCCGCGCGCCAGGATGATCACCTCGCAATCCCCGCGTCGGGAGGCCGTGTCCAGCGCCTGCACGATGGATTCGGTGGCCGCCGCGCCCTGCACCGGCGTCGGGATCACCAGCACCGCCGCCGGCGGAAAGCGCCGCGCCAGGATGTGCAGCACGTCGCGCACCGCCGCGCCGGTGGGCGAGGTGACCACCGCGATGCGCGCGGGCATCAGCGGCAGCGGCCGTTTCAGCGCCGCGTCGAACAGTCCCTCGGCCGCGAGCCTCGCCTTCAGCCGCTCGAACTCGCGCCGCAGCGCGCCTTCGCCGGCATCCTCCATCAGCTCGGCGATGAGCTGGTAGTCGCCGCGCGGCTCGTACAGGCTCACGCGCCCGCGCAGCAGCAGCTGCTGTCCGTCCCTGGGCCGGAAACCCACCCGTGAATTGGCCGCGCGGAACATCGCGCAGCGCACCTGCGCCTCGCGATCCTTCAGCGTGAAGTACCAGTGCCCGGAGGAGGGCGAGGAGAAGTTGGAGATCTCCCCCTCCACCCACAGCGCCGGCAGCCCGCATTCCAGCAGCTGCCGCGCCTCGGCATTGAGGCGGCCCACCGTGTAGATGTCGCGCACGGCTTTCTGGTTCATGCGGCGATGGTATTACAGCGGCGGGAGCTCATTCGCGCGGCCGCAGCGTCACCGACTCGGTGGCCGGGTCGAACAGGATGCGGGCCTCGCCGCGTTCCAGCGCCGCCAGCAGCTGCGCCACCTTCTCCTCGTGGCTGAACTCCCGCGCGCCGTAGTCGGTGCCCTCGCGCAGCACGAAGGCCTCCACCACGCCGCGCAGCGCCTCTGGCGACAGCGCGGCGGGCGGTATTTCCACGGGCTCGGCCGGCTGCTCCGGCTCGGGCGGTTCAAGCGTCGGTTCCATGCCCGCAGTGTGGGGCATCGCGGCCGGTGGCGAGGGGTTTACCACCCCCGGACCCCAGCGTAGAATTGGCCATGGAAATCCTCGAAGAAGCGCTGACATTCGACGACGTCCTGCTGGTTCCCGCAGCCTCCGACGTCCTCCCCCGCGAAATCGATCTCGGCACGCAGCTCACGAAGAGCGTGCGGCTGGGCCTGCCCATCCTCTCGGCCGCCATGGATACCGTCACCGAGGCGCGCCTGGCCATCACCATGGCGCAGGAAGGCGGCATGGGCATCGTGCACAAGAACATGACCATCGAGGCGCAGGCCGCCGAGGTGGCCAAGGTGAAGAAGCACGAGGCCGGCGTCATCCGCGACCCGATCTCGGTGTCGCCGGAGATGACCATCCGCCAGGTGCTGGAGCTCACCCGCGCGCACGGCATCTCCGGCGTGCCCGTGGTGCAGGGCCGGCAGCCGGTGGGCATCGTCACGCACCGCGACCTGCGCTTCGAGACGCAATTCGATGCGCCGGTCTCCACCGTGATGACGCCGCAGGACCAGCTGGTCACCGTGAAGGAAGGCGCCTCCAAGGATGAGGTGCAGGCGCTGCTGCACAAGCACCGCATCGAGAAGGTGCTGGTGGTGAACGCCAACTCCGAGCTCACCGGCCTCATCACCGTGAAGGACATCCAGAAAGCCAAGGATTTCCCGCGCGCCAGCAAGGACGAGAGCGGCCGGCTGCGCGTGGGCGCGGCCGTGGGCACCACGCACGACACCCTGGAGCGCGTCGCCGCGCTGGCCGAGGCGCATGTGGACGTGATCGTGGTCGACACCGCCCATGGCCACACCAGCTGGGTGCTCGACACCGTGCGCGCCGTCAAGAAGAAGTGGCCCGAGCTGCAGGTCGTCGCCGGCAACATCGTCACCGCCGAGGCGGCGCGCGACCTGGTGAAGGCCGGCGTGGACGCCGTCAAGGTGGGCATCGGTCCCGGCTCCATCTGCACCACCCGCATCGTCGCTGGCGTCGGCGTGCCGCAGATCAGCGCCGTGGCCACCGTGGCCAGGGCGCTGGAAGGCACGCCGGTCTCGCTGATCGCCGACGGCGGCATCCGCTATTCCGGCGACATCGCCAAGGCGCTTGCCGCCGGCGCGCACTGCGTGATGATCGGCGGGCTGTTCGCCGGCACCGAGGAATCCCCCGGCGAGGTGGAGCTCTACCAGGGCGCCAGCTACAAGCAGTACCGCGGCATGGGCTCACTGGGCGCCATGGCCGCCAAGCACGGCAGCGCCGACCGCTACTTCCAGGATGGCAGCAGCGAGCTGGAGAAGCTGGTGCCCGAGGGCATCGAGGGCCGCGTGCTGTACAAGGGAAGCCTGGTCTCCATCCTGTACCAGCTCTCCGGCGGCCTGCGCGCCGCCATGGTCTACACCGGCACGCGCTCGGTGCAGGAGATGCGCGTGAAGACGAAATTCGTGCGCATCACCGGCGCCGGCATGCGCGAGAGCCACGTGCACGACGTGCAGATCACCAAGGAAGCGCCGAACTACCGGATTTCGTGACTGGCGACCGGTCAGGCCGTGAGCTTCAGCAATGCGAAGAGGATGCCCGCCCAGACGCCGGAGAGGGTCCCCAGCCTGATAGTCATGTCGCGCGTGGCGGCCTGGAGGTCGCGGGAAACCAGTTCCCGCAGGTGCTGAAGGTCGCGGTTGGTGGCACGGATATCCCCCGAGAGCACATCGCGGAAGTGCTCCAGGTCGGCCTTGGTGGCAACCCTTTCCATCATCTCTCGCTCCAGCGCGTCGATGACGGCCTTGGCCTTTTCGCTCGGGACATTGATGCTCACCAAGGCATCATACATCGAGTAAACGACACCCAAGGCGGCGAACCTCTGCTTAGTGTGGTGCCACAAGCGGCGCAGTCCTACGCCAGATCCTGAGACGGACCGACTATGTCCGCGGCCCGCGTGCGGCACGCTTGCGCCATCCGGCCCGCGGGCCGCAATGATCAGGAGCATCGCCATGGAAAGTGTGGAAAAAACCGTGGACGTGGACGCGCCACTGAGCGTGGTCTACAACCAGTGGACCCAGTTCGAGGAGTTCCCGCGCTTCATGCCCGGCGTGAAGGCCGTGCGCCAGCTCGACGACACGCACCTGCACTGGAGCGCCGAGGTATGGGGCCGCGATGAGGAGTGGGACGCCGAGATCACCGAGCAGGAGCCCGACACCCGCATCTCCTGGAAGAGCACCTCCGGCAAGGGCAATGCCGGCACCGTGCGCTTCGAGCCCATCGACGGTGCGCGCACCCGCGTGCGGCTCACCATGGCCTACCAGCCCGAGGGCGCGCTCGAAGCCATGGGCGATACGCTGGGTGCGCTCAACAACCAGGTGAGCCGCGCGGTGAAGGGCTTCAAGGAGTTCATCGAGTCGCGCGGCCAGGAGACCGGCGCCTGGCGCGGCGAGGTGCATGGCAGCACCGCCCAGCCGGGCTCGCCGCGGCAGCACTGAGGCAAAAGTTCGACCCCCAGAAAGGCAGACGCCCCGGTCAGGCCGGGGCGTCGCCGTTTACGCGTTTTGGGAAGCTGCGTAAAATGGGATATGCAGCCGGACCCCGCGCTATCCCAGCCTCGTCAGGATCACGAAGAACAGCGCCAGCGCGGCCATGCCGCCGATCACCGTCGGTCGAAGCCAGTCCCGCGTACGGGACCCGACAAGATTCGCCAATGAGCGACAGCCACATTCACGGGAGGTTGTCGGCGGAAGTGTCAGTGCAGGAACACCAGCAGCGAGCCGAGGATGGAGCAGGTCAGGGCGGCAGCGCCGCCGATGGCGAGGTAAAGCTGCGTCGTCAACTTGCGGCCGAACTCAGCCAGCTCGATTTTCGTAGCGCATCCTCTGACATGCGCGGAGAGTTCGGCGAGCTGAGCCTTAGTCGCGCAAGCGTCGAGGCGCTTGTCCAGCTCGGTGAGCTGGGCCCTGGTGGCACAAGCGTCGACACGTTTGTCCAGCCCCTCAAGTTGCGCATGGATCCTGTCGATCTCACGCGCGAAGGTCTCGCGCCAATGCGCCAGGCTCAGCTCCACGCCCTTGATATCCCGGGACACCAGCTCCTGTACATGGGACAGATCGGCCTTGGTGGCGATCCGGTCCATCATCTCGCGCTCCAGCGCGTCGATGACCGCCTTGGCCTTGGCATCGGGGACGTTGATGCTCACGAGGGCATCATACAGCGAATACACCACGCTCATGCCCACCATGCTGCGGCCCTCGATACCTGCTTGCAAACCCCATAAATGTCGACATCGAGCCATAAGTCCGTGCCCGCACCGCATCAAGACATCCACGCCCACCGCATCCTCATCCTCGATTTCGGCTCGCAGTACACGCAGCTCATCGCGCGGCGGGTGCGGGAGCTGGGCGTGTACTGCGAGATCCATCCCTGGGATGCCGGCGACGCCGAGGTCCGCGCTTTCAAGCCGAAGGGCATCATCCTTTCCGGCGGCCCGGAGTCGGTCACCGCAGCCAACTCCCCCCGCGCCCCGCAGGCGGTGTGGGAGCTGCACGTCCCCGTGCTCGGCATCTGCTACGGCATGCAGACCATGGCCGCGCAGCTCGGCGGCAAGGTGGAGCCCGGCGCCGTGCACGAATTCGGCTACGCCGAGATCCGCGCGCGCGGCCATTCCACGCTGCTGAAGGACATCGAGGACCGCGTCAACACCGAAGGCCACGGCCTGCTCGACGTGTGGATGAGCCACGGCGACCGCGTCACCCAGCTTCCGCCCGGTTTCAAGGCCATCGCCGCAACGCCCGACCTGCCCATCGGCGGCATGGCCGACGAGGCGCGCCACTACTACGCGCTGCAGTTCCACCCCGAGGTCACGCACACGAAGCAGGGCGCGCGCATCTACAGCCGCTTCGTGCACGAGATCTGCGGCTGCGGCGAGAGCTGGAACCCGGGCAACATCATCCAGGACGCCATCGCGCGCGTGCGCGCGCAGGTGGGCAAGGGCAAGGTGCTGCTGGGGCTTTCCGGCGGCGTGGATTCCTCGGTGGTCGCGGCGCTGCTGCACAAGGCCATCGGCGAGCAGCTCACCTGCGTGTTCGTCGACCACGGGCTGCTGCGGCAGAACGAGGGCGACGAGGTGATGCGGGTGTTCGCGAAGAACCTCGGCGTGCGCGTGATCCGCGTGAATGCCGCCGATCGGTATTTCGCCGCGTTAAAGGGTGTGAGCGATCCCGAGGCCAAGCGCAAGATCATCGGCAAGCTGTTCATCGACGTGTTCGATGAAGAGGCGGCAAAGCTCCAGGACGTGGAGTTCCTCGCGCAGGGGACCATCTACCCCGACGTGATCGAATCCGCCGGCGGCAAGACCGGCAAGGCGCATGTGATCAAGAGCCACCACAATGTGGGCGGGCTGCCGGCGCACATGAAGATGAAGCTGGTGGAGCCGCTGCGGGAGTTGTTCAAGGATGAGGTGCGGCGGATCGGGGTGGAGCTGGGGTTGCCGGCGGAGATGGTGTATCGGCATCCGTTTCCGGGGCCGGGGCTGGGGGTGCGGATTCTTGGGGAGGTGACGCCTGCGGCTGCGGAGACGTTGCGGCAGGCGGATGCCATCTTCATCGAGGAGCTGCGCAAGGCGGGGTGGTATGAGAAGACCAGTCAGGCGTTTGCGGTGTTTTTGCCGGTGAAGAGTGTGGGGGTTACCGGGGATGGAAGGCGGCATGATCCGGTGATTGCGCTCAGGGCGGTGGAGACGGTGGACTTCATGACGGCGCATTGGGCGCATTTGCCGTATGAGTTGTTGGGGGAGTGTTCGCGGCGGATCGTCAACGAAGTGAAGGGCGTATCGCGGGTGGTCTATGACATCAGCGGGAAACCGCCGGCGACGATTGAGTGGGAGTAGGGCGCCGGCTTGGCAAGGGCGACAGCACCGTGGGCGCGCTGCCGCGCCCACGACAATGCCCGCTCAGAGCTTCGAACCGCCATCCACGTGCAGTGAATCCCCGGTGACCCAGCGCGCCGCATCCGAGGCGAGGAACGCGACGGCGCTGGCGATGTCCGCCGGCTCGGCCACGCGCTGCAGCGCCTGTATGCCGAGCGTGAAGTCGCGTCCCTGGTCGGTGCGCGTGAAGCTGGACATGTCGGTGTTGACCACGCCCGGCGCCACGGCGTTGACGCGGATGCCGCGCTTGCCCAGCGCCGCGGCGAAGAAGCGCACCAGCGTCTCGACCGCGCCCTTCGTGGCGGCGTAGGCGGCGAGGTCACCGACCACGGTGCGCGCGGCCAGCGAGGACACCATCACCACGCTGCTGCCCTGGCCCAGGATCGGCAGCAGCTGCTGCACCAGGAAGAACGGCGCGCGCACGTTCACCGCGAACAGCCGGTCAAAGTCGGCGAGCGTCGTGTCCTCGATGGTGGCGCTCCTGCCGACGCCGGCATTGGCCACCAGGATGTCCAGTCGCTCGCCCACGATGGCACGCGTCTGGCGTGCGAGATCGTGTGCGCCATCCGGCGTGACGAGGTCCGCCTGCAGTGCCTGGGCCCGGCCGCCGGCCTGGGTGATCTCCGCCACCACGGCTTCAGCCTCGCGCGGGCTTGCGCTGTAGTGGACCAGCACCTGTGCGCCGGCCTTGGCCAGTTCCAGCGCAGTGGCGCGGCCAATGCCGCGGCTGGCGCCCGTGACGAGTGCGGTCTTTCCGGAAAGTGTGTTCATGGAGTTGCTCCGTTGGGGGTGTGGCCATCAATGTAAAGACGGCTCGCCCGCCTGAAAAAGACTTTGTAGAGTGGGGGGCATGCCCGGCAGGTATGGATAGCGAGCCATGGAGCTGCGCCATTTGAGGTTTTTCGTGGCGGTGGCGGAGGAAGGCAGCCTGACCACCGCGGCCGAAAAGCGCCTGTATACCGCGCAGCCTTCTCTCAGCCGCCAGATCCGTGACCTCGAGACCGAGGTGGGCGCGCAGCTGCTCACCCGCAATGCCAGGGGCGTCGAACTCACGCCAGCCGGACGCGCGTTCCTCGAGCATGCGCGCCTGGCGCTCGCCCAGGTGGAAGCCGCGGCCGTGGCCGCGCGGCGCGCATCGCTGCCGGTCAGGGCATCGTTCGCGCTGGGGTTTCTCACCGGCCAGGAAATGGACTGGCTGCCCGGCGCCATGCGCATCCTGCGCGACGAGCTGCCCACCGTCGACGTCACGGTATCGAGCCAGTATTCGCCCGACCTCGCCGAGGCGCTCGTGCGCGGCCGGCTCGACCTCGCCTTCATGCGGCGCGAGGCCGACCGGCCCGATCTCGAATATCGCACGGTGGCGGAGGAGGCCGTGGTGGCCGTCATGCCCAGCGATCATCCGCTCGCCCGCAAGGCAGAGGTGACCGCCGAGGAGATCGCGCGCGGGCCCTTCATGCACATGTCGGGCACCGCGCCAGTGCTCCGGCGGGCGATCGATGACTACTTCCGCGCCCGGGGATTGAGTGTGGAAGGCGAACAGCGCATCGACAACCTCGGCATGGCCATGTCGCTGGTGGCCTCGACCCGCGCGGTGACGTTGCTGCCTGTGTACGCGAAGAACTTCCTCACCTGGTCCGTGACGAGTCGGCCTCTGGTCGACGGCGGTCCCACCATCGACCTCATGGTGGGGTATCACCGCGCCAACACTTCGCCGGTGCTGAAGCTGTTTCTCTCGCGGGTGGACGCGCTGATTGCGGAGGTGGCAAGCGCACCGCGTAGGTGAGCTGCCGGCGCATATGAAGGGGGAGTGCTCGCGGCGGATCGTGAATGAGGTGAAGGGGGTTTCCCGGGTCGTTTATGACATCAGTGGAAAACCACCGGCGACGATTGAGTGGGAGTAGATTCCATTGTATCAGCCTGCCTTATAGCGACGGGCAGGCATCGAGTAGCCGATCGGACATGGCTTAAATTTTGACGTGGATTTAGGCGACTTGGTTCGTTGATGCGAGCGCAGTGCACCCACGTCAATTAGCGCGGTCACAAAGTAGTCGGTGGTTCCGCCCTTGACTCGAACGACATCTCGCTCGTATTCGAGCTTAGTTGGCGCTCGAATGCGACTGTCTCCGTATTGGCGATAGTGACTGCGCTGACGAGCGGTCGCCTGTTTGATCGGTTCGCCAGTACCGTGCGCGGTGCCGTACGGGCGGTCCGATACGCAAAGGGCCCGATCCGGAAAGCGGACCACACAGGCGCCGATCCACTATTCCTTGGCTGCCTCACCGAATCGGATTTGCTGCTCCAGCCACCAGGCCTCGCAGGTCGGGAGCTACTTGCCTTGAGTATGGGAGAAAGACATGACAGACTGTCCGCAATTCTTCCCCATCCAAGGCCGCCATGCAAGACGCAGTCGAACTCCTCAATACCTTGCGCGGGCGCTACAACCAGCGGGAGCTGGCCGAGGCCTTGGGGGTCGCGACTCGCACGCTTCGCCGTTGGGAGATCGGTGAAACAGAGCCGCCGCCGTATCTCGCGGACGCAATCCGGCAGCGCCTGCTACCACTCACCGGGCAGCCTGAAGACAGGGATTCAGCCTTTCGCTTCATCGATCTGTTCGCGGGCATCGGAGGTATTCGTATGGCCTTCGAGACGCATGGTGGTCGCTGCGTGTTCACCAGCGAGTGGAACTCGTGGGCGCAGAAGACTTACTTGGCCAACTTCCCCGGGTCCGCGCACGCGCTTGCCGGTGACATTACCAAGGTGGATGAGCGTGATATCCCGGATCATGATGTGTTGCTTGCGGGCTTTCCGTGTCAACCATTCAGTATCGCCGGCGTATCGAAGAAGAACGCCTTGGGCCGCGCCCACGGCTTTGCCGACGAGACGCAAGGGACTCTGTTCTTCGACGTCTCGCGCATCATTGCGTCGAAGCGTCCGGCGGCCTTCCTGCTGGAGAATGTGAAGAATCTGGTCGGCCACGACAAGGGCAATACCTTCCGTGTCATCAAGAAGGTTCTGGAGAAGGATCTTGGCTACCACATTCATTACAAGGTCATCGACGGGGCACACTTCGTGCCGCAGCACCGCGAACGCATTCTGATCGTTGGTTTTCGCGAGCAGACGGACTTTGACTGGAAGGACATCGTTTTTCCGGAGCAAAGGCTGACGCTGTCCAGCATCCTTCATCCCGAGGATGGCAGCGAACAACCCGAAGGTCACTACACAGTGGGACCAGACGCGAGCGTCGATGACCGTTATACGCTTACGCCAAAGTTGTGGGCCTATCTGAAGGCGTACGCCGCGAAGCACCGCGCAGCCGGAAATGGTTTCGGGTACGGGTTGGTGAACGGCGACAAGGTGGCCCGTACACTGTCGGCTCGCTATTACAAGGATGGCTCCGAAATCCTCATTTCTCGCGGCGCTCGCAAGCGGCCGCGCCGGCTCACGCCCCGCGAGTGCGCCAGGTTAATGGGGTTCCCCGACAGTTTCGTCATCCCGGTAAGCGATACTCAGGCGTACAAACAGTTCGGTAACAGCGTGGTAATGCCGGTGATACGGGAAGTGGCTCGAGTCATGAAACCAAGAGTCCTCAATCTCATTGACCCGGAGTTGGCCAGACAGAAATCTCTCCTGGCGGCCTGAACAGGGAACGGTCCCTATGTGCGGTTTCAGATCGGGTTGGGGCGCTGCTGTTGATTGACGTCGTTGACCGGTCGACCCGGAGCCGGATGATGTCCGGTATTCGTGGAAAGGACACGAAGCCGGAGAAGATTGTTCGCACCTTTCTGCATCGAGCCGGGCTGCGTTTCCGGTTGCATGCAGAATTGCCAGGCAAGCCAGATCTGGTGTTTCCAAGATACCGGACAGCAGTATTCGTCCACGGATGCTTCTGGCATCGGCACAATGCTTGCCGGTTTGCCACCACTCCTGCGGCCAATGCGGCATTCTGGCAGGAGAAATTTGACTCAAACGTGCGCAGGGATGCATCGGTGAAGAGGAAGCTGCGGGCGCTGGGCTGGAAAGTCAGGGTGATCTGGGCTTGTCAGTTGACCGAAGAACGTCTGCGCAAGCTTGCTGACGATATTGCTTCCGAGAGGGGTGAGGGGTAGCCATGGGATTCCATCCCGCTTGGGGCGAGATCAGGAAATGGATCGATCGAAGCGAATCCATCTTCATCAAGAAGCTGGCTCGCAATGACTGCTCATGGGCAGACGACTCCCGGAAGCATCAAAGCGGTTTCTTCATCCCCGCGAACATCGTCAAGACTGGGTTCTTTCCGCCACTGAAGAATACAAATCCGAAGAAGCCCCACATATTCGATGTCGAATACATGACACTTTGGCCGGCCTCCGGAGAGGTCAAGAAGTCCACCATCAAGCATTACTCGAACAAGGGCAACGAAGTTCACCATACGGGCGTTCCGAAAGACCAATTCAGTGGTTTGACGCCAGCGTCGTTACTGCTCGCGGGCAAGCTGGTGGATCCGGAAGACCATATTTCTCATTGGTTCATGGTGATTGACTCGGGCAGTGACGAGGCGGAGATCATCGAGAATGCTTTCGGCCTGGAAGCAGGCTTCCATTTCAGCGTATTCAGCCCCGATGCGATCACAAACGAACTGTCCGATGCGGAGTCGCTGTTCGAGGAAGTCGCGCAGGCCATCAAGAACGGGACCTTGGACAAGTTCGTCGCAGCACAAGCCCTGCCACCCTCCATCAAGTTGGCGGCCTTGGCTCAGGATGATTGGCTGCGAAAGGAAAGACTGACTGACCTCGATCCATGGCGCATTGCTTCGCCTGGGGATGCTGTCATGCAGATAAGTCGTGACGTCGAGTACACCCTTTACAAGGCTCTGGAGATGCGTTTGCGGGCTGCCCAAGTCGCGCAGATTCTGAGCAAGAAGGGGAGTGACCCGCTCCGCGAGGCAGTGCTGGAGTTTGCCCGACTGGATGCTGTCTTTCTGAGCGCTTCACAGACGAGAAAGAGCCGTGCAGGTTTGTCCTTCGAGCATCACATGGAGCGCCTGTTGCGCGATGGGCGGATTCGACACGAAGCACAGGCGGTTTTGGGTGGGCGTCGTCCTGACTTTGTGCTGCCGAGCGTGGCTGCTCTAAATGCAAAGGGCGATGCCGTTCTCTTGTCACTCAAGACCACTCTGCGCGAACGGTGGAAGCAGTTGGCGCTGGAGAAGCAGCGCGGCGTCATATTCCTCGCAACGGTAGACGACCGCGTATCAGGGGAAGCCATTGGGGAGATGCTGGAGCACGACATCGCCCTGCTTGTGCCAGAGTCTCTCAAGAACGCGAAGGAAACGGAGTACAGCGATTACGCCAATGTCATTACTTTCCGTCACTTCTTTGATCACGAGGTAAGGGGAAAACGTCCGTCGCTGGTTCTTCCTCTGACATGAAGTCGGAGCGGCGTGACGCTGTTCACCGTATTATGGCAGACACCTCTCCAGCCACCGATCAACGCCAGTCGGTTCCATCAGTTCGAACATGACGCCGCCACCCAGCCGATTGACGTTCTTCATGAATGCGCGAAATCCCTCCTCGTTGGGGGCGACGCTGGGTCTCTGCAGAACCACCCGCAGCAGTCCGCCAGCGAGTCGTGGCATGCGAGCTGTGCGAGCGCGTTCCACAATATTGCTCCGGATGTCTGCGCTCCGCAGAAGGGCCTTCAGCCCGTCGTGGTGATTGCCTGGCATGGCTTGCTTCGCGATGAAGGCATTCCACCAAAGGCGGCCAATTGCGTTGTCATCGCGCCGCCTCGTACGCGTATCACCAAAGAAGTGCGCCCTGGCTGACTTTGTGGCCGCGGGTCCCTTCAACTTCTTCATCCATCGATCGCGGGAGAACTCGAAGCAGTCGACATGTGCCAAGCGCGTCCACAAGCGCCCCTCGTTGGCGAGCGCCGGTGTCAGCTTCGAAAGGGCTTTCCAGACCACCAGAGAGTTGAATATCTCCACATCCGCTCCCTCGCCGGGTCGAAGGTCTCGAAGAACAGCAAGATCTGACGGAACACTAAGTGGGACAGCCCAGCCTTCGAGGGTCGCGAGATCGGAGAAGCCATCCCGGACGTAACGGGCGATGTTCTGCTCGACAGATTCCTTCAATTGCTCTTCGACGTGAGACGAGACGTAGTGCAGGGTGCTCATCCTTACTCCTGACCTTTTCGGTACACGGCTGCCGTCCGGCTAAACGGGGACTTCAAGAGTTTCTGTGCTGCGACCAGCGGCTCACAGGCTTCCACGTCGATTCCGAGAGATGTCATCTTGGCGGTGAAGATTCGGTGCCAGCGCCGCGATTCGTACAACGCACCGCCACCCTTGATCGACTGAAGAACGCTGATGAGTGCTGGCAAGTAGACGCTGCTCAGCAGCACTGCCCGCCCGTCTCGACTGTTGCGCATGCCGGAGATATCGCCATGTGCGGCCTTTCCGGCCGCTATTCTGATGCGTTCTGCTTCCAGATCCACTAGGAATTCCCCTTCGGGGACAATCTCGTTGACGGACAGTTCGAAAATGGTCTCGAGCGGTGCCAGCTTGTCGCGTCCAACTTCGATCACTTGTTCGTCGGCCAACGCGAGGATGGTTCCGGCCTCTATCACCGGAATGAGTTGCCCGAACTCCGGGTGCAGGCTTCTTGGTCCGAAGTTCCGTACGACTTGTTTCGACCAGACGGCCGGACGCAGAACCACCCGCCCGCTGACCGCGCCGGGATCGAAGCGGATCTCCCCTCCAGCCGTGGTGAGCGATACCAGCTTGCTGAAATAGGTGTCGGCACACTCGACAATGACGCCGGGCGTAGCCTGCCCCGCTGCGATTAGTGCGAGAAAGTCGGGTTGGGCGAGTTCCAGAGAGAGATGGACAGTCACCTGACCCGTGTTGAGCTCCTCCTCGACCCTGAGTTCTGTGGAGGAAAAGGAGCCTTCAGAAAAATCACCGGTCCGCGCCCACAGAACAGGATGGGGAAAGCGCGTCGAGCCATCCAGTTTCATGGCGCGGACTCCTGTGCCTGCGTGGTCGCCGCCAGTTCAATTGGTCCGTCGTAGGGTTCATCGAAGGTGATCGACACTTTCGTTCGCTTCCCTTCTTCCAGCGGCAGCCGAACGGCGCCCGACTGAAGCTGTCCCTTGTCGCTCTTGATAACCTTCAACACAGCACTCGACTCGATACCGCTCGCCAATATGCGCAGATCCGCCGTCCCGCTAGTCTCAGGTGTGAAGTGGATGATGCGCTCTCGTCTGTCTCTGCCGCTTCCGAGCGTATTGCGAGGTTCCAGCAGGCTGATTGCTGATCCGCCTCGCTCGCCTGTTCCGCCACTACCCCCGCCATTTGAATCACCGGCACTTCCCGCGCCGCCGGCATTCTTTCCCTCACCATCGCCAGCGCCGCCGGCATGACCCTTGGTACCTCCTGCGCTTTCCGTGCGTGATGTCTTTCGAGGTGGAGTGACCTTGTAGGTCAACTTTTCAGGATTTGTATCTGCTCCTGGCGCGGGCGGACGGTCATTCGGAGATGTGTCGGCAAAGAATTCTGCCAACTCGTCTATGGCCACCTTTTCGACAGGTTCCGGTTTCGCGCATTCCCTGATGGCCTCGCGGATCTGCTTCGCAAGACTCTTCATGGTTGCTTCGGCCTGCACACGGCTGACGGGATCGTGGATTCTTTCCGCAGAAAGGCTGTCGTGGCGAGGACTTTCGAGCTGCTTGAGGAGTGCATTCCCGGCGTTCTCGTGACATTCCACTACAGCCACAAAGTCGCGATACATCGGAAACCTCAGAAGTTTCTCGCCGAAGTGCTGGAGGCTATCTGTTATCCACATGCCGTTTCGCAATAGCAATACGCGCTTTGGCAGTTCATCCTCCATAAGGACCCGCACCGTCGTTCGTCCGAGCCCGGGAGTATCTAACAGTCGTTCTTCTGCGCGGTCCGATATCAGGCAGCGATACAAGGCTCTTGCAAAGTCGAGGTCGTCAAGGCGTGCCTCCTGTTCTGCGCCATGACGAATGCGTTCATCTTCAAAGAGCAAGCCGATGGTCGACTTGTTGATGCGGATCTGCCCGTCGGCAATCAGGAACTCGAGTCGACCACGGTGGATGGCTCCAAAGAAGTTCTGGAGGAGCGCGGCGGCCACACGCGGCGCCCAGTTCTCCTTCTCGCGAAATCCTATGGCGAAGACGCTGGTTCCGATCTCCGATCGCCGGAGCCAGGAAGGAACAGAGACAGGATCACTGACAGGGTTGAACCCGTGAAGGCCCCAATACCCGGTCGATCTGTGCGCGGTGCCATCGCCGTCATGGTGGGAGACGAGCACGGACTTGCCTTGGGCAAGAAACTTCTTGTTGCCGTCGTCCTCTTGGTAGAGGGTCGAATAGAAGACGGTCTGCAAGTCGGATACGGCAAACGCAGCGTTCTTGCCAATTCCGAAGGAACCACCGGACGTTTCTGCCTTGTCCTCGCTTACTCCAGCGCCCTTTACGAGAGCATGGAACGGTTTGCCAGGCACTGGTGGACCCCGAAGACCCCGCGTATTGGAATCGGCGATGCGAAGTACCTTGAGTGCGTCAGCCTCCAGCGTCTTCTTCGCGACGGTAAAGAATCGCTTGGCCTTGTCATTCCTGGCCTGGTTGAGGCAGGCCTGTACAGTTGTTCGGAGCGCTTCATAGCCGGGGTAGTCGCTGGTCGGGATGCGAATCAGGTCGATCGTCACCGTGACCGGGTCCGCCTCCCTGGCATCGAGACTGTTCTGTCCGTGTTCTCGCCCCAAACTCGCGTACGGAGCGTCGCGGAAGGTTTCAATTCCAGCGTGTCCGAGCCCTTCTTCCTCCCCAGCGTCATTGGGCAGGAATTCCAACCTCGGCTCGATGGATGTTCCCACGATGCTCTCCTCTACTTTTCGAGTTTGAAGGTCGATGCCCTTTCGTCGCCCTTCCGCTCAAAGCGCGCCTTCATCTCATCCAAGGCGTCCTTGAGAGCCTTGTAGATCCTGCGAGCATCGTCATCCGTGTACTTGTAGTTGCTGCGATTCGAGAGATTGCCCACAAGGCGAATATCCCGAATCGTGCGCGTCACGCGCTTTTCAGCCAGTTCCACGAATTTCTGACGATCGGAAGTAGTCATGAATGAGCCATATTTACTCTACTAAATACATCATACCTACGAATAGTATATAACGCAAATGTACGATCACAGATTGCATCGTATCGGTGTGTCTCGGCTGGAAGGTGAGGGTTCACAGCCGATCCACGGGCAGACGAGTCGGTGAGAGGTTTGTCGTCAAAATCTAGCGGGCCGGATCCGTCTCCGGCCAAACATCAATGGTGTGCCAGTTCATGCATTCGATCAGGAACTCCGGCTCCGAAAGATGAAAGTCGGTGACGCCCTTGCGTTGTCGCATCCACCGTTCGGCCTTCTGACGGGTCCATGCGCGCTGTGCCTCGTCAAAGATGACGATCCGGTCGACCGGCGGCTTCTCCCGATCGCGCAGCCCCTCATCGCGGAAGTGGTGGACGTTCTGGATGAAGGCTTTGATGGGCTTGCCTGCCCACTCCTTCGTGACGCGCTCGCCGCGCTGGCGCCGCCGGCAGATGTCATCGCGGGTCAGCGCTTCCCGCAGCACGGTGACGAGCGGGCCATTGCCGGAGAGGAACACGGCGTGGGTCTCGTTGTTCTCGCGATGCGAGGTGGCGATGTTCAGGCCCACCAGCGTCTTGCCCGCGCCGGGGACGCCGGTGACGAAGATGATGATCTTCTCGCCGTGGGTTCTGGCGCGGTCGATCAAGGATTCCACGCGCCGGGCGGTGTCGGAGAGGTTTCCTCCATACAAGCTTCAAGGTACGCCGCCATGTCCTCCGGGGACTTCAGGTAGCCGGCGGTGTAATGCTCTGTTGAAATCCTGGCGCGCGTCCCTATAAGCCCGGTTTGTCTGGCCTGCATTACCCATTCCATCGATTGTCGGGATGACGGAAATGAAAGAGCCCGCCAAGAATCTCGGTTCGGAAATCGAACGGGCTTTGTCCGGCGCAAGGAAACGCCTGACGGGAGGATGGCGCGAACTACTGGCGCGCAGCAGTGGCGCGATGACCCATTTCGTGGGTGGTCCAAAATCCGCTTCCGCGGACGCTGCCGAATTTCCTGAGTGGGCCTTGTTGGCCGCGGAGTCCTGGGAGACGGCTCAGTCGGTCATCATTCGCATCGAAGCCCCGGGCATGCGCAAGGAAGACCTGGATGTCTCGATCACCGCGAACGGTCTTCGCGTGCGCGGCGAGAAGCGCTCGGCGGGAAACGATCGCACGCGAATCTACGGCCTGATGGAACGGGCCTTCGGCCGCTTCGAGCGGACCATACCCCTGCCTCACAACATCGATGCTTCAAGGGCCGAGGTCACCTACCAGGACGGCGTGATCACCGTGATCATCCGCAAGAGCAGGGCACTGCCACCGACCCAGCTGACCGTCGATTGACAGCCGGGCATCGCTACCGGGCATGGGCAAAGCCCCGGGAGCAGGGCGCATGCCTAGTTCTCCTTGCCTTGCGGGGTTTTCGTCTCCAGGGCCGGGGCGCCGCCGGCGGATGCGTCCAGTGGTACATAGTGGCTCTCGGCGAGGATCTTCGAATGAACGGGTTTGCCGTTGGCGTCGATGATCTCCAGGGGACCACCCGTCTTCGGATTGACCAGCTCGATGCGGACGCTGCGCGCGGCGTGGAGATTGCCCTGGGTGCTCGACTTGTAGGTGATCACGTATCGCACCCGCAGATTTTCCATGATGTCGTCGTAGATACTGGAGACGCCAAAGAAATCGTCGATGGGATACCACCGTCCCCCGGACGCCGCGGCGATCTCGCGAAGCTGGGCACTGGCCCGCTGCCAGTCAATCCTGGCGGAAGGTCCCGTACTCAGGACACTCTCCGCCGACTGACGCAGTGCCGATCCGACGTCCACAACGTAGACAGGCACGCCACTGTCGCGCACGACGCGCAGGAGATCCTCGTAGTGGGCGTGGCTGAAGGTATCGACGCCCGAGGAAATCAGGATGAGCGCCCTGCGATGGGTGGCGTGGTCCAGCTTGTGAATGGTGGCGATGAGTGCGTCATACAGATTCGTTTCCGAAAATCCGGGCGCACCCAGGCTCAGCAGCTCTCGGTCCAGCGCCTCGTGCGGCGTGGAGAATTCGACCAGTGATTCGAGGCGATCGCCATAACGCCAGATTCCGATCTGGTCGTCCCGTCCCAGCTGATTCAGCAGCTCGCGCGCCGCCTGCGGCATCTCCAGGCCCAGGCTGTGCAACACGGCCCGTGAGCGGCCGCCCCACTCCATCAACACGGCAAGCGACACCGGCGCGTGTTCGATCTCGACCGTTGCATTGTGCTGCCGGACACCGTCCTCGTAGACGACAAAGTTGTCCCGGCGGATGTTGGGGATGAAGTAACCGTGCGGATCCTGAACCACCGTCTTGATGGTCACCGCGCCCGAATCCGGGTCGAAGTGAATCTCGGTCTTCTGGTTTCCCTGCTCGCCCTTGAACAGGGCGCTCTCCGGCCGGCTCGGGACCTCGATCCGGCCTTGCGGATGTGGGCCCGCGTGCGTGTCGATCGCGCCGTCTGCCAGCGGACTCAGAAGAAAGATACCCATCATCACGGGGCCACCCAGCAGGTGGATTGTGCGAGTCGCCAGACTTGGAACATTCATGGTCGTCACCTCCAGGACCGAAAACCCGGGACGGGCGCCATCTAGGGTTCATGGCGCAAATTTTCAAGAGGAGGCCCCCCGGCGGGCTGTCCGAAGCGCGACCCCTTGAACTTTATCGAGCCGCCCCTAGCATTTCCTCGGGCGTCCCCGGAGTGCATCCGGGTACGGTTTCACAACATGCAGACATCGGAGGTATCCATCGCAACCGGCAAGAACGGGGTCCTGACCGTCACGCTGTCCATGCGTGAGCCTCGCTGCGCCTGATTGAGGATGTCCGGATGCCGCCATGCTACCGTCACGCCTCCACCAGACCAGGAATCCCCGCATGACCACCACCGCCTCGGGCCTGCAATACGAAGACACCGTCACCGGCAGCGGCGAAACCGCCCAGGCCGGCCATCACGTCACGGTCCATTACACCGGCTGGCTGCACGACGCCAAGGCGCCACAGAACCGCGGCCGCAAGTTCGACTCGAGCAAGGATCGCGACGATCCGTTCGACTTCGCGCTCGGCGATGGCATGGTCATCGCCGGCTGGGACGAAGGCGTGCAGGGCATGAAGGTCGGCGGCACCCGTGTGCTGACCATTCCGCCGGAGCTTGGCTACGGCGCGCGCGGCGCGGGCGGCGTGATTCCGCCCAACGCGACGCTGGTGTTCGAGGTGGAGTTGCTCGGCGTCTGAGGCGGGCTACTTGTCGCCCGTCACCATCGCCGGGTCGGGATGGCCGAGCCAGCGATAGACCAGACCCGCGAGCGCGGCGCCGACGATGGGCGCCACCCAGAACAGCCACAGCTGGCTCACGGCCCAGCCGCCGACGAACACCGCCACCGCGGTGCTGCGTGCGGGGTTCACCGAGGTATTGGTCACCGGGATGCTGATGAGGTGGATCAGCGTGAGGCACAGGCCGATGGCGATAGGTGCGAAGCCCTTCGGTGCGTTGCCGTGCGTGGCGCCGAGGATGACGATCAGGAAGCCGAAGGTCAGCACCAGCTCGGCGGTGAGCGCGGCGGCGAGGCTGTAGTGCCCGGGTGAGTGCGCCGCGTAGCCGTTCGATGCGAAGCCCGCGGCCACGTCGAAGCCCGGCGCGCCGGAGGCGATGACATGGAGCACGGCGGCGCCGGCGATTCCGCCGAGCACCTGCGCAATGACGTAGGGCAGGAGATCCTTCGCCGGAAAGCGGCCGCCCAGCAGCAGCCCCACCGACACGGCGGGGTTCAGGTGGCAGCCGGAGATGTGGCCGATGGCGTAGGCCATGGTGAGCACGGTGAGGCCGAAGGCCAGCGACACACCCAGCAGGCCGATGCCGCCGGCGGGGAAGGCCGCGGCCAGCACGGCGCTGCCGCAACCGCCGAGCACCAGCCAGCCGGTACCGAGGAATTCAGCGGCGAAGCGTCGGGTCATTGTCATGTTGTTCTCCCTGTGCCAGCGCGCAGCCTGCACCGCGGCCGCGTGGGCGTCAATCGGCCTGCCGACCGCCCCGTGACCCCATATCATTGATGAGATGAATGCCGCTTCCAGCCCCCCGCTCCTGGCGCCGCTTTCCGTCACGAACATCGCCGCGTACCGGTTCGCGCCGCTGGATGAGCTTGCCGCCCTGCGAAGCGAGCTGCTGGCGTGCTGTCGCTCCCATGGGTTGCGCGGGACGATTCTGCTGAGCGGTGAAGGAATCAACCTGTTCGTGGCCGGCAATGCGACGGGCGTCGATGCGCTGCTCGCGCGCCTGCGGTCCATTGCCGCGCTGGCGCAGCTGCAAGCCAGGTACAGCTACACGGCCCACCAGCCCTTCCGGCGGATGCTGGTGCGCATCAAGAAGGAAATCATCGCCTTCGGCGTGCCGGGCATCGAGCCCGCGCGGCGCACCTCGCTGAAGCTCGCACCGCGGCAGCTGAAGGCCTGGCTGGACGAGGGGCGGCCGCTGACCCTGCTGGACACGCGCAATGACTACGAGGTGAAACTCGGCACCTTCGAGAATGCGCTGCCGGTGGGTGTCGATCACTTCCGCGACTTTCCCGCCGCGCTGGCGAAGCTGCCGGCGGAACTCAAGGACCGCACCATCGTGATGTTCTGCACCGGCGGCATCCGCTGCGAGAAGGCCGGCCCCTACATGGAATCGCAGGGCTTCCGCGATGTGCTGCAGCTGGATGGCGGCATCCTCAAGTACTTCGAGGAATGTGGCGGCGCGCATTATCGCGGCGAATGTTTCGTCTTCGACCAGCGTGTGGGCATCGACCGCGGCGGAGCAGCGGGACGTGCGTTTCGTTGCCGGCGTGTCGTGTCCGTGGTGCTACCGCAGCGAAGCGGAGCAGGCCGCGCAGCGGCTGCACAGCCGCAACCAGGCGATCCGCGCGGCGGTGAACCCGCTGCCGGGCAGCGTGCCGGCGGAGATATTCCGTCCGCTGCATGTGCCGCAGGCCTGTGATGGCCGCTCCGTGGTCGAGACTTTCAGCAGGGTGGTCGGGCATCTGCCGCCGGACCATTGGGAAGAGGAGTGCCGCGCCGGCAATCTTCTCGACTCACGCCACCAGGTGCTCGGCGCAACCTACGTGGTGCATGCCGGCGAGCGGCTGCTGCACCGGCTGCCACAGACCATCGAGCCCGCCGTCAATGGCGAGGTCACCGTGCTGTACGAGGACGAGGCGCTGATCGTGCTGAACAAGCCCGCGCCGCTGCCCATGCATCCGGGTGGACGTTACACGCGCAACACGCTGCAGCAGATACTGAACACGGTCTACCGGCCGCAGAAGCCGAAGCCGGCGCACCGGCTGGATGCCAACACCACCGGCATCGTGATCGTCGCCCGCAGCCGGCACTTCGCCGGCCGCCTGCAACGCCAGTTCGCGGCAGGGCAGGTGCGCAAGACCTACCTGGTGCGTGTGCACGGGCATCCGGTGGCGGATCGATTCCAGTGCGATGCGCCCATTGGCAGGGAGGTTCTTGCCGCCGGCACGCGCGCGGTGGACGCAGCCGGGGGCGACGCCGCGGTCACCGAATTCACCGTGCTGCAGCGGTCGCCGGCGGGCACGAGCCTGCTCGAGGCGCGGCCGCTGACCGGCCGCACCAACCAGATCCGCCTCCACTGCGCGTTCCTCGGGTTTCCGGTGGTGGGCGATCTGGCATACCACGGCACGGGCGCCGTGCCGCGGCTGACGCGGGATGTGGATGAGCCCGCGCTGTGCCTGCACGCCTGGGAAATCAGCTTTGCTCATCCGGTCAGCGGCGAGGCGCTGCGCTTCACTGCGCCGGCGCCGGCCTGGGCCAGCCGGGATTGCCCGTCGTGAGTCGAGCATGAAAGTTGCTCCACGCCGGGCGCGCGTCCACATTCGCAGAAAGGGATCTCAAGCAACCTTGGGTACGAGTTTTACACCCAGCACCTTGAGCACCTTGAGTGCCGTGCTGAAGCTGGGATTTCCACTCGCCGACAGCGCCTTGTAGAGCCCCTCGCGAGTCAGCCCGGTCTCCCGGGCCAGCTTCACCATGCCGTAGCTCCTCGCGACGTCACCGAGTGCAGCAGCGACGAAGGCGGGGTCGTCATCACCTTCTTCCATGCAGGCTTCAAGATAGGCGACGACGTCTTCCCTGGATTTAAGGTAGTCGGCGGTGTCATAAGCCGAGAACGTCTCCTTGCGCCGCTTCTTTGTTGCCATGATTCATCTCCAGCGTGCCGCGATTTCGATTGCCCTGCGAATGTCCCTGAAATAGACGCGGTAGCCCGGGTCATAGTCGATCCGCAGTTCAGTGATGCCCGAACCAACCGACCGGGTATCGCCTGGATTCCCGATCGAGAGACGTCGGATACGCACCGCGATGCGAGCTTTTGCCCGCCGGTCCCTCAGCGCCGTAAACCAGGCATCAAAAGTCGTTGACCTGATGATGCGGATCGATGGTGAAGGATCATAGGTCACCGGAGAAAAACTGTAAACTATAGTTAACGTGTCGACGCGGTCAGGCGGAATTTGGATTCAGCCCGCGAAACCTGAGGATGCGCGCGCCAAATGGGTGCTGAGGTTTGCCATTACTCGCCGGAATGCGCGATTTTCCTCGCGCATGCGCATTGAGCGGAGTGCCGCGCGATCGGCTATCTTTGGCGCAGCGAGCAGCCGATCCATATCGGCATCGGGGGGTTCCATGAGAAGTCTTCTATTGAGCGCGGCGGCAGCCGCGCTGGCAATCAGCGGTGCGACATGCATGGCGGCCAGCGCCACTCCGGCCGAGGTTGCCGCGGGCGAGTGGACCAGCCACGGCCGCGATGCCAGCGAACAACGCTTCAGCCCGCTGACCCAGGTCGACATCAGCAATGTCAGCCAGCTTGGCCTGGCCTGGTCCGCGACGCTCACCGAAGGCGGCGGTTACCAGAGCACCCCGCTGGTCATCGACGGCCGCCTCTACATGACCACGCCGTGGAGCAAGGTCTATTCCTTCGACGCCCGCAGCGGCAAGCTGCTGTGGAAGTACGATCCCCAGGTTCCCCGTGAGATCGCCGGCGTCTCCCTGTGCTGCAACATCTCCAATCGCGGCGTGGCGTACTGGAACGGCAAGATCATCTGGGGAACGCTCGATGGCCGCCTGGTGGCGGTGGACGCGAAGACCGGCAAGAAGGTCTGGCAGGTGCAGGTCACCGATCCGCAGATGGCCTATTCCATCACCGGCGCGCCGCGCGTCGGCAATGGCATCGTGTACATCGGCGAGGGTGGCGGCGAGTTCTATACCCGCGGCTTCCTCGCCGCGCACGACGCGGAGACCGGCAAGGAGCTGTGGCGCTTCTGGACGGTGCCGGGCAATCCGGCCAGGGGCCCCGACAAGCAGCCATCCGATGAAGTGATGCCCATGGCCACCAGGACCTGGTCCGGCGAATGGTGGAAGTCGGGCGGCGGCGGCACCATCTGGGACGGCATCGTGTTCGACCCGGCGACCAATACCGTGGTCTTCGGCACCGGCAACGGCATCCCCTGGCCGGCGGAACTGCGTTCGCCGGGCGGCGGCGACAACCTGTTCATCGCCTCCATCGTCGCGCTGGATGCGAAGACCGGCAAGTACAAGTGGCACTACCAGACCACGCCGCGGGAGGGTTTCGACTACGACAGCACCTCGCCGCTGACGGTGGCGGACATCGTCGTGAATGGCGAGAAGAAGCACGTGGTGATGCAGGCGCCGAAGAACGGCGTGATGTACGTGATCGAGGTGGCCACGGGCAAGGTGGTGTCGGCGGATCCGTTCGTGCCCAGCATCAACTGGGCCACCGGCTTCGACGAGAAGCACAACTGGGCGCCCATCATGAATCCGGACGCCGACTACGCGAAGACCGGCAAGGGTTTCTACATCGTGCCGTCGCGGGCGCATGCCTGGTCCTCGCAGTCGTACAACCCGAACACGGGGTTGCTCTATATCCCGGCGAATTACGGCGTCGGCTCCTTCGTGGCGGAGAAGGGCGCGCGGATCCTGGGCAACCAGCTGGTGGACGTGAGCCTGTCGAAGCAGCCGGATGCCTCGCTGACGCGGCCGGTGCTGCAAGGCACCGGCGCCTATCTGCTGGCCTGGGATCCGGTGAAGCGCAAGGTGGCCTGGACGCAGCGCCAGGGCAGCGGCAGTGCGGGAACGCTGACCACGGCCGGCAACCTGGTGTTCCAGGGCACGGCCGGACAGAAGCTCACGGCATTCCGCGCCGACACCGGCGAACTGGTCTGGTCGACACCCACGCAGGGCAATGTCGTGCCCGGTCCGGTGAGCTACGCGCTCGATGGCGTGCAGTACATCGCGGCCATCTCTTCCGCGAGCACGGGCTACGCGGCCGCCAATGGCGCGAACCGGCTGCTGGTGTACAAGCTTGGCGGCAAGGCGTCGCTGCCACCGGCTCCGCCACCGGTGGCGCAGGTGCTCGATCCGCCCGCGAATTTCGGCGATGAGGCGCAGCACAGGCATGGGCAGGATGTGTACGAACGCAGCTGCACGGGCTGCCATGAAGGCGGCCGCATGTTCACCGGCTACCCGGACCTGAACTACACCGTGGCGCTGAAGAACGCGGTGCTGTTCAAGGCCATCGTGCTCGACGGCGCGCTGCGCGAGAACGGCATGATGCCGTTCAACAAGTCGCTGTCGGCGGAGGATGTGGAGGCGGTGCGCTCGTACCTGACTTCGCGCGCGAACGACCTGAAGAACACTCCGCCGCGACCGGGCTTCGGGCCGCCGGGAGCCGCGCCGCCTGCGGCGCACCAGTAGCTCCATGGCCGGATATAGTCAACAATATTGACTATCAGTTAATTGGACTATAGGCTGGTGTCATGACGCCAGCCGCGCCCGATTCGGCTCCGCTGCCCATGCTGCTGCTGCGCGCCGCCGCGGCGTATGGCAGCGCCATGCGCGCCGCGCTGGCGGCGGCGGGCTTCCACGATCTGCCCCGGAATGGCCTGCATGTCATCGGCGGCCTGGGCGCGCGGACGCAGCCTTGTCCGCTGGCCGAGCTCATCGAGCAGCTCCGGCTCTCCAAGCAGGCCATGGGGCAGCTGGCCGATGCGCTGGTGGTGCGCGACTACCTGCATCGCGAGCCGGATGAGGCGGATCGCCGCCGCCTGGTCGTCTCGCTGACGGATCGCGGCCGCGCCGCCGCGCGCGTGCTCACCGCGGCGCGCAGGTCCATCGACGCAAAGCTGCTCGAGCAGGCCGGTGCCGCGGACATCGAACGCATGCGGCGCACGCTCGCCCTGCTGGGCAACCTCGGCCACACCACGCACCGCAACCCAGGGAAAGGAGAGACATCATGAGCCCCGAACCTATCCATGAACCGCTGCAGGTGCAGGATGCCGACCTCGCGGAGTCGCGGTTCTCCAAGGTGAAGATGGCGGGCACGGTGTTCGACGATGCCGACCTGCGGCGCGCCGCGTTCAACAACATCAGCCTCGCCAACGCCACGCTGCACGATGCCAATTTGCAGGAGCTGCGCATCTCGGATGCCAACCTCGCGGAGTCGCGCTTCTCCAACGTGAAGATGGCGGGTGCGGTGTTTGACGACGTCGACCTGCGGCGCGCCGCGTTCAACAACATCAACCTGGCCAACGCCACGCTGCACGACGTGAACCTGCAGGACGTGCGCATCGCGGATGCCGAAACCCGCGGCATGACGATCAACGGCGTGGCGGTCCATGAACTGCTGCAGGCGGCCCGTGGCGCGGGGCGGTTCGGGACTGTCATGCCGGTGCTGCGGGTGACGGACCTGCAGCGCTCCATCGACTGGTACACCGGCGTGCTGGGCATGACGCTGCTGTGGCGCAAGCCACAGGATGGCGGTGGCGAGAACTGCATGGTCGGCGAAGGGTCGGTGACGCTGCTGCTTTCCACCGGCACCCATCTCGGCGCCGCGTCGGCCTTCACCGGCACGCTGTACTTCAACATGGCCGATGCGGCGGCCTTTCACGAGCAGGTCAAGGGCCGCGTCGAGATGGTCTGGCCGCTGGAAGCGATGAGCTATGGCACCACCGAGTTCGGCGTCCGCGACCCCGACGGCTATGTGCTGGCGTTCGCGAGTCGGAACCCAACGCCCGGGTAGTGCATGGGCGAGGATGCGCCTGCGGCGTACAGGGAAGTATGAAGATGGCCCTCGACGCTACTTGCCGGAACTCCCCAGTGCCCGCCGGAACTCCTTGTAATCCGTCGGCCGCTCCGTCGGCGGATAGTAGTTCTGCGGAAACCACCGCAATCCGACGCGCATGATCTTCGACGTGCCGGTCTCATCCAGCAGGCTGACATCCCTGATGAAGAACGCAAAGCGGTTCTGGTCGGGCAGCAGCGCGTTGTCCGTGAACGGAAACGCGAACGACGTCAGGTCGAAATCAAACCGGTAATCCGTATCGGCCCCGGTGGGCGAGGCCGGCGTGATGAGCACGTGCACGCGCTCCGCGGAAAAGTCAGGCGCGTCGAACACGATCGACAGCTTGTCGCGGCAGTCCGGGGAACTGACGATGAAGCTCTTCAGCTGCTTGCCCGGCACCAGCAGCGTGGCGGCGGTGGCGCTTTGCCCGAAGGTCGCTTCCAGGTCCGGGTCGCTGACGAACTGAAAGGTGGTCTCCATGTTCGCGGCAGGCGTGCACGGCTCCAGCTTGTCGTCCCACAGCTGCGCGATCTGGCGCTGGATCACGCGGTGGGCCGCCTGGCGCAGGTTGCTGCGTGCCTGCATGATGGTCGCGGCAGGAACCGGTCCCTTGTAACTGGTGAGCCGGTCGTCGGCATCCTGCAGCAGCGGCCGCAGCTCGAAGTGCTCGTGGAAGTTCAGCGTCAGCAGCTGCGCCAGCACGGCATAGCGCACCGGGTCGGTCTCCGCGCCGGCATCCCCGGGGCCGGCGATCGGGGCGATGAGCTGGCCGAACATCGTGGCGCGCAGCGAACTCTCGGCCTGTTCGCGCTGGTTGATGAGTTGCAGGTTGGCGCGGTTCTGCTCGAAGTGATTGGCGAGCCACGCGGCCACGACCGCACCCAGCGGCACGGTAAGTTTCATCACCACGTCCAGCCAGAACTGGACGTCGCGCCTGGCCTTCACTTCCGCGCGGCTCTCGCCGGCCTCGTTCCCGGACGCCATGCGTGGCAGGTTACTGGCAGTTGATGCTGATGGTGGCGGCGCCGTTCAGCGCGGCGACCTTGGTGGTCTTGCCGTTCGGGCAGTTGACCGTATAGACGCCGGTGGGCAGCGGCACGGAAAACTTGCCGTCCTTGTCCACCTTGATGTCGGCGACCTTGGCATCGCCCTTGAACACGGGCAGCACCGTGCCGGGCTTCACGCCGGTGACCGTGCCCTGCAGCACACCCACCTGCGCGTGGACGACTGCGGCGGTGATCAGCAACGCCGCGGCAGCCACGGATTTGCACTGCTTGTTCATGTCGACACCTGCCTGGTAACCCGCTGCGGGGCGATGGCCCACTATATTGGCGTGGATGTGGTCTTGGCTATTTCCGCCGCCTATACTTGCCGCGCGAGCCAGAACAGATACAGCGGACGTATCGGAGGCATTGGATGGCCGGCAGCACAAGATTGCTACTCGCTGCGGGAGACGCCACCGGTCCGCGCTGCCGCCCGAATCACGCGGAAAGGATCCTCCCATGAAGCCACATCTGTTGCTGGCCGCGCTGCTGGTCACGAGCCTGGGGCATGGGGCGGACGATGCGATGTCGCTGGCCCCGCTGCCACAGGGATGGAGCCGGATGAGCGGTGACGGCGGGCCGGAGGGCTTGCCGGGCACCTGCGAGATCGGCGTCGACAGCGGCAAGTCCACGCCGGACCGGCAGGTGTACTCGGTGCGCTGCACGAACGACGGCGTGCCGTCCTTCGGCGGAGCCCGGAACACGGTGCGCACGGCAAGCTTCCGCAGCAAGCGGGTGCGTGTCTCCGCATGGCTGATGGCTTCCGGCATCCAGGGTGTATCCAGCCCGCAGTATGCCGGTGTCGCCGGCGAGGGCGGCATGTGGCTGGGCGTGGGTTCGCCGCGCAATGGCATGCGCTCGGATCGCATGCAGGGCCGCGCCATCAAGGGTTCCACCGACTGGGAGTACCGCGACTTCGTCGTGGACGTGCCGGACGACAACAACCAGATGTTCATCGGCTACTGGATGCAGGGCAAGGGCCAGCTGTGGGTGCGCGACTTCAAGATCGAGGAAGTGTCGACCACCGTGCCGGTGAATTTCCTCGTCGCGGATCCTGGCCGCGTGGTGGGGCCGGACCTGTCGCTGCTCACCACTGCTGCCGCGCGTCCCGAAGACCGCTTCCTGCCGCCGCCGGCCAAATGGCTGGCGAAAGGCAGCACGGGTTTCGAGCTGTGCGATATCGGCGTCGACGTGCAGATGCTGAAGGATGGCCAGCGCAACCTGTCGATCGCCTGCAACGTCGAGCAGACGCCGCTGCTGCGGCAGGCCTTCGAAGCCGCGCCATTCTGGGGAAAGCGCGTACGCCTCTCGGGCTGGGTGAAGACCCAGGGCTTCGAACCCATGGCTGGCGGCGGTGGCCAGGCGGGTGCGGGCCTGTTCATGACCAATACCGGTTCCAACGCCCCGGAACTGCGCGCCAACGCCACCCAGGCCGCGGAATGGCAGTCGCGCGAACTGGTGATGGATGTGCCGCGCAATTCGACCTGGATCATCATCGGCCTGGCGCTGCGCGGCCGCGGCCAGGTGTGGGCGCGCGACCTGAAGTTCGAGGAAGTCTCCCGCGATACGCCGCTCACCCCGACGTCAGTGGTCACTTTCTGACGCCAGCAGCCCTCGCGGCCCCGCTGGGAGGGCCCGCCGGAGCTTCGGGCAGAATCCCCGGCGCCTGCGGTCACGCTGCGGTAGCATGGTCCACGTTCGCTAGTCTTCATCGCATATCTCCCCGGGCCGTCGGCGCATCCGCGCCATCCTGGCGTACTCCAGTCAGCTAGCCTTCAAGTGCCTGCGAACGCGGCCGTGGCATTTGCCACATCGATGCAGCTTCACAAGGTGCCTGGTGGATACGATCCCGCTCGACCTCGCGTTTTCCCGCCTCGGCGCAACGGTTGCCGGCCGGCAGCGTCCGCAATGGGCGATGGCGCAGGATGGCAGCCTGGTGCTGGTGTGCCAGTCCTCGCGCTTCAGCCGGCCGGATGCCGGCGTGCTGCGCTACTCGGCGCAGCTGTCGCTGCTGTCGCGATCCGCGCAGGTCGACGCGCTGCGCGTGAACCTCGAGGCCGCGCGCGCCGCCAGCACCCCGGTGCGGCTGATCATCCAGACACCGGCCACGGGCAGGACTTCCAGCCGCATCCACGTGCGCGCGGACCTGGTGGGCACCGTGACCGAGTTCGACGGCGACAGCTACAGCGTGGATTTCGTGCGGCTGCCCGAAGCGGAAGCCGAGCCCGTGGTTCCCGCGCGCCGCAAGCGACGCTGAGCAGCGCTGCGTGGCCGCAGATGTGCTGATGCTGAATGCGAGTTCCGACACCGTCGGCACCGAAATGACGCTGCGGGTCATCGGCACGCAGGCGCCGCCGGCGAAGATGTCCATCCAGGTGGCCATCAGCGGCAGCGCCAGGGTGCAGATCCAGGGCCGCCTGCACAAGCTGGCACCGTGGGCGGACATTGGCGAGAAGCGCGAGCGCTCCTGCCTGATCTATATCGAGCCGATCTGGTCGCTGCGCGCCGTGAGCTCGGAGACCGGCCCGGATTCGTCCGTGTCGGTGTGGGCCGCCTGGGGTCTGTGAGCCCGCACCTCGCCCTCAGGCAAGGGTGGTCAGCACGTTCGCATACCAGGCGCAGTTGAGGCCCAGCGACTCATCGGCCACCAGGTCACGCGTGCGCATGTCCATGCGCGTGGAGTGGATACCGAGCAGCTGCCAGGACAGCGGCGAGTCGTCGTCGGGGCGCGTGCTGCTGCGCCGGCGCAGCACCGGGGCCCCGCTGCTGCCGCGATGGGTCCGCGCGTCGGTCAGGAAGTAACCCTGCTGCTGGAAACGTACGCCGTAGGCCGAAGCGATCGAGGCGCTGCGCGCGACCGCCAGGTGATGCACGGTATCGTGGAAACCGAGCGGGAAGCCGATCACCGTCAGCGCATCACCGATGGTCACGCTCTCGCCGCGCGCTTGCAGGTGCGCCGCTTCGAATGGCTGCAGCACCGCGGGCCCTGGCAGGCGCTCCACGTCGATCTCGATGATGGCCACATCCACCGCACCCCCGACGTCGGTGGCCTGGCGCCACAATCCCAGCCCGTTGCCGTACAGCGGTATCGAGAAGGCGGTGCAACGCGTCAGGTCGCGCGCGTCGGTGTGCAATTCGATCTCGATGCGGTCCGGAAAATGCCCGCTGGGCACGTCGGCCAGAACGTGCCGGTTCGTGACCAGGAACAGCCGCGCATCGGTGCGGAAGAAGAAGCCGCTGGCACTGGACAGCGAGCGGGCTCCGAGCCAGGTGTTGATGCGCGTGGTGGTCAGCAGTATCGCCACGCCCGGGTTTTGCGCCAGCAGGCGTGCGCTGAGCTCGTCGATGCGGGCCGTGGTGCTCGACGCGTTGATCATCGCGTTCATCATGCAGGGAACGGTGCGTGGAAACCCGGGAGGAGGTTGCCGACACCATACGCCTTTTCGGCGTAGTCCATTGCTGACGCGAAGACGAATTCGCAGGCGACAGCCGCGCGCGGCATGGCGGCGTAGCCTGCAGACTCCCTCGCGGCACCGGAGCTTCCCATGCGCACCGCAGGCCATGAAAGCAAACCCGATCCCTTCGCGGTCGCCGTCGGCAGGGCGCTGGGCAAGCTGCGCGCCGACGAGGACATGCTGGAAGTGCTCGATGCACACGCCGGTCTGGATCCCGATGCCATCGAGAAGGTCTCCCCGGCGCTGGCGCGCCGCAACCCGACCATCGCCGATGCCGTGAAGGTGGTGCTCGAACGCCACGGCCGCAGCACGCGTCCCGAGGACCTGGTGCCGGGTGTGAGCAGCCACGACATCATGGTCGAAGGTGCGGCGGGCCCACTGGCCGCGCGCGTATACACCCCACCAGGCAATCCGCCGTTTCCGGTGGTGCTCTACTTTCATGGCGGTGGCTGGGTGCTCGCCGACAAGGATGTGTATGACGGCAGCGCGCGCGGCCTGGCGAAGGCGGCCGGCGCGCTGGTGATCTCCGTGGATTATCGACTGGCACCGGAGCACAAGTTTCCCGCGGCGTGGCTCGATGCCATCGCCGCCTACCGCTGGACACTGGCGCAGGCGCAGCGCCATGGCGGCGACCCCGGGCAGGTGGCGCTGGCCGGTGAAAGCGCCGGCGGCAACCTGGCGCTGGCCACCGCGATCGCCGTGCGCGACGAGGATATCCGGCAGCCGGTGCACGTGCTGGCCGTGTATCCCGTGACGCAGACGGACCGCGACACCGAGTCGTACCTCGAGAATGCGCTGGCGCTGCCCTTGAACCGCGCGATGATGCAGTGGTTCTTCGAGCACACCACGCGCAACGAGGCCGACCTGCAGGATCCGCGGCTGCGGCTGCTCGACGCGCGGCTCGCGGGCCTGCCGCCGGTGACGCTGGTCAGCGCGCGCATCGATCCGCTGCGCAGCGATGGCGCGAAGCTCGAGGCGGCGCTGCAACGCGCCAATGTGAGCGTCCAGCGCCGCGATTACGAGGGCGTCACGCATGAGTTCTTCGGCGCCGCGGCCGTGATCGGCAAGGCGCGCGAGGCGCAGGCGTGGGCGGGCAAGCGGCTGCGGCAGGCCTTCGATCGCGAGCTGACATCGTGACCGCGCCCTGAATGGCAAGGGCCCGCTGCCACGCTGCGGACGGCGAGGCGATCGTTGCCGACATCAATCAACGCTTCCGCGAGGTGACGACATGGGGAGCGCGCAGCGTGGCGGTGCGCGTGGAGGGGGATGGCGGGGCCATCTGCGCCGCGGCCGCGCGGTTCCGCGGGAAGATGCCGGTGAGGCCGCGTTTCCGTGACATACTGGCGGGTGACTTACTGCATCGGCGTCCTGCTCAACGACGGCATCGTGCTCGCATCGGATTCGCGCACGCATGCCGGCGTCGACAACTTCGCGACCTTCTGCAAGATGACGGTGTTCGAGCGCCCGGGCGATCGCGTGATCGTGTTGCTCAGTTCGGGCAACCTGGCCGGCACGCAGGCGGTGATCACCACGCTGAAGCAGCGCGGCGCAGACGCCGCGGCCGACGCCAGCAGTATCTGGAACGCGCGCACCATGTACGACGTGGCCGTGGTCGTCTCCGACGCGGTGCGCGCGGTGGAGCGCCGCGATGCGCCGCTGCTGGCGGATACGCCGCATCCCTTCAATGCCTCCTTCATCATTGGCGGGCAGATCCGCGGCGAGCCACCGCGGCTGTTCCGCACTTTCGCGGAGGGCAATTTCATCGAGGCTGGTCCCGACACGCCCTTCTTCCAGACCGGCGAGACGAAGTACGGCAAGCCCATCATCGATCCGGTGATCGCGCCCGCCACCAATCTGGGCGACGCGATGAAGTGCATCCTGGTGTCCTTCGATTCCACCATGCGCAGCAACCTGTCGGTGGGCATGCCCATCGACATGGCGTGCTGCGAGCGGGACATGCTGCGGCTCAGCCAGCGCCACCGCTTCGAGCGCGACGACCCGTACTTCACCGCGCTGGGCCAGCAGTGGCGCGACGGGGTGCGCGAGGTGTTCCGGCGCCTGCCGGCGGTGCCGTCAGGCGGAACCTCCCGGACCTGACCATGCGCGATCCCTCGCTGCTTTCACCGGACGAGCCTGCCACCTTCCGCGTGGCGCACGAGCACGGCCCGTCACCCTTCCTGCTCACCTGCGATCACGCCGGTGCGCTGGTGCCGCGGCGGCTCAGTTCGCTGGGGCTTTCCGCGCAGGACCTGCGGCGCCACATCGCCTGGGATATCGGCGCCGCCGGCGTGACCACGCGCCTGGCCGCGCGGCTGGATGCCTTTGCCATCCTGCAGACCTATTCGCGGCTGGTCATCGACTGCAACCGCCCGCTGGACAGCGAGGAGTCGATGCTGCGCGTGAGCGAGGGCACGCGCATTCCCGGCAACGAATCCATCTCGCCGCCGGAGGCGCAGGCGCGGGAACGCGAGGTGTTCCGCCCGTACCATGACCGGATCCGTGCCGAACTGGAGTCGCGCGAGGCACAGCAGCGGCCGGCCATCCTGATCGCCATGCACAGCTTCACGCCGGTATTCCACGGACGGCGCCGTCCCTGGCATGCCGGTGTGCTGTACAACCGCGATCATCGGCTGGCCACGGCCGTGCTGCGCCGGCTGCGGCTGGACCAGGGGCTGGTCATCGGCGACAACTATCCCTACTCGGTGAGCGATCACAGCGACTATGCGCTGCCGGTGTATGGCGAGCAGCGCGGCCTGCTGCACGTCGGCATCGAGCTGCGCCAGGACCTGGTCGCGGAGCCAGCCGGCCAGGACCAGTGGGCGCAGCGCCTGGCGCAGGTGCTGCCGGCGGCCGTGGCGGAGCTCGCCGCATGAAGATCCGCCTGGGTTACGAGCTGGTCTACCAGTGTCCGCAGCCGACGCCGATGATGCTGAACCTCAACGTGCATTACTCGCGGGCCGCGGACCTGGATCGTCCCGACTACGTGGTGACGGAACCGGCGGTACCGCTGGTGCTGTATCGCGACGGCTTCGGCAACTGGTGCACGCGGCTGGTGGCTCCGGAGGGGCGGCTGCGCATCACCGCCGATGCCGTCATCCACGATCGCGGCATTCCCGAGCCGGTGGTGCCGGAGGCGCAGCAGCATCCGGTCGAACTGCTGCCGGAAGAAACCCTGGTGTTCCTGCTGGGCAGCCGCTACTGCGACACCGACAACCTGTCGGCAGTTGCCTGGGAGCTGTTCGGCGGGACCACGCCGGGCTGGCAGCGCGTGCAGGCGGTGTGCGATTTCGTGCATCGGCACATCACCTTCGGCTACGAGTTCGCGCGTCCCACCATGACGGCCTCGCAGGCCTTCCAGGAGCGGCGCGGTGTGTGCCGCGATTTCGCGCACCTGGCGGTGACACTGTGCCGCTGCCTGAACATTCCGGCGCGCTACTGCTTCGGCTATCTCGGCGACATCGGCGTGCCGGCGGTGGACGCACCGATGGACTTCGCCGGCTGGTTCGAGGCCTATGTCGGCGGCAACTGGTACACCTTCGATGCGCGCAACAATACGCCGCGCATCGGCCGCGTGCTGATCGCGCGCGGCCGTGACGCGGCCGACGTGGCCATCAGCATGACCTTCGGGCCGAACGTGCTGGAGAGCTTCCGCGTGTGGGCGTATGAATGGAGCGCGGCGTGAGCTACTTGCCGCCGGCCGCGAACAGCATCACGAAGGCCTTGCCATCGGGCGTGAGGTCGTACTGACGACGCAGCTCGCCCTGCACGAAGCCCTTGATCGGCAGTGCCGCCGGCGCGCCGGCCTGCGCATCGCCAGAGGTGGTGACATCCATGCGGTATAGCTGGCCGCCCTGGTCGAAATAGATCGTCCTGCCGTCCGGCGACCATTCGGGATGGCTGCCACCGTTCTTCGTCAGCTGTACGCGCTTGCCGCCGGCCGGCAGCGCTTCCAGCCATACCTCGGCACGGCCGGTTTCATCGGAGGTGTAGGCGATCCAGTGGCCATCCGGCGAGACGGCGCTGCCGTATTGCGCGGAGCCGGCCTGGTCCACCAGCGGGGTGACCTTGCGTGTCGCCGGATCCAGCAGCGCGATGCCGTAGTCCTTCTCGCCCTTGAGCGTGAGGAACACGACCCGGCCGCTTTTGTCCACGCTCTCGGGCGAGCGTCCATCGCCGATGTACTGCGGCTGCTCGCTGACATTGGCGATCAGCCGCGCCTGGAACAGGTCGTCGGAGCCATTGCCGGAAGCCTGGAAGACCAGCCAGATGTCGTCGGGCGACCACACGGGCGAGAGGTTGCGCGGCTCGACGATGGTCTGCGGGATCGCGCGGCGCTGGTCCAGCTTGTCCAGATCCGCGACGTAGACCTTGCTGCCGGGCGGGGTGTTCGCGGCCGGCGGATCGGTGAGCTCGAAGGCCACCTGCCTGCCATCCGGTGACAGGCGCGGTGCGACCACCGAGTCGGGCAGCGTGCCGAGCACCTTCCGGTTGCCCTGCATGTCCACCAGCGTGAGCTGCAGGCCGGTGGCCGGCTCGGCAGCATGCACACTGCCGAGCAGCGCCAGGCCGGCAGCCAGCGGCGCGAATCGTTTCATGAAAGATTCCCCTCCTGTTTTCGCAAGATTGACACTGCACCGGAGGGCCCGCAAGCGGCTGGCGCCCGCCCCGTGCGCAGGGCTCCAGCTATGCGAAAAGGCGGGCGGCGCCGCTCAGTAATGCGGCGGCTTTTCCTGCTCTGGTGTATAGGCGGTGGCCTGCGCCTGTGCCGCCTCCACGCGTTCCAGCAGCGCATCGAGCCGCGTGCGCAGCTCATCCAGCAGCTGGCGCTGGCGGTAGATCTCCTCGCCGAGCTGCGCGTTGGCCTGCTCCAGGAATGCCACCTTGACTTCGAGTTGCTCGATGCGCTGGTCCATGGGTACTCCGGCCGTCAGTTCCTGCGGGCGCCAGGATACGGATCCTGCAGCACGATCGAGCCGGTCTCCAGCAGAGATTTCAGGTTCGACATGATCTTCGGCCAGCCGCCGGACACCGCCTCGATGAGCTTCGACGGTTCGCGCTCGATGCTGTGCGTGATGGAAAGCTTCACTGCCGGACCGCTGGGTTCCAGCTCCAGGGTGCAGCGCGATTCGCCCTCGGCCTGCAGTTCCGGCCGGTGCTGGTTCTGCCAGCGGATGACCAGCCGCCGCGGCGGCTCGGCCTCGAGGATCTCGCCCACGTCGGTGATGGTGCCATCCGCATGCACCATCTTCCATGGCGCGCCGGCACGCCACTGGCTGTCGCAGTACACGCCGAACCAGTACTGCTTCATGAATTCCGCATCGGTGGTCAGTGCCTCCCACAGCCGCTCCGGGGTGGTACGGATGTAGGTGACGTACACGAATGTCGATCTAGCCATGGGTTTTCTCCAGTTTCTTCTTCAGTTCCGCCAGCGCCTTGAGGCGCGGTTTCTCGAACTTGGCGATCCAGCGCTCGTAGATCTCCTGCAGTGGCACCGGATTGAGGAAATGCAGCTTCTCGCGGCCACGCCAGACGGTGGCGATGAGGCTGGCCGTCTCGAGCTGGTTCAGGTGCTGCGTGACGCCCTGGCGCGTCATGTCCAGGTGCTCGCACAGCTCGTTCAGTGTGCGGCCATCGTGCTCGTGCAGCAGGTCCAGCAGCCGGCGGCGGCTGGGGTCGGCCAGCGCCTTGAACAGGGCATCGGTGTCGGGGCGGTCGGACATGGATAAATGCAAGCAAGTAGTTGCATGAATATTAGGCAAGCAATGTATTGCATGTCAAGCGGCACCGGCATCCCGTCGGCGGACGCCGAAGTGCTAGGCTCTGCCGCGGGTCCACCAACGGAGAACAACATGCCCACCGCACTGCCTTTCATGCTCGCGCTCTGCATCCTGCTTGGGCTGCTGTACCTGCTGCTGGCGGCGACGCTGGCCACCGCCAGCCGCGGCCTGCCATGGACCCTCGGCGCCCGCGACGGCGAACCGCCACCGCAGTCGGTGGCGGCGGCGCGCGCGCAGCGCGCCACGGTGAATTTCCTGGAAACCTTTGCATTCTTCGCCGCGGCGCTGGTGTGCGCCATCGCCACCCACCACGATGGCGCGCGCGCGCAGCTGGGCGCGCAGCTCTATTTCTGGGGCCGGGTGGCCTATCTGCCGCTGTATCTGCTGGGCGTGCCGCTGCTGCGGTCGCTGGCCTGGGGTGTGGCGCTGGCCGGGCTGCTGATCGTCGTCACGGCCATCCTCTGACCAGTCATGGGCGCGGCGGATGCTGCATCCGCCGGCGGGCTCAGTGGATGGTGACTTCCGGGGAAAAGGCCAGCACGCGCCGCGGCCCGTCGGTGTGCTCGTTGATGTATTCCCACATCGCCGCATAGGCCTTCTCGAAATCCGCCTGCGCGATGGCGAGCGCGGTCTCGGCGCGGCGCAGCTCGGTCTCCAGCCCCACCAGCAGCTTCTTGCGTTCGGTTTCGCTCATGGCGTTCTCCTGGTTTCCTCGTGGGAGATGGGGGCCGGGAGGGGGGGAATCAATGCACCGGAAGGCCCCGCGGTGGGAAAAATCCTACCGGAGGAGGGTCGCGGCCTGAGGCGTGGCCAATGGCCCGCCCGGGCTACTGTGAGGCCAGAACATCCAACTGGATCAGCGCATGGCCGAGCGCGCCGCCTCCAATCCTGCCGTGCTCGGCGCAATCGCCGCAAACCTGGCGATTGCCGTCACCAAGTTCATCGTGGCCGGCATTTCAGGCAGCTCCGCGATGCTGTCGGAGGCCATCCATTCCACCGTCGACACGCTCAACGAAGTGCTGCTGTACGTGGGGGTGCGGCTGAGCGAGCGGCCGGCCACCGAAGAGCACCCGTTCGGGCATGGCAAGGAACTGTATTTCTGGGGGCTGATCGTCGCGGTGCTGATCTTCGGGCTGGGGGGCGGGGTTTCGTTCTACGAGGGCGTGCTGCACGTGCGCCAGCCGGCGAAGCTGGAAAACCCGCTGTGGAACTACCTGGTGCTCGGCTTCGCGTTCTGCTTCGAGGGCGCCAGCTTCCTGCTGGCGCTGCGCCAGTTCGTGCGCCACGACCAGCGCGGACCGTTCTGGCGCGCGCTGCACCTGAGCAAGGATCCCACCACGTACACGGTGCTCGCGGAGGATTCCGCGGCGCTGGTCGGACTGCTGATCGCAGCCCTTGGCGTATACCTCAGTCACCGGCTGCAGATGCCGCGCCTGGACGGCGTGGCTTCGATGCTGATCGGCCTGCTGCTGGCGGCCGCGGCCATCCTGCTGGTGCGTGAGGCCCGCGGCTTGCTGATCGGCGAGGGCATCCGCGCGGAGACCCGGCGTGACATCCGCGCGCTGGCCGAAAAGCTGCCCGCCGTGGCACGTGTGGGCGAGATCCTCTCGATGTACGTGGGTCGCGAGGAGGTGCTGGTCACGCTGCAGCTTTCCTTCCGCGACGGGACTTCCACCGCGGATGCGGCGGACAGCCTCGCCAGGCTGGAGCGCCAGGTGCGCGAGCGCTTCCCCATGGTGCGGCGGCTGTTCATCGCCTTCCCGGCGCCCATCGCGCCGGCCGGCACCGAGGCCGACCCACGCTGAGCGCGGTGCGCGTTCCAGCTCGGTCCGTAGGCCGGCCCTCCTATAGACCGTGCGGCGAGCACCGTCCTATCGTGGCGGCAACCGCGGAGACAACCATGATCAACAAGGCCCTGCTGGCACGCTTCGCCTCGCGTGACGGCACCGACGAGGAGCTCCGCCAGTTCCTGCTGGCGGCGCGGCCGCTGGTCGAGAAGGAGACCGCCACCATGGTGTGGTTCGCGCTGCGCTTCGGCCGCGGCGAGTTCGGCATCTTCGACGGCTTCACCGACGAGGCCGGCCGCCTGGCGCACCTGCAGGGCGCAGTGGCCGCCGCGCTGCTCGGCCGGCGGGACTCGCTGCTGGCCACCGCCCCGGCCATCGAGCCGCTGGAGGTGCTGGCGCAGCGCCTGCCGCCCGATGACCTGCAGGACATCACCAGGGGGCTGCTGCTGACCTTCAAGGCCAAGGCGGGCAACGAGGCCGCCGTGGCCGAGTTCCTGCGCGGCGCGCGCCAGTACATCGAGGAGGAAACCGGCACGCGCGCCTGGTTCGCGTTCCAGAGCGGCGCGCAGCACTTCGGCATCTTCGACGTGTTCGCCGATGCCGGCGCGCGCTTCGCGCACCTGGCCGGGCACGTGCCGCGCGAACTGGCCAAGCATGCGCTGACGCTGCTCGGTGGCATGCCGGAGGTGCACCTGCTGGATGTGGTGTGCGTCACCAGCCGCTCGCCGCCGGTGGACGGCTGAGGACTCAGCCGCTTTGCACGGCGCTTGCGGGTGTGCCCCGGCGCAGCAGCGCGTTGCGCACCGTCCATTCCTCGGGCAGCGCGAGTTTCACCAGAAAGTTCACTTCGCCGGCCGTGTGCACGGCGAGCGCCACGCCGTCGCGCAGCACGAAGCGGTTGCCGGGGAGCGCGGCGATCCGTTCGCCGGGGGTGACGATGCCCAGCAGGTTCAGCGGATCGGCGGCGCTGAGCGAGACCAGCGCGCCATCGGGTTTCTTCTGCCGCATGGCGCGCAGTGCCGGGATGGCATCCGGCAGCGCGTACTGCTCGCCGGTGACGCCGGCCACGAAGCGCCCGCCGCGCACATGGCCCTGCGTTTCCAGCCGCCGCAGCACGCGCAGCAGCACATGCCAGGGCGGCAGCCACGGCGCCTCGCGCGCGAGGATGCGGCGGAACACCACGCCATAGCGCTGCAGCAGGCGCCACGCCACCTGTTCGACCTGCTCCGCGTCGGCCTCCGGATCGGCCGCGCCTTCCACCGGGTGCAGCAGGCTCCAGCGCCCGGCCTCGGTGAGACCGAACAGTGCCACGCGGCGGCCGCGCGCGGCGAGCTTGCGCTTGCTGTCCAGCGGCAGCAGCAGCGCGCGCAGGCCGCCGAAGCTGTCGGCGCTGACCAGGCCCGCGGCGACCAGTTCACCGAGCGCGCTCTCGGCCTGTGACTGCAGCAGCCCACTGCCGCGCAGCAGCTCGTCGAAGAACGACGCGCCGCGCGCAGTGAGCTGCCCGGCAATTGCCTGGGCGGAAGAGGACAGCTGTACCTCGCCGCGCTGGCGCTGCGAGAAGCCGCGCCACAGCGGCAAATGTGCGCGCGACAGCAATGCGATCGGCGTGCCGCGCACCGGTCCCGCCACCGCGCCCTTTGGCATGTCCAGCCGCGCCCACAGCACGCGGCCGGACAGGCACAGCGTGTCCAGCCATGCCGGGTCGTAATGCTGCAGCCGTGCCGGCAGCACATCGCGCTCCCAGGCGACGGCCGGCACCTCGAAGCCTTCCAGCTGCTCCAGTACCGCGGCGAGGCTCTGCGGACCTTCACCTTTCGGATCACGCGTCACGCCCTGCCACTCCAGCAGGAAGCGCATGAAGTCGGCGCTGGCCACCGGCTCGATCTGCGCGCGCAGCGTGCGGATGGTGTAGCGGCTGATGCGCGCCAGCAGGCGCCGCTCGCACCATTGGCTCTCGAATACCGGCGCACCGCCATGCGTGGCCTCGATGGCATGGGGCGGCGTGGTGAACTGGCCGCGCAGCACGAAGCCCTCGCCCTCCAGCGCGGTGAGCGCCGCGAGCGCGCTGCCGTCGGGCAGCGCCAGCGTGGCATCGAGCGCGGTGGCGGTGACCGGGCCGACGGCCTGCAGCCGGCCGCGCAGCAGCTCGCGCACCGCGTCACCGCGTTCCCAGCTGCGCGCGGCATATCCGGCCGGCACGACCAGACCGGGTTCGACACGTGCATCCGGATACACGGCGCGTGCCAGTGGCAGCTGCTCGGCGGCCACCCAGAAGGCGCGCGTGCCCGCCAGCATGCGCGTGGCGCGCCGCGCGGCCTGCAGCAATGCAAATTGTGCCTGCCAGTCCGGGCGATGCACCGCGGCCTTTCCCTGGCCTTCCTCTTCCGGCAGTGCGCCGAGCAGCATCAGTGCATCGTGCAGCTCGTCGGCGCTGGCCGGATCCGGCCAGGCTTCCTCGCGCAGCTGCGCGATGGCCTGCGGATCGAGCTGACCGAACTCCGCGGCGCTCTGCGGATCCAGCCAGCGCCGCGATGCCACCGCCTGCGTGCGGCGCTCTTCCAGCGGCGCATCGTCCAGGTAGGCGTACGGCCGCGCGTTGAGGATCTCCATGGCCAGTATCGAGGGCTGCGGCAGGTCGCGCGTGAGCACCTGCACGCTGCCGCTCTCGATGCCCCTGAGCAGTGCGATCAGGCCGTCGACATCCATGGCCTCGTGCAGGCAGTCATGCAGCGTCTGGCGCACCAGCGGGTGGTCGGGTATCTCGCGCGGGCCGCTGAGGTTTTCCTGGCAGGCAAGCTGGTCGGGAAACAGCACCGAGACCAGGTCCTCCGCGGCCATGCGCAGCAGCGGCGGCGGGGTCTTCCTGCCGCCGCGCGAGCTGCGGATGGCCAGCGAAATGGTGGCGTTCCAGCGCCAGCGCGTCATGAACAGCGGCGCATCCAGCACCGCCTGCGTGAGCACCTGCGCCACGGTGTTGCTGTGCAGGTACTTCACCACGTCTTCCAGCGCGAAGCTGTGCGTCTCGCCCAGCGACAGCACGATGGCATCCTCGGTGGCGGCGGCCTGCAGCTCGAAGTTGAAGGTCTGGCAGAAGCGCTTGCGCAGCGCCAGGCCAAAGGCGCGGTTCACGCGCGAGCCAAGCGGCGAGTGGATCACCAGCTGCATGCCGCCGGCCTCGTCGAAGAAGCGCTCGATGACCAGCAGTTCGCGCGTGGGCAGGCGGCCCAGCGCGCCCTTGGCGCTGGCCAGGTACTCGACCAGTTGCTGCGCGGCGGTGCCGCCGAGATGATGATCCTCGCGCAGCTGCGCGATGCAATGGCTCAGGGTGTCGGGCGCGAGGTCGGTCAACGCCTGGTCGAGCTCGGCGCGCAGCTGCGACACCGCGGTGGACAGCTCATCCGTGCGCGCCGGCGCCTCGCCCAGCCAGAAGGGAATCGTGGGGGCCTGGCCCGCCGCATCCTCCACGCGCACCTTGCCGGCCTCCACGCGCAGGATGCGGTACGAGGTATTGCCGAGCTGGAATACGTCGCCCGCGAGGCTTTCAACGGCGAAGTCCTCGTTCAGCGTGCCCACCATGATGCCCTGCGGCTCCATCACCACCTGGTAGTCGGCGTTCTGCGGAATGGCCCCGCCGCAGGTAATGGCCGTGAGACGCGCGCCGCGCCGCGCGCGCAGCCGCGCGTTGACGGCGTCGCGATGCAGGTAGGCACTCTGCCGACCGCGGCGGGTGGCAATGCCGTCGGCCAGCATGCCGAGGATCTCGTCGAAGGCGCCGCGCTCCAGGTTGCGATACGGCCAGGCGCGCCGCACCAGCGCGAACAGCTCGTCCTCGCCGCGCTCGCCCGCGGCCACCTCGGCGACGATCTGCTGCGACAGCACATCCAGCGGCGCCTCGGGAATGTGCAGCCGGTCCAGTTCGCCCGCGCGCACCGCATCCAGCAGCGCGGTGCACTCCACCAGCTCGTCACGCGACAGCGGAAACAGCCGGCCCTTCGGCACACCACCCACCGCGTGGTTGGCACGGCCCACACGCTGCAGGAAGGTGGAGATGGCGCGCGGCGTGGCGAGCTGGCATACCAGCTCCACATCGCCGATGTCGATGCCCAGCTCCAGCGAGGCCGTGGCCACCAGCGCCTTGAGCTGGCCGGCCTTCAGGCGCTGCTCGGCGTCCAGCCGCTGCTCCTTGGCAAGGCTGCCGTGATGCGCGGCGATGTTCTCGGTGCCGATGCGCTCGGACAGGTGCCGCGTGACGCGCTCCACCATGCGGCGCGTGTTGGCGAAGATCAGCGTGGTGGTGTGCTCGCTGACCAGCCTCGCGAGCTTGTCGTACAGCGTGTTCCACACCTCGGTGGACATCACCGCTTCCAGCGGCGAATCCGGCAGCACCAGCGCCAGGTCGCGCTGCCGCACGTGGCCGCTGTCGACGATGGTGCAGTCGCCGCCCGCGGCGCCCACCAGGAAACGCGCCACCTCATCGATGGGTTTCTGCGTGGCCGACAGGCCCACGCGCTGCAGCCGGCCGTCGCACAGGTCGGCCAGCCGCTCCAGCGACAGTGCCAGGTGCGAGCCGCGCCGGGTCGCGGCCACGGCGTGGATCTCATCGACGATCACGCTGCGCGTGCTGGCCAGCATGCGGCGCCCGGAATCGCTGGTGAGCAGCAGGTACAGCGATTCGGGCGTGGTGACCAGGATGTGCGGCGGGGATTTCAGCATGGCCGCGCGCTCGGCCTGCGGCGTGTCGCCGGTACGCACCTGGCTGCGGATCTGCCTGGCCGGCAGCCCCATCCTCTCCAGCTCCGCGATGCAGCCGGCCAGCGGCTGCTCCAGATTGCGGCGGATGTCGTTCGACAGCGCCTTCAGCGGCGACACGTACACCACCTGGACCTGGTCGGCGAGCGTGCCCGCGGCGGCCTCGCGCACCAGCGCATCGATGGCCGCGAGGAATGACGCCAGTGTCTTGCCGGAGCCGGTGGGCGCGGCGATCAGCGTGTGCTGGCCGCGCGCGATCGCCGGCCACGCCGCGGCCTGCGCGGCGGTGGGCGCACCAAACGCGGCGGCGAACCAGCGCGCGACGGCGGGATGGAAGTTCTCGAGGGGCATGGCGCGGCGAAAGGGGTCTGCCTAGCTTGGGGCCATCCGGCCGCCAGTCAAGCCGGTCCGCGGACCCGGGGCTCCTGCAGCGGCGCGGGCGCGGTGCTGACGCGCAGCCGCAGCATGCTGACGCCGGCCGCGACCACGGCGGCGCCGGCGGCCGCGCGCAGCAGCAGCGGTACCGACTGCACGCCCATCCAGTGGAAGCCCGCCGCCACCGCCACGGCGCCCACTGTCTGGCCGAGCAGCCGCGCGGTGGCCAGCATGCCGCCGGTGGCGCCGGAGCGCGTATGCGGGGTGGCGGTGACCATGGCGCGATTGTTGGGGGACTGGAAAAAGCCGAAACCGGCGCCGCACACCGCCATGCGCCACAGGATATCCGCGTCGCTGCTGGCCGGGTGCAGCAGCGACAGCAGCAGCAGTCCCAGTGCAAAGCAGCCGAGGCCGATGCCGCCGAGCAGACCGGCCGGGTGGCGGTCGGCCAGCCGGCCCGCCAGCGGCGCGGTCACCCCCACGGCCAGCGGCCACAGCGTCATCAGCAGGCCGCTGTTCATGATGGTGCGGCCCATTTCCCCCTGCAGCAGGAAGGGCAGTGCGACCAGCGCCAGCATCTGCGCGGCGAAGGTGGTGACCGAGGTGATGATGGACAGCGCGAAGATCGGGATGCGCAGCAGGTCCACCGGCAGCAGCGGCACCGGGCGCCGCCAGTCGCGCAGCACCAGCAGCGTGCCCGCCACCACCGCCACCAGCAGCACCGGCAGGCCGGTGCGGGGCTCGCCGCGCGCCAGCGTCTCGATGCCGTACACCAGTGCGCTCAGCGCCACCGCGCTCAGCACCGCCGATACATAGTTGGGCCGGCCACGATGGCCGTGGCTGTAGGGCAGGGCGCGCACGCCGATGGCAAGGGAGGCCAGGCCCAGGGGCAGGTTGATCAGGAACAGCCACGGCCAGTTCGCGACCTTGAGGATCAGCGCGGCGATGCCCGGCCCGGCCGCCGCCGCCACCGACAGCACCAGTGCGTTGTAGCCCATGCCCTTGCCCAGCCTGGCGCGCGGATACGTGCCCCGCACCAGCGCGGCGTTCATGCTCATCACCGCCGCCGCGCCGATGCCCTGGAACATGCGCGCCGCGATCAGCGAGGCCAGGCTGTGCGCCAGTGCGCAGCCCACCGAACCCAGCACGAATACCGCCACGCCCGGCAGGTACACGCGCCGGTAACCGATGCGGTCGCCCAGCGCCGCGAACGGCAGCAGCAGCGCGGTGATGGCGAGCTGGTAGGCGTTGATGATCCAGATGGAGATCGCCGGCGCGGCATGCAGCTCGCCGGCGATGGTGGGCAGCGCCACGTTGGCGATGGAGCTGTCGAGCACCGCCATCGAGATGGCGAGCCAGATCGCAAGCACCGACCAGTAGCGGCGCGGTTTCGGCAGTCCGTCCTGGGAATGGCCCGGCATGCTCCTAACGTAACCGCTCAACGCCTGAGCAGGGGGCTTTTCATGGCGTGCTCGGGTGGTTTCGCATCGCGACGGATGATGCCGAGCTCGCCGCTGGGTTCCAGGATCGCCAGCTCCACGCTGTGCACGTCCTGGATGCCGGCCTCGCACAGCTTGGATTCCACCTCTTCCTTGCTGATCCACTGTTTCTTCATGTTGTCGCGCATCCACTGGCCATGCACGATCAGCGGCAGCGGCGGCGGTGTGATGAAGTGGCGGAAGCCATCGAAGCGGTAGGACAGCCAGTCCAGCGCCATGTTCCAGAACACCAGCGCGCTCACCAGCACCACCCCGTCGCCCACGGATTTGTATTCGCCGGCCATGGCGTTCTGCGAGGCGTCGGCCACCAGCACGATGAACAGCACGTCCGGCATGCTCATCGAGCCCACATCCCGGCGCAGGATGAAGCGCATCACCAGCACCAGCCCCAGGTACATGATCGTGCCGCGCAGGATCAGCTCGAGGGGATTCATGCTGAGCGTGAACATCTGCGCCATCCGCGACTCCCGTTGTGGCCCGCACCACCAATAAGGGTGCGCACCGCGGACCGCTGTCGGCGGTCCCCGACAGTGCCCGTAGGCCACAGCCCGACCACGAACGGCCCATGCGGGACTGTGGGAATGCGCCGACTGCAGGGCGCATGCTTCTCCGCCATGCGCGCGCCGCGCGCTGGCCGAGAATTACCCGCAGGCCCGACAGCGGCGAGGAACACCATGGCAACGAACGGCACCCACAAGGCGGACGCACAGCGCAAACCCCGGCCGCCGTTTCCAGCGCAGCACCAGGACGGCACTGGCGAGGAGTCAAAGCTCGAGCCCCGGCCCAGGTTCGAGGCGCCCGAGTACCGCGCGGCCGGCAAGCTCAAGGGCCGCAAGGCCCTGATCACCGGCGCGGATTCAGGCATCGGGCGCGCGGTGGCCGTGCTGTTCGCCCGCGAGGGCGCGGACCTGGTGCTGTCCTACCTGCCGCAGGAGCAGGCCGATGCCGAGGAAACCCGCCGCGCGGTGGAGCGCGCAGGCGTGCAGTGCCACCTGCTGCCGGGGGATCTTTCCGAGGCGCAGTTCTGCACCGCGCTGGTGGAGGCGGCGGTGCGCAAGCTCGGCGGCCTCGACCTGCTGGTCTCCAATGCGGCCCACCAGTCGCGCAAGGAATCCCTGGACAAGCTCACCGACGAGGAACTCGAACACACCTTCCAGACCAACATCTTCGCGTACATCCGCCTGGCCCGCGCGGCGTTGCCGCACCTGAAGCCCGGCGCCGCCATCATCGCCACCAGTTCGGAGACCGGCATCCTGGGCTCGGCGAAACTGCCGGACTACTCGGCCACCAAGGGCGCCATCAATGCCTTCACCAAGACCCTGGCGCAGGAGCTGGTGTCCAAAGGCATCCGCGTGAACGCGGTGGCGCCGGGACCAGTGTGGACCCCGCTGAACCCTTCCGATGCAGGACTGCCGCCGGAGAAGGTCAGCGAATTCGGCAAGCAGAACCCCTCCGGACGTCCCGCGCAACCCGAGGAACTGGCGCCGGCCTACGTGTTCCTGGCCTCGAACGCGGACTCCTCGTACATCACCGGCACGGTGCTGCAGGTGATGGGCGGGCAGACCAGCGGCGGCTGACTGTCATGAATATGTTCTTGATCATATTTACGATCTGCCCAGGATGCCGGCGGAGGGCAAGCCATGCCGTACACCGCCGAACACCAGCAGCAGACCTGTGAACGCATCGTCGAGTCGGCGCGGCGGCTTCTAAAGGCGCCGGCGAATCCCCGGCGAGCGCTGGCATGGGGAGCTGATGCAGCTGCCGGCGTGGGCCGAGCCGTTTCCGTCCCGATAGCCCGCGCGACAGCCGCCCGGACGCTGGGTCATACTGGCGTGGCGGGAGAAGCCGTTCGCGCCGCGCAGCGGCGCCAAGGGAAATGTCATGGAAAGACGTCCTGTGGGCATGGGCAATTCATGGCGACTCGTCTGTTGCGGCGTGCTGCTGGCCGCGGGCATCGGGCGCGCAGCCGAACCCCAGGACGATGCGACGCTTGCGCGGCAACTCTACGAGCGCGCCGACTTCCTCGATGCCATGCCCGTGTATGAGCGGCTGGCCGCCGCGCAGCCCGAGAATGCGGTGTATGCAGAGCGCCTGGCGTTCTGCCTGACTGCCAACCTGCAGATGCTGCCCGCGGGCCAGCAGCGCGAGGACATGATCGTGCGCGCGCGCGCGGAGGCCGAGCGCGCCAGGAAGCTGGGCAGCAACAGCGGCCTGCTGCCCTCCGTCACGACCGCGCTGAACAGCAGCGCGATCCACGCGCCCAGTTCCGAAGAGGATGAATTGCGCGATGCCGAGATGGCCTTCGGCAAAGGGGATCTCGATGCCGCGCTGGCCGGCTACAAGGCGGCGGCGGCGCGGCACCCCACGTCCTATCTGGCACACCTGGATGCGGGTGACGTGTATTACCGCAAAGGCGACATCGCGGGCGCCGCCGAATGGTTCGGCAAGGCGATCGCGATCAATCCCGACATCGAGACCGCGTACCGCTACTGGGGCGATACGCTCGCCAGGAGCGGCGATGACAAGGCCGCGCTCGCGTACTACATCCGTGCCGTGGTGGCCGAGCCGTACAAGCAGGCCTCGCGGGGCGGCTTGCAGGCGTGGGTGAAGCGCAACGGCGCCACGCTGCAATCCCCGCAGCTGCCCCGGCCCAAGGTCGGGCTCAAGGACGACGGCACCGGCAAGGGACCCGCGCCGGTCATCAATCTGGACCAGAACGCGATGGCCGATCCGCGCGCCGGCGCAGCCTGGGTCGCCTATGCCGCCAATCGCGTGCTGTGGCTGAAGGGCAGGTACCTGGAGCGCCATCCCGGCGAAACCGAGTACCGGCACTCGCTCGACGAGGAAGTGGAGTCGCTGCGCCTGGCGGTGCAGGTGATCCAGAAGGACCTGCCCGATGCCGCGCAGCTGCCGGCGCTGCGCGACCTGGTGCGCCTGTCGAAGGACGACATGCTGGAGCCCTACGTGCTGCTGAACGGCGTCGACGCGGGCATCGCGCAGGATTATCCCGCCTATCGCGCCACGCACCGCGAGCAGCTGGCGGCGTTCATCGAGAAATACCTGATCGTCAGGCCGCCCGCCGGCCAGTGAAGCCGGGTCAACCCGGCGGCAGGGCCTTGCGCTGCAGGAACTTCCATACGCCGCCGACGCGGATGAAGGTGTCCTCGTAGCGCCCGGCGACCTCGGGCTGCGGCTTGCCGCCCTCCATCTTGTAGAAGATGAAGCGCGAGTTCGCCGTGGCGCGCTCGCCCTGCACCTCGATGCTGAAATTGGACATCACGTGGAAGTTCTGTCCCTTGGGTATGGAGGGGTCGTTGAACATCTTCTCCATCGCGGCCTGGATGTCCTTGGCCCCCTTGTAGCTGCCCTGCGCGCCCTGCCACTCGCCGTTGTCGGCGAACAGCGCGGCGAAGGCGGCGAAATCGCGGTTGTCCACGTCGCGGCCGTACTCCACCAGCAGGCGCTCGATGGCCCGCTCGTCCTCCATGCGCCGCAGCCGCAGCTCGAAATACACCGGCGAAGGGGAGTCGTTCGCGTCCAGCGACGGCCAGCCGCGCTGCGTGGTCACCGGCAGAGTGGCGAAGAATGCGTTGACTGCGTGGATCTCCCCACCCCACACCTTGAAGGCCTCCAGCGTCACCAGCGCCTTGCCGGCGCCGTAGGAATTGGTGTCGCCGAAGTTCATCCACAGCAGCGCCACGCCATTGTCCTCGTCCACGGCAGCGACGCTGGCCTTCACGTCCGGATGCAGCATGATCTTCTGCGCGTACATGGCCGCGCAGCGCGCGCAGCCGACCCCGGCCGTGTACACGCCGTTCTCGATGCGGTAGGCCTCGGTGGCGAAGGGCGTGGGTGCAGCGGTGAAGTTGCCGATGCGCAGGCCTTCGGGGTAGGCCAGCGCGGTGCGGATCATCGCCTCGCGCGACTCGCGCTGCCCGGCCGGCACCGGGTCGTTGAAGTGCGGCAGCGGCTTGCCGAGCTCGGTGGGCTGGAAGCGCGAGTTGGGCGTGACGCGCTGGACCAGCGTCTCGATGCCGGCGATGCGCCGATCCTGCACGTGCAGGACCAGCGAGTAGAGCGCCGGCTGGCTGCCTTCCAGCAACACCAGGTGCGCCGCGGCGATCTGGTCGCGCACGTCGAGGTAGTCCTGCCGGAAGCCGCCGTTGCCGGTGACGGTCTTCCACAGGCCCTCGCCGAGGGCCAGCTCCTGCGAATCCTCGGTGAAGCGGGCCTGCGGCGCCAGCGGCAGCTGCGCCGGCTTGTGCGCCAGCAGCGCCTCGACGTAGCGGGTGATCAGGCCACCCAGGCAGGCGCGGTCGCATGGCGCATTGGCGGCCAGCGCCGGTGCGCTGCCGGACAGCAGCAGGATCGTGGCGAGTCGCTTGAACATGTTCTCCCCTCGTGCGCGCTTCAGTCGTTGAACACTACCAGCTTGCGGTACTTGATCAGCCAGCGTCCGTCGCGCTGCCTGACCAGATGGTCTTCCGAGCTGCCGAAGCCGCCGGCCACGTAGCGGCCATCCTCGCCCCTGCGCATGGTCTGCCAGTAGGACTGGTACGTGGCCTCGGTGGCGCTCTGGAAGGAGATGCGCTCGTTGCTGATCACGTGATACAGGTTGCCCGGCGGCTTGCCGGCCGCGCGGTTCGCCGCCTGCCGTTCCTGCAGCCCGGTCACCACCTTGCGGATGGCCTCGCGGCCCTTTTCGGTGGAATTCGGCTGCTCGATGACGGCGTCCTCGGTGAACACCGATACGTAGCCGTCGGCATCCAGCGAGTCGACGCTCCAGATGTATTTCTGCATCACCTCCTCGATCGCGGCGCGATCGGCGAGCTGGCGCAGTCCGTCGGGCTGCGCGGGCCGGGCGAGCGGCGCGAGGCAGAGCAGGGCGAGCAGGGTCGCGGATTTTCGCATGGTTCCTCCCCGGCGCCGGCGTTGGCCGCGGCGCCGGGTGCATGCTACGCCACAGCGGCGCCTATTTCTTCGGCAGTGCGAGGAACGACCTGGTGGCGATCACTTCCTGCAGCCGGCAGAAGTGCCAGTCGCGCTCGGCCGGCTTCAGCTTGCCGCCCTTGTAGGCCTCGCAGCTGGCGGGCTTGGGCAGCGGATACTCCTCGATCGGATCATCCAGCAGGTCATAGAACGTGCAGCTCGCTGTGGCGGCGTTCTCGTCACACAGCAGCTTGTACTGCGCGTTGCGCGCGGCCGCCTCGCGAATGTTGTTCTTGATCGGGTTGGTGGTTTCCGACAGCAGATAACCCGTGTTCGGGTCGCGGATCTGCCGGGCGCCCTTGAAAAGTATCGGCGTGAGCGTCACGCCATCCATCGGCACGGTGCTGCCCTCGGTGAGGCCGGGGACGGTCTTCGGCGCGGTCAGCCCCGCCAGCTCGAGGATGGTGGGTGCCAGGTCCGAACCGGTGATCGGCGTGTCGCTGACCGAGCCGGCCTTGATGCCCGGGCCGCGGATCGCGAACTCGACGCGCGAGCCGGCCTCGGTGGAGGTGCCTTTGCCGCGTCCCTGGCGCGTGATGTACAGGTTGTCGATGAATTCGCGCTTGTTGCCGAACATCCATGTGCCGTTGTCGCCCATGTAGACGATGTAGGTGTTCGGGTCGAGCGCATCGACGGTCTTCAGCAGCCGGCCCACCATGGTGTCGAGTGCATTGGTCATCGCGCGCATCAGCTGCTTGTCGGTGCAGTTGCCGACGTTGGCCGAACCGAACTGCCCGCCGCAGGATTCCATTTCCTTGATCGAGATGGCATCCAGCGTGTCCCTGTTCGGCACTGCCATCGGGTTCGGATTCTGCTGGCCGGTGATGTGCGACAGGTTGAACGCGAACCATACAAACCACGGCTTGTCGGGGTTCTTCGTGTGCTGGTCGGTGATCCACTTGATGGCATCGGCCACTTTCACCACCGGCGCGTACGTGGTGGGTGCGATGCCGGGCAGCGAGCGCGTGGGCGCCTGTTCAGTGCGCCACTTGTCGGCCGGCGTGGTGTCGTCCTGCACCTGGTAGTCATATTGCCAGTAGGTCTGGATGCCGCCGTTGAGGTTGCCCTGGAACAGGTCGAAGCCGGCTTCCTTGGGCTTCATGCCCGGGTACAGCACGTTCGAGCCCTTGGTCGGCTGGTTCAGTCCCGCGATGTGCCACTTGCCGAAGATGGCCGTGGCATAGCCGGCCTTGTCGTGCAGGTCGCGCACGAAGGAATAATGGTACTGCGGCAGCCAGCCGGTGTAGTCGAGCACGCCGGTGCTGGCCGGGAACAGGCCGGTGAGGATGGACGAGCGCGTGTTGGCGCAGAACGGCTGCGCCCAGGCATGCGTGAAGCGCATGCCGGCCTGCGCGAACGCGTTGAGCGTCGGCGTGGAGGCCGGATGGCCCTGGATCAGCTTGTAGTCGGGATGGTTGTGGCCGGACGGGCCGTACTGCTTCACCAGGCTGTCGATCAGCCCCGGATACATGTCGGTGGTCACGTCGATGCCGATGTCATCGCCAATGATCAGGAGGATGTTGGGCTTTTTCGCCGCCGCCGCCGCGCTTCCACAGGCGAGCAGCAGCGAGGCGAGCACGGCGAGGCCACGCATGGCCTTCGAGGCGGAAGTAACGAGCATTTTTTCCCCCGGGGAAACCATGGCCTCGAACATTCGGGCCAGCCAATGATCCGCTACGGATAACCTGCCATCTCTGGCAAGTCAATCACACCGCGCTGCGTATATCGCTGGCCTTATGGCTGCGCGATGTTATAGCCGGCGAGCGCCTGCTGGATCGGCGTGTTGTTCGGAAAGCGGCGCGCGGCGGCCTGCAGTACCTTGATGCCCGCTGCGCGCCTGCCGGTCTCCACCAGCGCGAGCGCATACACCAGCGCGTACTGCGCATTGTCGGGCGCCAGCCGCGCCGCCTGTTCGAACAGCGGCAGCGACTGCGGCGTGCGATCCGTGCGCACGTACAGCAGCCCCAGCATGTGCATGGCATCGGCGGACTGCGGATATGCGGCCAGCGCCTCGCGCAGCAGCGACTCGCCCAGGTCATCACGGTTCTGCGCGCGATAGACATCGGACAGGTTGAGCATGGCCGGCAGGTAGCGCGGCGCCAGCTTGCGCGCGCGCTGCAGCTGCTGTTCGGCCGCGGCGAGATCTCCCTGCGCGGCCTCGAACAAGCCGAGATTGCTCAGCGATTCGGGCATGTCGGCGTTGTACAGCAGGCTCTGCCGGTACTCGTCGAACAGCTTGCCGAGCGCGGCGTGCGCCGCGGCCGGCACGCTCGCCAGCGGCAGCTCGGCCAGCTGCTGCGCGGCCGCCATGCGCACGGCCTTGCTCGGGTCGGCAAGCACCGGCTGCAGGCGGCGCAACCGCTCCGCCGCATCCACGCCGCCCAGTGCGGCCACCGCGCCGATGCGGATCAGCGGATCGGGCGAGGCCAGCGCGCTGCTCACGGCATCCAGTTGCTGCGCGCCGGGAAAGCGGCCGCTTTCCAGCAGCGCACTGGAACGCAGGATGGCCGGCCGTCCCGCATCCTGCGCATAGGCGAGCAGGCCGGGCAGCACGCTGGCCTCGTTCTTCCAGGCTGCGGCGCGCAGCGCGGTCTGCGCGTAATACGGCTCCTTGCGGCCGGTGCGCCGCACGATGAAATCCGCGGCCCATTTGTCGCTGCGGTTCCGGTGGCACTGCGTGCAGGCGTTCGGCACGCCGTAGCGCACGCTGGCCACCGGATCGGGCACGCGCAGGGAATGATCGCGCCGCACGTCGACCTGCATGTAGGTCCGCGTCGGCATGTGGCAGTTCACGCATTGCGCGCCGGGCGAATCGGCCTTGTGGAAGAAATGCGCCTCGGTCTGGTACTGCTGCGCCTGGTGGCACTGCAGGCACAGCGCGTTGCCGGCGAGGCGCAGCTTGCCGCTGTGGGGTTCGTGGCAGTTGCTGCACGAGACGTGGTTGGCATGCATGCGGCTCTGCAGGAAGGAGCCGGTCTCGTACACCTCCTCGTGGATCTGCCCGTCGGCGAAATAACGTCCTTCCAGCAATGGGCTGAGCGAATAGCTGTCGAAGAAATCGCGCGCCACGTCCGGCTGCTGCAGCTCGGAGCGGCGCGCATGGCATCCGGAACACACCTGCAGCTGCCCGCTCAGCGGCGATTCGGCGAGCTGCGGGATCGGCAGCACGCCATCGTGCGGGGCCCACAGCTTGCCGAGCGAGGTCATCAGCCCGCGGTTGGGCAGGGACCGGTCGCCGCTGGCCCAGGCCACGTGGCGCGAGCCGGCTCCATGGCAGGCCTCGCAGCCCACGTTGATCTCCTGCCAGTGCGTGGCATAGCGGTCGGTGTCCGGCGAGTAGTTCTTCACCAGGTTGGTCGAGTGGCAGCTGGCGCAGCGCGAATTCCAGTTCTGGAACGCGCCGGTCCAGTGCAGCGGATCCTCGTGCGTGATCTTCTCGTCCGGATACAGGTGGAACCAGCGCTGGCCACCCTGCGCGGCCGGCCGGCTGTCCCAGCTCAGCGGCAGCGCCTGCAGGCGTCCGTCGGGAAAGGCCACCAGGTATTGCTGCAGCGGATAGTGGCCAAAGGTGTAGGCGACCTGGAAAGCCTGCAATTTGCCCTGGGCGTTGTCGGTTTCCACGTAGTACTTGCCGTCACGCGTGAAGAAACGCGATCTCGTGCCGAAGTAATCGAAGCTCGCATCCTGGAAATTGCCGAGCACGGACTGCGCGTCGGCCACTTCCATGGCGTGCCGGTGATCGCTCTGCTGCCAGTTGCGGAAGGCGTCCTGATGGCAGGTGGCGCAGGCCGCGGTGCCGACATAGGCCAGCGCCGGCGCCAGTGGCTGCCGCTGTCGCGAGAGCAGGAATCCCGCAGCGGCAATGGCCAGGCAGGCAGCGGCGATGATCAGCAGGCGGCGGGTGGGCATCGTGTGGTCGGGGCGGGGCTGGTCGATTACGATGGACGCCATGATGCATGCTGTGCGCCGCGCTGTGGGCTTGCTCCTGTTGCTGGGCGCGTTGCCCGCCTGCCCGCAGGACGCCGCGCCGGTATCCGCGCCAGCCACCGTGCCGGTGGTGCTGCACACCACGCTCGGGGACATCCACGTGGCGCTGGAGGTGGAACGCGCGCCCATCACCGCCCGCAACTTCCTGCGCTACGTCGACAGCAGGCGCTTCGACGGCATCACGTTCTACCGTGCCGTGAAGGTTTCGGATGACGGCCAGTACGGCCTGGTGCAGGGCGGCCTGCAGAACGATCCCCGGCGCGTGTTCAAGCCCATTGCACACGAAGCGCCCTCGGTCACCGGACTTTCGCATGTCGACGGCGCGATCTCGATGGCGCGAGCCGCACCGGGAAGCGCGCTGGCCGATTTCTTCATCGTGGTCGGCGACCTGCCTTCGATGGACGGCAAGGCGGACGGCAGCGATCCGGGCTATGCCGTGTTTGGCCGCGTCACCCAGGGTATGGACGTGGTGCATGCCATCCTGCAACTGCCGCGCAGCGACAAGGCACGCAATCCGGTGATGCAGGGACAGATGCTGGCGCAGCCGGTGAAGATCCTCAGCGTGCGGCGCGAGACTGCGCCGCCGTGATGGGTGGCCATAACTCGCGCGCCGGCCGGCTTTGCGACAGACTGTCGTCGTTTTCATCACCCGATGGAGTTCCCATGAACAAGACGAGTTCGTTGTCGCTGACCCTCGCCGCAGTGCTGGCGAGCGGGGTCGCCATGGCGCAGGCGCCGGGCGGACCTCCGGGCGGTGGCCCCGGCGGACCTGGCGGCGGTGCGCCGAGCGCCAAGACCATCATTGCCAACAATGATGGCAACAAGGACGGCGTGGTCACCAAGGAAGAGGCGACCGCGGCCAACAAGCAGCTGATCAAGGTGTGGGACCAGTACGACCTCAACAAGGACGGCAAGGTGGATGAGGCCGAGATCACCAAGGCCATGGCCGCGATGGGCGGCGGCGGCGGTCCTGGCGCAGCGCCGGCTGGTGGTCCGCCTGCCGGTGGTCCGCCCCCCGCGGCCAAGTAAGGCGGCGCGTCCGGTTTGAACCGCGTACTGATTACCGCCGGCGGCGGCGGTATCGGCCTGGCGATCGCGCGCGCCTTCCATGCGCAGGGCGCGCGCGTTTTCATCTGCGACATTGACGACGCCGCGCTGGCGCGCGCGGTGGCCGAACTGCCTGGCCTGATGGCGCGACGCTGCGATGTGGCCGACCGCGTCGCAGTGGGAGCGATGGTCGCCGCTGCCGTGCAGTGCCTCGGTGGACTCGACGTGCTGGTCAACAACGCCGGCATCGGCGGGCCGACACGGCCGGTGCACGAGCTCGATCCGGACGACTGGGATGCGGTGCTGCGCGTGAACCTCACCGGTGCCTTCGACGTGACGCGCCACGCCATCCCGCACCTGATCGGTGCCGGCCGCGGTGTCATCCTCAACATGGCCTCGGCGGCCGGTCGTTTCGGATATCCGAACCGCAGCCCCTATTCGACTTCCAAGTGGGGCCTGATCGGTCTCACCAAGACGCTGGCGATGGAACTCGGCGACCACAGCATCCGCGTCAATGCCATCGCGCCGGGTGCGGTGGCGGGCGAGCGCGCCGAGCGCGTGTTCCAGGGGCGCGCGCAGCTCTCGGGCCGTTCCGTCGAAGAGGAGAAACGCCTCGGGCTTGCCAACCAGTCATTGAAGGAGCTGGTGTCACCCGAGGACATCGCGCAGCTCGCGGTATTCCTTGCCTCCGATGCCGGCAAATCCATCTCCGGCCAGGTCTTTCCCATCGACGGCAACCTGCAGCGCGCCTGATCGGTGCGGGCGCCTGTGCTAAGTTGAGCGCATGCCGCTACTGATCGCCGGCCTGGTCCTGTTCCTCGGCATCCACTCGCTGCCCATCCTCGCGCCGGCGGCGCGCGCGCGGCTGCTGCAGGGCCTGGGGCGCAATGGCTGGCGCGTGCTGCACTCGCTGTTGGCGCTGGCCGGACTGGCGCTCATCTTCATCGGCTACGGCCAGGCGCGGCACGCGCCCGTGGTGCTCTACACCCCGCCGTACTGGATGCGGCATGTGACCTTCACGCTGATGCTGTTCGTGTTCCCGCTGATCTTCGCCGCGTATTTTCCCGGCCGCATCAAGGCCACGCTGAAGCATCCCATGCTCACGGCGGTGAAGACCTGGGCCTTCGCGCACCTGCTGTCGAACGGCACTCTCGGCGCTGTGCTGCTGTTCGGCACTTTCCTGGTGTGGGCGGTGGCCGATCGCATCTCGCTGCAGCGCCGCCAGCCGACGCTGCAGCTCGCCGCCCGGCCGGCGCCGTGGAACGATGTCATCGCGGTGCTCGCGGGCCTGGCACTATATGCCGCGACCATCCTGTGGCTGCACCGGCTGGTCATCGGCGTGCCGCTGAGCTGAGGAATGCCGGCGCTCTTCCAGGCCATGCGCCTGCGCGCCGCGGCGACACCGCTGGAATGCCGTGAACTGCCGCTGCCCGCGCCGGGCCCGCGGGAGCTGCTGATCCGCGTGGGGGCCTGCGGCGTGTGCCGCACCGATCTGCACCTGCTCGACGGCGAGCTGCCGCAGGCGCGTTATCCGGTCACGCCGGGGCACGAGATCGTCGGCCGCGTGGCCGCGCGCGGCGATGCCGTCACGCAGTACGCCATCGGCGAGCGCGTCGGGGTGCCGTGGCTGGGCGGAAGCTGCGGCGAGTGCGGGTACTGCAGCAGCGGCCGCGAGAACCTGTGTGATCGCGCGCGCTTCACCGGCTGTACGCAGGATGGCGGTTATGCCGGGTACGCGCTCGCCGATGCGCGCTTCTGCCTGCCCATCCCCGCGCGCTATTCCGATGCCGAGGCCGCGCCGCTGCTGTGTGCGGGGCTGATCGGCTACCGTGCCTATCGCGCGGCGGGCGAGGGCCGGGTGCTTGGCCTGTATGGTTTCGGCGCGGCCGCGCACCTGATCGCGCAGGTGGCGCAGGCGCAGGGGCGCCGCATCCACGCCTTCACCCGGCCGGGTGATGCGGCGGCGCAGGCGTTTGCGCGCGAGCTCGGCGCCGCGTGGGCCGGCGGTTCGGATGAGCCTGCGCCGGAACCGCTCGATGCGGCCATCCTGTTCGCGCCGGTCGGTGAACTGGTGCCGGTGGCGCTGGCGGCCACGCGCAAGGGCGGCCGCGTGGTGTGTGCCGGCATACACATGAGCGACATTCCTTCCTTTCCATACGCGCTGCTGTGGGGCGAGCGCAGCGTTGCCTCGGTGGCCAACCTCACGCGCCAGGATGGCCTCGAGTTCATGCGCCTTGCCGCGGACATGGACCTGCGTCCCGCGGTGCAGACCTTCGCATTGCACGCCGCCAATGATGCGCTGGCGGCGCTGCGCGCCGGTGAGCTGCGCGGTGCCGCAGTGCTGGTGCCCGAAGGGGCCTGACTGCTATGTTCGGCAAAACGCGGGCCTGCAGGTCCGCACGGGAGCTGCGATGGCCGGAACCGGCGGGTGGATCTGGTATGAGCTGCTGACCTCCGATGTCGAGGCCGCGCTCGCGTTCTATGGCAGTGTCGTGGGCTGGAAGGCCGTTGCGCACGCGGGGATGCCTGGTTACTACCAGTTTGCCGCCGGCGATACGCAGATCGGCGGCATGATGGCGATGCCGCGCGAAGCCGGCATCGCGCGGCCGGCGTGGCTGGGCTACATCCATGTCGCCAATGTGGATGCCACCGTGAGCGCCGCGCAGCGCGATGGCGCGACGCCGTGCGTGCCGCCCACGGACATTCCCGGCATCGGCCGCTTCGCGATGCTGCAGGATCCGCAGGGCGTGGCGGTGTACGTGATGGCGCCCCTGCCGCAGCCGGGCCAGAGCCAGTCCTTCGCCGCGAAAGTCGGTCACTGCCAGTGGAACGAGCTGGTCACCACCGATCCGGCGGCGGCGCTGGCCTTCTATGTCCGGCACTTCGGCTGGGAGAAAGGCGAGGTGATGAACATGGGCCCGGTGGGCGACTACCAGCTCGTCAGCGGCGGCGGGCAGCGTTTCGGTGCGATCATGAAACGCTCCACCGCCGCAGGCCGGCCGCCGATCTGGCGCTACTACTTCGGGGTCGACGACATCGACCGCGGGGCACGCGCCATCGCGGCCGGCGGCGGCCGCCTGCTCGCTGATCCCCAGCCGGTGCCCGGTGGTGCCTTCGCCATCGTCGCGCTCGACCCGCAGGGCGCCGAGTTCGGCATCGCCGGGCCGCGAATCGCCTGAACTGATCCGATGAGCCGTACGGAGTGCGGCGGTCCCGTTGCGCCGGCCGCACAAACGCGGATCATCCCGGTATGGACGCCCCTTTCCCGCGCGCCTTCAGTGCGGACTACCTGGGCGACGAGGCACGGCTGATCCATGCCGCGGCCGATCGTGCGCTGCTCACTGCCGCGCAGGCCACGCGCGTGCGCGAGTTGGCGGAATCGCTGGTCGCCGGCGTGCGCGCCGCGCGCCGCAGCCAGACCGGCCTCGATGCCTTCCTGCAGCAGTACTCGCTGAGCTCGAAGGAAGGGGTGATCCTGCTGTGCCTGGCCGAGTCGCTGCTGCGCATCCCCGACACCGGCACCGCCGATCGGCTGATCGCGGAGAAGATCCGCGCCGGTGACTGGGGCGCACATGCCGGCGAGTCGGCCTCGCTGTTCGTCAATGCCTCCACCTGGAGCCTGATGCTCACCGGCCGCCTGCTGCGGCCGGAAGAGGAGCCGGCCGAGACCGGGCATTTCGTGCAGCGACTGGTGGCGCGGGCCGGCGAACCGGTGGTGCGCGCCGCGCTGCTCCAGGCGATGCGCATCCTCGGCACGCAGTTCGTGATGGCCCGCTCGATCGGCGAGGCGCTGCGCCGCGCGCGCGAGGACACGGGGCACCCGTGGCGCTATTCCTTCGACATGCTGGGCGAGGCGGCGCTGACCTGGGCTGACGCCGACCGCCACTACGACGAGTACCTGCGGGCGATCGATGCCATCGCGGTGAGCAACATCTCGGCTGACGAGGCCGGGCACGCGGGGGTGTCGCTGAAGCTGTCGGCGCTGCATCCGCGCTTCGAGCCCGGCCGCATGGAACGCGCCGTCGCCCAGGTCATGCCGCGGGTGCTGGAACTGGCACAGCGCGCCGCCAACCTGGACGTGCCGCTGACCATCGACGCCGAGGAAGCCGAGCGCCTGGAGATGATGCTGGCGGTGGTGCGCGGAGTGATGGAGAGCACGTACCTGGAGGGCTGGCGCGGCTTCGGTTTCGTCGTGCAGGCCTACCAGCGGCGCGCGCCAGCGGTGCTGGAGTGGTCGATCGACCTCGCGGCGCGCCACAAGCGCCGCCTGAACATCCGCCTGGTGAAGGGTGCGTACTGGGACAGCGAGATCAAGCGTGCGCAGGACCGGGGTCTCACCAGCTATCCGGTCTACACGCGCAAGATCAATTCGGACGTGGCCTGGCTGGCCTGCGCGCGGCGCCTGATCGCCGCGGACGCGTGGCTGATCCAGCCGCAGTTCGCCACGCACAATGCACACGCGGTGGCCTGGGTGATGACGGTGGCCGGCGAGGCGCGGCGCGACTTCGAATTCCAGCGCCTGCATGGCATGGGCCGCGAACTGTACGCGGCGGTGGACGCGCCCTGCCGCGTGTATGCGCCGGTGGGCTCGCACACCGAGCTGCTGCCCTACCTGGTGCGCCGCCTGCTGGAGAATGGCGCGAACACTTCGTTCGTGCACCGCCTCGTGGATGAGCGCCTGCCGGTGGAGGAGGTGGTGCGTGATCCGGTGCCGCAGGTGCAGGCCCTGGCGGTGGTGGCCAATCCGGCCATCCCGCCGCCGCTGGAACTGTATGGCGCGCGGCGGCGCAATTCCGCGGGGTTCAACTTCGGGGATTCGGCGGCGGTGGCCATCCTGCGTGCCGAGGGGTCGGCATTGGCGACGCGCCGCTACCGTGCCGGGCCGCTGATCGCCGGCATGCATGGCCAGGGTGCGGCGCGCCCGGTGCTCAATCCGGCGCGCAACGACGACGTGGTCGGCTCGGTGAACGACACGCGCCCCGAGGAGGCGCTCGCCGCGCTCGGTCTCGCGGCGGCTGCGTTTCCCGCGTGGGAGGCGACACCCGCGGTTGAACGCGCGCAGCTGCTGCGCCGGGCCGCGGATGCGTTCGAGGCGCAGCGCGTGGAGCTGATGAGCCTGTGCGTACGCGAGGCGGGCAAGACCTGGCCCAACGCCCTGGCCGAGGTGCGCGAGGCCGTGGATTACCTGCGCTACTACGCGGCGCGTGCCGAGGCGGATTTCGGCGCGCCGCTGTCGCTGCCCGGTCCCACCGGCGAGCGCAACGAGCTGGTACTGCATGGGCGCGGGCCATTCCTGTGCATCAGCCCGTGGAATTTTCCGCTGGCCATCTTCACCGGCCAGGTGGCGGCCGCGCTGGCGGCCGGCAACACGGTGCTGGCCAAACCCGCCGAACAGACCCCGCTGGTGGCTGCGCGGGCGGTTGCGCTGCTGCACGAGGCGGGCATTCCCTCCAGCGTGCTGGCGTATCTCCCGGGGGATGGACCCACGCTGGGGCGCGCCCTGCTCGCCGATCCGCGCGTCGCGGGGGTCGCCTTTACCGGCTCCACCGAGGTGGCGCAGGTCATCAACCGCCAGCTCGGCGCGCGCGACGGCCCGATCGCCACGCTGGTCGCGGAAACCGGCGGCCAGAACGTGATGATCGTGGACAGCTCGGCGCTGCCCGAGCAGGTGGTGCTGGACGTGGCGGCCTCGGCCTTCGACAGCGCCGGCCAGCGCTGTTCCGCGGCGCGCGTGCTGCTGCTGCAGGAGGACATCGCCGAGCGCACCATCAGCCTGCTGCGCGGCTACATGGAGACGCTGCTGGTCGGCGACCCGGCGCTGCTCGAAACCGACGTCGGGCCGGTGATCGACGCCGAAGCCCGCGCCAGCCTGGAAGTGCATGTCGGCCGCCTCGCGCCCGCGGCGCGCTGGCTGCAACGGAGCGAGCTGCCCGAACCGGCCGCGCGCCGCGGCCACTACTTCGCGCCGGTGGCACTGGAGATCGAGTCGCTCGCCCTGCTCAGGCGCGAGGTCTTCGGCCCGGTGCTGCACGTGGTGCGCTATCGCGCGGCCGATCTCGACGCCACCATCGATGCCATCAACGCCATGGGCTACGGCCTGACGCTGGGCGTGCAGACGCGCGTGGAAGCCACCGCGCGCCGCATTGCCGCGCGCGCCCGGGTCGGCAATGTCTACGTGAACCGCACCATGATCGGCGCCGTGGTCGGCGTGCAGCCCTTCGGCGGAGCAGGCCTTTCGGGCACCGGCCCCAAGGCCGGCGGCCCGCATTACCTGCACCGCTTCGCCACCGAGCGCACCATCAGCACCAACACCGCCGCGGTCGGTGGCAACGCCGGCCTGCTGTCCCTCGACACAAATCCGGACGAATAGGCCCGATTCGGCCGCCACCGGCGCACCTTCGCGGCGCATCCTGACACACGTTGTCGGTCGACAACCATGCACTCCGGATCTGCGGCTGGATTCGTCCGCGAAGGCGCCGACGCGCGCGTGGCGATGCGGGCAGCGGTCGCAGTGATCGGCAAGATGAATCCGGTGGCCTCGCTGGTGGAAGCCGCGCCGGATTACGTCCGCGCGGCTGATCGAACTGCCCGCGCGAGATCGCCGCACTGCTGCGGCATGCGGGTCTGCCCGCCGGAACCTAGCCGGCAGGTGGTACCTGCAACCCCAGTTCCAGCAGCCCCTGCCAGATGGCCTCGGCGCTCTCGGCGAAGCGGAACAGCTGCAGGTCCTCCGCGTCCACCATGCCCTGCGCGACGAACTGCTCGAAGTTGATCACCGAGCGCCAGTAGGCCTCGTCGAACAGCACCACCGGCAGGCGCGAGACCTTGCTGGTCTGGCGCAGCGTCAGGATCTCGAACAGCTCATCCAGCGTGCCGAAGCCGCCCGGAAACACCACCAGCGCGTGCGCGCGCATCGCCAGGTGCATCTTGCGCATCGCAAAGTAGTGGAAACGGAACGTGAGGGTGGGAGTGGTCCAGGCATTGGGCAGCTGCTCCAGCGGCAGCGTGATGTTGAAGCCGATGGTCGGGGCGCCGCTTTCCACGGCGCCGCGGTTGGCGGCCTCCATGATGCCGGGGCCGCCGCCGGTGGCGATCACGTTGTCACGCACGCCGCCGTTGTGCAGCCGCGCGCCGCCGCGTTCGGAGGCGATGCGGGCGAAGTCGCGCGCCGCGGCGTACCAGCCGGCCTGCTTGCCGGGCCCGTCCTCGCGCACGCGCGCGCTGCCGAACACCACGATGGTCGAGCGCACGCCCCAGGCACGCAGCGCCTCGTCGGCCTTGGCGTACTCGAGCAGGAAGCGCACGCCGCGCATGGAGTCGCCGAGCAGGAAATCCTGGTCGAGCGCGGCGATCCGGTAGGAAGGGGAAGAAGTTTGCGGAGTTTCACTGGTCATCGCGGCAGAATACACCCGCATGAAATGGCGCATCGACCCCGCCTGCCCCGCGCAGATCGGGATGATCCTGTTGTTCTGGCTGGCCGGTTCGTGGCTGGGGAGCTCGCTGCACCTGCCGTTCCCGGCCAGCGTACCGGGCCTCGCGCTGCTGCTGCTGGCGCTGGCCGCGGGCTGGCTGCCGGCGCGGCACATCGAGCGCGGCGCGGCCTGGCTGCTGGCGCGCATGCTCGTGTTCTTCGTGCCGGCAGTGCTGGCGGTGCTGGATCACCCGGAATTCATCGGCGCGCTGGGCCTGAAGATCCTGTTCGTCATCGTCGCCGGCACGGTGCTGGTGATGACCGTGACACTGGCCGTGGTGCAGCTGGTGCGGCGTGAAAGCTGAGCTCGCGCGCGGCATCGCGTGGTCGCTGGTCACGCTGGTGGTGTTCTGGGCCGCGCGGCGCCTGCACCGGCGCTTCCCGCGCCCCTGGCTCGCGCCGCTGGCCGTGACTCCCGTGGTGGTGGGTCTCGTCATCGTGGCCGCGCATGCGCGCTACACCGAATACTTCGCCGGCACCCGCTGGCTCGTCTGGATGCTGGGTCCGGCGACCGTGGCTTTCGCGGTGCCGATCCACGAGCAGCGCGCGCTGATCCGCGCGCACTGGCCGGTACTGCTGCTGGCAATGGTGGCAGGCAGCATTACCGCGGTGACCAGCAGCTGGTGGCTGGCCACGCTGGTGGGAATCGATGGCGAGCTGCGCCTGACATTGCTGCCCCGCTCGATCAGCACGCCGTTTGCAATGGAGGTCGCCCGCAGGACCGGCGGCGTGCCCAGCCTGGCGGCGGTGTTCGTCGTGGCCAACGGCCTGCTCGGGGCGGTGCTCGGCGACGCGATCATCGCCATCACGCGCACCCGTTCCGCGCTGGCAAGAGGGGCGGTATTGGGCATCGGCGCCCACGCCATCGGCACTGCGCGGGCGCTGCAGATCGGCCAGCGCGAGGGGGCGATCGCGGGGCTGGCGATGGTGCTTACCGGGCTGTTGAACCTTGTCGCGGCGCCGCTGCTCCAATGGATACTGCGGTGAAACGGGCCCGGACGGCCCGCCGCTTGCGCGGCCCCTGAGCCGGCCCTAGGCTTGTCGGACCCTATAGAACAGCCCGACCAACGGGGGGTATGAAATGCGGTCTTCGAAGCGGATCAACAGCGGCGCCGTGGCGCTCGTGGCGTGCTTGCTCGGTACCGCCGCGGTGCCGGCGGAGAAACCAGCCGACACACCGGCCGGGAAGCTGGCGCAGACGCCGGATTTCACGGGCGTCTGGACCAATGCCGGCGGACCTGGCATCGGTGGCGCCACGCGGACCGCGCCGCGCCAGGGGGCGAAGCTGAAACCGGAAGCCCAGAAGCGTGTCGATGCCTACCAGAAGCTGACCAATGGGACCAATGATTCCCCGTATGCCTGGTGCACGGGTCTGGGCATGCCTGCTTCGATGATGAGCTCCGGCGGCTACCCGATGGAAATCCTGCAGGGCAAGGGCGAGACGATCATCATCTATGAAGCGATGAACGAGATCCGGCGCGTCTATTTTGGCGACCGCAACATGCCCCAGGCGGATCGCGTGCCGAGCCGCAATGGCTATTCCTCCGGTCACTGGGAAGGCGATACGCTGGTGATCGAGACCGACAACCTGGTGGATCAGGTCGACCAGCGCGGCACCTCGCATTCGGACCAGGCCACCATCGTCGAGCGCTACCACCTCGACGGCAAGGACGCGCAGGGACGGCGCATCCTGGCGGTGGAGATGACCATGACCGACCCGGCCTTTTACGACGGACCGGTCGTCACGACCAAGCGCTGGGCCGAGATGCCGAATGGCCACGCGCTGACGTATGACTGCGCCGAATCGACGTGGCTGGACCGGCTGGCCGAGATGGCCAAGGCGAAGGGCGTTCCCGTTCCCTGAAAGATTGCACTGCCTCAAGAGGTAACTGAAATGAACACGATGTTTCGCAGACTTTCCGCTTTCCTGGCGGCCTCGCTGCTGGCCGCGACGGCCGTCGCACACCACTCGGCCGTGCAGTTCGATTTCGGCAAGAGCATCAAGTACACCGGCGTGGTGAAGTCCTTCACCGCGATCAACCCGCACATGAAGATGACCATCGAGCTGAAGAACGCCGATGGCACGGGCATGCACGAGGTGAAGTTCGAGGGCCACAGCCTCAACAACATGTACCGCGACGGTTATCGCAAGGGCATGGTGCAGATCGGTGACACCATCACGGTCAACTGCGCGCCGTTCAAGAACGGTGACGAAGGCGGCTATGTCGTCAGCGTGGAGAAGCCCAATGGCGAGTTCATGTTCGGCATGAGGTCGCGCGGCGGCGCCGACACCCAGCGCATCGGCGAACAGGTGCGCAAGGACGCCGAAGGCAAGTAATGGCCAGGATCATCGGCGGAATCGCGACCTCCCATACTCCCACCATCGGCTTCGCGCTGGATGCGAAGAAGCAGGAGGACCCGGTATGGAAGCCCATCTTCGAGGGCTACAAGCCGGTGCAGCAGTGGCTGGCCGACCGCAAGCCCGACGTGCTGCTGTACATCTTCAACGACCACATCACCTCGTTCTTCCTCGATCACTACTCGCACTTCGCGCTGGGCGTGGGTGAGGAATACGCGCCGGCGGACGAGGGCGGCGGCCCGAGGAAGCTGCCGCCCATCAAGGGCGACCCGAAGCTCGCGGCGCACATCGCGGCGGGCCTGGTGGCCGACGAATTCGACCTGTCGTACTTCCAGGGCAAGGACCTGGACCATGGCGTGTTCTCGCCGCTGTCGCTGCTGCTGCCGCACGAGAACGGCTGGCCGTGCCGCATGGTGCCGCTCCAGTGCGGCGTGCTGAATCCGCCGGTGCCGACGCCGCTGCGCTTCTACAAGCTGGGCCTGGCGCTGCGCAAGGCCATCCTCTCGTACCCCGAGGACATCAAGGTGGCCATCGTGGGCACCGGCGGCCTGTCGCACCAGGTGCATGGCGAGCGCTGCGGCTTCAACAACACGCCCTGGGACATGGAGTTCATGGAGCGCCTGGAGAAGGACCCGGAAGGCCTCACGAAGGTCACCGTGGCCGAATACGCCACGCTGGGCGGCATGGAAGGCGCCGAAGTGGTGATGTGGCTGCTGATGCGCGCGGCGCTGTCCAGGAAGGTCACCAGGACGCACCAGACCTACTACCTGCCGTCGATGACGCCCATCGCCAGCGTGATCTTCGAGAATGCTTCGGATGAGCCCATGGACGAGCCGGTGGAGCACTACCGCAAGCGCATGACCGAGCAGTACGAGGGGCTGGAGAAGCTGCCCGGCACCTATCCGTACACCATCGAGCGCAGCGTGAAGGCCTTCCGCCTGAACCGCTTCCTGCACGAGCTGGTGCACCCGGAGTTCCGCGCGCAGTTCCTGAAGGATCCCACGCCGCTGTACGAGCAGCACAAGCTCACCGCCGAGGAGCGCGACCTGGTGACCCGTCGCGACTGGCGCGGCCTGATCCACTACGGGGTGATCTTCTTCCTGCTGGAGAAGCTCGGCGCGGTGGTCGGCACCACCAACCTGCACATCTACGCGGCCATGCGTGGCCAGTCGCTGGAGGATTTCCAGAAGACCCGCAATGCGCAGGTGCTGTACTCGGTGGCGGGTACCGACAAGGGCAAGACGGAGTGGGACAAGAAGCCCGCCAGTGCCTGACGGCGGCCTCCGCGGCGCTGATTCCCTCCGGTTATAGCGATAAGCGGGTCGGGGCTTTTTTCCGCATGAAAAAGCCCCTAGCCTTGCGCTCCCCATGGCAGCTACCGCAAACGAGCGCGTTCTCTCGGTCCACCACTGGAACGACAGCCTGTTCTCGTTCCGCACCACCCGCGACCCGGGCTTCCGCTTCGAGAACGGGCACTTCGTGATGCTGGGCCTGCCGGTGGAGGGCAGGCCGCTGCTGCGCGCCTATTCCATCGCCAGCCCGAACTGGGAAGAGCACCTGGAGTTCTTCAGCATCAAGGTGCCCAATGGCCCGCTGACCTCGCGCCTGCAGCACCTGCAGGTGGGTGACGAGGTGATGGTCAGCCGCAAGCCCACCGGCACGCTGGTGATCCACGACCTGAAACCCGGCAAGCATCTGTACCTGCTGGGCACCGGCACCGGCCTGGCGCCCTTCCTCAGCATCATCCAGGATCCGGAGGTGTACGAGCGGTTCGAGAAGGTGGTGGTCGCGCACGGCGTGCGCAAGGTGGAGGACCTGGCCTACCGCGAATTCATCGAGCACAACCTGCCGCAGCACGAGCTGCTGGGCGAGATGATCCGCAACCAGCTCATCTATCATCCGACCGCGACCCGCGCGCCATTCCACATCGAGGGCCGGCTGACCGACCAGATCATCGACGGGCGCCTGGCGAAGCTGTGCGGCCTGCCGCCGCTCGACCCGGCGGTGGACCGCTTCATGCTGTGCGGCTCGCCGCACATGCTGGCGGACACGCGCCGCCTGCTCGACGAGCGCGGGTTCACCATCTCGCCGCACATCGGCGAGCCCGGCGACTACGTGATCGAACGCGCCTTCGTCGACAAGTGAACGCGCCCCTGAACTCGCCGCGCACGGTGCTGTTCGCCAGCCTGATCGGCACCACCATCGAGTTCTTCGATTTCTACATCTACGCCACCGCGGCGGTGCTGGTGTTCCCGAAGCTGTTCTTTCCGGCTTCGGATCCGAACACCGCGACGTTCCAGTCGCTGGCCACCTTCGCGCTGGCATTCTTCGCGCGGCCGTTCGGCTCGGCGGTGTTCGGCCACTACGGCGATCGCATCGGCCGCAAGGCGACGCTGGTCGCGGCGCTGCTGACCATGGGGCTTTCCACCGTGGCCATCGGCATGCTGCCGACATATGCCACCGCGGGCCTGGTCGCCCCCGCGCTGCTCGCGCTGTGCCGCTTCGGCCAGGGCTTCGGCCTCGGCGGAGAGTGGGGCGGGGCGGTGCTGCTGGCCACCGAGAACGCGCCGCCCGGCAGGCAGAGCTGGTATGGCATGTTTCCGCAGCTCGGCGCGCCGATCGGTTTCATCCTCTCGTCAGGGGTATTCCTGCTGCTGACCCACAACCTGCCGGATGCCGAGTTCGCGCGCTGGGGCTGGCGCGTGCCCTTCCTGGCCAGCGCCGTGCTGGTGTTCACCGGCCTGTACGTGCGGCTGCGCCTGGTGGAGACGCCGGCCTTCCGGCGCGCGCTGGAGCGCAACGAGCGCGTGAACGTGCCGCTGGCGGTCATCGTGCGCGCGCACGCCGGCCCGCTGGTGCTCGGTACCTTCGCCGCGGTGGAGACCTTCGTGGTGTTCTACCTGATCTCGGTGTTCGCGCTGTCCTGGGGCACCGGACATGGCTGGACGCGCGAGCAGTTCCTGTGGCTGCAGATGGCCGCAATGGTGTTCTTCGGACTGGCGATTCCGTTCTCCGCGAAGCTGGCCGACCGCTTCGATCCGCGCTCGGTGCTGGTACTGGCGACGCTGGCGATGGTGATCTTCGGCTTCGCGTTCGCGCCGCTGCTGGCAGCCAATAGTGCCCTCTCGGTGCTGCTGTGCCTGTCGCTGGGACTGGCGCTGATGGGCATGACCTACGGACCGCTGGGCGCGGCGCTGGGTTCGCTGTTCCCGACGGCGCTGCGCTACACGGGCGCCTCGCTGGCTTTCAACCTGGCCGGCATCCTCGGTGGCTCGCTCACACCCTATGCGGCCAAGTGGCTGGCCGATCATTTCGGACTGGCGGCCGTGGGCTGGTATCTCTCCGGCGCCGGGCTGTTGACGCTCGCGGCGCTGCTGCTGCTGTCGCGCCGCGCGCTGGCGGCGCGGCACTGAATTCGCGCCATACTGGGCCGCATGGACGAGCTGGTCTACTTCGAGGATCTGCAGCCTGGCATGAGCTTCAGCAGCGCGCCGGTGCAGGTGAGCGCCGCGGACATCAAGGCATTCGCCACGCAGTTCGATCCGCAGCCTTTCCACCTGGACGAGGCAGCCGGCGCGGCGAGTTTCTTCAAGGGCTTCGCCGCCTCGGGCTGGCATACGGCGGCGCTGGGCATGCGCATGATGGTGGAGAGCGGTCCGAAGCTCGCTGCCGGCTACATCGGCGCGGGCGGGGAGATCGCCTGGAAGAAGCCGGTGTACGCCGGCGACACGCTGCGGCTGCGCGGCGAGATCATCGAGCTCAAGCCATCACGCTCGCGCACCGACCGCGGCATCGCCGTCGTGCGCTGCGAGACCTTCAATCAGCGCGACGAGCTGGTGCAGGTGATGACGGCTCAGGTGGTGGTGCTGCGGCGGTCGGCGTAGCCGTCTGATCGTGCAGGTTCAGGCGGACTTCGGTTGCCTCCTGCGAAATGAGTGAAGACGTGGTGACGGGGCAGTCAAGGCTGTTGGCGTCTCCACCTGGCCATCGATGTTCACGACAATCCACGTCGAGCGGCGCCAGGGATCTGGCGGCAACATGTCCAGGACTGTCGGCTGTTCCCGGCGGATTGATCCAGATCATGGTGCTCGGGGCCGCGATGTGCCTGGTATCGGCGACGTGGGTCGTGGCGTTGATGACGGTGGAGAAGTAGCCGGTTGTCAGACCATCGAGGTTCGTTACCTGGAACATGACTTCGTAGGGATACCAGTGGCATGTCCCGTCCTGGAAGTAGTCGTAGACCACCTGTGTGTCGTATGAATCGCCCGATCGAACGACCCTGGACTCCACCCACGCCGGGCGGGACTCCGGGCCGCCCTCGGGGACATCGTTTTTCTGCCTGCACTTGCCCTCGAAATTGAAGTATGACGTCCTGACCTTGATCGTCAGGGATGGATCCACCGTGCCGAACACACGCAGCACCCTTGCCGGATGAGCATTGACCACGGCTTCCTCGTAGCGGGGGGCCGCGGGTCGGGCCACCGACGTTCCGGGGCACCGCAGATATCCGTTGACCGCGTCGGCCCAGGAGGACTTTTCATCAAAGGGTTCCACCAAGGGCTGCGCGTTGCCGCCATTGCGGAACACGCCAAGCCCATGATTGACCATGTACGAAGGGAAGTAGCTGGGCGGCCCCATGTTGCGGATCTCCGCGCAGTAGGCCGTCAGGAGTTTCTCGTCCTTCAGGAGAGTGTTCTTTATGTGCTCCCTGAATGCATTGGCCTTGTCCGCCGGCAGGTAATCCAGAAGCATGGGCAGAATCGCGGCGGCGTCATGGGCAGATATGTCCGCCACTCGCAGCGTGTCGAATCTTGCACGGGCTCCTGCCAATGCGAACAGGAACGTTGCGTCATCGTACCTCTCGGCGTCGATGCAGCCGGCAATGTGGCGCCAGATCTCGGGTGGGGTTACCCCACCGCCTAGTTTGTCCTTTTCCATACAAGGCAGAGGACTGGTGGCGGAGTCGTCAGCTGCCGAAGTTGGCGGTGCTGCGAATGGCAGTACGCCGATAAGCATGAGCAGAAGAAGAACCGCCATCGAACGATTCATTCAGGCACTCTCCCTGTCGCGCACTTGCTGGCTTCATCCGTAGCCGCATCTGGTCTTCTTTCAATATAGCGCAACGGTCAGGCGGATGGGGCCGGACCATCAGTTGCACGGATGCTCGCCAAACAGGCCCGCCATGTAGGCGATGAATCCGGGCTGTGCCTTCTGCACGGCGGCGCAGGAGTAGGGCGGACGGAAGGTGGTCCCGGCCAGATAGACCTCGCCGATCACGGCGAAATACTCACGCGAGTTGCTCAGGAAGTATGCGTTCTGGAAATCCGCCGGGTACACCCCCTCGTGATGCGCCTCGGCAAACGCGCTCTCGATGGCGGCCGCGGGCTGCCCGAGGATCCAGTGATGGTAGGCGTGCAGCAGCTCATGCAGCAGGATGGCGCGCTCCGGCGGCCAGCGCTGCGGCCGCGCGCGCACCATCCACACGCCGTCTACGAGCGCATACTGCCCGTTCATGCCGGTCAGCCGCGGATCGATCGCGATGGGGATGCCCTTGAAGTACGCCAGCACCTTTTCCGGAAGGTGGGCACTTTCCAGCATCGCGATCTGCTGGCGCAGCGTCGGCAGCACCGCATCCACCTGCGCGGGCGTGGCCCTGCTGGTGTCGACCAGGAAACCCGATACGTCGATCCAGGCCGGTGTCCGCCGCGCCGTCGCACAACCGCACAGCGTGATCAGGCATAGTCCCGGCAGCAGGCGGAAAATGCGCGGCATCTTTCGCACTATAGCCCAGGTAGGCGGTGATCCCGCGGGGACGCTGGTGCCGCCCCGGTGCGGTCCGGCTAGACTTGCCGCATGCCCAGCGATGTCGAATTCATGCGCCTGGCCATCGCCGAGGCACACCAGGCCCTGCGGCGCGGCGAGGTGCCGGTGGGCGCGGTGCTGGTGCAGGGCGAGCGCGTCATCGCCACCGGTGGCAATGCGCCCATTGCCATGCACGACCCCACGGCGCATGCCGAGATGGTGGCGCTGCGCGCTGCGGGTGCGGCGCTCGGCAACTACCGCCTCGATGGCACCACGCTTTACGTGACGCTGGAACCATGCCTGATGTGCGCCGCGGCCATGGTGCATGCGCGCGTAAGGCGCGTGGTGTACGGGGCCTTCGATCCGCGCGCCGGCGCGGCCGGCGGCATGATCGACGCGTTTGCGCTCAAGGGCCTGAACCATCGTGTGGATGTGTTCGGCGGCGTGCTGGAAGAAGAATGCGGCGCGCTGCTGGCGGGATTCTTCGGCGTGGCCAGGGGCTGAATGCCGGTGGCGCGCTTGCTCGGCATCCCGGTCATCGCGGCGGCGCCGCGCGCTTGAGCTGCTGGTAGGCGTCGTACACGCGCCGCCACACCGGCCCCGGCTTGCCGGAGCCCACCGGCGCGCCGTCGAGCCGGGTCACTGGCTGCACCTCGCGTGTCGCGGCCGCCAGCCAGATCTCGTCCGCGGCGCGCAAGCCGGCCGCGGTGACCGGTGTGTCGCGACGCGGGATGCCGAGCCCGTCGGCGAGCTCCTCCACGATGGCGCGCGTGGTCGAAGGCAGGATGCGCGGGGAATTCGGCGGGGTGAGCAGCGTGCCATCCTTCACCACGTGCACGGTGGAGGCGCTGCCTTCCGTCAGCTCCCCGTCGCGCAGCAGGATGGTTTCGGAGGCATCGGCATCGCAGGCGAGCTGCCGCAGCAGCACGTTGGCGAGCAGCGCCACCGACTTGATGTCGCAGCGTGCCCAGCGCGTGTCCTGCGCGGTGATGCAGGCAAGGCCGTCGCGCAGCGTGCTGTCGGCAACCTGCGGCCAGGGCGAGCAGCAGGCGAATATCGTGGGCGGGATGTCCGGCAGCGGCGCGTGGTTGCGGCCCCATTCGGCGCCGCGCGACAGCTGCAGGTAGATGTACTGATCGCCGCCGCCGTTGGCCACCACCAGCTCCTCCAGCAGCCCCAGCCAGTGCGCGCGCGTGTGCGGATTGGCGAGCCGGATCGCCGCGGCGCTGCGCTCGAGGCGCTGCAGATGCGCCTCGGGCCGGAACAGCCGCCCGCCGTACACGCGCAGCACCTCGTATATGCCATCGCCGAACAGGAAGCTGCGGTCCAGCGGGGAAATGCGCGCCTCGGCCAGCGGCAGGCGCTCGCCATTCAAGTGGCACCAGTGCAGCGGCGCAGCCACGGTCAGCTCAATGGAACCACAGCTTCACGGTGTCGATGCCGCTGCGCCACAGGCCGCCCGCATCCACCCTGGCCAGAGCCACCAGCGGTACGCGCGCCACCACGTCGTTGCCCACGCGCACGGTGTACTGTCCGACGGACTGGCCGTTCGCGAGCGGTGCAATCAGCGGTGCGTTGATCCTCGCCTCCTTCGTGATCTGACCCGCCGTGCCGCGCGGAACGGTGACATTGATGGCCGAGCGGCTGCCGACGGGCACCGCGCTGCTCGCGCCCTTGTAGACGGCAGGGGTCTGCACCACCGCGCCGGCATCCAGCAGCTTCACGGTCTCGTAGAAGGTGAAGCCGTAATTCAGCAGCGCGGCGCTCGCGTCCTCGCGCGCCTTCACCGACGGGGAGCCCAGTACCACCGACACCAGCCGCATGCCGTTGCGCTTGGCCGAGGAGACCAGGCAGTACTTCGCGCTCTCGGTGTGGCCGGTTTTCATGCCGTCCACGGAAGGATCCTTGTCGAGCAGGCCGTTGCGGTTGAACTGCCGGTGCTTGTTCCAGGTGAACTCGCGCTGCGAGTAGTACTTGTAGTACTCGGGAAAGTCGCGGATCAGTGCATTCGCCAGCACCGCGATGTCGCGCGCGGTGGAATAGTGGTTCGGGTCCGGCTTGCCCCAGCTGTTCATGAAATGAGTGCCGGTGAGGCCCAGGCGCTTCGCATACTCGTTCATGATCTGCACGAAGCCGTCCTCGGTGCCGCCGAGCTTTTCGGCCAGCGCGATGGTGGCGTCGTTGCCGGACTGCACGATCATGCCCTGGATCAGGTCATCCACCGGCACTTCCGAGCCGAGCTCCAGGAAACTGGTGGAGCCGTCGGTCACCGCCCCGCCGGTGCGCCAGGCGTGCTCGCTGACCTTCACGGTGTCGGTGAGTGCCAGGCGCTTCTCCTTCAGTGCCTCGAACACCAGGTAGGCGCTCATCAGCTTGGTGATGCTGGCGGGCTCCATGCGCTCGTTGCTGCGCTGTTCGGCCAGCACGCGGCCGCTGTCGTGGTCGAGCAGGATGTAGCCATTGGCCTGCACCGGCGGTGCGGACGGAATCGCGGGCGCGGCGGCGAGACAGGCGCTGCTGGCGGCGATGAGTGCCAGCGCGGTCAGGAAATTCTTCATCGTGGGCGGTTCTCCGGAAAAAGCGGTCCTCAACGGGCCGTCATTCTGTGACAAGCAGGGTGGCGATGCCCAGCTTCGTGAGCTGATCGGCCAGCGAATCGTAGGCCGCGACGTCGGCCACGGGGCCGACACGCACGCGATACAGTGCTGCGCCGGTCTCGGGCCCGACCACGGCGACGTTGGTCATGCCCGCGGCGCGCAGCCGCGCGGCCATCTGCGTGGCATTGCCGGCGAGGCTGAAGGCACCGGCCTGCAGGAACAGCCGCGGCGGCAGCAGTGCCGGTGCCGCGGGCGGGGTGAGCGCACGGGCCACTTCTGCGGGTGCGCCGGGGGTGATCACCTCGACCTCGACGAAGGCGGTGCCGGTGCGGGTCATGTCCAGCTTGTAGGCGGCGGCATAGGACAGGTCGATGATGCGTCGGTCCACGAACGGGCCGCGGTCGTTGATGCGCACCACGACGCTGCGGCCGTTGGCGAGATTGGTCACGCGCGCGTAGGCAGGAATCGGCAGCGTCTTGTGCGCCGCTGTCATGCCGTACATGTCGTAGGGCTCGCCGCTGGAGGTGGCATGCGCATGGAAATCCGGGCCATACCAGGAGGCCACGCCGCGCTCCTTGTAACCCTCGGCGGTGGGCAGGATGAAGTAGCGCTTGCCGAACACCTCGTACGACACCGGATTGCCGCGTTCGCTGCGCGGTTCCAGGCGCGGCACCGCGTCCGGAATGGCATCGAGGCTGGCGGGCGGCGGCGGCGGGGTGGAGTGCTCGGGCATCGTGCCGCGTTGCGGCCCGCCGGCGCAGGCGGCGAGCGCGAGGCTCGCGAGGGCCACGAGCGCCCGGCGCATCACTGGTCCTGGGCCACCAGCTCGCTGGCCTGGTAACGCGCCGCGATGGCATCGGCCAGGTCGCTGACCGCCATGGCATACAGCAGGCTGCGGTTGTAGCGCGTGATCACGTAGAAGTTCTGGTAGCCGACGCGCCAGGCGATGCCGTTCTCGAGCGCGGCCGGCACCAGCATCGCCGGGGCGCTGCCCGGCTGCGTGGTGTCGAAGCGATACCCGCGCCCGCGCAGGCTGTCCACCGTGTCGGCGAGCCTGGCGGTGGCGGCGGCCGGATCATCCGGCGGCTGCTCGTTGCAGGCATCGGCCAGCACCGGCTCGCCCGGATGCCAGCCCTGCTCGCGGAAATAGTGCGCGATGCTGGCGAACACGTCCGGCCCATAGCTCCACAGGTCGCGGCGGCCGTCGCCGCTGCCGTCCACCGCGAAGCGCCGGTAGCTGGAGGGCATGAACTGCGGGATGCCCATCGCCCCGGCGTACGAGCCTTTGGGGTTGCGTGGATCGAGGTGTTCCTCGCGCGCCAGCAGCAGGAACTGCACCAGCTCCTTGCGGAAGTACTCGGCGCGCGGTGGGTAATCGAAGGCCAGCGTGGCCAGGGCATCCAGCACGCGGTAGCCGCCCACCTGCCGGCCGTAGTAGGTCTCCACGCCGGTGATCGCGACCAGGTACTGCGCCGGTACGCCGGTGTCGCGCTCGACGGCGGCCAGCACCTGGCGGTTCTGCTGCCACACCGCCACGCCGCCGACGATGCGCTCCTCGGTGAGGAAGCGCGCCCGGTACTGGTACCACTGCAGCGCGGTTTCCGCCGGCCGCTGCATGATGTCGATGATGCGCACCTGCGGCTCGGCATCGCGCAGCACCTTGAGGAGCTCCGTGCGGCTGAAGCCGTAGTCGCGGTGCATGCCGGCGATGAATTGCCTGACCTCGGGCCGCGTGACGTCCAGCCCCGTGGACCGGGGTGCGCACGGCGCCGCCGGCGTCACGGCAGCAAGGGCAAGCAGCACGGCGAGGGCCGCGCGTGGCGGCGGAATTCTCATGGCCCGTCTCTCCTCATGAGCCCACGAGTTTGCGGTGCGAATACAGCGCCATCAGGATACCGAAGCCGGCCAGCAGGGTCACCACCGATGTACCGCCGTAGCTGACCAGCGGCAGCGGCACGCCCACCACCGGCAGCAGCCCGCTGACCATGCCGGTGTTGATGAACACGTATACGAAAAAGGTCAGCGCGAGGCTCGAGGCCAGCAGCCGCGCGAAGGTATCCTGGGTCTGCACGGCCAGGTACAGCGCGCGCCCGACCACGAACAGGTACAGCGCCAGCAGGATGCTGATGCCGAACAGCCCGAACTCCTCGCCGATCACCGCGAAGATGAAATCGGTGTGCCGCTCCGGCAGGTAGGCGAGCTGCGACTGGCTGCCATGCATCCAGCCCTTGCCGAACAGCCCGCCGGAGCCGATCGCGATGGTGGACTGGATGATGTGGTAGCCCGCGCCCTGCGGATCGGTGCTCGGGTCGATGAAGGTGAGGATGCGCTGGCGCTGGTAATCGTGCAGCACGTACATCCACGCGAGCCAGGCACCGAGGCCGCCGACCACCGCGGCGCCGGCCATGATCCACACCGACAGTCCGGCCATCACCACCAGCAGCACGCCGGCGATGGTGATCAGGATGGCGGTGCCGAGGTCCGGTTGCGCGGCGGTGAGGCCGGCCGGAACCAGGATGATGGCCGCGAGCACCGCCAGCGAGGGCAGCGACGGTGGCAGCGGCCGCTCGTGCAGGAACCAGGCACACAGCATGGGCACCGCGAGCTTCATGATCTCCGAGGGCTGGAAGCGGATGAAACCGATGTCCAGCCAGCGCTGCGCGCCCTTGCCGATCACGCCCATGGCGTCGACCACCAGCAGCAGCACGATGCCGAGCGCGTACACCACCGGGGCCGCCGCGCGCAGCTGCTGCGGCCGCACCTGCGCCAGCGCCAGCATGGCCACCGCACCCATGCCCAGCCGCGCCAGCGTGCGCCAGATGGTGCCCATGTCCTGGCCGGAGGCGCTGTACAGCACGATGAGCCCGTAGAGGCTGATCAGGCCCAGGCCGACCACCAGCGGCCCGTCCAGCTGCAGCGCCGACAGCAGCCGCGCGGCCGTGCCCAGCGTGCGGCGCGTGGTGTTGGCGGAGCTGGCGCTGATGCGGATCATGCGGGCGGATGTGCGACGGCGGAGGGTGCCGCGGGCGCGGTGGCGGGCCTGGCCTCCGGCGTGGCCGGCGTTTCAGCCGGCGCCCCGGTTTTCAGCCGCGGCAGCAGGTAGGCATCCATGATCTTGCGCGCGATGGGCGCGGCGGCGGCGGCGCCGAAACCGCCATGCTCCACCAGCACCGCCACCGCGATCTGCGGGTCCTCGGCAGGCGCGAACGCGATGAACCACGCATGGTCGCGCAGGTTCTCGGCCACCGCGCGGTCCAGGCGCTCGTTCTGGCCCACCGAATGCGCCTGCGCGGTGCCGGTCTTGCCGGCGATGTGGTACTCGGCCGACGTGGCGATGGCCTTGGCGGTGCCGATGGTCATGGTCTCGCGCATGCCTTCGGTGATCACGTCCCACTGCTCCGGCGTGCCGCCCTTCACATGCGGCAATTCCTTCGGCGGAATCGGCGTGGTCTTGCCGGTGGCCGGATCGCGCAGCCCGGTCACCAGCCGCGGCTGGAACACCGTGCCCTTGGCGGCCAGCACGGCGGCGATATGCGCCTGCTGCATCGGCGTCACTTCCATGAAACCCTGGCCGACGGCGAAGTTCACCGAATCGCCGGGATACCACAGGCCTTCGGAGGGATCCTTCGCATTGCGGTACAGCTGGCGCTTCACGGCGCGCGAGGGCAGTACGCCGGCTTCCTCGCCGGCGATGTCGATGCCGGTTTTCGCGCCGTACCCGAACGGGGCGAGGAAGTCGTGCATCCGGTCGACGTCAAGATGGTAGCCGAGCTCGTAGAAGTAGACGTCGCAGGAAACTGCGATCGCCCGGCGCAGCGTCACCGCGCCATGCACGCCGCCCTTGCCCTCGCGCGCGACGCGGCTGCTGTTCGGCAGGTGCCACACGCCGGGGCAGTAGTGCACGTCGTCGGCCTTGATCACGCCATAAGCGAGCCCGGCCATGCCCATCACCGGCTTCACCGTGGAACCGGCCGGGTACTGGCCGCGGATGGCGCGGTTGAACAGGGGCTTGTCGTCATTGTTTAGTGCCGCGTACTCGACGCTGGTGATGCCGCGGCCGAACAGGCTCGGGTCGAAGCCGGGCAGGCTGGCGAAGGCCAGCACGTCGCCGGTGCGTGGATCAATGGCCACGGCGGCGCCGCGGCGGCCATCGAATGCGTCCTCGGCGGCCTGCTGCGTGGGCAGGTCGAGCGAGGTGATGATGTCCTCTCCGGCGCGCGGTGCGCCGCTGCGCAGCGTGGCCGCCAGTTCCTTCAGGCCCTGCACCGAGCGGCCCTGGGCATTCACCAGGATCTCGCGGAAGCCGTTCACGCCGTGCAGCTCGGTTTCGCGCGCCTGCTCGATGCCGAGCTTGCCGATCAGCGTGGTGCCGGCATAGGCGCGCTGGTCGATCTTCTGCAGATCCTGTGCGTTGATGCGGCCCACGTAGCCGAGCGCGTGCACCGCCAGCGCGCCGTAGGGGTAGTAGCGCGGGGAGCGCCGCACCACGCGCCCGCCCGGGAAATAAAGGGGATGGACAACGAAGGCGGC
>Ga0335083_10000306_pt1 | contig 77672 bp, 78 predicted proteins | sample Lox_Sample_42_FD_206716 | JGI IMG/M metagenome (GOLD analysis project Ga0335083, IMG submission 206716) | Soil microbial communities from Loxahatchee National Wildlife Refuge, Florida, United States - Lox_Sample_4.2 | ecosystem: Environmental > Terrestrial > Soil > Wetlands | place: USA...
CGTGGCGGCCACCCCCTGCCGGGGTCGCCACGAGACGCCCGGGACGCACCTCGGACGGCCGCATCCCGCGGAGGCGAGCCAGCTGTTCCTTATGCGCCTAATAGGCGCATAAGGAACAGCTGGCGGGTGGTCCCTGGGTCAGGCGGGTTTTGGCGACTCCTCCATCGGCGATGGAGGCTGATCCGGTTCGTCGGGCTCCTCCGATTCCCAGCGTTCGATGATCGGCAGGCGCCAGACCAGGGCGGCGATCGTCAGGCCGATCGCGGCGGAGAGCAGGGCGAGGAACCATTGGGTCGCGTCGAGGATCTCGAGTTCGAAGAATTCGCGCACCGGGGCGGCGGCCAGCATCAGCGCGTAGAGCGCGCCGAGGCCGGCGACCATCGCCAGCATGTAGCTCTGGATCGCGATGTGCTCGCGCCCCGGGCCGCGCTCCAGCAGCAGGACGAAGGCGAGGCCGAGGACGATCAGCGTGGTCGTCGCGGCAGTCCGCCCGGCGGCGAGCCCGCCGCCCGCGACCGTGCTGACCAGCACGCAGGAGATGATCGAGCCGATCCCGGTCGCCACCCCGGCGGGGATCGCGAAGGCAGCGAGGGCGCGGATCAGCCGGCCGCGGTAGAGCGGCCCGTCGGACGGCGCCAGGGCGAGCACGAAGGAGGGGATGCCGATCGTCAGGAAGGCGGCCATCGTCAGGTGGCGGGGGAGGAAGGGGAAGGCGAAGCCAGGCACAGCGACGAGCACGATCAGGGTCGCCGCGTAGACGGTCTTGGTCAGGTAGAGGCGGCCGAGGCGGTGGATGTTGCGGGCGATGCGCCGGCCCTCGCCGACCGCCTCGGGCAGCCGCGAGAAGCGGTCTTGCAGCAGGACGACGTCGGCGACCCCCTTGGTCACCTGCGTCCCCGAGCCCATCGCCACCGCCATCCGCGCCCGCTTCAGCGCCGGCACGTCGTTGACCCCGTCGCCGATCATCGCCACGTAGCGCCCGGCCGCGACCAGGGCGTCGACCAATGATTTCTTCTGCTCCGGCTTGATCCGGCAGAAGATCGTGTTGGCGAGGACGACTTCCTGCAGCGCCTCGGGGTCGTCGGGGAGGTCGGGACCCTCGACCACGCCCGCGTCGCGCGGCACCCCGACCGCGTAGGCGACCGCGGTGACCGTCGCCGCAGCGTCGCCGGAGATCAGCTTCAGGTCGACTTCCTGCTCGCGCATGAAGGCGATCGTCTCGGCGGCGTCCTCGCGCAGCGTCTCCTCCATCACCACCAGGGCGATCGCGGTGAGCCGCGGCGCCGGCGAGGTCGCGGGATCGGCCGGGAGGGCCTCGCCGCTCCGTCCGAAGGCGACGACGCGGCGGCCCGCCGCGGTCTCGGTAGCGAGCTTCGCTGCCATCCCCGGCACCAGCACCAGCGCCCCCGCCGCCTCGAGCACGTCGGGGGCGCCGAGCACGAAGGTGCCGCCGCCCGCCCCGTCCCCGGCCAGCGAGAGCCCCGACCACTTGTACTCGGAGGAGAAGGGGACCTCGGCGCGGACCTGGCCCGCCTCGCCGGGATAGCGGTCGGCGATCGTCTCCAGGGTCTTGTTGCGATCCCCGGCGCTCGCCGCGAACCGTCCCAGCACCGCGGCCCCGACCGCCGGGTCGATCCCCTCCGCGAACTCGACCCCCGTCAGGCGCAGCTCGCCCTCGGTCAAGGTCCCCGTCTTGTCGACGCAGATCGTGTCGACCGAGGCGAGGCTCTCGGTCGCGCTCATCTGCTGGATCAGGGTGTCGCGCCGCGCCAGCCGCACCGCGGCGACCGCGAAGGTGACGCTCATCAGCAGCACCAGCCCCTCGGGGATCAGCGTCACCAGCCCGGCCGTCGCCGTCTGGGCGGCGCTCTGCAGGCCGACGCTGCGGATCTTCAGGCTGGCGAGGAGGAGCAGCGCCAGCGGGATCATCAGGTAGGTGGAGACGACGATCACCCGGTTCACCTCCTCCTGCAGCGGCGAGAGCGGGTGGCGGAAGGCTCGCGCCTCGCCCGCCAGCCGGCCCGCGTAGCTGTCCTCGCGGACCGCGTCGAGCTCGTAGGTGGCCGAGCCGGAGACGACGAAGGAGCCCGACAGCACCTCGTCACCGCGCCCCTTGCGGATGCCGTCGGCCTCGCCGGTCAGCATCGACTCGTCGACGGTCAGGCCGCGGCCACTCACCACGCGGCCGTCGGCGACCAGCTGGTCGCCCGGGCCGAGCTCGACCAGGTCGCCGGGGACCACCTCGTCGGCCAGCAGCTCGACCGGCTCGCCGTCCCTGATCACCCGCGCCCGCGGCGCGACCAGCACCGCGACCTCGTCGAGGGTCCTCTTCGCGTTCAGCTCCTGGCGGATGCCGATGTAGGAGTTGATCACCGCGACCAGCCCGAAGAGCGAGTCGGCGTAGAGGCCGAGGCCGATGTCGAGCACGAAGAAGACCGCGATGATCGCGTTGAAGAGGGTGAAGATGTTGCCCGCGACGATGCTGCCGGTGGAGCGCGAGGAGGTCTCCGGCGGCGGTCCCAGCTTGCGCAGGCGGGCCGCCGCCTCCTTGCTCGAGAGACCGGCCTCGGGGGTTGCCTGACGCGCGGACACCCCGACATTCAATAGGGTGCAGGTCGGATGGGGCTGAAGCTGGGAGTGAACCTCGGCTACTGGGGGATCGGGCCTGCGGGAGAGGAGGCCCTCGAGGTCGTGCTCGCGGCCGAGCGGCTCGGCTACGAGTCGACCTGGGTCGCCGAGTCCTACGGCTCCGACGTGGTCTCGGTCCTCGCCTGGCTGGCGGGTCAGACGAAGACGATCAACCTCGGCGCGGCGATCATGCAGGTGCCCGCCCGGCCGCCCGCGGCGGCGGCGATGGCGGGGGCGACGATCGACAAACTCTCCGGCGGGCGCTTTCTCTTCGGCTTCGGGCCGTCCGGCCCGCAGGTCTCCGAAGGCTGGTACGGGGTGCCCTACGCGAAGCCCTGGGGACGGACCCGCGAGTACATCGAGGTGGTCCGCGAGATCATCGCCCGCGAGGGCCCGGTCGACCACCACGGTGCCCACTACGACCTGCCGCTGCCCGGCGGCGAGGGCAAGGCGCTGAAGCTCAACTTCCACCCGCTGCGCAACCAGATCCCGGTCTTCGTCGGCGCGATCGGCCGCAAATCGGTGGAGATGGCGGCCGAGGTCGCCGACGGCTGGATCCCGATCTTCTTCTCGGTCGACGCCTTCGAGGCGACCTGGGGGGAGCACCTCGAGGCGGGCTTCGCCAAAGGCGGGCGGACCCGCGCCGACCTCGAGGTCAGCCCCTCGCTGTCGGTCGCGATCGACGGCGACCTGGAGGCGGCGAAGAACATGGTCAAGGCCGGGCTGGTGCTCTACCTCGGTGGCATGGGCTCGCGCTCCACGAACTTCTATGTCGACCTCGCCCATCGCTTCGGCTTCGGCGAGGTCGCCGACGAGATCCAACGCCGCTACCAGGAGGGCGACAAAGGCGGCGCCTTCGAGGCGATGCCCGACGAGATCGTCGAGGCGACCTCGCTGGTCGGCACCGAGGCCGAGGTCGCCGCCCGGGTCGAGCGCTTCGCCGCCGCCGGCGTCGACCGGCTGATCGTCTCGCCCGTCCACGTCGACCGCGACGAGCAGCGTCACACGCTTGAGCGATTGGCGGGTATGGTGGGACCCGATGCAGGGTCGTCGTCTCCGTCCTAGGCTGACCTACGCCAACGTGATGTCCACGGTGGCGGTGTTCTTGGCGCTGACCGGCGGGGCGACCGCGATCGCGATGTCCTTGCCGAAGAACTCGGTGGGGTCGAAGCAGATCAAGAAGGGCGCGGTGACGGAAGCGAAAATCGCGAAGGAAGCCGTCACCGGGCCGAAAGTGAAGATCTCGACCTTCCCCAAGGTCCCCTCGGCCGCCCACGCGGACACGGCCGGGACCGCCACCAGCGCCACCACCGCCGGGCACGCCGATTCGGCGGCGAGCGCCGACTCCGCGACCACCGCCGGCTCGGCCAACGCGCTTGGCGGGACCCCCGCGAGCGCCTTCCCCAAGGAGCAGACCGTCTCCAGCGAATTCTTCACCGAAACTCTCACCATCTCGGTCTCGGGATTCGGAAGCTTCGGCCTCCGCTGTCACCAGAACAACGTCGGCAACAACGGCGACGACACGCTCGGCTTCATCGACTCGCCGGCGGGTATCAACAGCGCTCTGCAGGGAGGGCTGCTGTCGATCCAGACCTCGCCGGTCGCGACGCCGGAACTGTTCACCTTCTCGGGCGCGGTCGAAGGCGGCGGCGAATACGTCCCCCAGAACCGCATCATCCATGTGCAGTACGAAGTGACCGTCGTCGGCACCAACAAGACGATGGTGATCGAGGCCGGTGGCTACGACAACTCGAGCAATCCGGGCTGCGCCGCCCAGATCCACGCATTCACGACCAGCTGACCCGCCGGACCCTGGCACCGTCTGGTGTCGTCTGATCGCGCCTTCGCGGCAGATCACATAAGGTTCCCCGCCGCTGTGAAGATCGGAGTGCCAAAGGAGACCGCCGAGGGGGAGCGCCGGGTCGCGCTCGTCCCTGACGTCGTCCGCTCGTTGAAGAAGAACGAGAAGGTCGATGTGCTGATCGAGTCCGGGGCCGGCGAGGCCGCCGGGCACCCGGACGCGCAGTACACCGAGGCGGGTGCCGAGATCGCCGCCGCCGACGCGATCTGGAAGGCCGACGCCGTCCTCCGGGTCGGCGCGCCGGATGCCGCGGAGATCGGCCGGCTCGGCTCCTCACAGGTCTTCATCTCCCACCTCAACCCCTGGGTCGACGCCGACACCAACAAGGCCCTCGCCGGCTCCGGCGTGACCGCCTTCGCGATGGAGGCGATCCCGCGGACCACCCGCGCCCAGGCGATGGACGCGCTCTCCTCGCAGGCCGCTGCCGCCGGGTACGCGGCGATGTTGATCGCGGCGCGTGAGTCGGGCCGCTTCTTCGGGATGATGACCACCGCCGCCGGCACGGTGCCGCCGGCCAAAGTCCTCGTGCTCGGCGCCGGCGTCGCCGGCCTGCAGGCGGTCGCCACCGGCAAGCGCCTCGGCGCGATCGTCACCGGCTTCGACATCCGCCGCGCCGCCTGGGAGCAGATCGCCTCGCTCGGCGGGCGCCCGCTCGAACTCGACTTCATCCCCGACGCGGAGGGCGAGGGCGGCTACGCGCGCCCGCTCACCGACGAGGAGAACGCGCAGGTGCGCGACGCGCTCGGCGAGAACGCCGCCAAACAGGACGTGATCGTCACCACCGCCGCGATCCCCGGCCGCCCGGCGCCGAAGCTGATCACCGCCGACGCGGTGCGCGGCATGCAGCCGGGATCGGTGATCGTCGACCTCGCCGCCGAGACCGGCGGCAACTGCGAGCTGACCAAACCAGGGGAGACGGTGGTCGAGAACGGCGTCAAGGTGATCGGCCCGCGCAACCTGCCGAGCCTGATGCCGGTGCCGGCCTCGCAGCTCTACGCCAAGAACCTGGAGAACCTGCTCGGCCTGATGATCACCGAGGAGGGGACGCTGAACGTCGACCTCTCCGACGACATCCTCGCCGCCGCGCTGATCACCAAAGATGGCAAGGTCGTCAACGAGCGCGCCGCAGGGAGGGACGACGCATGAGCGTCATGACCGAGGTCACGATCTTCGTCCTCGCCGTCTTCGTCGGCTTCGAGGTGATCTCCAAGGTGCCGACGACGCTGCACACGCCGCTGATGTCGCAGACCAACGCGATCCACGGCATCGTCATGCTCGGCGGCCTGATCGTCCTCGGCTACGCGAGCGATCCGCTCGAGTACGTGATCGGCACGATCGCCGTCGCCTTCGGCGCGATCAACATCGTCGGCGGCTTCCTGGTGACCGACCGGATGCTCGGCATGTTCGCGAAAAAACCGAAACCAAAAGCTGACGACAAAGGCAAAGGCGACGGGAAATGATCGCCGAGGCAGTGCTCAAGCCGGGCGGCACGGTCGCCACGGCGCTCTACATCGTCGCCTTCTCGCTCTTCATCCTGGGCCTCAAACAGGGCACGCACCCGACCACGGCCAAGCGCGGCAACATGATCGCCGCGGTCGGCATGGCGGTCGCGGTCGTCACCACCCTGCTGCTCGACGGGATGGGCAATTGGGGGCTGATCATCATCGGCCTGGCGGCCGGCTCGGCGATCGGCGCCTACGCCTCGATCAAAGTGAAAATGACCGAGATGCCGCAGATGGTCGCCCTCTACAACGGGGTCGGCGGCGGCGCGGTGGCCCTGATCGCCTGGTCGGAGATCCGCCACGGAATCAACCTCGGCGGCGCGGTGCCGCTCGAAGACCTGATCCCGACGCTGTTCGCGGCGATCGTCGGCTCGGTCTCCTTCTGGGGCTCGAACATCGCCTTCGCAAAGCTCCAGGATCTGATCCCGACCCGTCCGATCGGCGTGCCCGGGCAACAGTTCATCAACGCCATCCTCGGCATCGGGGTGATCGTCCTCGCGGTGATCATCGCGATCGACAACGAACCGCCCTCGGAACTTCTCTTCATCCTGATCCTGCTCGGCGCGGGCCTGCTCGGCAACCTCGTCGTGCTGCCGATCGGCGGCGCCGACATGCCGGTCGTGATCTCGATGCTGAACGCCTTCACCGGTCTGTCGGCGGCCGCCGCCGGCTTCGCTCTCGGAAACGTCGCGTTGATCGTCGCCGGCACCCTGGTCGGCTCCTCGGGCACGATCCTGACGATGGAGATGGCGACCGCGATGAATCGCTCGATCGCCAACATCCTCTTCTCTGGCTTCGGCGGCGCGCCGGTTGCCGCTGGTGGTGACGGCGAGCAACGACCCGTCACCTCGATCGGCGCCCAGGACGCGGCGATCAAGCTCGCCTACGCCGACTCCGTCGTGATCGTCCCCGGCTACGGCCTCGCCGTCGCCCAGGCCCAGCACGCGGTGAAGGAGGTGGCCGACCAGTTGGAGAAGCGCGGCGTCACGGTCAACTACGCGATCCACCCGGTCGCCGGCCGCATGCCTGGCCACATGAACGTGCTCCTCGCCGAGGCCGACGTGCCCTACGAGAACCTGAAAGAGATGGACGAGATCAACCCGGAGATGCCGCGTGTCGACGTCGCCGTGGTGATCGGGGCCAACGACGTCACCAACCCGGCGGCGAAAAACGACCCCAACTCGCCGATCGCCGGGATGCCGATCATCGAGGTCTCGGAGGCCAACGAGGTGATCGTGATCAAGCGCTCGCTCTCGACCGGCTTCGCCGGGATCGACAACGACCTCTTCTACGAACCGAACACCTCGATGCTCTTCGCCGACGCGAAAGCCGCGGCTAGCGAAGTCGCCGCCGAGATCGAGCAGCTCTAACCGACGCCGAATTCGGCGGTGAGGGCGATCGGTTCGCCCAGTTCGGTGAGGCCGGCCGCGGTCAGTCTGTAGAGCCCGGGGAGGGCGTTCGACGGCACCAGGGTGCCGATCTTTTCCGATTCGCCGGGGCCGAGCGTGCGCTGGATCGGGGTCTGTTCCGGGGCGTAGCGCGGCCCGGTGAAGACCGGGCGCCAGGTCGAGCCGTCGAAGCGTTCGAGGTTCGTCCAGCCCGGCGTCACCGAGGCGCTGCCGTGGTTTTCGAAGCAGCTTTCGAGGTAGGAGCCCGGCGCGATGCCGTCGTAGGCGGCGAGGCTGATGCCGACGTCGACGGTCCGGTTGACGACCCGCAGGTACTCGCCGTAGCGCCCGAGCAGTCGGCCGCGGCGGTTCTGGATCGTCACTTCGAGCGAGTAGATCGCGGGTTTCGACGGGAGGGCGAAGGTGAGCCCGCGGTATTTGCCGGCGGGTAGCTGCCCCAGGTTGATCCGCTTCAGGCCTTCCGGATGAGGGTTCTGGCCGTTCTGGGTGAGCCGGGTGAGGCGCTCGAGGACGGTCCAGTCGAGGCGCGACGCCACCGTCCCTTCGGGCGCCGTGTCGGTCAACCGGAAGCCGACGCTCGAGCCGCCGACGAGGACGCCCTGCGGCCCGGTGATCCCGAGGGTCAGCCCGGTCGCGAACGGCAGCGCCCCGCCTTCCGGCACCGCCGGCATCTTCTGCAGCTTTTCCAGCGGCGCCCGGTAGTTGTCGGCCGGGTTGGTGCAGAACGCCGGGGCCGCCTTGGGCTTCGCCTTCTTCTTGTGCTTCGCGGCGCCGGCACCGCCGGCCATGGCGCCGAGGACCATCAGCGCCAGGATCGCCACCGCGATCCCCGCACCTCGCGCGTTTCCTCTGCCCCGCCGCATCATCCGGGGGCAGTATGGAGGGCGTGCCGGGCCTTCGGCCTTTCGTGGTCTCGGAGCGCGGACAGGGGACGGTGGAGTGGATCGGGCTGGTGTGCCTGGTCTCGCTGGCGCTGGTGGCCATGCTCGCGGCAGGATTCGCCGCGCCTGGCGTCGGTCTGGCGCGGGCGGTCGCGCAGCGCATCCTCTGCGCGACCGAGCTCGCCGACGGCTGCGGCGACGAGCCGCTCCTGATCGCCACCTACGGCGACGAAGTGGGGCGGCTGGTGCGCCGCCACATGCCGACGATCGGCTTCGAGGAGGGCTCGCGCGCGGTCCCGGTCGACTACCGACGCTGCCGCGCGACCGAGTGCGGCGACGCGTCCGACGACGGCCTCGTCCATCGGACCGACGAACGGCTGCCGGTGACCGCCTTCGTCCACGTGGTCGACTGCCGCGCGCCGGCGCGGGAAGCGAGCGAAGCACTCGGCGACGACTGCTCGGGCGAGCGGGCCGGGCGTCTCTACATCGGCTACTTCCTCTACTACGCGAACTCGGCGACCTTGCGCGACGTGCCGATCGTCGGCGACGCGGGCGAACATCGCGACGATTGGGAATCGGTCTGGATCCGTATCGACCCGGACGGCAGCTCCGACGAGCGGGCCTCCTCCCACGACGGCTACAACTACTCGCTGCAGGATCTCGACTGGGGCTCGGACGCCGGCATCGGGGTCCTCAAGGACCTCGCCGAAGACCTCGACGTCCGCCACCCGAACGGCTGGGGACCGGAGACCGGCCTCCTTCTCGTCTCCGGCGGCAGCCACGCCGGCAACGCCGCCGGCGAGCCGCGCGGCACCCGTTTCACGCCCGGTCGCCGCGTCCATCTGATCCCGCTCGAGCCGATCGCCGCCGACGAGCACGCCGGCTTCGCCGTCAGCCCACCCTGGCTGAAGGAAGTCTGGCGCGACCCCGAGGCGGAAGGCACCGGCGTCGGCGACGAATGAGGAGTTCATGGGCCCGTAAGACTCGTTCGGTACGGTCTTCCCATCGCCACCGAGGTGTCGTCCTCCAGTCCGACCCGGCAGTCGATCGCGGCGCTCCTCGCCGAGGCGCGCGAGCGCACGATCGCGCTGATCGAGCCGCTCGGGGACGAGCTGCTGAACCGTGTCTACTCGCCGTTGCTCAGCCCGCTCGCCTGGGACCTCGGCCACATCGCCAACTTCGAGGAGCTCTGGCTGGTGCAGACGGTGGGGGGCCGGCCGCCCCTGCACGGTGAGCTCGGCCAGTACTACGACGCGATCGAGAACCCGCGCAGGGAACGCGGCGAGCTGCCGATCCTCCACGACGCCGGGCTGCGCGCCTACATGGCCGAGGTGAGGGAGCGGACGCTGGAGGTCCTCGATGGCGTCGACCTCGCCGCCGACGCCGAGGACCCGCTGCTGCGCGAAGGCTTCGTCTACGAGATGCTGGTCGCCCACGAGCTGCAGCACCAGGAGACGATGCTGCAGCTGCTCCAGATGCTCGACGTCCCCTACCGGCCGGCCGAGGCCGACCCGGCGCCGTTCGGGCCGGCGCCGATCGCGGGCGCCGGCGGCACGGTCGCGATCGCCGCCGGCTCCCACGAGATCGGGGCACCCGGGCACGGCTTCGCCTACGACAACGAGCGCCCGCGCCACACGGTCGATCTCTCCGCCTTCGAGATCGATCGAACCCCGGTGACCGCCGGCGCGTACATCGCCTATATGGGGGAGACGGGGGCGGAGCCGCCGATGTACTGGGAGCGGGATGGCGACGGTTGGGTGCGGACGGCGATGGGCATCACCGCGCCGGTCGACCCGGAGCGCCCCGTCGTCCATATCTCCTGGGACGAGGCCGACGCCTACGCGCGTTGGGCGGGGAGGCGACTCCCCACCGAGTTCGAGTGGGAGGCGGCGCGCCCGCGGCTCGAGGGCGTCGGCGGCGCCTGGGAGTGGACGTCTTCTGACTTCCTCGCCTACCCGGGCTTCGAGGCCTTCCCCTACGAGGAGTACTCGAAGGTCTTCTTCGGCGACGGCTACAAGGTCCTGCGCGGCGCCTCCTGGGCCACGCACCCTCACGTCGTCCGCCCGAGCTTTCGCAACTGGGACCTGCCGCAGCGGCGCCAGATCTTCGCCGGGCTGCGCCTCGCCGGGGACGCCGCATGACGATCGCGATCGACGTCCACCTGCCCGCCGACCAGGTCGCGGCGATGGAGGTCGACGTGCGCGAGGGCCTCGCCCGGGCGCCGAAAGAGCTCTCACCGAAGTACTTCTACGACGAGCGTGGCTCGCAGCTCTTCGAGGCGATCACCGAGCTCGACGAGTACTACCCGACCCGTCGCGAGCGCCAGATCCTGGTCGAGCGCTCGGCCGAGATCGTCGCCGCCGCGGGCAGCCCGGCGACGCTGATCGAGCTCGGCTCCGGCTCGGCCTCGAAGACCCGCCACCTGCTCAGCGCGATGCGCGACGCCGGCAGCCTGCGCACCTACGTCCCGGTCGACATCTCCGAGGAGATCACCCGCGAAACCGCGGCGGCGCTGGTCGAGGAGTACCCGGGCCTCGACGTCCACGGCCTGGTCTGCGACTTCGAGGCCCACCTCGAGCGGACGCCGACCACGACCGAGGCCGGGCCGCGGCTGATCGCCTTCCTCGGCGGCACGATCGGCAACCTCTATCCCGACGAGTGCGCCGCCTTCCTCTGCCGGATCGCGCGTCTCCTCGATCCCACCGACCACCTGCTGCTCGGCACCGATCTGGTCAAGGAGACAGAGCGGCTGGAGCTCGCCTACGACGACCCGGCCGGGATCACCGCCGAGTTCAACAAGAACGTCCTCTGCGTGCTGAACCGCGAGCTGGGCGGCGACTTCGATCCGGCCGCCTTCGAGCACGTCGCCCGCTGGGACGCCGAGCACGAGTGGATCGACATCGGCCTTCGCTCGCTCGTCGATCAGGACGTGAGCCTCGATGCCCTCGACCTGACCGTCCACTTCGAGGCCGGCGAGATCATGCGGACCGAGATCTCGACCAAGTTCACCCGTCCCCGCCTCGAGGAGTCCTACGCCGGCACCGGCCTGAAGATGACCGACTGGTTCACCGACCCGGCCGGCGACTACGCCCTCAGCCTCGCCCGTCTCGCCTGAGTCAGGGAAAGGGACGCGGCCGTCCCGGCCACGACCCCGGCAGGGTGTGGCCGTGGCCGGGACGGCCGAGGGCGTGGGGATCGGCCTGCTCCGGGGAGAGAGCGCGTGTGTTCCTCCACGAAGGCCTGTGATCGGTGAGGAAGACGCCGACAAGTCCACGGTTCCTCGCGTCTTCCTCATCAGGCCCACCACGACCGTGCACTTGACCACACCAGGGTGTGGTCAAGTGCACGGTCGTCGCCGTGCCCTCCGGATCGGAGGGGAGATGCATGAGGACCTGTGACGTCCTCGGCGTATTCTGTACCTCCGTGTGATCTTCCCTGGAGACCCTCACGTCCCGGGCGCACCTCGGACGACCGCGACGACCGCGCCCGCCGAGGGGAACAACGCCTAGCGGGCCAGCGCGTCGATCATCCCGGCCAGCTTGTCCGGCGGCACGATCGGGGTGATGATCGGGGTGGTGATGCCGCCTGCGACGAAGGTCTCGAGGCGCTCCTTCATCTCCTCTGGGGAGCCGAGGATGAACATCTGCTCGATCGCCTCCCAGGGCGCCTCGGCGGCGGCCTTCTGGCGGTCGCCTGCCTCCCAGGCCGCGAGCATCGGGGCGATCTTCTCGCCCCAGCCGAGCCAGCGGTAGAACTCGGTGTAGACCGGCACCGTGATGTAGGAGGAGAACATGAAGCGGGCCACCGGCTCGACCTCCTCGCGCGGCCCCGGCAGGCAGAAGAAGCGGCAGAGGAGCTCGAAGCCCTGCGGCGCCCCGTCGAGCTGGGCGACGACCTGGGGCAGCCCGTCGAGGGGCAGGAAGTTGGTGAAGGCGCCGTCGGCCTGCTCGACCGCCAGCTGCAGCATCTTGCCGCGCAGTGCGGCGAGGACGATCGGGATCTCATGCTGCGGCTTCGTTTCCAGCTTGAAGCGGGTCGCGGTGCGCTCGCCGGCCAGCGCCACGCGCAGGAATTCGAGCGTCTCGCGCACCTTGGAGAGCGGCTTCTCGAAGGGGATCCCGTTCCAGCCTTCGATGATCCGGTCCGAGGAGGAGCCGATGCCGAGCACGAAGCGTCCCTCGGAGGCGTCGGCGAGCGCCGCCGCCTCCTGGGCGAGCAGCGCCGGCCCGCGCTGGAAGACGCCGACGATCCCGGTGCCGAGCCGCACCCGCTCGGTCCAGGCGGCGCTCAGGGTGAGCGGCGTGAAGCCGTCCGGTCCCGCCGTCTCGCCGCTCCAGAGGTCGGTGTAGCCGGCCGCCTCGGCGCGCTTCACGAACTCGCCGTGCGCGGCGAGTGGCACCCCGGTCAACGGCAGCGTCAGACCCCAGCGTCCTTCCACGGGCCGACCCTATAGCCTCCGCGCTCCGATGCCTGCGCCGAACACGGCAAAGCCGGACCGCAACCTCGCCCTCGAGCTCGTCCGCGTCACCGAGGCGGCCGCCCTGGCAGCGGCCCGCTGGGTCGGTCGCGGCGACAAGATCGCCGCCGACGGCGCCGCGGTCGACGCGATGCGCTTCGTCCTCGACTCGGTCTCGATGGACGGCACCGTGGTGATCGGCGAGGGGGAGAAGGACGAAGCGCCGATGCTCTTCAACGGCGAGAACATCGGCGACGGCAGCCCGCCGGTCGTCGACATCGCCGTCGACCCGCTGGAGGGCACGCGACTCTGCGCGCTGGGGATGCCGAGCGCACTGGCGGTGATCGCGCTCGCCGAGCGCGGCTCGATGTTCGACCCCGGCCCCTGCGTCTACATGGAAAAGCTGGCCGGCGGCGAAGAGATCGCCGACCTGCTCGACCTCGACCGGCCGCTGGCGGAGACCTGCAGGCTGGTCGCCGAGCGCAAGGGCGGCTCGATCGGCGACGTGATCGTCGTCGTGCTCGACCGGCCGCGCCACGAGGAACAGATCCGCGAAATCCGCGAGGCCGGTGCCCGCATCCGCCTGATCACCGACGGCGACGTCTCGGCGGCGCTGCTGGCGGTGTCGGAGCGCTCCCCGGTCGACCTGCTCTGGGGGATCGGCGGCACGCCGGAGGGCGTGCTCTCGGCGGCGGCCCTGAAGTCGATGGGCGGCCAGTTACTCGGACGGCTCTGGCCCCGCAACGACGAGGAGCGGAGCGCCGCCGTCGACGCCGGCTACGACCTGGCCCGGATCCTCACCGCCGACGACCTCTGCTCCGGCGAGGATGTCTTCTTCTCCGCCACCGGCGTCACCGACGGCGACGTCCTGCAGGGCGTCCGCTACCGCGGCAAAGGCGCCACCACCGAGTCGCTGGTGATGCGCTCCCGCTCCGGCACCGTGCGCCGCGTGCAGGCCACCCACCACCGCAGCAAGCTGCGCGAGATGGTGGGCTCCGAGACTTACGGCTAGCACCCCCCCCGCGTTCGCACTTGGTTCCGGATGGCGGAACCAAGTGCGAACGCAAGGTTGAATTTCGCGGCGCGGGGAACCTGGACGGTGTGATCGCCGTCGTCGGAGCAACCGGGTACGTCGGCGGCCTGCTGTCCCGCCATCTGGTCGAGGGTGGGGAGGAGGTCGCGGCGCTGGCCCGACACCCGGAGCGCGCCGCGGACCTCGCCGCGGCGGGCTGCGAGGTGAGGGAGGCCGACGTGCTCGAGCCGGGCAGTCTCGTGCGGGCGCTCAAGGGCGTCGATGTCGCCTACTACCTGGTCCACTCGATGGGCCGTGGCAACGACGGCGACTTCGCCGCCCGGGACCAGGAAGGGGCGCGCAACTTCGCGGGCGCCGCGGCGGGTGCGGGGGTGAGGCGGATCGTCTACCTCGGCGGGCTCGGCTCGGGCTCCGAGCATCTCAACAGCAGGCATGCCACCGCGCTCACGCTGGGCGCCGGCGAGGTCCCGGTTGCCTACTTCCGCGCCGCCGCGGTGATCGGCGCGGGCAGCGAGTCCTTCCTCACCGTCTACCACCTGGTCCGCCGGCTGCCGGCGATGGTGACGCCGAGATGGACGACGACCCGCACCCAGCCGATCGCCATCGCCGACGTCGTCGCCGACCTGGGCGCCGCCGTGGACCTCGATCTGCCGCTCGACCGCGAGCTGCAGATCGGCGGTCCCGACGTCACCACCTACGGGGGCATGATCGACGCGCTCGCCGCGGCGCTCGACCGCAGGCCGCCGCTACGGGTCACCGTGCCCGTCCTCACCCCGCGGCTCTCCTCGCTCTGGATCGGCCTCGTCACCCCGGTCGACACCGGCGTCGCCCGGCCGATCATCGAGGGGCTCTCGCACGAGACCGTGGTCACCGACCCGAGCGGCATGGAGGTGCTGCCCGCCCGCGAGCGATCGCCGCTCGACCCGGCGCTAAGGGAGGCCGTCGCCGCTGTCGCGGGGAGCTGAGGCGGCCCGCGCCCGCTCCGCCTCGGTCAGCCCGGCGCAGGGATTGGCCGGGGGCGCGGCGCCGCTCGCGTATGGCAGTTCGCCGGTCTCCTGGTACTCGAAGCGCAGCGAGTTGATCACCGCGCCGGCCATGATCGTGAGGCTGAGGACGTAGAACCAGAGCAACGCGATGAGGACGAAGCCGAGGGTCGAGCCGAAGCGCGAGAGGCTGGAGATGTTGGTCAGGTAGAGGGGGAAGAGCCAGTTGGCGAGGCCGGCGCCGATCGTGACGAAGAGCGCTCCCGGCCAGATCGAGCGCCACGGCACCGGCGCTTTGGGCACCGCCCAGAAGATCACCGTGCAGATCCCGAAGGTGATCAACAGCGCCGCGCCGAGCAGCAGCAACGAGTCGATCTCTTCGATCCCGGAGAGGCCGAAGGGGAGCTTGTCGGTGCTGGAGACGAGCGTGCTCTCCAGGGTCGGCACGAAGATCGAGGCGGCGATGAAGAGGAGGACGACGCCGAGCATCGCGAAGGAGAAGCGCTTCTGCTCGATCCAGCCCCGGCAGGGGACGTGGTAGATGCGGCAGAAGGCGGTGTCCATCGCGCCCCAGAAGGAGGCGCCGATCCAGATCGAGCCGACGAAGGCGGCGATCCCGATCGTGGCCGCGTTGTCCTGGATGCGGCCGAGGACATCGCTCAGCGTCTGCGACTCGGTGTTCGGGAAGAGCCGCTCGAGATCGTTCAGGACGCTCGATTCGACGCCGTGGATCTTCAGCACCTGGCCGCCGATGAAGAGCACCAGCAGGGTGAAGGGGAAGACCGCCAGCATCAGGTTGTAGGCGACCATGGCCGAGAGCCCGGTGACGTTCTCACGGTAGGCCCGCTGCCAAAAAGCGGACAGCCAGGCGCGGAATCGGGGTAGGCGTAGAGGCATTGACTTTACAAACTGAAGCGACTAACATCCAGCGGGCGTTTGACGTGTTTCAACGCTCGCCCAACGGGGCAATCGGCAACAGAGGCCTTTGTATTCATTCGCGGACCAGTCCCCCGGTCCGCTTTTTCGTCGTCTCAGGGCGCGACTTGCCCCTTTGAAGGCAGTTATACGCCCGCGGATATTCATCAAACGCTAGGGAAAGAAGTAGACACAGGATGCTGGTAGCAGAGCTTCAGGAGTTGGAGGAGGTCAAAAACCTCATGAACCGGGGTCAGCAGCTTGGCGTGCTGACCTTCGGCGACATCGCCTCGGCCGTTTCCGAGGTCGACCTCGACGAGTCTGACGTCGAGGATCTTTACGGACATCTCGAGAAAGCGGGCATCGAGCTCGTCGAGGATATGGACCCCGCCCAGAAAGCGGCGGCGGAAGCCATGCCCGTGGACACCGGGAAAAAAGGCCGGCGGCGGCAGAAAGCCGCGCTCGACCTGAAACCCGACATGACCACCGATTCCTTGCAGCTGTTCCTCAAGGACATCGGCAAAGTCCGCCTGCTGACCGCGGCGGAGGAGGTCGAACTGGCGAAACGGATCGAGCGCGGTGATCTCGACGCCAAGCAGAAAATGGTCGAGTCGAACCTCCGTCTGGTCGTCTCGATCGCGAAAAATTATCGGAACCAGGGCCTGCCCTTCCTCGATCTGATCCAGGAGGGGACGCTGGGGCTCGTCCGTGCGGCGGAGAAGTTCGACTACCGCAAGGGATTCAAGTTCTCGACCTACGCGACCTGGTGGATCCGCCAGGCGATCGCCCGGGCGCTCGCCGACAAGGCGCGGACCATCCGCATCCCGGTCCACGTGGTCGAGAAGCTGAACAAGATCGGCCGCGCCGAGCGCAAGCTGGTCACCGAGCTGGGCCGCGAGCCCACCCCGGAGGAGATCGCCGAGGTCACCGGGATCGATCCCGAGGAGGTCGACTCGATCAAGCGCTCCGCCCAGGCCCCGGTCTCGCTGGAGAAGCCGGTCGGCGACGAGGAGGAGTCCGAGTTCGGCCAGTTCATCGCCGACGAGAAGGCCGAGTCCCCGTTCGACCGGGCGGCCGACCTGCTCACCAAAGAGGCGCTGAAGGAGGCCCTCGAGAACCTCTCCTACCGCGAGCGCCGCGTGCTCGAGCTCCGTTACGGGCTCGGCGGCGAGCACCCGCGGACCCTGGACGAGGTCGGCCGGACGTTCAACGTGACCCGCGAGCGCATCCGCCAGATCGAGAACCAGAGCCTCAAAAAGCTGCAGAGCCTGGGCGAGGCCCAGAAACTGCGCGAGGTCGCCTGAGCGGCACCCCCTCCAGAGGGGCGATTTTCGACCCACCGGCGGCTTGTCCGCCGGTGGGTCTTTTTCTTTGCGATGTGGTCTTCGTCACGATGCTGGCGACGGTGAGCGTCATCGATCTGCGCGAACGGCGCGTGCCGAACCGCGTGCTCGGCGTCGCCGTGGCGCTCGGCCTGTCCCTGCTCGCGGTCGCCGATCCGTCCTCGGTTCCGGGACGGCTCGCGGTGGCGCTGCTCGCCGGCGGCGCCTTCCTCGCGCTCGCCCTGCTGCGGCCCGACGGCTTCGGCATGGGGGACGTCAAGCTGATCGGCGTGATGGGTTTCTTCCTCGGCGTCGGGGTATTGACGGCGATCATGGTCGCGCTGCTATCCGCCTCGCTCCTCGGGCTCGTCCTCTTCGTCCGCGACGGCCGTGCCGCGGCGAAGGCGACGATCCCCTTTGCGCCCCTCCTGGCGCTCGGCGGCGTCCTCGCCCTGCTCGCGGCGCCGTCGCCGGCGGCGGCCGCGATTCCCGACACCGGGCACTTCGCCGGCCACGACGGAGTCGGCTTCGACGTCGGGCGCAGCGACTACGGCACGCCGACGATCGACAAAGCCGAGTTCCACACGACCTACAGCGGCAGCCCGCGGGCGATCAAGACCTTCCCGCAGGCGTTCGCCCGCGACGGCTACTTCGAAACCTGCGGCCGCTACGGGCACGTCCAGGTGATCTTCTGGGAGTACTGCATCGGTTGGTTACTTCAGCGCTCCCGGGCACGCCTCCGGGGTCGTCAAGGCGTTCCACGGCGCCCGCGGCTACGTCCACGCCAGCCCCTTCGAGACCCGCCACTGGAGCGTAACGCTTCAGTAAGTGAAGCATCATCGCTACACTTCTTGAAGTGGGAAATGGCTTGTCCAAGCCGTCCCAGAGAGAAGGACTGATGAGCGCCGCCAGCAATTCGACCTGTCCCGTCTGTCGCACCGCCGAGGTGGTCTGCGGCAAGTGGACCCTTCTGATCGTCCGCGACCTCTCCGAGGGCTCGGCCCGCTTCTGCGAGCTGGAGCGCTCGCTGGAGGGGATCAGCCCCCGCACCCTCTCCTTGCGCCTGCGGGCGCTGGAGGAGGAGGGGATCGTCGCCCGCCACACCTACCCGGAGGTGCCGCCACGGGTCGAGTACGCGCTGACCGTCAAAGGGGAGGCGCTGGTGCCGCTGATCGAGGACATGCGTCGCTACGGCACGCGCTGGCTCGGCCTCGACGTCGACGAGGCCCCGGCCTCCGAGACGACCGCAGCCGTCGTCGCCTGACTCGGCGGCCGACTCGTCCAGGCCACGGCCGGGCCGGCCGGGGGGTCGGGAGGGACCCCGAGGGGTCGAACGTCACAGGTCTGCCGGCGATTCGAATGGTCAGAAAACTGCCGGGTTAGTTATCCGTCATATACGCGGATAACTAACCGCGCAGATTCCTGACCGTTGAGGGACTCGGCATCTTCGTGACGACCCCTCACGTCCCGGACGCCTCATCTCGGACGGCCGCCCCACCCGCTGCTCTCTGGGGGATCACTTATCGAGCGTCTGCAAGCCGTCGTGCAGGCGCAGGAGCCCACGGCGTCGGGAGGAAGCTCGCCCCGTGCGCGACTTTCTACTGAACGAAACCCTGCGCCGGCTCGCCACCGAGGTCGCGACCCGCTTCAACGCGATGGTCGCCGAAGGCGAGCAGATCCCCTTCGACGTCGCCGCCGACACCGCCGAGGATTCGCCCTTCTACAGCTACGTCCCGCAGACCGGCCGCTACGTGGCCGAGCGGGCCGAACAGCTCCACGCGTTGCCTGGTTGGAGCCGCGCCCGCGAGGCGGTCGTCGAGGCCGGCGTCGCCGCCGCCTTCCTCGAGGCCCGCGGCGAGACCGTCCCCGCCGAACCGGGCGCCCGCGCCGAGCGCATGCTCGAGGTCTTCTTCGTCGATCTCTTCGCCGAGGGCAGCGGCTTCGCGCTCGACCGCGAGCGGCTCGAGGAGTCGCTCGCGACGCTCGATGCCGAAGCGCGCAGCGCCGACGACTCCGATGTCCTGATCGTGCCGCTGGTCGGCCTGCGGATGTCCACCGAGCGGTTGCAACTGCCCGACGACATCCGGATCGTCCGCGCCGACCAGGTCGAAGCGCCGGTCGACGCGATGCGCTCCGAGGGCATGGGCCGCGCCGCCTGGGAGCCCCAGTTCCTCGCCGTCGCCGAGCAGGGAGCCGACGGCGCCGAGGGTGCGCTGGAGCGACTGCGCGAGCTGATCAGCGTGATGCGGATGTTCAAGGTCGGCGGCATCGGCCTCGGGCCGTTCGCCTTCGCGCCGACCGGGGAGGACACCTGGCGCCGGGTCACCACCGGCGCCCCGGCCACGCGCCCGGGGGGCTACCGCCTCTCCGAGGAGGAGGGCGTCGAGCTGGCCGCGTTCGCCACCAGGCTGGAGCGCCGCCCCGATCCGGACGCGGCCCTCACCTGGGCGGTCGGCCGCTTCGAGATGGGCTGCGAGCGCGAGAGCGCGATGGAAGGGCTGAGCGACCACCTGTTGGCGCTGCGCGCGGTGCTCGAGGGCCACGGCCCGGTCGACGCCGCGCTGCCGCTGCGCGCCGCCGCCCTGATCGGCGGCGAGACCGTCGACCGCATCGAGGCCCGCGAACGGATCGAGGAGGCGGTCGAGCTGGAGCGGGCGCTGATGAACGGCCGCACGCTCGAGCGGGCGATCGAGCTGGCGACCTGGATCGAGGACGGCGTCCGCGGCCTGCTGCGCCAGGCGGCGCTGGGCGAGCTCGGCACCGACCTCAGCGCGGCCGCCGACGAGACCCTGATCGCCACCGGCCTCGAAGCCGGCGACGCCGAGATCACCGTCTACGCCGTGGATGACTCCGAGGAGGAAGAGATGCCCCAGATCGAAGAGCCGACCGCCGAGGAATTCCGCGTCGTGTCGACGCCGGAGAGCCCTGCCCACGACGAGTCGGAGCTGGAGCTCGTCTACGAGGACGAAGACGGCGACACGAGGATCCTCGAGCCGATCCCGGCCGAGGGCGAGATCACGATCACCGCCACCCACTGGCTCGACGAGGTCGCCGAGGCGAGCGGACCCGGCCACTCGCTCGAATGGCCCGCCCACGAAGAGCGCGACCTGCAGCACCGCGAGCGGATCGACACCCCGCGCGTCCGCCATCTCTTCCCGGTCCCGGACTCGAACTGGGAGGTCTCGCACCTCGAGTACACGCACTTCGGCCGCCGCGGCGGCGACGCTTCCTAGTCAGGCTCTGCCCGCGGCCATCGCGACCCGCTCCTCGCCGGTCGCGAACAGGTAACGGTCGATCCGGGCCAGCCCGGCGAGGTCGTGCACGTCCTCGTCGAGGTAGGGGACGCGGATCACGCCGGTCGCCCGCAGCTCGCGCGCCAGGTGCTCGATGTTGCGCGCGTCGCGCTCGGCCAGCGCCTGGTAGTCGACGAAGTTGGCGGCGACGCGATGGGCGAGGTCCTCGTCGCCGAGCTTCGCGGCGAGCGTCGCGTCGAGGTCATCGGCCTCGCCGCGGAGGTCCTCGGCCGGGTAGTGGACCTTGTTCACGATCACGCCGCCGAACGGCAATTTCGCCTCGACCAGTTTGCGGTGGAAATAGACCGCCTCGTCGATCGGCTCGCCCTGCGGTCCGCAGACGACGAGGAAGCAGGTGGTGGGCGCGGCGAGCAGCTTGTTGACCCGCTTGGCGCGTGCCTGGAAGCCGTCGACCATGCCGCTGAAGGCGTTGAAGAACTCGGCCAGGTCGGCGATCAGGTCGAAGCCGACGATCCGCTTCATCACGCTCAGCGCCACCGTCGCCCCGCGCCCCGCGACCTTTGCCGCGAAGCCGGTCGGCTTCATGAAGACCCGCAGCGATCTGCCTTCGATGAACTGGGTGAGGCGACGGGGGGCGTCGAGGAAGTCGAGCGCGTTGCGGCTCGGCGGCGTGTCGAGGACGAGGACGTCGTAGTCGCCTTCGGTATGGAGCTCGAACAGCTTCTCCATCGCCATGTACTCCTGCGAGCCGGCCAGGGCGCCGGAGATCTGCTGGTAGATCGGGTTCTGGAGGACGCGGTCGCGCGACTCCTCGTCGGGGGCCTGGCGCGCGATCAGCTCGTCGAAGGTCGCCTTCGGGTCGAGCATCATCGCCCACAGCTCGCCCTTCATCTCGACCCCCTGTGCGGCGAAGAGCCCGGGGTCGACGCGGCGGGCATCGTTGCCGAGCTCCGCCAGCCCGAGCGAGTCGGCGAGCCGCTTGGCCGGGTCGATCGTCAGCACGCAGACCTTGTCGCCGCGGGCGGCCAGGCCGGAGGCGATCGCCGCCGAGGTGGTCGTCTTGCCGACCCCGCCGGAGCCGGCGCAGATCACCACCCGCTTGCCCGCGAGGATGTCGCCCAGCTCCGGCATCAGGACACCCTCCGCGAGAGCCGGCGCGCCGCCTCGGGGCCGAGCTCCGGCTCGAACAGGAAGGGGAGGGTCTTGACCGGCGCCTGGGCGCGGCGCCGCAGCCGGGCCAGCTGCGCCCGCTGCGATCGCGCCCGCTCGAACTCCGAGAGCGCCGCCCGCGCCGCCGCCTTCGCCGCGCCGCCGTTCTCGCCCGCCGCCAGCGCCCCGAGCCGCTCCGCCTCCTCCTTGCTGAACCGCTCCGGGTAGAGGCCGTTGAGGTAGACGCGGTCGACGGCGACGCCGACCTCCTCGACCAGGTCGTGCTCGAGCGCCGCCGACTCGTTGACCGGCATCTCCTCCGGCAGGGCGACGATCGCGACGCCGGTCTCCTCGTGGTTGGTGATGAAGTTGTCGAGGGTCTTGGCCTGCGAGTGGATCGGCCCGACCCGGGCGATGTTGGCGAAGGTGCGCGGCGTCTGCAGGAAGCCGACGCCGTGTCCGGTGGCGGGCGCGTCGACGATCACCGTGTCGTATTTGCGCCCCGACTTGACCTTGCGGTCGAGCTGCGCGAGCTCCCAGATCTTGCCGATCGTCACCAGCTCCTTCAGCCCCGGGGTCGCCGCCGCGAGGTAGTTGAAGATGCGGCTGCGGAAGAGCATGTCGCGCATCGCCCGCACCTTCAGCTGCAGCAGGACGTACTCCCGCATCGACTCGTCGGGGTCGATCGAGATCGCCCAGAGGTTCTCCTCGAGTTCGATCTCGTGGAAGCCGACGGTGGTGTGCTCGAACAGCCGCGAGGCGTTCTCCTGCGCGGCGACCTCGCAGACGATCGTCCGCCTGCCTTCCGCCGCGGCCCGCATGCCGAGGGCCACCGAGACCGTCGTCTTGCCGACCCCGCCCTTGCCGGTGACGATCACCAGCCGCTTGTCCAGGAGCTCCGGTATCGGGCAATTCCTAGCAATTTCGCCTTACGGCAGGAAAAAGCGCTCTCTATCCGAATATCCGCGCAATGGGATTTCTAAGCCGCAAAAAGAAAGCCGATTCTCCCGTGATCGAGGAGGCGCATCCGCTCGAGGAGGAGCTGGCGGGGATGGAAGCGGCCGTGCCCGAGCGGTCGGTCGTGCCGCCGGAGCCCGCGCCCGCGCCTGTGCCGGTGGTGGAGACGAAGCCCGAGCCCGCCCCTGAGCCCGTCGCCGAGCCCGCCCCGGTCGCGGAGCAGCCGGAAGACGACGACGAGGCCGGCGACGGGCGGATGAAGGCCGTCGACCTGATCGCGCCGACTCGACTCGACTTCCTGAAGCCCGCCGAGCCGGAGGCCGAGCAGCCGGTGAAGACGGCCGACGTGATCGTCTTCGCCAACCAGAAGGGCGGCGTCGCCAAGACGACGACGACGCTGAACCTTGCCGTCGCCTTCGCCGAGTCGGGCTACCGCGTCCTCTGCGTCGACCTCGATCCGCAGGGCAACCTGACGATGAGCCAGGGGGTCGATCCGGACAAGGTCGAGAAGAGCCTCTACGACGTGCTCGTCAACGACGTGCCGATCTCCGAGATCATCGTCAAACGGGAGATCGACATCGCCGTCGCCTCGATCGACCTGGCCGGCGCCGAGATCGCGATGAGCACCAAGATCGGCCGCGAGCGCTCGCTGGAGCGGGCGCTGAAGGAGGTCGCGGCCGACTATGACTTCGTCTGCATCGACACGCCGCCGAGCCTCGGCCTGCTGACGATCAACGCGCTGACCGCGGCCAACAAAGTGATCGTCCCCGTGCAGTGCGAGTATCTGTCGATGCGCGGTCTGGTCCAGCTGCAGAACACGCTTCGGATGATCCAGGAGAACCTCAACCCCGACGTCCACATCGAGGGCATCCTGCCGACGATGCTCGACACGCGGACGCTCCACGCCAAGGAGGCGGTCGAGATCCTCGAGGAGAACTTCGGCGACCTCGTCTTCCAGTCCCGGATCCGCAAGGCGATCAAATTCGCCGAGGCACCCGTCAAAGGCGCCAGCGTGCTCAAGTACGATTCCGACTCGAGCGCCGCGAACTACTACCGGGAGCTGGCGAAGGAGGTCCTGGCGCATGGCTCGGCGTAACAAGCGGGCAAGCATGCGCGAGGGCCCGCTCGCAGATCTCTTCCGCTCGACCGGCGGGGATGCCCCGGAGGACCCGCCGGAGGCGCCGGGCGCCTTCTACGACCAGGAGGGACTGGAGCCAGAGGCTGCTGCTGCGCCTGAGCCGCCCGCGAGCGCCGATCCCCCGGAGTCCGGCGAGCCCGCCCCGGAGCGCCTGAAAAGGGTGTTCGCCGAGGAGCCGCGGCCGCGCCAGACCAGCGAGGAGTTCATGCAGACGCCGCGCTACGGCCGCGCCGAGCCCGCCTACGAGCCGCCCGGCTCCGGCGAGCCGCACCAGCCGGTGATCAAGGTCGTCGGGGTCGGAGGGGCCGGCGTCAACGCGGTCAACCGGATGGTCGACGCCCGCATCCCGGGGGTCGAGTTCATGGCGGTCAACACCGATCTTCAATCGCTGCAGCTCTGCGTCGCCGACGTCACCGTGCACATCGGGGAGGCGCAGACGCGCGGCCTCGGCGCGGGCGCCGACGCCGAGGTCGGCCACCGCTCGGCCTTCGAGGAGCAGGACAAGATCAAGCGGATCCTGAAGGGCTCCGACATGGTCTTCGTCGCCGCCGGCGCGGGTGGCGGCACCGGCACCGGCGCCGCCCCGGTGGTCGCCCGCCTCGCCCGCGAGGTCGGCGCGCTGACCGTCGGCATCGTCACCAAGCCGTTCACCTTCGAGGGCAACAAGCGCGGCAACCAGGCCGCCAAGGGGATCGAGGAACTGGCCGCCGAGGTCGACACCCTGATCGTCGTCCCGAACGACCGCCTGCTCGAGGTGCTCGACCAGCAGACCTCGATGGTCGAGGCCTTCCAGGTCGCCGACGACGTGCTGCGCCAGGGCGTGCAGGGGATCTCCGACCTGGTGACGCTGCCCGCGGTGATCAACCTCGACTTCGCCGACGTGCGGACGATCATGTCCGACGCGGGCCGGGCGCTGCTCGGGATCGGCATGGCGCACGGCGAAGGCCGCGCGATCCTCGCCGCCGAAAAAGCGATCTCCTCACCGCTGCTCGAGACCTCGATGGACGGCGCCCGCTCGATCCTGCTCTCGATCACCGGCGGCGCGGATCTCTCGCTGGTCGAGGTCTCCGAGGCCGCCAAGGTGGTCGGCGAGGCCGCCCATCCCGACGCCAACATCATCTTCGGCGCCAACGTCGACGACGAGCTGAGCGACCAGATCTGGGTGACCGTCGTCGCCACCCGCTTCGACGGGCGCGGGGCACCGCGCCGCGCCGCCTCCCCCGAGCCGACGATCCGCCGCACCAAAGACACCGGCCGCGGACGGCCGCCGCAGACCCGGCAGAGCGGCGACACGCTGGGGATCGACGTCCCCGAGTTCCTGCCCGGCTGAGCGGCGCAGCCTGAGCGATGCCCGGCGTCGTCGCCGCGGGTCACCCGGAGAGCGCCGAGGCCGGGGCTGCGGTTCTGCGCGAGGGCGGCAACGCGGTCGATGCCGCGGTCGCGGCGGTGTTCGCCTCGTTCGCGGTCGAGAGCCCGCTGACCGGGCTCGGCGCCGGTGGGTTCATGCTCGTCCACGACGGCGAGCGGCCGACGCTGCTCGACTTCTTCGTCGCCGCGCCCGGGCTCGACGGCACGCCGCGCGCCGCGGAGCTGACCCCGGTCGAGGTCGTCTTCGACGCCGAGACCGTGCAGACGTTCTACGTCGGCCCGGTCTCCTGCGGGGTGCCGGGGACGCCCGCCGGGCTGGTCGAGGCGCTCCGCCGCTTCGGCTCGATGCCGCCGGCCGAGCTGGTGCGGCCGGCGATCCGGCTCGCCCGTGAGGGCGCCCCGGTCAACCACGAGCAGGCCTACATCCTGCGCATCCTCGAGCCGATCCACCGTCGGCTGCCGGGGACGCGCGAGCTCTACGCGCCCGCGGGGCGGACGTTGCGCGAGGGGGAGGTGTTCCGCTTCGAGGAGCTGGCGGTGGCGCTCGAACGGTTTGCCGCCGAGGGCGAGGCGCCGTTCTACCGCGGCGAGGTGGCGGCGGCGCTGAGCGATTTCGTGGTCGCCCACGGCGGCACCCTCGGCCCCGGCGACCTCGCCGCCTACACGACGATCGAGCGCTCCCCGGTCCGGGTCGGGTTCCGTGGCGCCGAGGTCCTCACCAACCCGCCGCCCTCGGCGGGCGGCACCTTGATCGCCCACTCGATGGATGTGCTCGAGGGGCTCGGTCCGACCAGCGGCCCCGAGCAGCTGGTCGCGGCGATGGACGCCGCCAACGAGCACCGTGCCGACCTGCTCGGTTCGACCACCCACATCTCGGTGCTCGACGGCGGTGGGATGTGCGCGGCGGTGACCTGCTCGAACGGCTCCGGCTCGGGCGTCCTGGTGCCGGGGACGGGGGTGATCCTCAACAACATGCTGGGCGAGGAGGACCTGAACCCGGGCGGCTTCCACCGCATCCCGCCGGGCAGGCGGGTGACGTCGATGATGGCGCCGACCGTGGTCCGGCGCGGCGGCGAGATCGTTCTCGCGGTCGGCAGCGCCGGCTCCAACCGCATCCGTTCGGCGATCCTGCAGACGGTGGTGCGGGTGGTCGAGCAGGGGATGGGCCCGGCCGAGGCGATCGCCGCCCCTCGCCTGCACTCCGAGGGCGGTGTGGTCCAGGCCGAGCCGGGGATCGACGAGGCGGCGCTGGCGCGGCTCGAGGCGCGCGGCGTGACCGTCGCCCGCCGTCCCGAGATCAACCTCTTCTTCGGCGGCGTCCAGGCGGTGGCGCGCGATCCGCGCACCGGCGTCCTCAGCGGCGGCGGCGATCCACGCCGCGGCGGCGCCGTCGCCTACGCCTGAGTGATTTTCTACGCCAGAATGGCGGGAGGATGGCGGAGCGCATCGATATCGACTTCGCGGCCGAGGGGTTTCTCGACGGTCTCGAGGGGGAGGCGCGGGAGGCGCGGCTGGGGCTGCTCGAGCAGCTGAGCGGCGAAGGCGTGACGCCGGCCGAGCTGCGTGACGCGGTCGCCGCCGGGCACCTGGCGCTGTTGCCGGTCGAGCGGGCGATCGCGGGCGACGGCCCGCGCTATTCGGCCAACGAAGTCGCCGAGATCTCGGGCGTCGACCTTGACCTGCTGCTGCGCCTGCGCGCGGCGCTCGGGGTCCCATACCCAGATCCCGAGGAGCGGCTCGGCAACGAGTCCGATCTGGAGACGGCACGGCGGACCAGGCGGCTGCTGGAGGCGGGTTTCCCGCCTGAGGAACTGATCCGCAACGCGCGGACGATCGGTATGGCGATGGCACGGGTCGCCGAGGCCAACCGCGAGCTGGTCGTCCGCAACCTGACCGGACCCGGCGACAATGAACGCGACCTCGCCAATCGGCTCGCCGGGGCCGCCGAGATGATGCTGCCGATGGGCACCGAGTTCCTCGACTACGCCTTCCGCGTCAACCTGCTGGAGCAGGTCAAACGCGACGTGATCGGCGCCGCCGACCTCGAATCGGGCGAGATCGGCGGGGCGGTCGAGCGCAGTGTCTGCTTCGCCGACCTGGTCGAGTTCACCAGCCTCGGCGAGGAGATCGCGCCGGAGGAGCTGGGTGGGGTGGCGGAGCGCTTCGAAGAGCTGGCGATCGAGGTGGTCAAGCCGCCGGTGCGCCTGGTGAAGACGATCGGCGACGCGGTGATGCTGGTCTCCACGGACGCCGAGCCGCTGGTCGAGACGGCGCTCGACCTGGTCGCCACCGCTGCCGCCGAAGGGGATCAGTTCCCGGTCCTCCGCGCCGGGATCGCGACCGGCCCGACCCTGCCCCAGGCGGGCGACTTCTACGGCCGCTCGGTCAACCTGGCGAGCCGGATCACCGGCATCGCCCGTCCCGGCAGCGTCCTCGTCGACACCCCGACCCGCGGGGCGACCGGCGAGGAGGGCTTCGACTACTCCTTCGCGGGCGAGCGTCGGCTGAAGGGGATCGACGCCCGCCAGAAGCTCTTCCGCGTCCGCCGCGAGGGCGAACCGCGCAACCTCGTCGGCCCCGGCGCCGGATAGACGCCGAGGGTTCGTAGGGGTGGAGGATCTGTGTCGTGGCCGAACGGTCAGGGATCTGCGTGGTTGGTTACTTCGCCATGACCGAAGTTTCGAACCGCGCGGATCCCTGACCCGATCTCGCCCGGGACGCACCTCGGACGGGCGCCTACGCCGGCTTGCGCGCCGAAAGCAGCAGGTTGTAGAAGAGCTCGGCCGGGAGGTGGGGCTCGAGCACGCGGGTGTCGACCTTCTGCAGGGCGATGTAGCTCTGGAAGGCGAAGCGGCGCCAGCGCAGCGGCACGGTGTCCGGCTCGGCGCTCGACTCGACCGTGCGCAGTCCCCAGCCCCAGGCGTTGGCGAGGAGCTCCTCGCCGCCGACGTGGCGGTCGACGAAGCCCGCCCGCTCGACCAGCCGACGCAGGTCGGCGGGGACGAAGGCGTGGACGTCGACCTCGCCCTCCAGCGCATGTCCCTCGGACTCGTCGACTTCGGCGACGGCGCGCTCCTGCGCCCCGGTCAGTCGGCGCCAGGCGGGGGCGACGAGGACGCCGGTCCGCTTCGGCAGCGCCGCGAGGCGGTCGCCGTAGCGTGAGGGCTCGCCGGCGAAGACGATCGTCCCACCCGGCCGCAGCACCCGCCTGAACTCGGCGAAGGCGCGGTCGAGGTCGGGGATGTGGTGGAGGACGGCGTGGCCGATGATCAGATCGAAGCTCTCGTCGTCGAAGGGGAGGGTCTCGGCCTCGGTGGCGACGGTCGTCACCTGGTCGAGGCCGAGCGCCGCGGCGGTGCCCGCCAGCCGGGCCAGCATCCCGGGCGAGATGTCGGTCGCCGTGAGCCGCTCGAAGGTCCCGGTCTGCATCAGGTTGAGCGAGAAGTAGCCGGTCCCGGAGCCGATCTCGAGCGCGTCGACGAAGCGCCGCCCGCGGTCCCCGCCGAGCGCCTTGGCGAACTTGACGCCGACCTGGTCCTGGCCGATCTCGCCGAAATCGATGCCCCACTTCGCGTCGTAGGCGTGCGCCGCCGCGTCGTGGTAGCGCGTGTTGACGTCCTTGATGTGCTCGGGTGTGGCGGTCGGTGAGGCAGGCATCGAGCGGGGACTCTATGTGCCCGCTTGGGTACCGTGCGCTCCGTGGCAGAGGAGATCCTGCAGGCGAACCAGCCCGAGGGCGTGCCGCCGCTGGCCCTGACCGGCGAGCGCACGCTGCCCGATGTGCCCGCCGAGAACTACTGGTACCGGCGCCATCTGGCCGTCTACGAGTGGATCGCGGCGCGGATCGCGGGGCTGCGAGTCGTCGACATGGCCTGCGGGGAGGGCTACGGCTCGAACCTGCTGGCGACGGCGGGGGCGGCGAGCGTGGTCGGCGTCGATGCCAACCCCGAAGCCCACGAGCACGCGCGCCTCCGCTACCGGCGCCCCGACCTGCGCTACGAGCGCGACCTGATCGAAACCTTCGCCGAGCCCTGCGACGCGGTCGTCTTCCTGCAGACGATCGAGCACGTCGAGGACCCCGGTGCCGTGCTCGACCACTTCAGGTCGATGCTGGGAGGGCCCGACGGGGTCGTCTACGTCTCGACCCCGAACTTGCTGACGCTGGCGCCCGCCGGGGCGGAGAAGTCCGACAACCCCTGGCACGTCAAGGAGTACCGCGCCGCGGAGTTCCGGGCGCTCTGCGAGGCGCACTTCGGCCGGGTCGAGCTGCTCGGCCTCTTCCACGCGCGCAAGCTTCGCGTCCATGGCTGGGCGCTGAAGGCGGGCTGGGACGCCGTCCACCCGCGGCTGGGCTTGACCAAGCCCTTCTACGACCGCTTCACGCCCGCGATCGCGTCCTCGGATTTCCGCCTCGCGGGCGAGGATCTCGACCGGGCGCTCGACTTCCTTGCCGTCTGCCGGCCATAGCGGGACGGCGGGCGATCTGGCGATCGTCCTCCACTCGCACATGCCTTACGTCGAGGGCTTCGGCACCTATCCGTTCGGCGAGGAGTGGCTGTTCGACGCGGTGATCCGCTCCTACCTGCCGGTGCTGGAGGTGGCCCGCGACCTGACGATGACGGTGACGCCGGTGCTCGCCGACCAGCTCGAGGACGCGGGCGCGCGGGAGCGGCTGCGGCGCTTCCTCGTCGACTTCCGGATCGGCTCCGCGGAAGCGGACCTGGTCGACGTGCCGGCCGAGCTGCGCCCGGCCTGCGCGGGGGAGCGCGACCGCTACCGGCGGGCGCTCGAGCAGCTCGACGCGGCGGGCGGTGACCCGCTGGCGCCGTTCCAGGCCGCCGCCGCCGAGGGCCGGGTGGCGCTCGCCGCGTCCTCGGCCACCCACGCGCTGCTGCCGCTGCTGGCGAGCCGCGCCGGGCTCCGCCTGCAGCTCGACGCCGGGATTCGCTCGCACCGCCGCCGCTTCGGCTGGGACGGCGGCTTCTGGCTCCCGGAGTGCGCCTACGACCCTGGGCTCGAGTGGGGACTGGCCGCGGCGGGCATCGAGTGGTTCTGCGTCGACCAGAGCGCCCACGAGGAGCCGCTGGCGGCGCTGCGCCCGGTGGCGACCGAGGCCGGGCCGGTCGCCCTGCCGATCGACTGGGAGGCGATCTCCTGGCTCTGGGCGCTCGACGGCTATCCCTCCGACCCCGCCTACGCCCAGTTCGACGGCAAATCGCTGCGCGGAATCAGGCTCTGGCGGATCGGCGGCGGCGCGTACGACCCGGCCGCCGCGGCGGCCGCCGCGGAGCGCCAGGCGGGCGAGTTCCTCGACTCGATCGCGGCGCGCCTGCGCGACCACGGTGCCGCGCGTGGGGAGCGCGGCCTGATCGTCTTCGCGATCGATACCGAGCTGCTCGGCCACTGGTGGTCGGAGGGGCCGCTCTGGCTGGCCGCGGTGCTGGACCGAGCCGCGGCCGCCGGGGTGCGGCTGGTGACCGTCCCACAGGCGCTCGCCGAGCACGAGCCGGAGCGGCGCCCGCTGCGCCGCGCCAGCTGGGGCGAGCATAAGGACTTCTCGACCTGGGACTCGCCGCCGGTCGCCGACCTCGCCTGGGCGACGCGCCGGCTCGAGCTGCGCCTGCTGCGCGCGGTGCGGTCCGGGCTCCGCGACGGACCGGCGGAGCGCGCCGCGCGCGAGCTGCTCGCCGCCCAGGCGAGCGACTGGGCCTTCCTCGACCGCCGCGGCCAGGCCGGGGACTACGCCTGGCAGCGGGCGGCCGATCACGCCGAGGCGCTCTACGAAGCCATAGGATCAGAACGTGTCACCGATCCGCGTATGCGTTCGCTCGCTCCGGACCTGACCCTGGGACCCCTCCTGGAACCCTGAGAAGCCGCCCGTGACCCGTGTCCTGATCCTCTCCTGGGAGTACCCGCCGCTGATCGAGGGCGGGCTGGCACGCCACGTGCGCAAGCTCTCGGAGGCCCTGGTCGAGCTCGGCGTCGAGGTCCATGTCCTGACCCGCGGCGGCGAGGAGTCGCCGACCTCCGAAGTCGTCGCGGGAGTCGCCGTCCACCGCATCCGCGAGCCGGGACACCCGAGCGACCTCGACAAGTTCATCGCCTGGGTGGAGCGGATGAATGCCGACATGCTGGCCGCCGGGGTGGAGCTCGGCGACCGCTTCGACTTCGACCTCGTCCACGGTCACGACTGGCTCGTCGCCAGCGCCTGCGACCACCTCGCCCGCCGAATGTCTGCGCCACTCATAACGACGATCCACGCCACCGAGTACGGCCGCCACCAGGGCTGGGTGCAGGACCATCCGCAGTCCTACATCCACGGGGTCGAGCGCTGGATCGTCAACCGCTCGCAGCGGGTGATCACCTGCTCGGCCTTCATGCGCGACCAGGTCGCCGACCTCTTCGGCGTCGCCCTCGGGCGGATCACCGCGATCCCCAACGGGATCGACCCCGACGATCTGCCCCGCTCCGAGCCCGCCGCGCTCGCCCGCCTGCGCGCCGAGTTCGCGGCGCCCGAGGAGCGCCTTGTCCTGCTGATCGGCCGGCTCGTCTACGAGAAGGGCTTCCAGCTGGCGCTGGAGGCGATGCCGGAGGTGATCGCCGCCGTCCCCGGCACCCGTTTCCTGGTCGCCGGCACCGGCACCCACGAGGAGGAACTGAAGCGCCAGGCCGAGGAGCTCGGGCTGATGGAGCACGGCACCTTCCTCGGCTGGATCGGCGACGACGTGCTGCACAGCCTCTACGCGATCGCCGACCTCACCGTCGTGCCCTCGATCTACGAGCCGTTCGGTCTCGTCGCCCTCGAGGCGATGGCCTCGGGCTGTCCGTGCATCGTCGCCGACACCGGCGGCCTGCGCGAGGTGGTGCCCCATGAGGAGGCGGGCCTGCGCTTCGCCGCCAGCGACCCCGAGGCCCTCGCCGAGGTCGCGATCCGCGTCCTCTCCGACCCCGAGCTCGAGGCGCGCCTGATCGCCGAAGCCAAGGAGCACATCCTCCGCTTCGACTGGGCCGATGTCGCCGCCCGCACCGCGGACGTCTACGCCGAGCTGATCGGCGCCAAGCTCGGCCCCCGCTAACCTGGGCGCGTGCTCTTCGGGAAGCGCAAGCCCGCCCGCAACCCGCTGCAGCGGTTGAGCGACCAGCGGCGCAGCCTGGCCCTGGCGGGACTGGCGGTCGGCGCGGTCGGCGCGGTCGGCGCCGCGGTCTTCCACCGCCGCCGGCGCGGTGGGGAGGAGTTCGAGCGCCCGATGTCTCCGGCTCCCGCGCCCGCCGAGTCCGTGCCACCCGCGCCGACGCCCATCGCACCGCAGCCGACCGCCGCAGATCCGCCGCCCCCGTCCGAGCCGGCGACCGGCGAACTGAGCGCCGAGGAGGCCTCGATCCTCGCCGTCCTCGCCCAGAGTGGCCGTGGCGACGACGACCGCACCGCGATCGCCGTCGCCACCTCGCTCGAACGCGAGACCGCCGACGTCTCGACCGCACTGCGCAAACTGGGCGCCGAAGGCGTCGTCGCCGGCGAGCTCTACACCGCGCGCGGCGACAAGATCTGGTCGATCACGCCGCGCGGCGTCGCCCGCCTCGGCGCCCAGGGCTGAGCTACACCGCCCGCTGGTAGGTGCGGAAGGCCCGCACCGCGAAGAACCCGCAGACGCAGAGGAAGGCGAGCAGCAGGCCGGTGCGACCCGCGATCGCGCCCCAGTCGGGGTTCGCCGTCACCGCGGAGCGACCCGCTTCGACCGCCCAGTTCAGCGGGTTGAACTTGACCAGCGACGCCATCCAACCGGGCATCAGGGCCTTTTCCATGAAGGTGACCGAGATGAAGGAGAGCGGCAGGAGCAGGAACTGGACGGTCGCGATCAGGGTCTCCTCGCGCCGCACCAGCAGCGCCAGGCCGATCGAGAGGCAGCCGAAGGCCGAGCCGAGCAGCACCGAGACGAGGATCAGGACGAGGACGCCGAAGATGCCGTTGGCGAAGGTGGCGCCGACGATCAGCGCCAGGACGACGATGATCACCGACTGGATCGCGGTGGTCAGGGCACTGGAGGCGAGGCGGCCGGAGATCAGCGAGCTGCGCCGCACGGGGCTGACCAGGAAGCGGTCGATGACACCGCGGTTGATGTCGTCGATCACCGGCATGCCGGTCCAGCCGGCGCCGAAGAAGGCGGTCATCACGACGACACCGGGGGCGAGGAACTGGATGTAGTTGGTCGAGCCGAAGCCGGGGATGTCGGTCACCGACTTGAAGAGGGCGCCGAAGAGCAGCAGCCAGATCACCGGCTGGACCAGCGAGACGGCGATCCACCAGGGCTGGCGCCAGAGCGCCATCAGGTGGCGGACGGTCATGTGCCGGGTGTCGCGTAGGGCCTTCATCGGTGGGCTCCTTTCCGGTGGGCGGGGCGCTCTCGCTCGTTCGCCTCGGCGGCGCCGAAGGTGCGCCCGGCGAAGCGCAGGTAGACGTCGTCGAGGGAGGGCCGGGCGACGGTGACCGAGCCGACGTCGAGGTCGGCGCCCTCCAGCGCGGCGAGCACCGCCGGGACGGTGCGGGCGCCGTCCTCGGCGCGGGCGTGGAGGAGGCGGTCGTCGACGATCACCTCGCCGACCCCGTCGATCCGCTCGAGCGCCGCCCGCACCGTCGCCTCGTCGGCGTCGCCGTCGAGCTCGACGTGGATCGCGTCGCCGCGCAGCTCGCGCTTCAGCTCGTCGGGCGACCCCGCGGCGACGACCCGGCCCCTGTCGACGATCGCCAGCTGCGCCGCCAGGCGGTCGGCCTCCTCCAGGTAGTGGGTGGTGAGGAGGACGGTCAGGCCCTCGCCGGCGAGGCGGCCGATCTCCTCCCACATCTCCGCTCGCACCTCGGGGTCGAGGCCGGTAGTCGGCTCGTCGAGGAACAGCACCTGCGGCTTGTGGACCAGGGCCTGGGCGACGTCGAGTCGGCGGCGCATCCCGCCCGAGTACTCGCGCACCAGCCGGTTGCCTGCATCGGCGAGGCCGAACTGGCCGAGCAGCTCGTCGATACGGGACTCCAGCTCCTTGCCGGCCATGCCGAAGACCTGGCCCTGGAGGCGGAGGTTCTCGCGCCCGGTCGCCTCCTGGTCGAGGCCGCCCGCCTGCGAGACGACGCCGATCGCCTCGCGCACCCGGGCCGGCTCGGCGAGTACGTCGAAGCCCGCCACCCGCGCCGCGCCGGAGTCCGGGTGGGCGAGGGTGGTCAGCACCTTCACCGTCGTCGACTTGCCCGCCCCGTTCGGACCGAGCAGGCCGAAGACCGTCCCCGCCGTGACCGAGAAGGAGAGCCCGTCGAGCGCCTGCACGTCCTCGCCGTAGGACTTCCTCAGGTCGACCGCCTCGATCGCATCTGCCTCGCTCACCCGGACCTCCTCGAATCGCCTAAGATTTTCTCTCGAACCTCAAGTATCTTGAAAATCAAGATAACAGGACACGGCAGAGATGAGTAGACCGACGAAGCTGGAGTTGATCCAGGAGCTGATCGAGGCGGTGCGGGCGAACCAGCTGGCGACCGACAAGATGGACGAGGCGGCGGCGCGCGGGCTGGGGGTCAACCGCACCGACGCCCGCTGCCTCGACATCGTCGAGCGCCTCGGCCCGATCAGCGCCGGTGGGCTCGCGACGGAGGCCGGGTTGACGACTGGCGCCGTCACGGCGGTGATCGACCGGCTCGTCGACAAGGAGTACCTGCGGCGTGTCGCCGACCCCGACGACCGGCGCCGGGTTCTGATCGAGGTCACCGAGCGGCTCGAGCAGCGGGCCGGGCGCTACTACGCGCCGCTTGCCGCGCAGGCCTTCCCGATGCTCTCGCGCCACACGCTCGCCGAACTGGAGACGATCGTCGGGTTCCTGGAGGAGAGCACGGAGATGGTCGAGCGCCGCGCCGCCGAGATCCGCGCCGAGCTCGACTAGGAGGCCGGCGGCTGCAGGGTGGTGTGCGCCGTCGGGTCCGGTTCGACCGGGCGCTCCCAGCGCAGCTCGCGGGGCGCCTCGCGCATCCGCAGGACCCGGGCCGGGATGCCGCCGACGACCGCGTTCGCGGGGACGTCCTTGGTCACCACGCTGTTGGTCCCGATCACCGCGTTGTCGCCGACCCGGACGCCGCGCAGGACGCAGGCGCCGTAGCCGATCCAGACGTTGGAGCCGACCTCGACGTCGCGCTTGTAGATGCCCTGCAGGCGGATCGGCCGCTCGACCTCGACGACGCCGTGGTCGAAGTCGATGAACATCGTGCGATCGGCGATCACGCACTGCTCGCCGATCCGCACGTGCTGGTAGGCGGAGATCGTGCATTCCTGGCCCATCACGGTCTTGGCGCCGATCTCGACCAGCCCCTCGTGGCAGCGGATCTTGGTCCGGTCCCCGATCCAGACGAAGCGGCCGAACTCGACCCGGCCGCGCCGCGAGATCTCCAGTTCCAGCCCGCGGCCGAAGAAGACGAAGCCGTCGGTGCCCCAGCGCCGGCCCGCCGCGGTCAGCCGGCGGCGCCATGCGTAGCGCCACGCCAGCCGCCCGTAGCGCCAGTTGAGCATCCGATTTTGAGCGAGGAAGCGGAGCATGGGGAGGCAACTCTAGACTGGCTACTTCGTGCCCGATGTCGCCAGAGACGCCCCACTCGCCGAGCGCCTGGTCGCCGGCGACAAGCGCGCGCTGGCGCGGGCGATCACCCTGATCGAGTCCGACGACCCGGCCGGCTGGGACCTCGTCCGCGAGGTCTACCCGCGCACCGGCAAGGCGCGGATCGTCGGCTTCACCGGGCCACCGGGGGTGGGGAAGAGCACGTTGATCGGGGCGCTCACCGGCGAGATGCGCAAGGCCGACCGCGAGGTCGCGGTGCTCTCGATCGATCCCTCGAGCCCGTTCACCCGCGGCGCCCTGCTCGGCGACCGCATCCGGCTCTCCGCCCATTTCCTCGATCCCGGCGTCTTCATCCGCTCGATGGCCTCGCGCGGCGCCCTCGGTGGCCTCTCCGAGGCGGCCCTGCAGGTGGCGCTGGTGATGGACGCGGCCGGCAAAGACGACGTCCTGATCGAGACCGTCGGCGTCGGCCAGGCGGAGATCGACATCGTCGACCACGCCGACACGATCGTCCTCGCGCTGATGCCGGGCTCGGGCGACTCGATCCAGGCGCTGAAGGCGGGGGTGATGGAGATCCCCGACATCGTCGTCGTCAACAAGGCCGACCACCCGATGACCGACACGATGGTGCGCGAGGTGCGCGGCGCGCTGGCGCTCTCGCATGAACCGGGGCGCTGGCAGGTGCCGGTGCTGCGCACCGAGGCCAGCGCGCACATGGGCGTGGAGGAGCTTGCCGAGAAGATCGGCGAGCACCGCGCCTTCATCGAGGCCGAGGGGACCCTGGCCGAGCGGCGGGCCCGCAACCTGCGCAGCGAGGTGATCGGGATCGCGACCTCGCGGATGCGCCGCCGGCTCGAGGCCTGGGCGGCCGAGGACGCCGAGACGGCGGAGCTTCTGGAGCGGGTCGTGCGGCGTGAGCTGGACCCGGCGACCGCGGCGGGCGAGCTGCTGGAGAGGCACACCGATGCCTGATCCGCTGCACCGCAACGAGGCGGTCGAATGGGTCGGCGGGCCGCTCGCCGATCTCGACGGCGAGTCGGTCGGCGAGGTGCAGAGCGTCTACATCGACTCGACCTCGCACGAACCGGCCTGGCTGGTGGCGAAGCTCGGTGGCGGGCGGCGGCGCGAGGCTCGCGTCGTGGCGGTCCCGGTCGACATCTGCGCCGGCGCCCCGGGGGTCGGGGTCTGGGCGGCGACCGAGGCGAGCCGCCTGCGCGGCGCGCCGGTGGTCGACCCGACCCGGCCGCTGCTGCGCGAGCACGAGCTGACGATCTGCGAGCACTTCGGCATCAGCGGTGAGGTCGGCCGCGCCGCCACCCTGGCGAGGCGCGCCGACGGCGCGATCACCGCCATCCCGCCCCGCAGCTGACCGCCATCCCACCCCGCAGCTGACCGCCGCCCCCCGGTGCGTTCGCACTTAGTTCCGTTATCCGGAACTAAGTGCGAACGCACTTTGCGGCTGAGCCGGGGCGTTACCGATTCGTAAGGAAGTGGTGGAAGGCTTCATCGAATGGCCCTGCTGCTGATCTTCGGCTTCGTCGCCGGTGCCGCGACCGCGGTGTCGCCGTGCATCGTGCCGGTGCTGCCGATCGCGCTCTCGGCGGGGGCGACCGGTGGGCATCGCCGGCCGCTCGGGGTCGTCACCGGGCTGGTCGTCTCCTTCACCTTCGTCCTCTTCGCGCTGGTCTACGTGATCGATGCGCTCGGCCTCCCCAACGACCTGCTGCGGAACATCGCGATCGTCGTGCTCTTCGGCTTCGGCATCGTCCTCCTGGTGCCGCCGCTGGCGGCGCGGGTCGAGGCCTTCGGGCAGCGCTTCACCGGCCGGGTCGGGGTGAAGACCGACGGCGACGGCTTCTGGTCCGGGGTCGGCCTCGGCCTCAGCCTCGGCGTCCTCTACGCGCCCTGCGCCGGACCGATCCTCGCCGCGGTCCTCACCGCCTCGGCCTCGCAGCCCTTCAACGCCGGCCGGCTCGCGGTCGTCGTCGCCTATGCGCTCGGCTCGGCGATCGTCCTCTACCTGCTGATGCTCGGCGGCCGCAAGCTGGCGGCGCCGCTCGCCCGTCGCAGCGGCGCCTTCCAGATGGCGATGGGGGCGGTGATGGTGCTGGTCGCGTTCGCGATGTGGCAGGGATACGACACGAAGTTCCAGTCGAACGTCACCGCCGATCTCCCCTCGTGGCTGACCAACCCGGCCGAAGGGATCGAAAAGAGCCATTCGGCCCAGTTGGCGCTCGCCGAGATCCGCGGTGGCAGCGAACACGGCATCGGTCTGGAAGCGGAGCGATCCGAATCGCGCCGCGAGATCGAGCACGCCCGCGCCGCCCGCGGCGAAAAGCCGGACCCCGGCGCCGCGGGCGGGTCGGGCGAACCGCAGCTCGCCGCCAAGCAGGAAGACGCCGTCCCACTCGACGAACTCGGCGCCGCACCCGAATTCACCGACACCGAGGACTGGTTCAACACCCCCGGCGACAAGCCGCTGACGATGCAGGGGCTGCGCGGCAAGGTCGTGCTGATCGACTTCTGGACCTACAGCTGCATCAACTGCATCCGCACGCTGCCCTACCTGAACGCCTGGTACAAGCGCTACGCCAAGGACGGCCTGGTGATCGTCGGCGTCCACACCCCCGAGTTCCCCTTCGAGCGCGAAGCGTCGAACGTCGAAGAAGCGATCGACACCGACGGGATCGAATACCCGGTCGTCCAGGACAACGAAATGGGGACCTGGAACGCCTACGGCAACCTCTACTGGCCCGCCGAGTACTTCGTCGACGCCCAGGGCGAGGTCCGTTATGCCCACTTCGGCGAGGGCGAATACGGCGAGAAAGAAGAAGTGATCCGCGAGCTGCTCGCCGAAGCCGGGCACGCGCCGGGCAAGGAGCGCTCGGGCGCCCACGGGATGGCGGCCGCGCCGGGGGTGTCGACGCCGGAGTCCTACCTCGGGGCGGAGCGGGCCGAGGACTTCACGAACGGCCTGATCACGCCCGGCCGCCACGTCTACACGCTCGAACAGCCCGGCGAGAACCAGCTCTCCTACGGCGGCGAATGGACGATCGAACAGCAGCCGGTGACCGCCGGCAAGGGCGCCCGCCTGGCCTTGAACTTCGGCGCCCGGCGTGTCTACCTCGTGCTCGGCTCGCCGGGGAGGACGCGCCGGGTCAAGGTGCTCCTCGACGGCAGGCCGATCGCCGCCGCGGACGACGGCACCGACGTCCACAATGGCTATGTCAAGGTGACCGGCGAACGCCTCTACAACCTGGTCGAACTGCCACAGGTGGAACACCATGTGCTCGAACTCGTCCCCGAAGAAGGCGTCCAGGGCTATGCCTTCACCTTCGGCTAGCCCGTCCGGGGAGGCGCCGGCCGCCACGGTGCTCGTCGTCGACGACGAGCCGACGATCGTCGAGATCGTCGGCCGCTACATCGAGCGGGCGGGCTTCGCGACCTACACCGCGCCCGACGGCTACAAGGCACTCGACCTGGCGACCGAGCACCGCCCCGACCTCGTCGTCCTCGACGTGATGCTGCCCGGCATCGACGGCATCGAGGTGATGGAACGGCTGCAGGAAAGGCCGGGCCCGCCGATCGCGGTGATCCTCCTGACCGCGCGTGGTGAGGAGTCGGACCGCCTCGTCGGCCTCCGCCACGGCGCCGACGACTACGTCGTCAAGCCGTTCTCGCCCGCCGAGCTGGTCGCCCGGGTCGAGGCGGTGCTGCGCCGTGTCGCGCCGCCCGCCCCCGAGGACCGGCCGCCGATCGTCCACGGGCCGCTGCGGGTCGAGCCCGCGAGCCGGCGGGTGTTCCTCGACGGCGAGGAGATCATGCTGACCATGCGCGAGTTCGACCTGCTCGCCTTCTTCGCCGAGAACCCGGGGCGCGTCTTCTCCCGCGACCAGCTGATGGAGGCGGTCTGGGGCGAGCCCTTCTTCGAGGACACCTCGACCGTCACCGTCCACGTCCGCCGCCTCCGCGCCAAGCTCGGTGACGATCCGGCCGAGCCGCGCTTCATCGAGACCGTGTGGGGCGTCGGCTACAGGTTCCGGCCATGAACCGGGGGATCTGGCGCGCCGCCCTGATCGCCCTCGCCGCCTTCCTGGCCGGGGCCGCCGCGGTCGCGATCCCGAACCAGATGGGGCTCGCGCAGGTGGCGTTGGTCCTGGTCGCGGTGGCCGCCGCGGCACTCGCCGCCGGCCTCGCGGTGCGTCAGTCGATGGAAGAGCGGATGCGACGCCAGGTCGAGGAGGCGCGTCGCGGCCTGGTCGCCGCCGCCTCGCACGACCTGCGCACGCCGCTCGCCTCGCTGCGCCTCCTGGTCGAGGCGATCGACGACGGCGTCGCGGGCGAGGACCGCGACCGCTACCTGGGCGAGATCCGCACCCACGTCGCCGTCCTCAGCGACCTGATCGACGATCTCTTCGAGCTTTCGCGGATCGAGGCGGGCGACATCGCCTGGACGATGCGCAAGGTCGAGCTCGGCGACCTGATCGGCGACACCGTGGCCGCCTTCCGCACCGCCGCCGAGGAGCGCGGCGTCCGTCTCGCCGCCGAGCTGCCGGAGGAGAAGGTGGTCGCCGAGGCCGACGCCGAGAAGGTGCAGCGGGTGCTCTTCAACCTGATCCAGAACGCGATCCGCCATACCCCCGCCGACGGCAGCGTCACCGTCCGCGCCAAGGGCGGGCCGGGCGGGGTGGAGGTCGAGGTCGCCGACTCCGGCGAGGGGATACCGGCGGGGGAGGGGGAGCGCGTCTTCGAGGCCTTCTACCGCGGCGACGGGTCTCGCAGCGAGGACGGCGCGGGCCTCGGCCTGGCGATCTCGCGCGCGATCGTCGAGGCCCACGGCGGTCGCATCTGGCTCGAGGACGCCGAACCCGGCACCCGCGTCCGCTTCACCCTCCCGGCCTGACCCTCACCCCCGCCCAGCTGTTCCTTTTGCGCCTATGAGGCGCAAAAGGAACAGCTGGGGAGTCAGCAGCCGAGCTGGCGGGCGATCACCATCTGCTGGATCTCGTCGGTGCCCTCGCCGATCGTGAGGATCTTGGCGTCGCGGTAGAAGCGGCAGACCGGATACTCCTCGATGAAGCCGTAGCCGCCGTGGATCTGGACCGCCTCCTCGGTGGCGCGGACGGCGAGCCTGCCGGTGAGAAGCTTCGCCTGCGCGGCGGTCAGGGTGAACGACTGCTTCGCGTCTTTCTCCAGCGCCGCCCGCCAGGTGAGCAGGCGGGCCGCCTCGATCTGGGCGGAGAGGTCGGCGATCTTCGCCTGGATCGCCTGGAACCTGGAGATCGACTGCCCGAAGGCCTGGCGCTCCTTGGCGTAGGCGATCGCCTCGTCGAGCGCGCCCTGCGCCAGCCCGACGCCCATCGCGGCGACCCCGATCCGGCCGCCGTCGAGGATGTGGAGGAAGTTCTTGAAGCCGTCGCCGCGACGGCCGAGCAGCGCCTCCTCCGGCACCTTGCAGTCGGCGAAGGAGAGCGGCCGCGTGTCCGAGGCATTCCAGCCCATCTTGCGGTAGGCCTCGCCGATCTCGTACCCGGGCGTGCCCTTGGGGACGATGATGTTGGAGATCTCCTTGCGCCCGTCGGCCTCGCCGGTCACCGCGGTGATCGAGACGCAGCCTGAGATCTCGGTACCGGCGTTGGTGATGAACTGCTTGGCGCCGTTGATCACCCATTGGCCGTCGGCCGGCGCCGCCCTGGTGTGGACGTTGCCGGCGTCGGAGCCCGCCTCGGGCTCGGTCAGCCCGAAGGAGGCGAGCCGCTCGCCGCTGCAGAGTCGCGGCAGCCACTCCTGCTTCTGCTCCTCGGTGCCCCAGAGGTAGATCGGCATCGTCCCCAGCGAGGTGTGGGCGGCCATCGTGATGCAGACCGAGGAGTCGATCCGGGCCAGCTCTTCGACCGCCAGCACGTAGGAGAGCGTGTCGGCCCCGCCCCCGCCGTACTCCTGCGGGAACGGGATCCCCATCAGGCCGAGGCCGCCGAGCTTGGCGACGATCTCGTAGGGGAAGGACTTGGTCCGGTCGAGCTCCTCCGCCACCGGCGCGATCTCGGCGCGGGCGAAGTCGCGGACGGTGTCGCGCAGCAGGCGCTGCTCGTCTGAGAGGTCGAAGTTCATCGTCGGTCGCTACAGCTGCAGGCTCTTGACCTGGAGCATCTCCTCGAGGCCGAAGCGGCCGTTCTCGCGTCCGTGGCCGGACTGGCCGTAGCCGCCGAACGGGGCGATCGGGTTGAAGGCGCCGCCGTTGATCTCGATCTGGCCGGTGCGCAGCCGGCGGGCGACGTCGATCGCCCGCTCCCGGTCGCCTGACCAGACCCCGCCCGCCAGCCCGTATTCGGTCGCGTTGGCGATTCGCACCGCGTCCGCCTCGTCCTCGTAGGGCTGGATCGCCAGCACCGGCCCGAAGATCTCCTCGCGGGCGATCGTCATCTCCGGGGTGACCTCGGAGAAGACGGTGGGGCGGACGAAGTAGCCGCGGTCGAGCCCCTCGGGCGGCTCGGCGCCGCCGGTCAGGAGCTTCGCGCCCTCGGCCTCGCCCTTGGCGATGTAGCCGCGCACGCGCTCGCGCTGGATGGCGGAGACGAGCGGTCCGAGCCGCGTCGCCGGGTCGAACGGATCGCCCGGGGTGAAGGACTCGGCGGCGGCCGCGGCGAGCTCCTCGGCCTCGGCGAGCCGCTCGCGCGGGACCAGCATCCGGGTCAGCGCGCTGCAGGTCTGGCCCGAGTTGAGGAAGCACTTGGCGACGCCGTCGGGGACGGCGCGGGAGAGGTCGGCGTCGTCGAGGATCACGTTCGGCGACTTGCCGCCGAGCTCCATCGCGACCGGCTTCACGGTCGCCGCGGCGAGCTCCGAGACGCGCCGCCCGGCGCGGGTCGAGCCGGTGAAGGAGACCAGGTCGACGCCGGGGTGCCCGGCGAGCGCCTCGCCGACGACCGGGCCGATCCCGGTGACGAGGTTGAAGACGCCGGGGGGCAGCCCGACCGACTCGATCACCTCGGCGAGGACGAAGGCGTTCAGCGGCACGATCTCGCTCGGCTTCAGCACCACCGTGCAGCCTGCCGCCAGCGCCGGGGCGACCTTGGCCGTGATCTGGTGCAGCGGGTAGTTCCAGGGGGTGATCGCGCCGACCACGCCGGCCGCCTCCCGCAGCACCCGCGAGTTGCCGATCTCCTCTTCCCAGCGCACCTCCTCGATCGCCCCCGGCATGGCCGCGAGATCGCCTATCGCGAGCCCGACCTGCACCATCTGGGTCAGCTTCTGCGGCATCCCCAGCTCCTGGGTGATCAGGTCGGTCAGCTCCTCGGCCCGCTCGCCGAGCCCGGCGGCGATCGCGCCGATCGCCTCGGCCCGCTCCGCCCGCGGGGTCCGCGACCAGCCCTCGAAGGCGGCCCGCGCCGCCTCCACCGCCCGGTCGACCTCGACCGGCGTGCAGCCCGGGATCGTCGCGATCGTCTCCTCGGTCGCCGAGTTCACGACCGGCAGCGCGTCGGCCCCCGCCGGCTCGACCCACTCGCCGTCGATGAAGATCTCCTCTCGCGCCCCGATTCCCGCTGCCGTCGCCATCCCTCTCCTCCTTCGCTTGCCGTCGAGGGAAAGCTACCGCCTGACCATGGGAGCATTTGCCACGGCGACGAAGCCGAAGAAGCCTGTCGACAAGTTGCTGAGGGAAGTTCGCTCTGTCTATGGCATCTCGCAGGGTGAGCTCGCAACGCGCGCGAACACCACGCAGTCGGCGATCTCGCGGATCGAGTCGGGCAAGGTTTCACCTTCTTTCGACACGTTGCGCGAATTGCTGCGGTTACTGAGCGCGGACCTCATTCTCGATGTGGCGCCGCGCGACACCGACGTCGACCTGACTCTCAACGAACTGAACTTCAAGTTCTTGCCGGAGGCACGAGTCGAGCGGGGGCTCGGGATACTCGAAGCCGGACCCCTGCTGGACGCGCTCGATCGCAACGAGGTCGACTTTGTCGTCATCGGTGGAGTGGCCGGCCTCGCGCACGGCTCCTCCCATCCGACGTACGACCTCGACATCGCATATGCCCGCGAGCCTCGAAATCTGGAGCGGATGGCGGCCCTCCGAGATATCGGCGTCAGGTTGCGCGGAGCACCCGCCGACCTGCCGTTTCGGACGGACGCCAAGACGCTCGAGGGGGGCATGAACTTCACCTTCATCACCGACTTCGGCGAGTTCGACATCCTCGGTCACGTCGACGGGGTCCGTAACTATGAGGATCTTCGCGCCCACGCCGAGATCCAGGGGTTGGAGGGGTCCCGGTCCAGGTCGCCTCGCTCGATCACCTGATCGGCATGAAGTGCCGATCAGATCGGGCCAAGGACCAGATGATGATCGAAGAGTACGTGGTCATGGAGCGCCTCCGCCGCGAATGGGACGCGCGGCACCGCGACTAGCGTCGCTCGGCGAAGGGCGAGAAAGGGCGCCCCTCGTAGACCGCCGCGCCGGGGCCGGGGACCGACTTCGCGTCGCGGGCGGTGAGGACCTCGCCGCAGCTCTCGCAGATGCCGCGGTCGGAGACCTCGCCGCCGCAGCCCTTGTGGACGACGACGAGCGGCGGGCCTTCGGGGCCGGCCGAGTGGCGGTCGCCCCAGTGCATCAGTGCGATCAGGGCGGGCCAGAGGTCGAGGCCCTTCTCGGTGAGGAAGTATTCGTGGCGGGGCGGGCTTTCCTGGTAGGCGCGGCGTTCGAGGATGTCCTCGTCGACGAGGCGCTGAAGCCGGGCGGAGAGCACGTTGCGGGCCACCCCGAGCGAGGCCTGGATGCCCGAGAAGCGACGGTTGCCGTTCATCACGTCGCGGACGATCAGCAGCGACCAGCGCTCGCCCACCACCTCGAGCGACTTGGCGAGGGAGCAGGCCTGGCCCGGATAGTCGTGACGAAGCACGAGTGTGATCTTCTCACATATTGGTTGCATCACAAAACCGAGTCGGTTAAGGTCGCGGCGTACCTGAGTTGCATCAAGAAACCAGCGCGCCCTGAATGGAGGGGACGATGAGGTTGACGCCCAACAGACAGAAGAGCCGGCGCCGCACGCGCGGCCCGCGGATCGCGATCAGCCAGGACGAGATCACCGCCGATCTCAACTATCGCGGCGGCGAGCCGCGCCGGGCGGGCGCTTCCGCCCCGGCATCCACCGGCCGCCGATGAGCGCGACCGCGCCGGCCACCCGCTCGCGGACCCTCGAATGGTCCGACCCGGTCGCGACCGCCGCGGCCGGGGCCAAGATGGCGGGGCTCGACTACATGCGCGCCCTGGTCGCCGGTGAGCTGCCGGCGCCGCCGATCGCGGTGGTGATGAACATGGGGCCGATCGAGCTGGAGGAGGGTCGCGTCGTCTTCGCCGGCGAACCCGGCGAGGAGCACTACAACCCGATCGGAGTCGTCCACGGTGGCTACGCGGCGACCGTGCTCGACTCGGCGCTCGGCTGCGCCGTCCACACGACGCTGCCGGTCGGGATGGGCTACACGTCGCTGGGGCTCGAGGTCAAGTACCTGCGACCGATCACCCACGACACCGGCCGCGTCCTCTGCGAGGGCATCGTCACCCACCGCGGCCGACGCCAGGCGACCGCCGAGGCGCGCCTCACCGCCGAGGACAGCGGCAAGCTCCTCGCCACCGGCACCTCGACGCTGATGATCTTCGGCGCTTAGGAGCCGTCGTCCGCATTTACCCCTCATCAGTGGGGGTAAATGCAGACGGTCTCGCTCAGTCGACCAGGTCGCGGACCAGCTGGACGAGGAGGCGGACGCCGTAGCCGCTGCCGCCTTTGCCGGTGTAGGCGCGGCCGACGTTCCAGGCGGTCCCGGCGATGTCGATATGCGCCCAGGGGGTGTCGCCGACGAACTCCTCGAGGAACGAGGCCGCGGTGATCGATCCCGCCTCGCGCTTGGTCGCGAGGTTGGAGAGATCGGCGACCGTCCCCTTCATCATCTCCTTGTACTCGGGGTGGAGGGGGAGGCGCCAGACCAGCTCGCCGCTCTCCTCGCCCGCCGCCTCGACCTGCGCCGCCAACTCGTCGTCGTTGGAGATCACCGCCGCGTAGGTCGAGCCGAGCGCGATCAGCACCGCCCCGGTCAGGGTCGCCAGGTCGACCACCCGCTCGGCGCCTTGCTCGATCGCGTAGGCGAGCGCGTCGGCGAGGATCAGCCTGCCCTCGGCGTCCGTGTTGTTGACCTCGACCGTCTTGCCGTTGTATTGGGTGATGACGTCGCCGGGCTTGATCGCGGTCCCTGATGGCATGTTCTCGGTCGACGGGACGACGGCGATCAGGTCGATCGGCAGGCCCAATTCGGCGATCGCGGCGAAACCCTCGATCACCGCCGCCGCGCCCGACATGTCGAACTTCATCTCGTGCATGCCGGCCCCGGGCTTCAGCGAGATGCCGCCGGTGTCGAAGGTCACCCCCTTGCCGACGAGGCCGAGCGTCGGCCCCTCGCCGCCGCCCGCGTAGCGGAGCACGATCAGGCGCGGGTCGACCGGACCGCCCTGACTGACCGCGGCGAGGCCGCCCATGCCCTTGGCGCGGATCAGCTCACCGTCGAAGACCTCGACGCTCACCTGGTCGCCAAGCTCCGCGGCGATCTCCTCGGCGCGCCCGGCGAGGTCCTCCGGCCGGGCGAAGTTGGCCGGCGTCTCCTGTAGGTCGCGGGCGCGGTTCGCCGCCTCGGAGTAGATCCGCGCGGTCTCCACCGCGCCGGCGAGCTCCGCCGGCCCGAGCAGGCTCAGCGATTCCAGCCGGGGCTTCGGCCCATCCTCCTCGCCGCTGCCCTTGAAGCGGTCGAAGCGGTGGGAGCCGAGGATCGTGCCGGTGACGAGCGCCTCGGCAGCGGCCGCCTCGTCTTCGGCCGCGGGCAATGCCCAGGCCAGCGAGGTCGCCTCCAGCTTCGCCGCCTCGGCCGCGACCAGCGCCGCCGCCACTCGCAGTTTCTCGGCCGTGAGACCGTCGCGCTCGCCCAGGCCGACGACGAGCAGCCGCTCCGGCGCGCCCGGATAGAGCCGCGTCATCGCCTTGAAGGAGCCCTTGGCGTCGCCCGCGCCCGGCGCACCCGCGATTTCCTCGGGCAGCGAGTCGTCCTCGCACAGCCCGATGGCGACGAGTGCCGCGTCCGCGTCGCGCAGTGAGCTTTGTCTCACATCGACCCGCATCGGGCGGCGAGTCTAGTCGGGCGGGCGCGGCGGCCGATGCCGGTATCGTCCCGCCCAACATCGGCGCCCGCACCGCGGGCCCGCATCAAAGGAGAGGAAAGGCCCGTAGATGTCCAGCTCAGTGATCCTTGGTACCGCACGCACCCCGGTCGGCAAGATGGGTGGCGCCCTAGCTTCGCTCGAAGCGCCCGAGCTCGGCGGTATCGCGATCGAGGCGGCGCTGGAGCGCTCCGGCGTCGGCGCCGAGCAGGTCGAGCAGGTGATCTTCGGCCAGGTGCTGCAGGCGGGCCAGGGCCAGATCCCCTCGCGCCAGGCCCAGATCAAGGGCGGCATCCCCAAGGAGGTCCCTTCGGAGACGATCAACAAGGTCTGCGCCTCCGGCATGCGGACGCTCGGCCTCGCCGACCAGGCGATCCGGGTCGGCGACCTCGACATCGCCGTGACCGGCGGCATGGAGTCGATGAGCAAGGCTCCCTACCTGCTGCCGAACGCGCGCTTCGGCTTCCGGATGGGCGACGTGCAGGCGCTCGACGCGATGACCCACGACGGGCTGACCAACCCCTTCACCGGCAAGCAGATGATCAACGAGGCGAGCGAGGTCTCCAACGAGCTCGAGATCACCCGCGCCGACATGGACAAATTCGCCGTCCGCTCGCAGCAGCTGGCTGGCGAGGCGACCGAGGCGGGGCGGATCAGCGAGGAGATCGTCCCGGTCGTGGTCAAGGGCCGCAAGGGCGACACCACGGTCGAGGTCGACGAGGCACCGCGCCCGGAGACGACGCTCGAGGTCCTCTCGAAGCTGAAGGCGGTCGGCGGCGAGGGCGCCACCCACACCGCCGGCAACGCGCCCGGCGTCAACGACGGGGCCGGCGCGATCGTCGTCGCCTCCGAGGAGTGGGCCGAGAAAGAAGGGCGCAAGCCGCTCGCCAAGATCCTCTCCTACGCGACCGTCGCCGACGACTTCGCCTATCTCGCCCGCACCCCGGGCAACGCGGCGCTGAAGGCACTCGCGAAGATCGGCAAGACGCCCGACGACGTCGACCTCTGGGAGATCAACGAGGCCTTCGCCTCGGTCGCGATCGGCTCGATGCGGATACTCGGCATCGACGAGACGAACGTCAACGTGAACGGCGGCGCGATCGCCTACGGCCACCCGATCGGCGCCTCCGGCGCCCGCATCGTCGGCGCGCTGGTTCACGAGCTGGGCCGCCGCGGTGGTGGGCTGGGAGTGGCGGCCATTTGCTCAGGGGGAGGTCAGGGAGATGCGATCGTCCTCGAGGTGGCCGCCGCCTAGCCGGGCGCCGGCGAGCCCGGCGCGGGTGCATCGATGAGTCGGGCCGCTGCTTTTTTTGACCTCGACAAGACCCTGATGGCGGGGTCGAGCGGCATGCAGTTCGCTCGGGTCGCCGCGCGGAGCGGGATCGTCAGCCGCCGACAGCTGTGGAGCTGGGGGGTCGAGCACCTGCGCTATCGGCTGCGGGGGACGAGCGACGAGCGCACCAACGAGGTGCTGAAGGTCGCCCGCGACCTGATCACCGGCATGCCGCAGAAGACGATCGCGCGGATGGGGCCGGAGACGATGGCGGCGATCCTGCCGCGCGTCTACCCGCAGATGCTGGCCGAGGTCCACACTCATCAGGACGCCGGTCGACCGACCTTCATCGTCAGCGCCGCCGGCAACGAAGTGGTCGAGTCGCTGGCCCGGGTGCTCGGCATGGAGGGCGGGATCGGCACCGCCTACGAGGTCGATGCGGCGGGCAACTTCACCGGCAGGCTCGACGGCCCCTTCGTCTACGGGCCGGGCAAGGTGACCGCGATGGAGGCGTTCGCCGCCCAGCACGACATCGACCTCGCCGCCTCCTACGCCTATTCGGACTCGATCTCCGACCTGCCGATGCTGCGCGCGGTCGGCAACCCGGTCGCCGTCAACCCGGACCCGCCGTTGGCGGCGATCGCCCGCGAGGAGGGCTGGCAGACGATGCGCTTCGAGCGCCTCGGCAGGCGGCTGACCGCGATCGCGGTGACGATCATCGCCACGATCGCCGGATTCGGCGCCTCGCGCATGGCGGCCCATCGCCGGCCGCCGCGCCGCCGCCTCCCGCTCCGCCGCCCGGGCGGATGAGCGGGCGCGCCTGGGGCGCCCTCGCGGGCCTCGCCCCGATCCTGCTCGGCTCCTGGCTCTCGGCCTTGCCGACGCCACCTCCTCCCCCGCCGAGCGAATAGAGTTCGGCTCCCGATGGAGGCTGCAACCGCCCGCAAGATCCGCGTAGTAGTCGCCAAGCCCGGCCTCGACGGTCACGACCGTGGCGCCAAGATCATCGCCCGGGCGCTCCGCGACGCGGGCATGGAGGTGATCTACACCGGCCTCCACCAGACCCCGGAGCAGATCGCCGAGACGGTGATCCAGGAGGACGCCGACGCGGTCGGTCTCTCGATCCTCTCCGGCGCCCACATGACGCTGGTGCCGAAAGTGGTCGAGCTGCTGCGGGCGCAGGGCGTCGACGACGTGCTGGTCACGGTGGGGGGGACGATCCCCGCCGACGACATCCCCGAGCTGAAGCGGCTCGGTGTCGCCGAGGTGTTCACGCCGGGCGCCGGGACCGACGACATCGTCGAGTTCATCCGCGAGGGCGCCGCGGAGCGCCACGCCGCCGACGGCTGAGCGGCAGTACGCGGCATTCCACCTATTTCGACTACACGGATCGGTGCACACGTCCGGACGGAGTGGGTATAGTCCTGATTGACTGGTCAGTCAATCGCATGAACCGATAACATGCCCGGCCGCGACGGGGCCCCGAAAGCGCGACGCGCAGCCCTCCATCGCAGACCGAGAACCGTTCCCCAAGGAGGCTTGAACTTGAAGATCTGCGTCCTGGTCAAGGAGGTACCGGACGCCGCTGTACAGAAGCGCATCGACCCGAGCACGATGCGTCTCGACCGCAGCGGCGAGAAAAACCTCAACCCCTTCGACACGCACGCCCTCGAGGCGGCCATGCAGATCAAGGAGGGTGGCGCGATCCCGGTCGAGGAGGTCGTCGCGGTGACCATGGGTCCCGAATCCGCCGTCCGTGCCCTGCACAAGGCCGTCGCGCTCGGCGCCGACCGCTCGGTGCAGCTGACCGACGACGCCCTCGCGGGCTCCGACGTCTGCGCCACCGGCCTGGCCCTGGCGAAGGTGCTCGAGTCCGAGAGCCCCGACCTGGTCCTGCTCGGCCAGCAGTCCGACGACGGCGAGTGCTACACGATCGGCGCGGTCGTCGCCGACCACCTGCAGATGCCCTCGCTGACCCAGGTGATCAAGATCGACGTCAACGACGGCAAGCTCCGCTGCGAGCGCCAGGCCGAGTACGGCTACGACACCGTCGAGATCGAGCTGCCGGCCGTGATCAGCGTCGGCGACGCGATCAACGAGCCCCGCTACCCGTCGCTGAAAGCGATCATGGGCGCGAAAAAGAAGCCGCTCGACAACAAGTCCGCCGGCGACGTCGGGATCGACGCCGGGCAGGTCGGCGAGGCCGGCTCGAAGACCAAGGTCCTCGCGCTGAACCCGCCCCCCGCCAAGGAAGCCGGCGAGATCATCGAGGACGAGGACACCAACGAGACGGTCGAAAAGATCGTCGCCTGGCTCGACGAGAGGAAATTGATCTAGATGGCAGGCATCCTGGTTTACGCCCTCCACGACGACGAGGGCAACTTCAACAAAAACAGCCTGGGAGCCATCTCCGAGGCCGCCAAGCTGGCCGGTGAGATCGGCGGCGAGGCCGCCGCGCTGGTGGTCGGCGACGTCGCCGACGACGCGGCCGCCTCGCTCGGCAACTACGGCGCCGCCAAGGTCTACCGGGCCAAGAGCGTGCCGGAGGGTCTCGCCCAGCCGATCATCGACGCGATGGCGAAGGTGATCACCGACAACGGCATCAGCTACGCGCTGTTCGGCGGCGGTCTGCTCGGCTTCGAGATCGGGGCCGGCCTCACCGCCCGCCTCGGCGCCGGGGTGACGATGGAGGTCACCGCGGTCAAAGTCGCCGACGGCAAGCTGGTCGCCGAGCGGCCGATCCTGCAGGACTCGGAGATCGCCGACGTCGGCTACGTCGCCGAGCCGGGGATCATCATCGGGCGCCTCAACGCGTTCGATGCGAAGGAGAGCGGCGGCACCGCCGCGGTCGAGGACGTCGAGGTCGAGCTCTCGGCCTGGTCGACCAAGGCGACGATGGTCCAGCGCGGCGAGCAGCGCGGCGCCGACGTGAACATCGAGGACGCCGACATCCTGGTCGGCGGTGGCCGCGGTCTCGGCGCGGCGGAGGGCTTCAAGCTCGCCGAGGAACTCGCCGAGTCGATGGGCGGCGCGGTCGCCGCGACCCGTGCGGTCGTCGACGCCGGCTGGTACCCCTACGCGGCGCAGATCGGCCAGACCGGCAAGACGGTCGCGCCGAAGCTGTACCTCGCGGCGGGGATCTCCGGCGCGATCCAGCACAAGGTCGGTATGCAGAACTCGGAGAACATCCTGGCGATCAACAAGGACCCGAACGCCCCGATCTTCGAGTTCTCGGACCTCGGCGTGGTGGGCGATCTGCACAAAATCGTCCCCAAGCTGACCGAGGCGATCAAAGCCAAGAAGGGCGGCTGAGCTTCGGCTCAGTCCCCCTTTTCGCCCCCAGGAGGAGCCCCAGATGCCGGCAGTGCCACCCAGTGAGTTCCCGCCGCCGTTCGACTCTGCCTCGGTGATCGGTCCGCCGACCGACGCGCCGGAGGACCGGATCGAGGTCGGCATCGCGATCGTCGGCGGCGGCCCCGCCGGCCTCGCCTGCGCCAACAAACTGATGCAGCTGCTCGAGGACGAGCCGGAGCTGACCGAGAAGCTCGGCGAAGTCCCGGTCGCGGTCATCGAGAAGGGCAAAGTGGCCGGGGCCCACCTCCTGTCGGGGGCGAACATGAGGCCGTCGGCGATGGAAGAGCTCTTCCCCGATCTACCCAAGGAGGAGTGGCCGGTCTACGGCGAGGTGAAGAAGGATGCCGTCTACGTACTGACGTCGAAGAAAGCATTTCCCGTGATTCCGCCGCCGAACTTCCGGAATCACGGCAATTTCGTCACTTCAGTGTCGAAATTGGGTCGTTTCCTTGCAGACAAAGCCGAAGAGGCTGGCGTTTACATTCTCAGCGAAACTGCCGCGACCAAGCTGTTGGTCGAGGATCGGGTCGTCAAGGGAGTGCGCTCCGGCGATCGCGGTCGGGGTAAAGACGGAGAAGAGCTGGCGAATTTCGAGCCCGGGTCGGATGTGGTCGCGAAGGCGACGGTACTTGCCGAGGGAACCGTGGGCCATCTCACCTATGCCGCCTACGACTATTTCGACATCCACGGCGCCGACCCGATGCGTTGGGAGCTCGGGGTGAAAGAGGTTTGGGAGGTACAAAAGCCCCTCGACCGCGTCATCCATACCATGGGTTGGCCGCTCCGGACCGGCGCTCGTTTCAACGAGTTCGGCGGCAGCTTCATCTATCCGATGGGCGAGGACAAGATATGCATCGGTCTGGTGTGCGGTCTTGACTACACCGACGCGACGTTCAGCGTCCACGATGCCTTGCAGCGTATGAAGCTGCATCCCTTCATCAAGAAGATGATCGAGGGGGGCAAGCGAGTCGCATGGGGGGCCAAGACCATCCCGTCCGGCGGCTACTACGCGATGCCTAAGCGCCTTGCTGTTCCCGGCATGGTGATCGCCGGTGATGCGGCCAGCATGGTCAATATCCCGACGCTGAAGGGCGTCCATTACGCAATGCACGCTGGGATGTACGCGGCGGAAGCGATCGTCGAGTCGCTGAAGGCGGACCCTGACTCGGTCAACTTCGAGTCTTATGACGAGCGGGTTCATAAATCGCTGATCGAGAAGGATCTCTACAAGTCCCGCAATGTGCGACAGGCTTTCACCAAGGGGTTCTTCTTTGGTGGTTTCATCGCAAACGCCTGGACCTTGAGTAACGGCGTGTTGCCACCCGGCCATTGGAAGGGCGAGGACGATGCCGAGAACGCGATGTCGATCGGCAAGGCGGGCTCGCGCTACCCGAAACCGGACAACGAGCTGACCTTCGACAAGCTCGGCTCGGTGTTCCTCTCCGGCAACGCGACCCGCGACGATGCGCCGAACCATGTCCGCATCCAGACCCATGTGCCGCGCGAGGTCGCGCAGACCTGGGTCTCGATGTGCCCGGCCCAGGTCTACGAGATCCCCGAGGACCAGCTGGAGAGCGGTGCCGCCGAGGTCGACGTCCACGTCACCGCCTCCAACTGCGTGCAGTGCGGGGCGATCACCGCCAAGGGCGGCCGCCTCACCCTGCCCGAGGGCGGGGACGGGCCGCTGTACCAGGAGACCTGACGCTCTAGCGACAAAGGTTTTGCATTCCGCGCGCCACGCGCGCGGAATTGGCGGGCAGCATCGGCGAGGTGCTGCCCGCCGCCTTCATCTCCGTGCAAGAGCTGACCACTGCGGTCGGTGGGCTTGCCGCGGCGATCGCGGTCGGTGCCTTCATCGGGCAGGCCCTGGCCAGCTTTGGTCCGTCTTCCGACCGAAAGCGCCGACGTGACACTGCTGTCGGCGGCCTGCTCGGTCTAGGGCTGATGACCGGACTCATCCTTTTGTCTGCAAACCGGTGGTAGCTTCGAGACGATGACCGAAAGGCAAGCACTTGTTCTGAACATCGTGATCGGTTCGGTCATCACCCTGGGTAGCTTCGCGCTCCTGGGCGTGCTCGGCGTCGCCGGACAGTTGCAGGCTCTGGTCGGTGTCCTGGGCCTGGCCGCCACTGCGTTCATGATCGGCGTCATCGACGTGCACTACACGCGTAAGGCGATAGCGCGTGGCGAAGATCCAGATCCTCGCTGAGCAGGCCGCCCGGCGTCTAGGCTGCCGCCGTGCTCGCACTGGGGATCATCTGCGCGATCGGGGCGTCGGCCCTCTACAACACCTCGATCGCGCTGCAGGCGCTCGAGGCGCGGGAGGTCGGGCAGGAGCACGCGCTGCGGGTGTCGCTGATCGGGCGGCTGATCCGCAACCCGCGTTGGTTGATCGCCACCTTGATCGGGCTGCTCGGCTGGCCGCTCGAGATCGCCGCCCTGCTGATGGCGCCGCTGACCGTGGTCCAGCCCTGCCTGGCCAGCGGGCTGGTGCTGCTGCTCTGGCTCGGCGTGACCAGGCTGGGCGAGCGGCCGGGCGCGCGCGAGTACGGTGCGGTGGCGGCGATCGTCCTCGGCGTCGCCGGGATCGCCTGGGCGGCGCCCGAACGGACCACCGACAACGCCGGGACGACGGCGATCGCGATCGCCCTGGCGCTGATCACGATCCCGGTGGTCCTCCCGTACGTCTTCCGCAGCAGGCCGAGCGCGGCGGGGACGCTGGCGATCGTCGCCGCCGGCTTCGGCTACGCCTGGACGGCGATCGCCTCGAAGCTCCTGACCGACCAACTGTCGAGCGGCTCGCTGTGGGTCGCCGTGATCTGGCTGGCGACCGCGGCCGCTTCCGAGGGCCTCGCCCTGCTCAGCGAGATGAGCGCGCTGGGCCGACGCCCCGCCACCCAGGTGGCGCCGGTGATGTTCGCCGTCCAGGTGGTGGTGCCGGTGATCCTCGCCCCGCTGATCTTCGAAGAGTCGTGGTCCGGCACCCCGGGTGGTGGCGCCGCGCTGGTGATCGCGGTGCTCCTCGCGATCGCCGGGGTGATCGCCCTGGCGGGGTCACCCGCGGTCGGCGCGGTGATCGAGTCCGCTCACGCCGACGATTGAATCGCCTTCTTTAAACGTTACTTTCCGATTTCGCTGCTAGCCTTGCGCCGCCCTTCGGCGACCCGCAGTCTCGTCCCGCCGAACCCCCTTTTGTCGTTTCCAGCCACACGATCAAGGAGCCAGCCGTAGGCGCCGCCGAGACATCCCTGCCTGACGTGACCAAGTTCGCGATCGGTTTCGATCATCGCGACCGTCCCCGCCTGTTCGAGCTGTGGACCGAGATCCTCGACTCCGAGCAGTGGTCGGAGGGGGCCAAGCTGGCCGCCTTCGAGGAGCGCTGGGCGCAGTGGAACAAGCTGCCGGCCGTCGGCCTCTCGAGCTGGGCGGGCGGCGCGCTCGCCGCGCTCGAGTTCGCGGGCGTCAAAGGCGAGACCGTGCTCTGCCCCTCGAACACCTTCATGGCGACGCCGCTCGCCGCGATCGGCGCCGGCGCCGAGGTCGAGTTCGTCGACTGCCGGCGCGATGATCTCTGCATGTCCTTCGAGGACTTCGAGCGCAAGGCCGAGCGGCACAAGCCGCGCGCCGCGATCCTCGTCCACGTCGGCGGCCACCTCGCCTTCGACTCCCATCAGATCGCCGCCTATTGCCGCGACCACGGCATCTTCCTGCTCGAGGATTGCGCCCACGCCCACGGCGCCGAGTGGAAGGACGATGACGACGACCATCGCCCCGGCGGGTTCGGCGACGCCGGCGTCTACTCGCTCTACGCGACCAAGACCGTCTCCAGCGGCGAGGGCGGAGTCCTCGTCTCCGGCGACGAGGAGCTGCTCGAGTTCGCCCGCAAGTTCCGCAACTACGGCAAGTTCGACCACCAGGTCGACGGTCTCAACTTCCGTATGAACGAGTTCACCGCCGCGCTGGCCCTGGTCCAGGCCGAGCGGATGGAGGAGATCGTCGCCTGGAAGAACGAGTACGCGCGCGAGCACCTCGACCCCGTCCACCCGGCACGCCTGGCCCTTCCCGACGGGATGACCTCGGGTTACTACAAGTACATCGTCTTCGAGGAGATCGAGAAGAGCACCGGCAAGGTCTATGACCAGCCCTGCCATCGGATCATGGGCCGCTCGGACGAGCTGCCGAACACCGACTGGGTGGCCGAGAACCATTGGTGCGTGCCGCTCTACTACCGGCCGGAGAGCCGCGCCGCGGCGCTCGCGGCCAAGGAGGCGTAAGCGATGAGGGTCCTGGTGACCGGAGGCGGGGGCTTCATCGGCTCCCACGTCGTCGACAAGCTGAGCGCCAAGGGGATGACCCCGCGCATCTTCGACCTCAGCGCCTCGCCGTACCACTCGCCGCTCGAGGTCGAGACCTTCACCGGCTCGATCACCGACCCGGCCAACCTCGACCTCGCGATGCGCGACTGCGACGCGGTCATCCACCTCGCCGCGGTCGCCGACGTCGGCCACGTGCTCGCCGACCCGGTGCTGGCCGAGGAGGTCAACACCCGCGGCACCCTGCAGGTGCTGGAGGCGGCCTGCCGCGCGAAGGTCGGTCGCGTCGTCTACGGCTCGACCACCTGGGTCTACAGCGACTGCCCAGAGCAGGAGGTCGACGAGGAAACCGCGATCCCGGCGCCGCGCCACCTCTACACCGCGACCAAGCTCGCCGGCGAGACCTACTGCTCCGGCTACCACGAACTCTATGACCTCGAGTACACGGTCCTGCGCTTCGGCATCCCCTATGGCCCGCGCGCCCGCGCCGCCGGCGTGGTCGCCAAATTCACCGATCTCTCCTTCGAAGGCAAGGCGCTGACGATCGCCGGCGACGGCTCGACGACGCGCAGCTTCATCTACGTCGAGGACCTCGCCGACGGGATCGTCGCCGCGCTCGCCCCGGCTGCCGCCGGCCGCACCTACAACCTCTCCGGCGACGAGATCACGACGATCCTCGAGATCGCCGAGGCCGTCCAGGAAAACGTCGACACCTGCGAGATCACCCACACGCCGCCGCGCCCCGGTGACTTCCCCGGCAAGATCATCTCCAACCAGCGCGCCCTCGACGAGCTCGGCTGGAAAGCCGAAACCCCCTTCAAGGACGGCGTCCGCCAGTACGTCGAATGGGTCAAGTGCACGACCCGCCCGCCGGACCCGATCCCCGGCACGAAGCCCTCTATGAACGGCAACGATCACGCCGCCGGCGCGCTGCTCGCGGGCGCCTCGCGGCCCGGTGAGGCGCGCGACCCACGCGTCCTCATCCTCACCGCCGACATCGGCGAGGGGCACGATCTCCCCGCCCGGATGATCGCCGCCGATCTCGAGAAGGAGATCCCCGACGCCGAGGTGACGATCGACAACGGCCTCGAGGCGATGGGCAGGCTGATGTCCGGCGTCGTGCGCGGCGGCTCGCGCTTCACCTTCTACCGGGCCCAGTGGCTGTTCGACGTCCAGTACTGGCTGATCGCCAAGTTCGGCCCGACCCGCTGGCTGGCGATGCAGCTGATGTACCTGGTCGGGGCGCGCGGCCTGCTCAGGCAGGTCCACGAGCACGAGCCGGACGTGATCATCTCGACCTACCCCGGCGTCACCACGGTGCTCGGGATGCTGCGCGAGAAGCGCCGCCTCGACATCCCCGTGCAGTCGGCGATCACCGACCTCGCCGGGCTGCGCTACTGGGCGCACCCGGGCGTCGACCTCCACTACGTCACCCACCCCGAGTCGATCGAGGAAGTCGAGCGCATCGTCGGTCCCGGGACGGTCGAGTGGGCGCGACCGCCGATCTCGGCCGAGTTCCTGATGCCGCGCACCCGCCGCGACGCCCGCGAGGCGCTCGGCGTCTCGGCCCACGCCCGCATGGTGCTCGTCTCCGGTGGTGGCTGGGGGGTCGGTGACCTGGAGCGGGCGATCGAGCTGTCGCTCGCCGACGGCGACACCGAGGTGGTCTGCATCGCGGGCCGCAACGACGTCGCCCGCCAGCGGCTCGAAGCCCGCTTCGCCGACAACGAGCGGGTGCGGGTGCTCGGCTTCACCGACCAGATGAGCGACTGGATGGCGGCCGCCGACGCGATGGTCCACGCGACCGCCGGCCTCACCGTGCTCGAGGCCCACATCCGCGGCTGCCCGGTCATCTCCTACGGCTTCTCGGCCGGTCACCTGCGGGCCAACAACGCCGCCTTCGAACGCTTCGGCCTCGCCGAGGTGGCGCGCTCCGACCACGAGCTCGAGTCGACCCTTCGCCACGTCGCCGGGGAACGCCACTCGCCCGACTCCACCTTCGCCTCGCTGCCGTCGATCGCCTCGCGGGCGCTGGCGGTGCGGCCGCGGGTGCGCCAGGAGCCGGTCTGGCGGCTGCGCACCGCGCGCGCCGTCGCCGTCGCCTGCCTGGCGATCATCGCCGTCGTGCTGGTGATCTCGGCGGTCCACCGCGAGAGCCCGCTGAAGCCGCTGCGCCCGGTCACCAGCCGCATCCACATCGGCACCGACAACGATGCGCCGGCGACCCAGGCCGCCAAGCAGCTCGGCCCGCAGGGCTCCTCGCGGGAAGCCGCCACCGAAACGGCCGCCGCCGAAAACCCTTGAGCCCGGCGCCGGGCGTTCGGCGCCTGGCCGGCGCGGGGGCGCTCGGCCTCGCCGTCGCGGTGCCGCACGCCGGTCCGGCGCTGGCGCCGATCGTGCCGGCGGTAGGCCGTCGGCTCGACGTCGTCCTACGTGAGGAGGGGACGGAGGGGGTCGCCCTCACCTTCGACGACGGTCCGCACCCGCAGGGCACCCCGGCGGTCCTGGAGATCCTCCGCGAGGCCGACCAGCGGGCGACCTTCTTCCTCGCCGGCGAGCAGGTCGAGCGACGCCCGGCCCTGGTCGCCGAGATCGTCGCCGCCGGCCACAGGGTGGAGCTGCACTGCCACCGCCATCGCAACCAGCTGCGGCTGACGCCGCGGGCGCTGCTCGACGACGCCGAACGGGGGAGGGCGGCGATCGAGGAGGCCGGCGGCCAGGCGATCTCCGACTACCGGCCCCCCTACGGGATCTTCAGCGGCGCCGGACTGCGTGCGATCCGCTCACGCGGCTGGCGCCCGGTGCTGTGGTCGCAGTGGGGACGGGACTGGACGCGGCGGGCGACGTCGGAGTCGATCGCCCGCAAGGCGACCGCCGGGATCCGCCCCGGGGACATCGTGCTCCTGCACGACGCCGATTTCTACAGCGCGCGGAACTCTTGGGAGCGCACCGCGTCAGCCCTGCCGAGAATCCTCGACGAGCTGGCGACGCGAGGCCTGAAGTCGAGCGTGCTCCGTCGCTGAACCGGCGGGGCGATGGTCCACTCGTCGCAGCCAGCGAAGGCTTCGTCGAGCAGCCGGGCCATCGTGCTCCGCGGCCGATCCTGATCGAAGATCTGCTTGGACATGGCTCTCCGTCCTGGATAGGGGGGTTTGATGAAGATTCACCCTCCTGTCGGACGAAAAAGTGGCTATTTGCGGATTTTGCGAACAGTTGTTCGTGACGGCCGTCACGGTGACGGCGCAAAGTCGGCTATCTCGGCGGCGAGGCGAGCCGGCTGGTCGAGTGGCACGAAGGTTGCCGAGTCGGGTATCTGGACCAGCTTCGCGCCGCCGACTTCTATCGCGAGGCGCTCGGCGTAGGCGATCGGGAAGAACCTGTCGCCGGGCGCCCAGGCGAGCAGCAGCGGGAACTCGGAGCCGCTGAGCGCCTCGGCCGCGGCGAGGGTATGGCGCTTGTCCATGCCGCGGGTGACCTTGCCGAGGTCCCGCATCACCGCCCGGTCGGTCGTCGCGGGCTCCATCCAGGACTCGATCAGGCCGGGCGGGAAGCTCCTAGCGAAGGGCGCGAAGGCGCGGCGGGCGAGCGCCGGGACGCGGAACGGCGCGGCCAGTGCCTGCATCCCACCGGGCAGCTTGGCCAGCGGTGGCATCGCCTTGAAGATCCCGGGCGGGAAGTTGTCGTGGGTGTCGCAGTTGGTGAGGACGAGCCGGCCGACGCGGGCGGGACGGCGGGCGACCGTCGCCTGGCACATCGCGCCGCCGGAGTCGTTGCCGACCAAGGTGACGTCCTCGAGATCGAGGGCGGCGAGGAAGTCCTCGACGATCGTCGCGATCCCGGGCGGGGACAGGTCGGCATCGGGCGCCATCGCGACCCGCTGGGCTCCCATCGGCCAGTCGGGGGCGATGCAGCGGAAGCGATCGGAGAGCGCGTCGACCACCCCGTCCCAGAGCTGCCCGTCGACCAGATAGCCGTGGACGAAGACGATCGTCGGCCCCGATCCTGCCTCCCGGTAGCGGATGGTCCCGGCCGGCAGTTGGATCTCCTGGGTCATGGAAGTAACATACATACTGTATGAACGCTAAGCAACCCGAGCGTCGTTCCCGGTCCCAACGGGCCGAGCAGACCCGTGAGGCGCTGGTCTCCGCCGCCCGCGAGCTTTTCGCAGCCCGCGGCTACGACGACGTCGGCGCCGAGGAGATCGTCCGCGCCGCCGGCCTCACCCGCGGGGCGCTCTACCACCACTTCCCGGCCGGCAAGCCCGCCCTGCTCGAGGCGGTCTACGAACAGGTAGAGGCCGAGTCGACCGAGCGCGTCGCCCGCGTCGTCCTCGATTCCGAAATGGACAGCCCGCTGGCGGCGATGAAGGCGGGCGTCGCCGCCTTCCTCGACGAGTGCGCCGAGCCCGGCTTCCAACGGATCGCCCTGCACGACGCCCCGGCCGTGCTCGGCTGGGACCGCTGGCGGGAGATCTCCGCGACGAACGGCCTCGGCCTGATCGAAGCGAGCCTGATCGCGGCGATCGAGGCGGGGGAGATCCGTCCCCTGCCGGTCAAGCCGACCGCCCACCTGCTGCTCGGGGCGCTCGACGAGGCGGCGATGCTGCTGGTCCGCTCCTCCGATCCCGCCGGTCGGGCCGAGGTGACCACCGTCCTCCTCGCCCTGATCGACAGCTTCGCCACCCCGGTCCAGGGCTAGCCGATCGAGCCCGTGGCCTCGGGGAGCCGGCGCCCGGAGGGGAAGGGACGCGGCCGTCCCGGCCACGACCCCGGCAGGGTGTGGCCGTGGCCGGGACGGCCGAGGGTTCGGGGAGAGGGCGTGGGGGATCGGCGTGCTCCGGGGAGAGAGGCGCGTGTTCCTCCACGAAGGCCTGTGATCCGTGACGAAGACCCGGGCAAGTCCACGGTTCCGTGCGTCTTCCCCATCAGGCTCACGACGACCGTGCACTTGACCACACCCTGGTGTGGTCAAGTGCACGGTCGTCGCCGTGCCCTCCGTCTCCCCGGTACGGACCTTGGACGGCCGCGACGGCCCCTCGAATCGACTGTCCGGCGGCGAGGGGCCGGAGAGCAACCTTGCGCTCTGCTCTAGACTCGTAGGCGTGAAAGCTTCGATCCATCCCGATTACACCCTCGCCAACGTGCACTGCTCGTGCGGCAACCAGTTCTACACGCGGTCGACCAAGGACGACCTGCACGTCGAGCTGTGCTCCGAGTGCCACCCGTTCTACACCGGCAAGCAGAAGCTGGTCGACACCGGCGGTCGCGTCGAGCGCTTCCAGCGCCGCGCCGCCAAACACCGGGCCGGCAGGCGGTAGCAGGCCGTGGGCCCGATCGCGGGCTCCGCACAACAGGCGCCACAGACCTCCCCCTCCGACGGCAGCAGCGGAGGGGACCCGCTGCGCATGCCCGACGGCGCGCTGGTCGCCAAGCGCGATGCGCCGGTCGGTGGCCAGGCGGTGCTCGAGGGGGTGATGATGCGCGGCGTCTCCACCTGGGCCGTCGCCGTCCGCACACCCGAGGGCCAGATCGAAATCGAGTCCGAACCGCTCACCCCGTGGGCGAAGCGCCACCGCCTCTGGCGGGTGCCGGTCATCCGCGGCGTCGTCGCCCTGGCCGAATCGATGAAGATCGGCTTCCGCGCCCTGGCGATCTCCGCCAACGCCCAGATCGAAGACGACGAGGACGGCGAGCCGGAAGAGATCGGCGGCTGGGTCTGGGGGCTCACCATCGCCTTCTCGCTGGTCCTCGCGATCGGCCTCTTCTTCGTCGTCCCGGTCGGGCTGACCAGCCTGATCAAGGATCAACTCGGTTCGCCGTTCCTCTTCTGGCTGGTCGAGGGGGTGCTTCGCACCGGCATCTTCATCGCCTACATCTGGGGGATCTCGAAAATGCCGGATCTGCGGCGGACCTTCGAGTACCACGGCGCCGAGCACAAGACGATCTCCTGCTACGAGGCCGAAGACGAGCTCACCCCGGAGCGGGCGAAGCTCTACTCGCGCCTCCATCCGCGCTGCGGAACCAGCTTCCTGCTGATCGTGATGGTGCTGGCGATCTTCGTCTTCGCGCCGCTCGGCCTGCCCGCCTGGTACTGGCTGGTGATCTCGCGGATCGTCGGCATCCCGGTGATCGCCGGGCTCTCCTACGAGGTGATCAAGTGGGCGGGCAAGAACCGCCGCAAAGCCTGGGTGCGCGGGGTGATGTGGCCGGGGCTGATGCTGCAGAACCTGACCACGCGTGAGCCCGATCTCGACCAGCTCGCGGTGGCGATCGCTTCGCTGAACGCGGTGCTGTCCCGGGAGAAGCCCGAGGACTTGCACTCGGATCAGGCGATCGAGATCGTCGCCTGACGGGAAGAGAGCGCCGAGGGCGCGGGTGAGGTGGCCCCTTCGCTCACGAACTGCGGGGAGGTTCGCTCAGGGGCCACCTCACCCGCGCCTATCCGTTCTCGAGGGGTTGACCAGTGAGACCGGTACGGGTTAGGTTCGCTGTGTGTCCGTCCAGACTCGTTCGATGCTTTTTGCTGCCCTACTTGCCCTGATCGTGGGGGTAGTGGCCGTCCCCGCCGCCTCGGCGAAGCCGAAGGGTGGCAGGAAGAAGTGCCCGAAGGGCTACGTGGTGAAGACGGTCACCAAGCACGGCAAGAAGGTGAAGGTCTGCCGGAAGGCGCACGGGAAGGGGAAGGGCACGGGGACCCCGACTCCGGCTCCGACGCCGCCCGCCCCCGCGGCCGGCCTCTTCGAAGCTCCCGGGAAGAAGCTGGAAGGCGAAGCGGCCAAACCCTTCCTCGAAAAGTACCTCGCCAACTCCACCTTCACGAGCTGCCCGGCGGGCTGGCCGAACTGCGGCGGCTTCGAGGACCGCTACAGCCACGGCCCGGGCAGCACCTTCCACAAGTGCATCCTGCGCCCCACCTCGGGGTCGGACATCATCGTCACCGACTCCTACGGGCTGGAAGCCGCGGTGGTCGAACCGGACGGATCGTGGACCTTCCGCGAGGTCGTCTACGACTACGGCCACTACCCGCACTACGAATGGCACGTATCGACCACCGGCGTGGTCGAAGGGGCCTATCAGTATGAAAACGGCCCGATCGAAAAGATCGGCCCCCTGCAGTACCTCGCCGGCGCCAAAGACTGCAGCTACTGAGCGTCAGCCTAAACTCGGTCGCATGATCGAGCAGCTGGTCGAACAGATCCGGGCGCGCTTTGCGGAGCTCGAGGCGTTGATGTCGGACCCCGAGGTGATCGCCAACCGGGAGCGGTATGCGGAAGTGGGACGCGAGTACCGCGAACTTCAGCCTGCCCGCGAGCTGGCGGAGGAGTACGCGACGCTGAAGGACGACCTGGAGGGCGCCCGCGAGCTGCTCGCCGAGGACGACGACGAGGAGCTGCGCAAGGTCGTCGAGGAGGCACCGCCCCGGCTCGAGGCGCTCGAAGAGGAGATCCGCCTGGCGATGGTCGAGCGCGACCCGAACGACGAGAAGAACGTGATCGTCGAGATCCGCGCCGGCACCGGCGGCGACGAGGCGGCGCTCTTCGCCGGTGACCTCTACAAGATGCTCACCCGCTACGCCGAGCTGCGCGGCTTCTCCACCGACGTTCTCTCGCAGTCGGCCTCGGAGGCCGGGGGCTTCAAGGAGGTCACCTTCGAAGTGCGCGGCGAGGGCGCCTACTCCGTCTTCAAGTTCGAGGGAGGCACCCATCGCGTGCAGCGGGTGCCGGAGACCGAGAGCCAGGGCCGCATCCACACCTCGACGGCGACGATCGCCGTCCTCCCCGAGGCCGAGGAGGTCGACGTCCAGATCGACCAGAACGACCTGCAGGTCGACGTCTACCGCTCCTCGGGACCGGGTGGCCAGTCGGTCAACACGACCGACTCGGCGGTGCGGATCACCCACAAACCGACCGGGATCGTCGTCTCGATGCAGGACGAGAAGTCCCAGTTGCAGAATCGCGACAAGGCGATGCGGGTGCTGCGGGCGCGGCTGCTCGAGCAGCAGATCGCCGAACAGCAGGCGCAGATCGCCTCCGAGCGCAAGGCCCAGGTCGGCAGCGGCGAGCGGGCCGAGAAGGTGCGCACCTACAACTTCCCCCAGGGCCGGGTCACCGACCACCGCATCAAGCACACCTCCCACAACCTCGACGGGGTGCTGAACGGGGAGTTGGAGGAGTTCACCAATGCGCTCTCCGCCGAGGAGAAGCGCCGGCGGTTGGAGGCCGCCGCGGTCGCATGAGCGCGGTCGCCCCGGGCCGGGCGCGAGGTGTGGCCACGGTCGGCGACGCGCTGGCGGCGGCGACCGACGCGCTGGCCGCGGTCGGTGTGCCGGGCCCTCGCCTCGACGCCGAAGTCCTGTTGGCCGAGGCGAGCGGCCGCGAGCGCGCGAGCCTGATCGCCGACCCTGGCGCCGTCCTCGCGCCTGCGGAAAGTCGTCGCTACGGCGAGTTCGTGCGGAGGCGGCTGCGGCGCGAGCCGGTCGCCTACATCGTCGGCCACAAAGGCTTCCGGCGGATCGATCTGGCGGTCGACCGGCGGGTGCTGGTGCCGCGGCCGGAGACCGAGCTGCTGGTCGAGGTGGCACTGGAGCGCCGGCCGCGCCGGGTGCTCGACGTTGGCACCGGGTCGGGGGCGATCGCCCTGGCGATCGCCGACGAGCTCCCGGAGGCCGAGATCGTCGCCACCGACACCTCGGCCGGCGCGCTGGAGGTGGCGCGGGCCAACGCCGCCCGCCTCGGCCTCGCCGACCGGGTGCGCTTTGAGCAGGGCACGCTTCCCGCCGCGATGCGCGGTCGTCCTTTGGCCCTCACAGCGGGCCAAAGGACGACCGCGCCGGCGGAGTTCGACCTCGTCCTCGCCAACCTCCCTTACGTCGCCGAGCGCGACTGGGCGGGGCTCGCGCCGGAGGTCACTCATTGGGAGCCCCGCGAGGCTCTTCTCGCCGGCCCCGACGGCCTCGACGCCTACCGCGCCCTACTCATCCCCGAGTGCGTTCGCACTTCTGATCGCTATCCGACCATTACTGCGAACGCACAGGCGGTGGCGGTGGAGATCGGGCAGGGACAGGCGGCCGAGGTGGCGGAGCTCGTGCGAGGGGCCGGCTTTCCGAGGGTCGAGGTGCGGGAGGACCTGGCGGGGACCCCGCGGGTGGTGGTGGGGGAGCGGTGAACGCCCCCACACAGGTGCTGCTCGAGAGCGGCGGCGCGGGGGCGGCACGGTCGGCACTCGAGAAGACGATCGCCGCGGGCGGCGTCGCGGTCTTCCCCTCCGACGGCGTCTACGGGCTGGCCTGCGACCCGCTCGACGCGGCGGCGATCGGCCGCATCCACCGGATCAAGGGTCGCGACGACGGCAAACCGGCCGCGGTCATGTACTTCTCGCCGCTGGCGATGCGTGAGCTGGTCGCCGAGCTCGGCCCGCGCGCCGCCGCGGCTGTCTCGGCCCTGCTGCCCGGGCCGGTCACCCTGGTCGTCAAGAACCCCGGCCGCCGCTACCCGCTCGCCTGCCGTGAGGACGCCGAGCGGCTCGGTGTCCGCCTTCTCGCCGGGCCGCTGGCGGGGGCCATGTGCCCGATCTTCCAGACCTCCGCCAACCTCAGCGGCCAACCTGCCCCGGGCCGCTTCGAGGATGTCGCCGACGCGATCCTCGACGCGGTCGACCTCGCCATCGACGGCGGCAAGCTGACCGGCCTGCCCTCCACCGTCGTCGACATCGCGGCGATCGACGACGGTGGCGGCTGGGAGGTCCTGCGCCAGGGCGCGATCTCTGCAGGCGATCTGGCCAGCGCCCTCGCCCGCGTCGGCCTCGACTAGGTCGACCCTTCCTCAGCAGCTCGACCCGTCGTACGGCAGTCGCACCCGCCGGTGCGAGGAGTTGTCGCGCTCGTCGGACTCGAACAGGAGGTGCTTCGGGTCGACGGTCATCGCGAAGACGAAGCAGCCGCGCAGGCCGCTGACGTCGATGTACTGCCTGTCGTAGTCGGCGGGGTAGATGTCCGACCAGCCGACCGAGGTGCCGAGCCGGTCGCGCCGGATCGAGCGGTCCTGGTTGCAGCCGGGATAGACACGGTGGTGCGGTGAGCGCTTCCCCGGCCGGGTCCGCTCGAGGTCGCGCAGGCAGTAGTTCAGCTTCGGACTGGTCCGCACCACCGGGCCGAGGCCGCCGCCGGGCAGCGCCTTGCGCAGGGTGAAGCGCGCCAGCTGGTGGACCTTCCAGTAGGAGCCGCCGAAGTAGGAGCCGACGTCGGTGAAGTGGAGGCTCGCGTTCGTGCGCACGGTGATGTGGCCACCGCCGACCCTGTAGATCCGTTGCGTCACCCGCATCCGCTTCGGGCCGTCGCGCCGGCCGTGGAGCTCGATCGGCCCGCGTCCGCGACTGCGCACGTCGGAGGTCGCGTGCAGAAGCGTCCTGCCCTCGTAGCTGGAGACGTAAAGGTCGCTCGGCGTCCCGATCCGCAGGTTGGGACAGAGGAGCTGTTTCGCCTGCGGCACCCGGCAAGGATCCTGCGCGGGCGGATGCCACCCGGGGTGAGTCAGGGCCAGCGCCGACGCCAGGACCGAGACCGCCGCTTTCACCCGCGCAGAATATCCCGGGCCGTTGCTATGGTCGCCGGACCGATGGCCGACCTCCCCGAGAACTTCCAGACCGCGCCGCTGGCCGAGGTCGATCCCGAGATCGCGACCGTCCTCGAGCGCGAGCTCCACCGTCAGCAGCGCACCCTGGAGATGATCGCCTCGGAGAACTTCGTGCCGCAGGCCGTGCTCGACGCGGCCGGCTCGGTGCTCACCAACAAGTACGCCGAGGGCTATCCCGGCCGCCGCTACTACGGCGGTTGCGAGGAGGTCGACGTCGCCGAGCAGCTGGCGATCGACCGGGCCAAGGAGCTGTTCAGCGCCGACCACGCGAACGTCCAGCCGCACGCCGGCGCCCAGGCCAACAACGCCGTCTACTTCGGGCTGCTCGAACCGGGCGACACGATCCTCGGCCTGGCGCTCGACCACGGCGGCCACCTCAGCCACGGGATGAAGATCAACGTCTCCGGCAAGTTCTACGACCCGGTCGCCTACCACGTGCGGCGCGAGGACTACTGGGTCGACATGGACGAGGTGGCGCACCTTGCCGCCGAGCACAAGCCGAAGATGATCGTCGCCGGCTGGTCCGCCTACCCGCGGCAGCTCGACTTCGCCGCCTTCCGCGAGATCGCCGACTCGGTCGGCGCGCTGCTGATGGTCGACATGGCCCACTTCGCCGGGCTCGTCGCCGCCGACGAGCACCCGAGCCCGGTGCCGCACGCCGACGTCGTCACCACCACCGTCCACAAGACGCTGGCCGGCCCGCGCAGCGGCCTCATCCTCTGCAAGGAGGAGCACGCGAAAGCGATCGACAAAGCGATCTTCCCCGGCCAGCAGGGCGGGCCACTGATGCACACGATCGCCGCCAAGGCCGTGGCCTTGCGGATCGCGGCCTCGGCGCCCTTCGCCGAGCGCCAGCGGCAGACGATCGCCAACGCGCGCGCCCTTGCGATCGGCCTCGAAGCGAACGGCATCCCGGTCCTCACCGGCGGCACCGACGTCCACCTGGTGCTCGTCGACCTGACCCCGACCGGGCTCGACGGCCAGGCCGCGGAGGACCGCCTCGAGGCGGTCGGCATCACCGTCAACCGCAACGCGATCCCCTTCGACGAGCGGCCGCCGATGAACCCCTCGGGCCTGCGGATCGGCACCCCGGCGCTGACCACGCGGGGCATGAAAGAGGACGAGATGGAGGAGATCGCCGCCGTGATCGCCGCCGCCCTCGGCCCCGACTTCGAGTCCGAGAAGGCCACTCTGTCGGAGCGCACCGGCGCCCTGATGGACCGCCACCCGTTGTACCCGCAGCTGTCGCCGACGGCTGTCTGAGCGGAAGAAGCCAGCCGGGCGTCTCGGAGGCGACCCCGGCAGGGTGTGGCCGCCCCCGAGACGCCCAGGACGGGGAGTTCCGGTGGTTCCGTCACAGGGGCGGGACGCTTGTCACGAATACAGCGCATTCCCGAACGATCAGGAATCTCCGTGTTTAGTTTCGGTTGCTATACGACCAAAACTAAACACACAGGTTCTTGACCGATGGGAGCTCTTACGGACCTGGCACGTGGGGCCGCCCGAACCCGAACGTCCCGATTGAACCCGGCCATTTCGGCGGCGGCCACACCCTGCCGGGGTCGCCCCCGAAATGGCCGGGCCCCTTCCTCGCTAGGTTCTCGCCGATGAAGATCTGGGTCGACTGCACCGCCGCTGCGCACCCACTGGTGCTGCGGCCGATCATCGAGCGCTTCGAGGAGCGCGGCGACGAGGTCTTCATCACCACTCGCGAGTACGGGCAGACGGTCGGCATCCTCGACCGGCTCGGCATGCACTACACGGTGGTCGGCGAGCACGGCGGCGCCTCGCGGTGGGGCAAGGTGCGGGCGCTCGAGTCGCGCTCGCGGGCGCTGACCAAGGTGGTCTGGGAGCGGCGACCGGAACTGGCGCTCGCCCACGGCTCGGTCGACCTCGCCGTGGTCTGCTGGCTGCTGCGGATCACCTCGGTGCAGATGCAGGACTACGAGTTCGCCGACCTGCAGCGGAAGATCTCCTTCCGTGTCGCCGACCGGGTGTTGGCGCCGGAGGCGATCCCGGTCGACCGGCTGCGCCGGATCGGTGCGAAGCCGAAGAAGCTGGTCCGCTTCCCGGGCCTCAAGGAGGACTATTACCTCGCCGACTTCGTCCCCGACGAGGGGATCATCGACGACCTCGGGCTCGACCGGACGAAGGTGATCGTCGTCGTCCGCCCGCCTCCCGAGACCTCCGAGTACCACGCCAAGAACGATCTCTACGACGCCACCGTGCGCCGGCTCGCCGCCGGCGACGGCGAGGTGCAGGCGGTGATCATCCCCCGCACCGAGGAGCAGGCGGTGGCGGCGCGGGCGCTCGGCGCCCCCAACCTGTTGATCCCCGACCGGGCGATCGACGCCCAGAGCCTGATCGCCTGCGCCGACCTGGTGGTCAGCGCGGGGGGGACGATGAACCGCGAGGCGGTCGCCCTCGGCACCCCGGTCTTCACCACCTTCAGCGGCCGGATGGGAGGGGTCGACGAGGTGCTGATCCACGAAGGTCGTCTCCGGGTCCTGGAGGACCCGGAGCATCTGCCGTTGGTGAAGCGAACCGAGGCGATCGGGGTGCGCAATCCGCGCGACCCGGGCTTCCTCGCCGACGCGGTGCTGGGCGCCGTCGCCCTTTACCCGTAACCTGACCCGGTCCGGGCCGCCGGGCGCATCCCACCTCGACAAGACGCGGGGGACCCTCCAGCTTTGGCCGCGACCACCGACGCGCTACTCGCCTTCATCGCCGCCGCGGCGATCGCCTGGCTGTCGGTGCCCTACGCCGAGCGCCTCGCCTTCCGGGTCGGCGCGATCGACCACCCGAAGGAGCGCAGCCTCCACGACCGCCCGATGCCGCGCCTCTCCGGCCTGGCGATCCTGGTCGCGGTCGAGATCTCGGGCTGGATCTGGATGCCGGACGACGGCCAGAGCCGGTCGATCCTGATCGGCGGCATCGCGATCGCCGCGGTCGGCGTCCTCGACGACATCTACGACCTGCCGGCGCTGCCGAAGCTCTGCGGCCAGGTCGCCGCCTCGCTGATCCCGGTCCTGGCCGGGGTGCGGGTGGAGAACCTGACCCTGCCGTTCCTCGGCGGCTTCGAACTGCACGGCTGGGGCTATCCGCTGACCGTGCTCGGCATCGTCGCGGTCGTCAACGTGATCAACTTCCTCGACGGGGTCGACGGGCTCGCCGCCGGCGTCTGCGTGATCGCCGCCGTCACCCTGGCGGCGATCGCCCTCTCACTCGAACGCAACTCGGCCGGCGTGCTGGCGGCGCTCACCGCGGGCGCCGCGCTCGGATTCCTGCGCCACGGCTTCCCGCCCGCCTCGAGCTTCATGGGGGACACCGGCTCCAACCTGCTCGGCTTCCTGCTCGCCACCGCCTCGGTCCAGGGCGCGCTGAAGACGAACGCGGTGATCGCCCTCGCCTTCCCGCTGATCGTGCTCGCCGTGCCGATCCTCGACACCGGCTTCGTCGTCGCCAAACGACTCAAATACCGCCAGCCGATCTACCAGGCCGACAGCTGGCACTTCCACCACCGGATGGCGAACAAGGGGTTCAGCCAGCGGCGCACGATCGCCTATCTCTACGCCTGGACGATCGTGATGGCGATGCTGGCCCTCGCCCTCCGCTTCGTCCCCTACAGCGACAACCACGGACATTTCGACGCGCTCTGGACGGCGGTGATGCTGGTGCTGATCGCCGCCGCCCTCGCCTACAGCGTCTACCTCGTGTACGTGCTCGAGATCCTCAAGCTGCGGCGCGGCCGGATCAACCCGGAAACGGGCGAGTTCGAAGCGCTTGAACTGGATTCAGGTGAAGCGGAGACGAAACCGGCGGCAGGTAGTGGCAAGGGGCACTAACCCGCATCAGAAAGCCATTTGTCGGACGCTTTGGATATAGTCGCCGCTGCGCTCGCCCCGCAGAGGCGAGCCGCTCTATGTCTCCTCCCAAGCATGTCGACCTCCTGGTGCTGGCCGCCGCCGCGGTTGTCTTCGTGTTGGCCGATTTCCCGATGCTCGGGTATGCCGCCGCAGCCGCCGCCTGGCTCGCCCAGCGGGGCATCCAGGTGCTCGCCCAGCGCCGCTCCGGCGAAGCGCTGAAAGCCGGCAACCGGCAGCGCGCGATGGGGATCGTCGCCGCCACGACGCTCGGCCGCGTCTGGCTGATGGCGACGGTGGTGCTGCTCGTCGGCATCGCCCAGCGCACCGCCGGCCTCTCCTCGGCGATCCTGCTGGCAATCCTCTTCACGGTCTCGATGGGGGCCTCCGGGATGGCCTACCTGCTCGAGCCCGAAGCGCGGAGCATCCAACCTCGATGAAGACCAGGACCAAAGTCTTCATCGGCCTCGGCGTCTACCTGCTGATCGCGATCGTGCTGCTCGTCGCCTTCGGCAACGAAGGCAAGAACGAAGACTTCAAACCGCAGAACGAGTTCAAGCTCCCGGCCTGGATCGACATCAAGCTCGGGCCGATCGACCTCTCGATCAACCGCGCCGTCTTCTACCTGGCGCTGGCCAGCGCGCTGACGATCGCGACGATGACCTACATCGCCAAACGGATGCAGCAGAAGCCGAACCGCGTCCAGACCTCGGTCGAGCTCGCCTACGGGCTGGTCAAGAACAACATCCTCGGCGACAACCTCGGCGCCGACGTCGCCAAGCGCTGGTTCCCGTTCATCGGCACGCTCTTCTTCTTCATCTGGTTCTCGAACATCATCGGCTTCATCCCGCTGCCGACCAACACCGAGGAGTACTTCAACGTCTTCGGGCTCGAAATCCCCTCGTTCGCGATCTACGCGGCGACCGCCAATATCTCGATCCCGATCGTCCTCACCCTGGTCGTCTGGATCAGCTACCACGTCGAAGGCGTGCGCGCCAAGGGGTTCATCCCATATCTGAAGAGCTGGCTGCCGCCGGGGCTGGAGAACATGAGCCCGATCGGCCGCGCCGCGATCTTCGTGATCGAGGTGATCTCCCACTTCGTGAGGCTGATCAGCCTCTCCGTCCGACTTTTCGCCAACATCCTCGCCGGTCACCTGCTGCTGCTCTTCATGGGCGGTGGGCTGGCGGTCCTGCTCGGGATCGCCGCGCTCGGCGCCCTGACCTTCCCGCTCGCCTTCGTCTTCTTCATCTTCGAGGTCGGGCTGGTCGCCACCCTACAGGCATTTATCTTCTCGACCCTCAGCGCCATCTACATCGGCGGAGCCACCTCCGCCAGCCACTGAACGAAAGAAAAGGAGCACTGTCTTCAATGGATCTGTCCCCCATCCTCGGGGCCGTCGAACTCGGTGAAGGTGTCAAAGACGGCGGCAAAGCGATCGCCCTCGGCGTCGGCGCCGGCCTCGGTTCGATCGGCGCCGGCATCGGCGTCGGTTTCATCTTCGGCAAGGAGATCGAGTCGGTCGCCCGCCAGCCCGAGATGAAAAGCGAGCTCGAATCGATCCGCTGGCTCGGTTTCGCGCTCACCGAGGCCGTGGCCTTCTACACGTTCATCTTCGGCCTGATCGCGTTCTTCCTCTCGTAGCGATGGCGCTCGCCGGCCAAATAGCCGCGATCCCGGTCGCGGCGAGCGAAGGCAGCTTCCTCGTCTCGCCCAGCGTCGGGTTGATGATCTGGACGATCGTCCTCTTCCTCTTCACGATGTGGGTGCTGAGCAAGGTCGCCTACCCGAAAATCCAGGAGGCCCTGGACAAACGGGCGAAGGCGATCGCGGAGTCGATCGAGGCCGCCGAACGGCAGCGCAAGGAATCCGACGAACTGCTCGCGGAGTACCGCGAGCGGTTGGACGTGGCGCGCAAACAGGCCGATGAGATCCTGGCGCGCGCCGACAAAGCCGAGAAGGCCGCCCAGCAGCAGGGCGTCGAAAAAGGCGAGCAGAGGCGCGACGAGCTGGTCGCCCAGGCCCAGCGCGAGATCGAGGCGGAGACGCGGCGCTCGCTGGAGTCGATCCGCCAGGAGGTCGCCGACCTCACCGTGCTGGCGACCGAGAAGGTCACCGGCAAGACCCTCACCGAGGCGGACCAGAAAAGGCTCGTCGAGGAGGCGCTCGGCGAGGTCGACTTCTCGGCGCTCTCGGGCTCGGAGAACTAGGGCGCGGGGAGAAACTGATGGCCGACGCCGCCCGTGTCTATGCCGAGGCCCTCTTCGCGGCGGGAGAGGACAAAGGCAAGGTCGATGACCTGCAGCAGCAGCTCGGCCAATTCGTCGACGCGGTCGACCGCGACCGCGACCTGCAGATCTTCCTGTTCAGCCCCTATCTGTCCAGCAACGACAAGAAGGAGGGCCTGCGACGCGCCGTGACGGGTGCCGAGCCGGAGTTCTCCAACTTCCTCGAGTTGCTGGTCGAGAAAGGCCGGATGCCGGAGATCTTCCACATCCGGCGCGAGTTCGACGAGCTCTGGAAACGGGCGAACCGCCGGCTCGACGTCACCGTCACCAGCGCGATCGAGCTCGACCCGGCGGTGGTCGGCAAGATCGGCGAGGAGGTCGAACGGCAGACGGGGGAGAAGGTGGAGCTCGCCAGCGAGGTCGACGGCGAGATCCTCGGCGGCATCGTGCTGCGGGTCGGCAACATGGTCCTTGACGCGAGCATCCGCACTCGCCTGGAGAAACTGCGAAAAAGCGTCGCGAGCGCGGCGTAAGGAGGAAAAGGCATTCCGATGGAGATCAAGCCCGACGAGATCGCAAGCATCCTGCGAGAGCGGATCGAGGGACTGGAGACCGACTCGGCCGACCTCACCGAGGTCGGCACCGTCCTCTCGGTCGCCGACGGCATCGCCCGCGTCCACGGCCTCGACAACTGCATGGCGCTGGAGATGCTCGAGCTGCCGCATGGGGTCACCGGCCTGGCGCTGAACCTCGAGTCCGACAACGTCGGCGCCGTGCTGTTCGGCGAGTGGGACAAGATCGTCGAGGGCGACACGGTGAAGCGGACCGGTCACCTGCTCGAGATCCCGGTCGGCGAGCAGCTGCTGGGCCGCATGGTCGACCCGCTCGGCCGGCCGCTCGACAACCGCGGCGAGGTCGCCACCACCGAGACCCGCCCGGCCGAGTTCAAAGCCCCCGGCGTGGTCGAGCGCCAGCCGGTCGAGGAACCGGTGCAGACCGGCCTGATGGCGATCGACGGGATGATCCCGATCGGCCGTGGCCAGCGAGAGCTGATCATCGGCGACCGTCAGACCGGCAAGACGGCGATCGCGATCGACACGATCATCAACAACAAGGACAAGGATCTGATCTGCATCTACGTCGCGATCGGGCAGCGGATGTCCACCGTCGTCCAGCTGAAGGAGACGCTGGAGGAGAACGGCGCGATGGAGAACACGATCATCGTCGCCGCGCCCGCCGACGAGGCGGCGCCGATCAAGTACATCGCGCCGTACGCCGGTTGCGCGATGGGCGAGCACTTCCTCTACAACGGCAAAGCCGCCCTCTGCGTCTACGACGACCTCACCAAGCACGCCTCCGCCTATCGCCAGATGTCGCTGCTGCTGCGGCGCCCACCGGGCCGCGAGGCGTATCCGGGCGACGTCTTCTACCTGCACTCGCGGCTGCTCGAGCGGGCGGTGAAACTGAACGACGACCTCGGCGGCGGCTCGCTGACCGCGCTGCCGATCATCGAGACCCAGGCCTCCGACGTCTCGGCCTACATCCCGACCAACGTGATCTCGATCACCGACGGGCAGATCTTCCTCGAGTCCGATCTCTTCTTCTCCGGCGTGCGGCCGGCGATCAACGTCGGCATCTCGGTCTCCCGGGTGGGCGGCAACGCGCAGACCAAGGCGATGAAGAAGGTCGCCGGAAAACTGCGCCTCGACCTCTCCCAGTACCGCGACCTCGAGGCCTTCGCCCAGTTCGGCTCCGAGCTCGATCCGGAGACGCAGAAAGCGCTGACCCGCGGCCAGCGGCTGGTCGAGCTGCTCAAACAGAAAGAGCGCGAGCCGCTCGCCGTCGCCGACCAGGTCGCCTCGATCTACTCCGGGACCGGCGGCTACCTCGACCGGGTCAAGGTCGAGCGGGTGGGCGAGTTCCTCGCCGGCCTGCGCATCCGGCTCCACTCCGAACACAAGGACCTGCTCGACCGGATCGAAGCGACCGGCAAGCTCGAGGACGCCGACGAGGAGGCGCTGGGCAAGGCGATCGGTGCCTTCGTCGACGACTTCGGCCCTGACTTCGACGAGGAAGGCGAGCCGGTCGAGGCCGGTGAACTCGGCACCTCGAGCGCCAAGGCCGCGCAGCCCGACGAGACCGAGCAACCCGAGGAGGCCGCCGCGGCGTCCTAGCAGCGCCCGCGGAGCACACCCATGGCCACGCTCAAAGAAGTCAAAGGTCGCATTGCGTCGATCAAGAACATCCAGAAGATCACGCGGGCGATGGAGATGGTCGCGGCGGCGCGCCTGCGCCGTTCCGAACAGCGGATCGAGGACCTGCGCCCGTATGCGGAGGGCATGCGCAAGCTGACCCGGATCGCCTCCGCCCAGGCGGGTGGCATCCCGCGCGTCCCGGTCCTCGCCGAGCGCGAGGACGTGCAGAAGGTCGGCATCGTCCTGATCACCGGCGACCGCGGCCTGGCCGGCGCCTTCAACTCGAACATCATCCGCGAGGGCATGCGCTCCGCCGCCCGTGTCCGCGAGGAAGGCGCCGAGCCCGTCTTCTCGGTCGTCGGCCGCAAGGGCGTCTCGGCGCTGACCTTCCGCAAACAGGAGCTGGTCGGCGAATACACCGGCTTCACCGACCGCCCGGCCTTCTCCGACGCCCGTCAGATCGGCGAGGAGCTGACCGCCCGCTACGTCGACGAGGAGGTCGATCGGGTCGAGCTGGTCTACAACCGCTTCGTCTCGCCGCTCACCCAATACGTCTGGCGCCAGACCCTGCTGCCGTTGCAGCAGGCCGAGGTCGTCGGCGAGGGCGCCGCGGAGGAGGAAGAGGCGACGACGGAGGACACGGCGGAGTCCCCGCAGGCCCGCTCGGAGTGGTCTTACGAGCCTGACCCCGAGGAGCTGCTCGGGCGGCTGATCCCGGAGTACGTGACGATCTCCGTCTACCGGGCGCTGCTCGAGTCCTCCGCCTCGGAGCTCGGCGCGCGGATGACCGCGATGCGCAATGCGGCCGAGAACGCGGAATCGATCAACGACGAACTGACCCTGGAGATGAACCGCGCCCGCCAGGCGCAGATCACCCAGGAGATCCTCGAGGTCGTCGCCGGCGCCGAGGCGCTGAGCTAGACGACGGACCCCAGCAATCTCGCAAGACCAGGAAAAGGACCCAGATCAAATTGGCTGAGAACGGCAACGGCAACGGAGCAGGGCAGAACATCGGCAGCGTCGAGCAGGTCACCGGAGTGGTGGTCGACGCGCTCTTCCCCGATGGGCTGCCGGAGATCTACTCGGCGATCGTGATCGAGAGCCGCGGCAACGACGAGGGCGACAACACCGAACTGGTCTGCGAGGTCCAGCAGCACCTCGGCGACGACCGCGTCCGCGCGGTGGCGATGGACGCCACCGACGGCGTGCAGCGCGGCGACAAGGTGATCGACAGCGGCGGGCCGATCACGGTGCCGGTCGGCGACGTCACCCTGGGCCGGATCTTCAACCTGCTCGGTGACCCGATCGACAACGGCGACGACGTCCCCGGCGACACCGAGCGTTGGCCGATCCACCGGCCCGCGCCGAAGGCCTCCGACCTGACCCCGACCCAGGAGATCCTCGAGACCGGGATCAAGGTCATCGACCTGCTCGCGCCGTACGCCAAAGGCGGCAAGGTCGGGCTGTTCGGCGGCGCCGGGGTCGGCAAGACCGTCTTGATCCAGGAGCTCATCCGCAACATCGCCGAGGAGCACGAGGGGCTGTCCGCCTTCGTCGGCGTCGGCGAGCGCTCCCGCGAGGGCAACGACCTCTGGCTCGAGATGAAAGAAAGCGGCGTCATCGACAAAACGATGCTCGTCTTCGGCCAGATGAACGAGCCGCCCGGAGCCCGTCTGCGCGTCGCCCTCTCCGGCCTGACGATGGCCGAGTACTACCGCGAGCAGGGCGGCCAGGACGTGCTGCTCTTCATCGACAACATCTTCCGCTTCGTCCAGGCGGGCTCCGAGGTCTCGGCGCTGCTCGGGCGGATGCCTTCGGCGGTCGGTTACCAGCCGACGCTGGAGACCGAGATGGGCGGCCTGCAGGAGCGGATCACCTCGACCGACCGCGGCTCGGTCACCTCGATCCAGGCCGTCTACGTGCCCGCCGACGACTACACCGACCCGGCCCCGGCCTCGGTGTTCGCCCACCTCAACGCGACCACGGCGCTCTCCCGGGCGATCTCCGAGAAAGGCATCTACCCGGCGGTCGACCCGCTCGACTCGACCTCGACGATCCTCAAGCCCGACGTGGTCGGCGAGGAGCACTACCGCACCGCGACCGAGGTCCAGGAGGTCTTGCAGCGCTACAAAGAGCTCCAGGACATCATCGCCATCCTCGGTATCGACGAGCTCTCCGACGAGGACCGCCAGACGGTGTCGCGCGCCCGCAAGATCGAGCGCTTCCTCTCGCAGCCGTTCTTCGTCGCCGAACAGTTCACCGGCCGCTCCGGCGAGTACGTGCCGGTCTCGGAGACGGTGCGCGGCTTCCGCGAGATCCTCGACGGCGAGCACGACGACCTCTCGGAGGGCGCCTTCTACATGCAGGGCTCGATCGACCAGGTCACCGAGAACGCCGCCGCGAAAGCGTAAGGGGCGACGGTGGCGCAGGAGCACATGCTGGACGTCGAGGTTCTCACCCCGGAGGGGGAGGTCTTCAACGGTGAAGTCCGCCAGCTCTCGACCCGCACCGAGGTCGGCGAAATCGGCATCCTCGCCAACCACGCCCCGGTGCTCGGCGCCCTGCAGCCGACCACGCTGCGCCTCAAGGTCTCCGACTCGGAGACCAGGCAGTGGGCGCAGTCGCACGGCTGGCTGCAGGTCTTCGACAACACCGCCAGGGTCCTGGTCGAGGAAGCGGTGCCGCCCGAGGACCTCGACGCCGGCGCGCTCAAAGAAGAGCTGTCCGACGCCGAACGCCGCTTTTCGGAGTCCGAGGACGACTCCGCCGAGAAAGCTCGGGCGCTGAAAGACAAACAGCGCGCCGAGGTGTTCCTGGCGATCGCCCAGGGATGAGGGGAGCCCCGGCGGGCTCGCTTGAAGCATTGCGTCGGGGGACGGACCCACCTCGCCTCGGCGGAATTGGGTCGCGCACCCTGCGGGTGCAGCTCCGCGATGATGCTGTGCCCCTATGGGGCACAGGAATCGGATTGCATTTCCGCCGCTTCGCGACATTCCGGCGAGTCGAGGTGGGTCCGTCCCCTCGGTTCAAGCCGTCATCCAGAGACGTCATGGCCCGGGCGTCGGAGGAAGGGCGATCCGAAGCGACGCCGGCTGGCAAGCGAGACAGACGCTTCGCGGGGCGGTCGTGCATTTGGCCGGGGTGGGGGCCCAAGGTCGGACGCCCACGGGGAACCCGGC